>LNFM01002540.1_pt1 | contig 38094 bp, 32 predicted proteins | sample 596031 | NCBI WGS metagenome assembly LNFM01 (sample SAMN04254537, study PRJNA301005) | activated carbon metagenome | isolation source: dual media filters at the Ann Arbor, Michigan drinking water treatment plant | place: USA: Ann Arbor | reverse complement strand
TCTCCATGAAGCAGCCCAGGATCAGGTAGAACACGACGATGGCGATCAGCATGCCGAGCGGCGACAGGCCGAGCGCCAGCACCGTGTCGGTGATGGCCTTGACGAGGCCGATCGACACCATGACGAAGTTGAGGAAGAAGGCCGCGATCACGATCAGCATGACCATGCAGGTTGTCCGCACGGTGCCCTCGAAGGCCCGAAGCAGGACCGGCACGGTAAGCTGGCCGTTGGCCGCGACCAGGCCCAGCGTAGCCATCAGCCCGAGCGCTGCGGCCTCGGTCGGCGTGGCAATGCCGGCATAGATCGATCCCACGACGACGAGGAACAGGCCGAGCGGCGGCAGCAGGTTCTTCAGGCCGGAAAGGCGTTCGTGCCAGAGGTTCGCCGTCTCCCGCCGGGGGCCGGCCCATTGCGGGCGGAACAGGCAGAGCGCCAGCACCATCAGCGAAAACAGTCCCGCCAGCATGAGGCCGGGGATGAACCCTGCGGCGTACAGGTCGGCGACCGACGTGTCCGTCAGCACGGCATAGATGATCATGTTGATCGAGGGCGGGATCAGGATGCCCAGGGTGCCGCCGGCGGCGATCGAGCCCAGGAACAGCGGCCGGCTGTAGCCGCCTTTGTCCATGTTGGGGATGGCGACCGTGCCGATGGTGGCGGCCGTGGCCACCGAGGAGCCCGAGGTGGCCGCGAAGATCGCGCTCGCCGCGATGTTGGTATGGATCAGGCGGCCGGGAATGCGCGCGAACCATGGGGTCAGCGCCGCGAACAGGCGCTCGCTCATGCCGGACCGGTGCATCAGCTCGCCCATCATGATGAACATGGGCGCAGCGATCAGGATGAAGTCGTTGGACGAGTTCCAGGCAAGCTCGCCGATCGCGCCGGTCATCGGAAAGAAGGCGAAGCGCTCCGAGAGGACATAGGCCATCAGGCCGAGCGCGACCGCGACCGGCAGGCTGATTCCCACCAGGACGACGAGCAGGGTGAAGGCCGTGCCGATCATCGCGGCGTCCCGTTCGCGGGCGGTGCCTGCTCGACGCCGGCCTGGCTGATCTCCTCAGCGACGCGCAGGCTGCCGATCAGCGCGTCGAAACCAGGACCGTCGCCGGCCAGAAGTCGCATCACGGCCTGGATCGGCAGCAGCACGGCGACGCAGGCGAACCAGAAGATGCCGACCCACCAGACGGACTGCGGCAGCGCCATCGGCGTCTGGAGGGCCGACACCGACTTGGCGTTCATCGCCATGGACTGGGCGAGCGTGCCCCAGCAGAACCAGGCGAGCGCGACGGCCAGCAGCGCCATCGACAGGGCGGCGAGGAGGTCGAAGGCGACCCGGACGGGCCGCGGAAAGGCGTCGAGCAGGATGTCGACGCGGATGTGTGTCTTGGAGGTGGTGGCGAAGCCGAGGCCCAGGCCGATACAGGCAGCCAGGGCATAGCCCGACATTTCGAAGCTCTCGACCATGCCACGCTTGAAGAGGTAGCGGGTGATGACGTCGATGGTGATGAGTCCGCTGCAGCCGACGAGGATGATGGCGCCGCCGACCCAGGCGAGGATACGCGAAATGCGCTGGGGCCATGGTTCGGGCGGCAGGAGGCTGGAAGACTCACTCATATACGCATTACTCCCCGGAATGACGGCGCCCCGCAGCCATCAAGACCCGAAGCAATGTCCAGGCCATGCCCCTTGTATTCTGCCCATTGGCCGCCCGCTAGGGCACGATCCTCTCCTTGCGGAAACGCGTCAGCAGGCGCTCGAACATGGCCTCGCTGTCGACAACCTCGTGGAAGCCGTGCAGCCGGCTCTTGGTGACGTCCGACATCACGTCCCAGTCCGAGCCGAACACATAGTCGGCGAACGGCCAGGCGACGAGCTGGCCGAAGTCGAACTTCTTCAGCCGGTACTTCTTCGTCATCTCCGCCCACAGATCCGCCTTGTCGGCCATCTGCTGGGTCAGGCTGATGGTCTGCAGCTCGCCCACCTGCATGTCGAAGACCCGGGCGATCCGCGGCCAGACGTTGCGCCAGCGGAAGTAATCGCCGTTGGTGATGTTGTAGGCCTGGTTGGCGGCGCGCTTCTCGGTGGCGGCCCAGAGAGCCGCACTGGCGAAATGCGAGGACTCCGTTACCTGGTAGACCGTGCCGTAGGCGCCGGGCTTGCCGGGAAAACGCAGCGGCAGGCCGAGTTCCTTCGAGATCGCGGCATAGACCGCGATGGCCGGCATGATGCTCATGGCCGTGCCGGGCGCGAAGCCGCACAGCGTCTGGGGCCGCAGCTCCGTCCAGCTCCATCGCTGGCCGCGCTGGAAGCCGGTCAGCCAGTCGATCTGGTCGAAATAGAAATCGGGCGGCATGTGGCGCGGATCGGTCTCGCGCATCGGCGTCTTCAGGGGGCCGAGATGCGTGCCGTAATACTTGGTGCCGGTGACCAGCACGACGCGCTGCAGTTTGCGCGACGCCTTGGCGATGGCCGTGACCGAGTTGACCAGCATGTCGCGGTTGGGGGCGATCACCGAGGCATAGCCCGCCGCATTGCCGGTGCCCGCCTGGAAGGCGGCGTAGAAGACGTGCGTGACGTCGCGCAGATCCTTCAGCTTCGCGGCGACGTCGTCGAGGTCGAGCAGGTCGACGGACACGTGCCGATAGCGCGGCCCATGCTTCTCCGGCCGGCGCGACAGGCCCACCACCTGCCAGTCGCCCTCGGCCACCAGACGCTCGACGATGTAGCGGCCGATGACGCCCAGGGCGCCGACCACGACGGCTTTCTTCTGCATGCCTCTACCTCGTCGTCGCGATGGTGCCGTTGGCGATCAGCGTATCGATCTCGCCCGCCGTGTAGCCATGCTCTCCGAGGACCGCGCGGCTGTGCTGGCCGGGGACCGGTGCCTCGGCGCGAGCCGTGCCCGGAGTCGGCGGCAGCATGCCGGGCAAGGCGGGGACCGGCACTTTCGTCGGTACGCCGGCCTGTTCCAGCCAGTGGATCAGGCCGGTTTCCTTGACGTGCGGCTGATTGATGAAGTCGGCGTAACTGTTCAGCCGCTCGTGCATCAGCTTGGCCGCGGTGAGCTTCTCGCTCCAATGCGCTGAGGGCTTTGCCTCGATCATCGGCCGCACGATCGCATAGAGCGCTGCTTCGTTGGCAAGACGCGCCGCCGGCGTGGCGAAGCGTTCCTCGTGCGCCAGCGCGGGCACCTCCATCAACGCGCAGAGGCTCTGCCAGTCGCTGTCCTTGAGGGCGAGGATCGACATCCAGCCATCCGCGGTCCGGAACACGCCGCCGGGCACGCCGCCCGGTTTCATGGTGCCGCCCTCGAGATGGCAGGCCATCAGCCGGATCGACTGCAGCGCCGTCGCCGATTGCATCAGGCTGACGTCGATGTAGCGACCTTTGCTTTCGTCGCGGCGCGCATAGAGCGCCGCGCTCACCGCCTGGAAGGCATAGAGCGCGGTCGACATGTCGACCACGATCACCGGCACGCGATGGGGAATGCCGTCCTCGCCGCGATTCTCCGCCATCATGCCGGTATAGGCCTGCAGCACGGGGTCCATGGCCGGCCGCTCGGCCAGCGGCCCGGTCTGGCCGAAGCCCGAGATCGACACGTAGAGGAGGCGCGGCACGCGGGCAGAGACGGCGGCATAGTCGAAGCCCAGCCGCTTGATGACGCCCGGCCGGAAGCCTTCGAGGAAGATGTCGGCATCCTCGAGCAGGCGCCACACGATCTCCTTGCCGGCCTCGCTCTTGAGGTCGACGGACAGGCTGCGCTTGCCCATGTTGCCGATGATCGAGAAGGCGCTGTGGCTCCCGTAGTGGACGCCCAGGGTGCGCGCCCAGTCGCCCTCGCCGATTCCCTCGACCTTGATCACCTCGGCGCCGTGCTGGGCCAGCAGCATGGCGCAATAGGGGCCGGCGATGCCCTGGCTCAGGTCGACGACCTTGAGGCCGGCAAAGGGCGCGTCGTAGCTCATGCGAGCTTGACCAGCATCTTGCCGAAGTTCTCGCCGCGCAGCAGGCCGATGAAGGCGCGGGGTGCCTTGTCGATGCCTTCGACGATGTCCTCGCGATACTTGAGCTTGCCGTCGCGGATCCATTCGCCCATCTGGCGCATCGCGGGCCCGTAATGCTGTGCGAAGTCGGTGACGATGAAGCCGCGCGCCATCACGCGCTTGCCGACGAAGGTGCCGAGCAGGCGCGGGCCCATCGAGGCGCCGGTCGCGTTGTACTGCGAGATCGAGCCGCACAGCGCGACCCTGCCGAAGAAGTTGATGTTGCGCAGCACCGCGTCGGTGATCTCGCCGCCGACATTGTCGAAATAGACGTCGGGCCCGTTGGGGCAGGCGGCGCGCAGCGCGGCGTCGAGGTCCTTCTCGGCCTTGTAATCGATGCAGGCATCGAAGCCGAGCTCGTCCTTCACGAAGGCGCACTTCTTCGTGCCGCCGGCGATGCCGACGGTGCGGCAGCCCATGATCCTGGCGATCTGTCCCACCACCTGGCCGACGGCGCCGGAGGCGGCCGAGACCACGACCGTCTCGCCGGGCTTGGGCTGGCCGACGTGCAGCAGGCCGAAGTAGGCGGTCATGCCTGGCATGCCCAGAACGCCATTGGCGGTCGAGATCGGCGCCAGCGAGGGATCGACCTTACGCAGGGCCGGCCCGCCGCCGATCGCATATTCCTGCCAGCCGAGACGATCCTCGACGATGTCGCCCACCTTGAAGTCGGGATTCTGCGAGGCCACGACCTCGCCCACCGTGCCGCCGGTCATCACTTCGCCGAGGCCGATCGGCGAGGCGTAGGAGGCGGCGTCGCGCATGCGGCCGCGCTGGTAGGGATCGAGCGAGAGGTAGTGCACCTTGACCAGCACCTCGCCGTGGCGCGGCTCGGGCACCGGCGCCTCCTCGACGCGGAAATCGGATTCGGCGGGTTCGCCAGGCGGGCGGCGCACGAGGACGACGCGGCGGTGGGTCTTGGGGATGCTCATGAGCGGTTGCCTCCGATTTGCTTTGGGCCCCACCATAGCGCGGGATTTGCAGGAGCTGCCATGCCGACGATCCGCCGTCTTTCGTTCATCGGACTAGAATATTCCTTCGCGCCGGAGAAGGCCTACGGCATGTCGCGCGGCGGCGGCTTCCGCCGCCAGGGAGGGCTGGTCGAGGTCGAGACCGACCAGGGTGTGAAGGGAATCGGCGAGGCCTTCGGCAATCCGCTGGTGACGCGGGAATATTTCCGCATGCTCGAGCCGATGTTCGTCGGCCGCAGCGTCTTCGACTTCGACCATGTCGAGGCGAGGGTGCGCAACGCGATCTATCACCTGGGCGTCGGCAACCAGCTCACCTCCTGCCTCGCCGGCATCAACGTCGCCTTGTGGGATGCGATGGCGCGCGGTTTCGGCGTCCGGGTCTGCGATCTGATCGGCGGCTGCGGCGCGACACGCTTCCCGGCCTATGCCTCGACCGGCTTCTTCTCCGACGATCCCGATCGCCAGCTCGAGCACATGATGGCGGAGGCGGCGGCCCATCCCTATGCCGGCGCCAAGATCAAGATCGGCCGCGGCATCCGGAGCGACGTCGAGCGCGTGAAGCTTGCCCGCGAGGCGCTGGGGCCCGACAAGCTGCTGCTGGTCGACATCAACGGCGCCTATACGGCCGACGTGGCGCTGGAATGCGCCCGGGCGATCGAGCCGTTCGGCATCCACTGGATCGAGGAGCCGCTGCCGCCGGGCGATTTCCGCGGTTATGCCGAGTTGCGGGCGCGCTCGCCGATCGCCCTGGCGGCCGGCGAGGCCCACCACACGGTGCGCGACTTCCGCGCGCTGATCGACGGGCGCTGCATCGACATCGTGCAGCCTTCGATCCCCGGCGTCGGCGGTATCACCGAAGCCAAGCGCGTCGTGGCGCTGGCGCATGCGCAGAACCTGCGGGTCGCGCCGCATGTCTGGGGCGGCGCGGTGGGCCTGGCGACGGCCTGCCACTTCCTCGCGGCGCTGCCGGCGACCCCGCACACCGACCATCCGCCGCATCCTTCGATGCTGGAATACGACATGAGCGACAACGAGCTGCGGACCAAGCTGCTCAAGGTGCCGCTCAAGCTCGAGGATGGGCACGTCCTGCTGCCGGAAGGGCCCGGCCTCGGCATCGAGCTCGATATGGATGCGGTCGAACGCTACCGGGTCTGCTGATGCCGCCGGTCAAGGTCGATCCGGACAAGGTCCGCCTTTTCGAAGATGCGGGAAGCTTCTACGCCTGGCTCGGCAAGCATCACGACACGGAGGACGAACTCTGGATCAGGATCTTCAAGATCAAATCGGGGGTGAAGTCGATCACGAGCAAGGAAGCCATCGACGCCGTTCTTTGCTGGGGCTGGATCGACGGCATCTGCAAGGGGCTCGACGACGAGAGCTTCCTGCAGCGCTATACGCCGCGCCGGCCCAGGAGCATCTGGAGCCAGGTCAACGTCGACAACGTCTCCCGCTTGATCGACGAAGGACGCATGACGGCGCACGGGCTGAAACAGGTGGAGGCCGCGAAGAAGGACGGGCGCTGGGCGCGCGCCTATCGGACCAAGGGCTCGACAATCCCCGATGATCTGCAGGCCGCCATCGACACCGAACCCAAGGCAAAGGCGATGCTGGCCCGGCTCAATGCGCAAAACCGCTTCGCGCTCGCCTTCCAGCTCAACAACATGAAGACCGAGGCGGGACGAAAGAGGAAGATCGCGGCCTTCGTCGAGATGCTGAAGCGCGGCGAGACGCTCTATCCGCAGGGAAAGAAATAGTCTTCAGCGCAACGTCGGGTCGAGCCGTTCGCAGTGCGGTCGTTCGTTCGCCGCTGCACAAGTCCGCGAAGTGTACGCATGAACTAGGAAAATAGTCGGCGAAGGCGTACACTTACTTTGGCAACTCGGGGGAGAAACATGCCGATCACCAATCGTCTCTATGCAGAATTTCTGGGGACTGCGTGGCTGGTGCTGGGCGGCTGCGGCAGCGCCGTTCTCGCCGCCGGCTTTCCGCAACTCGGCATCGGCTTCGCAGGCGTGGCGCTCGCGTTCGGCCTCACCGTCCTCACGATGGTCTATGCCGTGGGCGGGGTGTCGGGCGGTCATTTCAATCCGGCGGTAACGGTCGGGCTGGCCGTGGCAGGCCGTTTTCCCTTGGGCGAGGTCATTCACTATGTGGTCGCCCAGGTGCTGGGCGGCATCGCCGGGGCCGCCATCCTCTATGTCATTGCGACCGGCAAGGCCGGGGCCGAGATCGGTAGCTTCGCGACCAACGGCTATGGTGATCACTCGCCTGGCAAGTACGGGCTGGTCTCCGCGCTGGTCATCGAAGTCGTCATGACCTTCGGCTTCGTGACCATCATCCTGGGCGCGACCGACAAGCGCGTCAGCCCGGCGGTGGCGGGCCTCGCGATCGGCCTCGCGCTCACGCTCATTCATCTGGTGAGCATTCCAGTGACCAATACGTCGGTGAACCCCGCGCGCAGCACGGCGCCGGCGCTGTTCGTGGGCGGCGCGGCCCTGTCGCAACTCTGGCTGTTCTGGGTGGCGCCGCTGCTGGGGGGCGCGATCGCCGGCGGTGCCTACGGTCTGCTGCGCGGCAAAGACTGACGGGGTCGCCCGGGCGCTGTAGAGTGGGGTCCAACCTTGGCCGAATAAAAAGGACGATCATCATGTTCATCAGGAGACTGGCCACGCTGGCCCTGGCGGGACTACTGCCGTTCGCGGCCGCCGCCCAGCAGGACGTCGAGGTGAAGTTCCGGTTCAAGGAAAATCCCAACAGCATCACCGGCTGCATCCAGGCCGATTCGTCCTTCACGCGCGTACACACCTTCAAGATCGTCAATGGCCAGGTCGAATTGAGGTCGGCCGGCGGCATAGACGTGAAAATGAAACTGATCCGGCCGAACATCTACGAGGGCCGCTACGACCTCGGTCGCATGAACATCATCTACACAGCCGACCTCGGCGCCACGCCGCCGAGCCTCGTCGCCCAGAGCCGGGACGGTGGCTGCAAGTGGAATGCGGTGAAGGCCTGACTTTTGCGGCGTTCGCATTTGATTGACGTGTGACGTCGGTGCGACGGTCAATTCCGTTCAGCGTCACGATATTGACGCTGATGGCCCTGGTCGTGGTGCCGCTCACGAGCGTGCTGCTCTGGCTCGGCTGGCGTTCTGTCGATCTGCTCGAACAGCGCAGCGCCGACCAGAAGGTCTCCCGTCTCGAATCGGCGGTGGAGGACTTTCTCACCGCCGGCCTGCATGTGGTGGTCTCAGTCGGCCAGACCCTTGCCTTCGGCCCGAGCTTCAACGCCACGGAAAATCCGGTGACGGACGAAGACCGCCGGCACCAACTCGTCGCCATGCTGAGACGTCATCCGGCGGTGCAGTCGGCGTTCGTCGGCTATACCGACGGCAGTTTCATCTATGCCGGGCGGCCGGAAACCTTCAGCATCGAGCAGCGGCTCGAACTGGACGCGCCGGATGGCGAGTCGATCATCGTGCGGGTGATCGAGGCGGGGGCGCCTCCGCGGACGGAGACCTACTGGTTCCATCTCCCGGACGGCACTCAGGGTCCCGCCCGCACGACCACGACCAGCTTCGATGCCCGCATCCGGCCCTGGTACGTCGAGGCGATGAAGGCGAAGCAGGCGATCCTGACCGAGCCGTATCGCTTCGCCCAGACACCCGACGCCGGCATCTCCGCCGGCATCCCGCTGCGCTCCGGTCTTGGCGTCATGGGCTTCGATTTCACGCTCCGGACGCTCTCGCAGTTGCTTACTGCCTACAAGATCACCGCCAATTCGGTGATCGTGGTCGGCCATGCCGACGGCGCGGTCGAAATCGAGTCGGAGCCCTGCGCGCCGACGCTGCCCGGCTGCCTGCCGTCGGACGAGCTGGTGCGACAGATCCTGCGCAAGTCCGTGGTGGAGGCGGTCGCAACCGATGCGAAGATCGATCGCCAGGTCGAGGCCGGAGGCCATGTCTATCGTGTGATCGTCCATCGCATGCCGCCGTTGCTGGGGCAGCGCTTCGTGATCGCCGCGGCAGTGCCGGTGCGGGAGCTGACGGCCGAGTCCCAGGTATTGCTGCAACGGGCCGCGATCGCCGCGGCGCTTGCCGTCGCGCTTGCGGTGCTCGGCGCGTTGGCCGCGTCGCTGATCCTGTCGCGCTCGATCGCGCGTATTGCCCTCAAGACCGAGCGCATCCGCCAGCTCGATTTCTCGGACCGGCAGCCCGTGCAGAGCCGCATCACGGAGATCGCCCGCCTGTCCGATGCGGTCGAGAACATGCGCTCCGGGCTGGAGATCTTCGGGCGCTACGTCTCCAAGACTCTCGTGCAGCAGATCATGCGGTCGCCGGCGAGCAGCGGCGTCGGCGGAACGCGTCGCGAGGTCACGGTGATGTTCACCGATATCGAGGGCTTCTCGTTGCTCACGGAGACGATGGAGCCAGAACTGCTGACCAGCCGCCTGTCGCGCTACTTCGAGGCGCTGGGCTCGGCGATCTCGGCCAATCGCGGCACGATCGACAAGTATATCGGCGACAGCATCATGGCCTTCTGGAATGCGCCCGAGACCGATCCGGATCATATCGCCAATGCCTGCCGCGGCGCGCTGCAGGCCGCCGCGGCAGGCCATGCCCTGTCGGAGAAATGGCGCGAGCGCGGCCGGCCGGGTTTCCGCACGCGCTTCGGCCTGCACACCGGTCCGGCGGTGGTCGGCAATGTCGGTGCGCACGAGCGCATCAACTACACGCTGGTCGGCCAGGTCGCCAACCAGGCGTCGCGCCTCGAAGGCATGAACAAGGTCTACGGCACCGAGATCCTGGCGAGTGGCGAGGTCGCCGGACCGACTTCGGGGCTGTTCGTGTGGCGGCACATCGACCGCGTCGTGGCCGTGGGTACGACGGAAGCGCACGACGTCTATGAGCCGATGGGCGAGAACGCCAGCCGGGCCGAACATGCCGCCTTTCTCGCCGCGTGGGAGAAGGCCCGCGAGGCTTATGTCGCGGGCCGCTTCGAGGAAGCATTGGACGGCTTCCGGGCCGCATCGGCGATGCGCGGGGAGGACGCGCCCTGTCACGTCTACATCGGGCGGTGCGAAACCTTCCTGCGCGAGGGTGTCCCGGCCGGATGGGACGGCACCTGGCACATGGACCGGAAATAGCGTCGAGCCGCCGGATCAGAACCGTACGGTTACGCCGAGCGTAAAGAACTTCGTGCTGTCCTGGTCGAAGATCGTCCCCACCAGCAGATCGAAATCGAATCTCGGATGGGCTGCCGGCGTGTAGCGCAGGCCCATCTGGTTGCCGATCACGCCGGGCTGGCGACCGAAGGCTTCCATCATCAGGGTGACGTCCCAGCCGACATCGACCTCGACCTGGCCGCCCCAGAAGAAAGCCGTGGGGTTTTCGTCGTTCAGATAGCTCCAGCCGGCATTCACGTTGATCCGGAATTTTTCAGTGACCGGAATGGTCACCAGGGCGAGCAGGCTGGCCAAACCCAGTTCACCGGTGCGCGCATTGACGGCTGCGTTCAGTCCCAGCGCGACACCCAGGCCTTCTGAAGCCGGCTGGAAATTGATCTTGATCTGAGGCCCGACCAGCGGGCCGGCGGCGATGTCATCCCAGTAGTGCTGGTAGGCTGCGCCGACCTCCAACCAGGGAATTTTCAGGAAAGTGCAGGCCGGCCCCACATTCGCGTATCCGTCGCCCGGCACGAAGCGCGACACCCACAGCTCGAGATGGCAGGTGCCGGGCGTCTCGACCTCGGAATCGTCGACGATATGGGCGCCGCCGGCGGCCAATGTCGGACTGGCAAGGATGGCCGCGACCGCCCAGAGCAGTGTGCCGAGGAAGAGACCATGGCTGTTGTTTTTCAAGCGGCGAGAATTTCGCCCGGCACCGTTACACGCGCAAGTCGCCTTCGGTACGCATCAACGCCCGCACATGGGCGGCGACGGACTCGGCCAGGGCGGCGAGGTCGTACCCTCCCTCGAGGACGGATACGAGGCGCCCGCGGCAGTGCCGCCCGGCGATGGCCAGAAGCTCGTCGGTCAGCCAGACGAAGTCCTCGGTCTCGATGTCGAGCTGCGCCAGGGGGTCGCGCCGATGGGCATCGAAGCCTGCCGAGACGATGATGAGGTCTGGTGCGAAGGTGTCGAGTGCCGGCAGAAGCCGGTCGCCCCAGGCCGCCCGGAACGTCGTGCTGCCGCTGCCGGCGGGCAGGGCGGCATTCACGACGTTGCCATCGACGCCGCGCTCGCGCGGCGAGCCGGTGCCGGGATAGAGCGGATACTGGTGCGAGGAGGCATAGAACAGGTCGGGGTCGGTCTCGACCACGGCCTGCGTGCCCTGGCCGTGATGCACGTCGAAGTCGATCAGGGCGATGCGCCGCAGGCCGTGGGCCGCACGCGCATGCAGGGCGCCGATCGCGGCGTTGCTGAACAGGCAGAAGCCTCCGGGCACGTCGGGCGTCGCGTGATGGCCGGGCGGACGCACGGCCGCGAAGGCAGTGTGGGCCTTTCCGCCCAGCACGCCGTCGACGGCGGCCACGACGGCGCCGGCGGCGTGGCGGGCGGCATTGGCGCTGCCGGCGCTCATCACCGTGTCGGCATCGACATGGACCAGCTCGCCTTCCGGTGGGCGAATGCCCAGAATCGCGTCGACATAGGCCGGCGGATGGACACGCGTCAGCTGCTCGATCGTGGCGGCGGGCGCAATCAGACGGGTGAGAGTCGCGAATTCCTCGTCGGCCAGCGCCGCCGTCACCGCGCGCAGCCGGTCGGGCCGCTCGGGGTGATAGTCGCCGGTATCGTGCTCGAGAAACGACGGGTGGCTGATCAGCAGCGTCATGCATCCCCCTCTAGCGCGGTTCGGCGATCTGCGACAGAGTCACCCGCAACCCATCGATCGCTGTGAGGTTGTTTTGTCCAAGTTGAGCTGTCTGGTCGCCGCCGCCCTCGTCCTCTTCGCCGGGCAGGCGTCGGCCCAGGAAACCACCTTCCGGCTGAAGAATTCGATGGCCTATCCGATCGCCCAGCTCTCGGTTTCGCCGACCCAGCTCAACATGTGGGGGCCGAACGTCCTGCGGCCGCCGGCCATCCGGCCGGGCGAGGCCCGCGAAGTCTCCTACCGGGCGCCGACGGACTGGTGCATGGGCGATCTCAAGGTCACCTTCGCCGATGGCGGTCCGCCCGCCGTCTGGGGCTACTTGAACCTCTGCACCCTGAAGAACATATCACTCCACTACGACCGCATGAGCGGCATCACCACCGCCCGTTACGACGAGTAGCAACATGGATGCCTTGCCGGGTCTGCCGTTCGACAACAGCTATGCGAGGCTGCCGGAGCGGTTCTATGCCCGGCTTGCGCCCACGCCGGTGGCGACGCCACGGCTGGTGAAACTGAACGAGGTGCTCGCCCTGCAGCTCGGGCTCGATCCCGGCGCGCTCGCGTCCCCCGAGGGTGTGGAGATGCTGGCGGGCAACCGCGTGGCGCCGGGTTCTGAGCCGATCGCGCTCGCCTATGCCGGTCACCAGTTCGGCAACTTCGTGCCGCAGCTGGGCGACGGTCGTGCCATCCTGCTGGGCGAGGTCGTGGACCGCGACGGCCGGCGACGCGACATTCAGCTCAAGGGTTCGGGCCCCACGCCCTTCTCGCGCAATGGCGATGGCCGCGCGGCGGTGGGACCGGTGCTGCGCGAATACATCGTCAGCGAGGCGATGGCCGCGCTCGGCATTCCCACGACGCGCTCGCTGGCCGCCGTCACCACCGGCGAGCCGATCTGGCGCGACGGCGAGCTGCCGGGCGCCGTGCTGACGCGCGTCGCCTCCAGCCACGTGCGCGTCGGCACCTTCCAGTTCTTCGCCGCGCGCGGCGACACCGAGGCGTTGCGCCTGCTCGCCGACCATGTGATCGCGCGGCACTACCCGGAGGCCCGCGAATCCGCCGAGCCTTATCGTGGGCTGTTCGAGGCGGTGATCGGCCGACAGGCCGCCCTCGTGGCCAGATGGCTTCACGTCGGTTTCATCCACGGCGTGATGAACACAGACAATTGTTCGATCGCGGGCGAGACGATCGACTACGGCCCCTGCGCTTTTATGGACGCCTACAATCCGGAGACGGTGTTCAGCTCGATCGACCAGCAGGGGCGGTATGCCTACGCCCATCAGCCGGGCATCGCCCACTGGAACCTGGCGCGTTTCGGCGAGACCCTGCTGCCGCTGCTGGCCGACGACAGCGACAAGGCGCTGGCGATTGCCAATGAAGTGCTGGGGACCTTCCGCCAGCACTATGTGACGGCCCTTGTCGGTGGTCTGCGCCGCAAGCTCGGCCTGTTCACCGAGGAGGAGGGCGACACCGCGCTCGCCCAGGACCTGCTCAACGCCATGACCGGTGGTCTCGCCGATTTCACCCTGACCTTCCGCCGACTGGGAGATGCCGCTGCCGATCCCGCGGCCGACGCGGAGGTCCGCAGCCTGTTCGGAGACAAGCCTCAAGCCTTCGACGCCTGGGTCCCGCGCTGGCGCGAGCGCCTCTCTCGCGAATCGCAGGACGGCGCCGACCGGCGAGCGGCGATGCATGCGGCGAACCCGGTCTATATTCCCCGCAATCACCGGGTCGAACTGGCTCTGACCGCCGCGGCCGAACGCGAGGATTACGCGCCGTTCGAGGAGTTGCTCGCGGTGCTGGCGAAGCCCTTCGAGGAGCGGCCGGAATTCTCCGCCTATGCCGAGCCTCCGCCGCCCGATGAGCGCGTCTACAGGACCTTCTGCGGGACGTAGGGCCGAGCGAAGCTCGGCCATCATCAGAGATTGATCGCGGTCGGCCTCGCGTCCTTCCAGTCGATCCACCGGTCGAGATGCATGAAGCGCCCATCGTCAGTGCCGATCTCGCGGGCGATCAGGGCGTTCAGCTTGCCGTTCATCATCGCGATCAGGTCGCGGTTGCGCTCGAAGTCGTGCGCGAGGTTCACGATCTCGTCGGGATCGTTCACGAGGTCGTAGAGTTCGAGGTCGTTCTTCGCCCGGAGTTCCTCGAGAGTCGCCGGCGCGTTGAAGCCTTGGAACGAGAAGTAGCGGCTGAACTTGTAGCGCTCGTCGACGATGGAGCGGATGCAGACGCGCAGCTTCCAGTCGACGGGGAACGATTCGATCTTCCTGAACTGGTCCGATCGCGCGATCGATTTGTCCTGCAGGGTCTCGTAGAGGGTCCGCGTGAAGTTGGCGTCGTGCACCATGAGCTGGCTGTAGCAGAACAGGGTGCCGCCACGGTTCTGGGTGAAGGCGGGATTCAATGGCTGGCGCAGCAGGGGCGAGAAATCCTGACCCTTCATCCGGTTCATCGTATCGGCCACCGGCACCGTCGACCTGCCCGTGAGCGCGACGATGGTCGGCACGAAATCGAGATGCGAGGTGAGTTCGAGGCAGCGCTGGCCGCCCTTGATCTCCGGATGGACCACCAGCATCGGCACGTGATTCTGCTGGCGGTAGGTGGTCGTGCCCTTGCCCTGCAGGCCGCCATGGCTGGCCAGCAGCTCGCCGTGATCGGAGGTGAAGATCACGATGGTCTTGTCGGTGAGACCCAGCCGGTCGAGCTGCTCCAGCACCTGCACGATCTGCTGGTCGGCGTCGCGAATGGCGTTGAAGTAGTAGTTCTGCCTGAGACGCATGCGCCACTCTTCCTGCGGGATCAGCCCGGTCAGGATGGCATTGGCCCCCTTGTAGATGCGATGCGCCGGCACGCGGTCGGGCGTGTCGAGCGATTGCCGCCAGGTCTTCTGCAGCGGGATCTCGTTCCATTCCCGCCGGTAGAAGGAATCGTCCGGCGGATGGTCGATCTTGAGCTTGGCCTCGACCGCCTGGACCGGTGGCTCGCCGCGCTTGTCGGTGTTCACCCACATGACGTCGTGCGGGTTCACGAGATTCACCGCGAGATACCAGGGCTGCTTCCTGTCGGTCATCGGCCGGCCCTTGGCCTTCAGCCACTGGATGGCCTGCGCCGCGGTGATCTGGTCGTACTGGTAGCCGCCCTGCGCGCCTTCGATGAAGTCGCCGACGCCGGTATAGTCGTAGAACCCGTAGTCGCGATCCATCATGGTCTCGAACAGCGCCTTGATGTCGCCGGCGTGGTTCTCCATCGCCATCGCACCGTTCAGGTGCCACTTGCCCTTGTAGGCGGTGTAGTAACCCATCCTGCGCAGGATCTTGCCGATGGTCGGCAACGCCGGATCCAGGCTCTTCATGTAGGGCACGCCGGCATTGTCGAAGATGCCGTTCAGCGGCATGTGCAGGCCGGTATAGATCACCGCGCGCGAGGCCGAGCACATGTCCGCCGCGATCTGGTGGTTCTCGAAATAGGTGCCCGTCGTGCGTAGCCGCTCGTGTCCCGGCAGCGGTATCGGCCAGCCGGGACCCATGTAGTGCTCCTGGTCGGTCAGGATGAAGAGGATGTTGTAGCCGCCGTCGTTCGAGCCCGGCGCCTCCGCGGAGGGAAAGGCCGATTCGGTGCCGCCGGTGATGCTGGTCGTCTGCGCCTGGGCGGGGGTATCGCAAGCGGACGTAGCGGCGAGCGCGGCGCTGCCGGCGATGAAGGACCTGCGCGATGGATCAGTCATGGCTTCCCCGGTGAGAACTCGCTCAGCTCGTAGCACCGAATCGCGGCCGGCGCGCAAGTTCGAGGAGCCGCGCACAATCGACATGCTCTTCCAGGTGATCGGCCAGCCGGTCGAGCGTGTCCTCGATTCCGGCCTCGTAGTCGAGACCGGACCTGTTGGCGCCAATCCATTGCAGCCAGTGACGCCGCTGGCGATCGTCCGCCAGCAGACCGTGGATGTAGCAGCCGGCCACCCGACCGCTCGCGTCGATCGCGCCGTCAGTGCCGCCGCGGTCGAGATCGAACAGCGGGCGCGCGGTCGTGGTCGTTCGGCCGACATGCATTTCGTAACCCTTGAACGGCACGCCTTCCGCCACGGTCTTGCCGGTCACCTCGACGAGGACCTTGTCGCCGCCCATCACGGTCTCCGCCTCGATCAGACAAAGCCCTTCGACACTGCCGGGCGGCCCTTCGATCCCCTCGGGATCCGAGATGCGCCGGCCGAGCATCTGATAACCGCCGCAGAGGCCCAGCACATGGCCACCGCGACGCAGATGGGCCTTGAGGTCGATCTCCCAGCCGGCCTCGCGCAGGGTGGCGAGATCGGCAATGGTGGCCTTGGAGCCGGGCAGGATGACGAGCCTAGCGTCGCCCGGGATCGGCTCGCCGGGTCGCACGAAGACGACATCGACGCCCGGTTCCTGGCGCAGCGGATCGACATCGTCGAAGTTGGCGAGGTGCGGATAGGCCAGCACGACGACCTTCACGGCACCGCCCGGCGCATTGCGCCAGGGCAGGCTGAGCGCATCCTCCGCAGGCAGCCTGATGGCGTCGGGGAAATAGGGCACGAGGCCAAGCGCCGGCCAGCCGGTCCGGTTCGCGATCAACGCCATACCGCCGGCGAACAGGCTCGGATCGCCGCGGAAGCGGTTGACGAGGAAGCCCACGATCATCGCGGCGTCCGCGGGATCGATCACGGCTTTGGTCCCGACCAGGCTCGCGATGACGCCGCCGCGGTCGATGTCCCCCACCAGCACGACCGGCACGTCCGCCGCCCGCGCGAAACCCATGTTGGCGATGTCGTCGGCGCGCAGATTGACCTCGGACGCGGAACCCGCGCCCTCGACCAGCACGAGATCGGCGTCGGCAGCCAGACGGCCGAAACTGTCCAGCACGGCGCCCAGCAGGCCGGCCTTGATGGCCTGGTACTCGCGCGCCCAGGTGTTGCCCACGACGCGACCCTGCACGACCAGCTGGGCACCGATATCGCTCTGAGGTTTCAGCAGCACCGGATTCATGTGGACGCTGACGGCCACCCGTGCTGCCCGCGCCTGCAGCGCCTGGGCGCGGCCGATCTCGCCGCCGTCGGCCGTCACAGCCGCGTTGTTCGACATGTTCTGCGGCTTGAAAGGAAGGACCCGCAGCCCTCGCCGGACGAACACCCGGGCGAGGCCCGCGACCAGCAGCGACTTGCCGACATCGGAGCCGGTCCCCTGGATCATCAGCGCGCGTGCTTGCATGGGCCTCCCAAACCGGGGCAAACTCTCGTTCCATAATTTCATTGTAAATGCGATGTATCGTTTTTGAGCTAGGACGCAGGAACCTATCTGGAATGAACGTGCGCCCCAAGAAGCGTGTCCAAGGAAGCGATCTGGGAAGGTGATGTCGGTTTCGAATCGCATCTGGGGGGGAGCGTCGGCCGCGCTCATTGCCGTATGGCAGGTGTCGGCCTTCGCCCAAACGGTGACCGACGAGGATCCGCCCATGACCTTCGCCGAAGGCTTCATGCAGGGCGTCGGCCTCCCGATGATCAGCCTCTATCATCTCGCCGCGATGATCGGCATCGGCATCCTGGTCGGCATTGCCGCGCGCGGCATCGTGCCCGTGCTGGCTTTCGGGCTGGCCGCCATCGCCGGCGTGGCGATCCAGCTTAGTCCATATGAAATCCCGGCCGGCGGTACCTTCGTGGCGCTGACGACCATGGTGATCGGCCTTCTGATCCTGCTGCGCCAGCCGCTAAGCCCCAAGGTGGCGTCGGCCGTCTTCGCCGTCGCGGGACTCGTGCACGGCTATTCGATGGGATCTGTACTGGACGGTGCCGATACCGTGCCGATTGTCGCCTATGTCTCGGGCCTGCTGCTCGCCCAGACGGTGCTGGGAGTCGCATCCTGCGCGATCACCCTGGGCGCAACCAAGTGGCCCGCGCAGCGGACGGCGCTGATGATCGCGGGCTGCCTCGTGATGGTGGCCGGTGGAGTCGCCGCCATCGAAGCGGCCGGCCTGGTCGGCTGAGCTTGGCGTGCCCCCGAAGGGTATGACCATCCTCTTTCCTTGTTCATCCGGTGGAGTTGATGACGCATCCGGTTTTCGACGCGGCCTTCCGGGCCGAGTTTCGCGAGCTCGTCCTGTGGCGGCGTGACGTGCGGCGCTTTCGCACCGATCCGGTGGCGCGCGAGCGTATCGACGCCTTGCTGGAAGTGGCCAGCCATGCGCCGTCTGTTGGACTGAGCCAGCCCTGGCGGTTCGTGCATGTCCAGTCGGCGGAACGCCGCCGCGCCGTGGTGGAGAGCTTCACCGAGGCCAACGAGGACGCGCTTGCCGGCTACGACGGCGAGAAGCATGCGATCTATGCCGGCCTGAAACTGGCGGGCCTCAAGGAAGCCCCTGTCCATCTCGCGGTCTTCTCCGACGACGGCACGCATACCGGCAGCGGCCTCGGCCAGCAGACCATGCCCGAGACGCTGCACTATTCCGTGGTGGCCGCGATCCAGACCCTGTGGCTGGCGGCGCGCGCCGACGGGATCGGCATGGGCTGGGTCTCGATCCTCGATCCGAAGAAAGTAACGCGGGCACTCGACGTGCCGGCGGGCTGGAACCTCGTCGCCTATCTCTGCCTCGGCTTCCCGGCCGAGGAGCATCTCGACCCCGAACTGGAGCGGCATCACTGGGAAGTGCGCAGCGACATCAGTGACGTCGTCTTCACGCGCTGACGCTTTGACACCCGGTTCGCCCCGGTCATTATTGGTCCTCATCATCGGGGGCAGCGTGTGACTTCAGGAGATCGACCGGCAGAGCAATCGATCTCCGATGGGGCGTTGTATTTTCTGGCGGCCCTGTGCGGCCTGGCCACTGGCGTCTTGGGTGCCGCCTTTCATCTCGTTGTTGACACGCTGGTTCACTGGCCGTCCTGGCTGGTTGCACGTCTCGGTTCTGGCACCCTGACCATCGTCGCAGCGGCGGGGATTGCCGCCATCGCCCTGGTCGCGTCCTTCCTGCTCACGCGTCGCATCGCACCGGAAGCGGCCGGCAGCGGCGTCCAGGAGATCGAGGGCGCAATGGAGGGGCTGCGCGACGTGCGCTGGCGGAGGGTGCTGCCGGTGAAATTCGTGGGCGGCGTTCTGGCGCTCTCGTCCGGTCTCGTCGCCGGGCGCGAGGGTCCCACCATTCACATGGGTGCGTCGATCGCGCAGGCCGTGTCGGAGCGCATGAAGCTCACCGAGGCGGAGCTGCGCGGCCTGCTGGCGGCGGGTGCCGCGGCCGGCCTCGCGGCCGCCTTCAACGCGCCACTGGCGGCGATCCTTTTCGTGATCGAGGAGACACGCAAGCAGTTCCGCTACACGCTGCGTTCCTACACCGCCGTGATCATCGCCTCGACGGCCAGTGCCATCGGCATGGAGCTGGTGGGCGGTACGGCGCCGCAACTCAAGCTCGACAATGCCGAGATGCCGCTGTCGCTGCTGCCGGCGTTCGTGGTGCTGGGGATATTCCTGGGCGGGCTGGGCCTCGTGTTCAATCGCACGCTGCTCTTCCTGCTCGACTGGGTGGCGACCACGTTTCGCAAAGTGCCGTTCGTGCCGGCGCTCGTGGTCGGGGCGGCCATCGGCGCACTGGCCATCGTGCTGCCGCAGGCCGTGGGCGGCGGGGAGCTTCTGATTCCCGGCCTCGTCACCGGCAACCTGTCCATCCAGATCCTGCTGCTGCTGTGCCTGTTGCGGTTCGTCGGCGTCATGCTGAGCTATCCGGTGGGTGTTCCCGGCGGCATCTTCGCGCCGCTGCTGACCCTTGCCACCACGGTGGGCCTGATCGCGGCGGCGCTGCTGCAGATGGCCGTGCCGCTGCCGCCGCTGGCGGGCGCTGCCTTTGCTATCGCCGCGATGGGTGGCCTGTTTTCCGCCTCCATCCGCGCGCCGCTGGTCGGCGTCGTGCTGGCCGCCGAGCTGACCGGCGGCTACGCCCTGATCCTGCCGCTGATCGTGACGTGCGTGACGGCCAATGCCGTCGCGCAGGCATTGGGCAGCCGGCCGCTCTACGAACTGCTGCTGGAGCGCACCTTGCGGCTTGCCGGGAAGACACCGCCACCGCCTGTCACGACCGGCGTGCCGACGCCTGTCGGTATGGACGACCAGCGCGGCGCTTAGAGCGGAATGAAAGCTCCCGTCGTCTCTACCGGAGCGCCCCCTCGGAAGCCCTCGGGGCAGGCTCCGGCGCGAAGCGGAGAGACCTTTGCTCCACCAAGAGCCGGCCAATCGTAGAGAGAAGGTCTCTCCACTCCGCCTCGCTGCGCGAGGCTCCGGTCGAGACGACGGAGTTCATTTGGATTAGAACTGAACCTAAGTCGCGGGCGGCAGGAACCAGTCGAGGATCCGCGCATTCTCGTCGCGGGGGTATGTATGCGACAGGTCCGCGATCTCGCGATAGACCACATCGGCGCCAGCCTGCTTCAGCGCCCGTTCAGCGCCCTGCGCCATTTCCGGGGGAAACATCCAGTCCTGCGTCCCATGAACGATGTGAATGGGCAGACCGCGAATGCGATCGGCATCGGCGAAGGTCATCAGCATCGGATGGAAGCTCGCGGCGACCGGCGCGAGGTGCGTGAACTGGCAATCGCCGCGCAGGCCGATGACATAGGTGAAGGTGCCGCCGTCGCTCATTCCGGTCAGGAGCTGGCGAGAGGCATCGATATTCCAGTCGTTGGCGACATCGGTGGCCATGCGCTGGATGCGCGGCCCGTCGATCTCCGGCTCCATCAGCGACCAGGTATTGCCCGACGCCGTGGGCGCCAGCACGATGAAGCCGCGCGTTCGCGCCTCGCGCACCCAGCTCCAGAGGAACGCTCCGCCATTGCCGCTGCCGCCATGCAGCGCCACGACCAGCGGCCAGCTCCGGGCAGCGTCGTAGTATTCCGGCACGTATAGCGAGAAGGCACCGCGCGTGCCGGACGGGCCGGCGACATGCATGAAGCCCACGCCCTCGCGCGTCGGGTCGGCGGCGGCCAGGCGCGCCTGCAGGGCTTCGTCGCTCCGGGCCGGCTGTTCGAGGAAGAAGTTGCCGACGGGTCGAAGAAACGGCGACAGCGGATAGAGTGCCTCGCAGGCCCGCGGATAGCCGCGCAGGCTGCGATAGGCGGCCACGATCGGCTGCGGCGCTTCCGGAGCGGCGAGCAGGCCCTGGATCGTCTCCCCGGCGAACACCGCCGCGCGTTCGAGATGATCGCGCACCGGCGCCAGCCGTCCCGGCCAGTCGAGCGCCCGCGAAGCAGCGAGGGCGGGCGCGAGATCGTCGTTGCGGCCGGCCAGGGCCTCGACGATCTGCGCCAGGCTCTGCGGCGAGAGATGCCGGCTGGCGAACTCGATGGCGTGCAGGGCGCGCAGGGTCGCAGGGACCAGCGCGGAGAGGGCGTCGAGGGCGGCCTCTTCGGCCATCAGTCCTTCAACATGGTTGCTTCGAGCGCCGGCTTGCCGCGGATCATGTCGGCCGCCTTCTCGGCGATCATGAGCACCGAGGCGTTGAGGTTGGCGGAGGGCATGGTCGGCATGATCGAGGCATCGACCACGCGCAGGCCTTCGAGCCCGCGCACGCGGAGCTGGTCGTCGACGACGGCGGTCGGGTCGTTGTCCGGCGCCATGCGGCACGAACCCATCAGATGGAAGGTCGTCGTTCCGCGTTCCTTGGCGGCCTGCATCAGCTCGGCATCCGACTGCTTCTCGGAGCCGGGGAACTCCTCGCGGTCGTAGTATCTGCTGAGCGCCTTCGAACCCAGCAGCCGCCTTGCCAGCTTCATGCCGGCGAGCAGCACGCGGCGGTCGCTCTCGGCGCCCAGGTAATTCGGCTGGATGACCGGGTGCTCGAACGGATCGGCCGAGCGGGCGCGCACATAGCCGATCGAATCGGGCCGCTGCTGCCACGAGGCGATGGTCATGCCGGGGAAATCGTCGAGTGTCGACTGAACGCCTTCCTTGTAGCTGGCGGGCGTGAAGGTGAGCTGCAGGTCGTAATTCTCGATGTTCTCGTCGGACTTCCAGAAGACGTAGATGAGCGTCGGGTTGAGCGTCAGCAGGCCCTTGCGCGTCGTGACGTATTTCAGGACCTCGCCCGCCAGGCGCAGACCCTTGGAACGCTCGTTGATGCTCGTGGCGTTCTTCACGCGCGCGACGAAGCGCGGCGCATAGTGGTCGCGCAGGTTCTCGCCGACCCCCGCCAGCTCGTGCTTCACCTCGATGCCGAGCGACTTCAGCAAGGGTCCCGGGCCGATGCCCGAGAGCTGCAGGAGTTGCGGCGAGTTCACCGTGCCGCCGCTCAGGATCACTTCCCTGGCTGCGCGGACCTCCATCGGCGTGCCGGTGCGGCCGCCCTTGCGGTAGCGCACACCTACGGCACGCTTGCCCTCGAGGACGATCGACGTCGCCTGCGCATGGGTGCGCACCGTGAGGTTGGGTCGCGACATGGCGGGATGCAGGTAACCGCGGGCGGCGCTAATCCTGCGGCCGTTCTTGATGATGCGCTGGACGTAGCTCACGCCCGCCTGCTTCGTGCCGTTGTAGTCGGGGTTGCGCGGGATGCCCTGTTCCACGGCGCCTTCGATGAAGGCCTCGCACAGGGGATCGCGCCATTCGAGGTCGGTGATGGGCAGGTTGCCCTCGCTGCCGCGGAAGGTCGCGTCGGCGTCGCCGGCCATGCGGTTTTCGCTGCGGCGGAAGTAGGGGAGCACGTCGGAATAGCCCCAGCCGCGATTGCCGCGCTGCGCCCAGCCGTCGAAGTCGAGGCGCTGGCCGCGATTGTAGATGTGGCCGTTGATCGAACTCGAGCCGCCCAACGTCTTGCCCCGCGGGGCGGCGATGGCACGGCCGCCGGTCCATTCGCTGGGCTCGGACTTGTAGAGCCAGTTCACCTTGGGATCGACCAGCGTGTACATGAAGCCGGCCGGTATGTGGATGAAGGGATGCCAGTCGCGCGGGCCGGCTTCGAGCACGCAGACCGTGACGTTGGGGTCCTCGCTCAACCGGTTGGCCAGCACGCTGCCCGCCGAACCGGCTCCCACGATCACGTAGTCGAAACTCTCCATCCGGTTGCTTTCTCTCTTCCTGAACAGGCCTAGGGTCGGGATTGACCACCGGATTTGGGCAGGAAGCAATGCTCCATCGCGGGAAAACGTCGGGCCCGCACATCGGCTGAATAGGCGGCCGCGGCCTCGGAGATCCTGCCGCCGAGGTCGACGTAGCGCTTGACGAACCGTGGGGTGAAATCGCTGAAGAGGCCGAACACGTCCTCCGACACCAGAATCTGGCCGTCGCAGGCCGGCGAGGCGCCGATGCCGATGGTCGGGATCGGAAGCAATTTCGTGATAGCGGCGGCCACCGGCTCCAGCGTCCCTTCCAGCACGACCGCGAAGGCGCCGGCCTCGGCCATCGCCTCGGCGTCGCGCGTCACCTGCTTCGCCTCCTCGTCGGAGCGGCCGGTCGCCTTGAAGCCGCCAGCCACGTTCACGGCCTGCGGCATCAGCCCGACATGGGCGCAGACCGGGATGCCACGCTGCACGAGATAGCGCACCGTCGCGGCCATGACCTCGCCGCCCTCGAGCTTCACGCCGCTGGCGCCGGTCTCGGACATGATGCGCGCGGCACTGTGGAACGCCTGTTCGGAGCTCGCCTGGTAGCTGCCGAAGGGCATGTCGACGATCACGCAGGCACGGCTCGCGCCGCGCATCACGGCCGAGCCATGGGCGATCATCATGTCGAGCGTGACCGGGAGCGTGCTGTCGAAGCCATAGAGCACCATGCCCAGGGAATCGCCGACCAGCAGCAGGTCGACATGCGGATCGAGCCAGCGCGCCATCTGCGTGGTGTAGGCGGTAAGGCACACGATCGGCTCGCCGCCCTTGCGGGCACGAATCTGCGGCGTGCTCACTCTCTTGGCTGCGGTGACGGCGCTCATGACTCCAGTCCTTTCGAAAGCCGGCTAGTGGATGACGACCCGCGGCAGCAGAATGTTGATCGACAGGCCGCCGCCGGGACGGTTGGCGGCGCTCACCTGGCCGCCCAATGCCTCGACGTTGCGCCGCACGATCCAGAGGCCGAGGCCCGAATGTTCGACGGCACGGTCGCTGCCTATGCCATCCTCGGGGCGCAAAGAGAAGTAGCGCTGGAAGACGCTGTCGATCTTCTCGGCGTCGATGCCCGGCCCCTCGTCGTCGACCGTCAGGTCGACCGTATCGGCGGAGACGCGCAGCGAAACGGCGATCTTCGAGCCAGGGGCTGAGAAGCTGATGGCATTCTCCAGAACGTTCTGCAGAACGATTTCCATCATGCCCGCCGCGGTGCGGACGATGGCGCTGCGGTCGAGTTTGACCACGAGGCCGATCTCGCGGGCCGCGAGGATTTCCCGGAAGTGCCGCGCCGAGTCCTCGACGAGCAGCGCGAGGTCGGTCGGCACGCGCGGCGCGTCGATCAGGTCGGCGGTCCCCATGTCATGGCGCTGGGCGGCATTCACGAGGTTCAGCAGGCGCGCCAGCGAGGAATCGACGATCTCGAGCGCGCGGCGCGCGCGCTGGTCTTCCTCGGGCACGGCGCGGCGCACCGGACGCAACGCCGACTGCACGGCGGCGAGCGGCGTCTTGAAGGAATGCGCATTATCCTCGGCCGACTGGCGGATCTCGCGCGACACGCGGCGCAGCTCGTGCACCAGCCGGTCGAAGTCGCGGGCGACACCCGACAGTTCGGGCACGGTGTTGCGCTGGACGAAGGTTGCGTCCGCCGCACGGCCCAGTGCGATCTCGTCGGCGACGTTGCGGAAGCGGCGCAGGCTGAGGCGGATGCCCAGCGCCACCAGCACCGCCAGCAAGGCACCGACCAGATAGATCGCCGCGGCGATGCGGATTTCGCGCGTCTGCCAGTAGGGGCGGCCGATCGACGTATTGAGGAAATCCGAGGCGACGTGCGTGGTCGTCAGGATCCAGCAGTTGCCGCGGGCGCGGATCGGGATGATCGAGGTCAGCAGCTCGACCGTGCCGTCGGCACGGCTGTAGCGCATCTCGTCGGACGCGTTCCAGGTGCAGGCTTCCGACAGCCGTTGCAGGATGCCGCGCTGACCGAGTTCCTCCAGTTCGGCCGTCACCGCCTCTGGCGCCAGCGGCGGCGCCGAAGCGACCAGGAAGAAGCGGCTCGCCGTGCGGGCCGCCGGAGGCTGGAACATCAGCTTCAGGACCGTGCCGCTGCTCGCGTACTTGGCGAGTTCGCGGTTGAGGTTCATGGGCTCCGACGGGTCGGTCTCGCGTAGAACCGGGGCGAGCGCCTCGGCGATCAGCGCGCTGCGGTCCTGGATGGCGCGCGTCACCAGGACCTGCATCTGGCTGTCGGCGCTCTCGAACTGCCCGTAGAGGACGATGGGCAGCGCGACGAACAGGCCGATCAGCGCCACCAGCTTCAGCGTGAGCGAGGCGGCGAGGCGGCGCAGCACCGGGAGCTTAGTCCTTGCCCCAGCGGTAGCCGAATGACTGGTAGTTCTGGATCTCGGCGAACTCCGGATCGATGGCACGGAACTTGTTGCGGATGCGCTTGATGCAGGAGCGGACGTTGGTTCGGTAGCCATTCTCACCGCTCCCCGCGATGAAGCCGACATAGTGCATGCAGTCGTAGACGGCGCGGTAGCTCACATAGCTGCCGACGTGGGCGGCGAGCGTATGCACGATCTTGAACTCCGTCACCGTCAGGTTGAGGTCGGTCTCGTCCCAGAAGGCGCGGCTGACCGCGGGCTTCAGCAGCAGGCGACCGCAATGGAAATTGCCTTCGCCGTCCGCGGACATCGGCTTGTCGGCACGGTCGACGATCAGGCGCAGCCGGCGGGCCAGGATCGGTACGCCGCGCGACTTGTCGACGAAGTCGATCGCGCCGCGATCCAGCGCCAGCTGTTCGTAGTTGGGCTCGCTGTGGCCCGTCAGGAAAACCACCGGCAGGTTGATGCCGGCGCGCTGCAGCTTGGGGAGAAGGTCGATGCCGGAGACGCGCGGCAGGCCCCAGTCGAGGACGATGATCTCGATGTCGCTGGCCGTCTCCAGGAACTCGACCAGGCCGGTGCCGTCGCGGAAGGCAGCGACGTCGAAGCCGTAGTCCCCGAGCTCGCCGCTCGCGGCCTCGCGGAAATCGTCGTCGTCCTCCACGAAGGCGATGCGGACCCGCCGGCCGCTCTCGACCTCAGCGTCCGGCCGGTATCCGGGATTGGAGCTGGGCCAGGCAGAGGCGTCGTCCTTCGTCTGTGTCGTCATCGCTCTTCACCTTGTACGCGAGGGTTCCGTACTGCTTGGTTTCGACATCCGGATAGAGCTGGATGTCGAGGGTGCACTTGCCGGTGCGGTAGCGCCACTGCTTGCCCGGAGGGCGATCCTCCACGCTGGTCGGCGGCCCGAGCAGGGTTCGTAACTCGGACTCGCGATAGCCGGTCAGCACGGGCACCGGGGTCTCGATGGCGGGTACGGGGGTAGCCGCAACGTCGGCTGCGGCCGCGGCCGTTACCGGCTTCGCGGGCCGGGTCGCGGTAACCGGCTGTGGTGCGGGCTTGCGCACGCGCGGGGCGGGAGGCGGTGGCTTCGGCGCGTTGAGGCTGGCGAAATCGTCGCGCGCCGCACGCATCACATCGCAGCCGGACAGGAGCAGCAGTCCCAATCCGACGCCGAAGGTCCGTGTTGCGAGAGATCCGATCGTCATCCGCATCCAAGAAAAGCCTGCTGACAGGCCTAAAGAGGCCATGTGGCGGGTTTGCGGCACGATGCCGTGCCAAGAGCGCGCGATTCCCATGGGAAGGTCGCTATCGATCCCTCAGGATTGCGGCGAACGGTCACCCGGGGCAAGCCCGATTTCGTGGAGCGACGCGCCGTCGTATGGAGAAACCATGGATATCAGCAAGGACATGACCACCCCGCCCGGCACGATTCGCCGGATCGACTACACGCCGCCGCCGTTCCTGATCGAAACCGTCGACCTGGATGTCGAGCTTGGGCAAGAGACGACCGGCGTCGTTGCGCGGCTGGCCGTACGCCGCAATCCGGCGGCGGTGTCGCGGCCTGCCGATCTGGTCCTCGACGGCAAGAAGATGGGTCTGGTTTCGGTCCAGCTCGACGGCAAGCCAGCAAGTCACGAAATGACACCGGAGACGCTGATCCTCCGCGCCGTTCCTGACAGCTTCTCGCTCGAGATCAAGACGCGCCTGCGTCCACGGGACAATACCGAGCTGACGGGCCTCTACAAGTCGCGCGATCTTTTCTGCACGCAATGCGAGGCCGAGGGTTTCCGCCGCATCACCTATTTCCTCGACCGGCCCGACGTGATGGCGCGCTACACGACGCGCATCGTGGCCGACCGGGCGCTGGCGCCGGTGCTGCTGTCCAACGGCAACCTGGTCGACAGCGGCGCTCTCGACGACGGGCGGCACTTCGCCAGGTGGGAAGATCCGTTCCCCAAGCCGTCCTACCTGTTCGCGCTGGTCGCGGGTCCGCTCGAATGCCTCGAGGACCGGTTCACCACGCGCTCCGGCCGCGAGGTGACCTTGCGCATCTACGTGCGCCCCGGCGATGTCGGGCGCTGCGGCCATGCGATGGAGTCGCTCAAGAAGTCGATGAAGTGGGACGAGGATGTCTACGGCCTCGAATACGACCTCGACACATTCATGATCGTCGCCATCGACGACTTCAACATGGGCGCGATGGAGAACAAGGGGCTGAATGTCTTCAATTCGAAGCTCGTGCTCGCCAATCCGGAGACGGCGACCGATCTCGACTATCACTCGATCGAGGCCGTGGTCGCCCACGAATACTTCCACAACTGGACCGGCAACCGCGTCACCTGCCGCGACTGGTTCCAGCTCTCGCTGAAGGAAGGGCTGACCGTCTTCCGCGACCAGCAATTCTCGGCCGACATGGGCTCCGCCGCCGATGCTCGCATCGACGATGTCCGCCGTCTGCGCGCCAGCCAGTTTCCGGAGGATGCCGGGCCGATGGCCCATCCCGTGCGACCGGACTCGTATATCGAGATCAACAACTTCTACACCGCGACGGTCTACCAGAAGGGGGCCGAAGTGGTGCGGATGATGCACACGCTGCTCGGGCCGGAGCGCTACCGCAAGGGCATCGATCTCTACTTCCAGCGCCATGACGGCCAGGCCGTCACCTGCGACGACTTCGCCAGCGCCATGGAAGATGCGTCGGGCGTCGATCTTGCGCAGTTCCGCCTGTGGTATGCGCAGGCCGGCACGCCGGATGTCAGGGTCGAGGGCCGCTACGACGTGGCCGGCCGGCGCTATACGCTGACGGTCACGCAGAGCCTGCGGCCGACACCCGGTCAACCCGGGAAGAAGCCGATGCACATCCCGCTGGCCGTCGGACTGCTCGACGGCGCCGGTCGCGACCTGCCGCTGCGGCTTGCCGGCGAGGCGGCGGCGGGCGGCGCGACGCGCGTTCTCGACCTGCGCACGCCGCGCGACGTGTTCGTGTTCGAGGACGTGCCGGAAAAGCCGGTCGCGTCGCTGCTGCGCGGCTTCTCCGCGCCGGTGAAGCTCGACGCGCCGCGCTCGGACGACGAGCTGACCTTCCTGATGGCGCACGACAGCGATCCGTTCGCCCGCTGGGAGGCCGGCCAGCAGCTCGGCGCCCGGCTGATCCTCGAGTTCGTCGAGGCGCGCAAGGCCGGCAGCCCCATGGTCGTCCCGGACCATTTCGTCGATGCCATCCGCCGCACGCTCGACGACCAGCGGCTCGACCGCTCCTTCATCGCCGACGCCGTCACGCTGCCCGGTCTCGCCTTCCTCGGCGAACTGATGCCGGAGATCGACATCGAAGGGCTGTGGGCCGCACAGCAACGCATTCGTTCGGTTCTGTCGGACCGGCTCGCCGATCGCTGGGGCTCCGTCTATGACGCGAACCACGCGACCGGTCCCTATCGCTTCACGCCCGGGGAGGTGGGACGCCGCCGCCTGCGCAGCACGGCGCTTTCCTATCTCTCGACCGACAAGGGCGAAGCAGCACGGCGCCGGGCGGTCGCCTATTTCGAGAGCGCCGGCAACATGACGGAGTCCATCTCGGGGTTGAGCGTGCTGGCGGAACTCGGCGGCAGAGAAGGCGCGGCGGCGCTGGCGGCCTTCCATGAGCGCTGGAAGGGCGAGGCGCTGGTCCTCGACAAGTGGTTTGGAATCCAGGCGCGTACGCCGACGGAGGGGACGCTCGAACGTGTGAAGAGTCTCGTCGACCATCCGTCCTACGACCGCAGGAACCCCAACCGGGTCTATTCGCTGATCGGGGCCTTCGCGTCGGGCAACCCGGTCCAGTTCCATCAGGCTGGAGGCGCCGGCTATCGCTTCCTCGCCGACCAGGTCCTGGCCACCGACCGGCTCAACCCGCAGATCGCGGCTCGCCTGCTCGGCCCGCTCGGCTCCTGGCGCCGCTACGACAAGGATCGCCGGGACCTGATGAGGCAGGAACTCGAGCGCATCGTCGCGGAGCCCGGCCTGTCGCGCGACGTCTTCGAGATCGCGTCCAAGAGTCTCGCCTGACCCCTGCGGATTCTTTCACTGCAGATGCCACTTGAAAGATTGCCGTAATGATGCAATTAAGGGGCGTGGGAAACGAGTTCCGGCCGGCGCGTGGGGCGCCGGTTCGGAAAGCTTGGGGTCTGACAAATGAATACGAACACGAAATTCATCGTTTCGGGTGCGCTGGCCGTTGTGCTGTCGATTGCGGCTATTGCCTATGCACAGACTGCCAGATTTCCTGAGTCGACGGGGCCATACGTCGGTCAACAATCTGCAGCGATGCCGCAGTCTTCGGTGATGCCGGGAGAAGCGACTTGTGCGTCGCAGCATCTGGAGCAACCCGGCCTGTCGACGTCGGACCTGCTGGCCGACAGCTATGAGATCAAGGCGGCGGTTCCGGGCGGCGTCTGGCTGCAGAGGAAGAAGGACGTCTTCTACTGCAACTCCGGCGTCACCAGGGACGACGAGACGATGTGCTGGAAGCTCCGTGCGCCGCTGCGGGGCCAGAACTGCACCGACGCGATCAACCGGGCCCGGTCGAAGGCGCTCCCGTCCTAGCCGTCGCCGCGCGGAAGAGACCGTTTCAGCTCGGCCGCCATCTTCTCCGCGATCATGACCGTCGTGAAGTGAGTGTTGGCACGCACGACGGTCGGCATGATCGACGCGTCGATGACGCGCAGTCCTGAGACGCCGATCACGCGGCATTCCGGATCGACTACTGACCGCGCATCATCCGCCGCGCCCATCCGGCATGTGCCGCTGGCATGCTGGGCGTCGGAGCATTCGGCGAACATCCAGTCATCCAGCTCCCTGGGCTCGAACGGTTCCTCGATCGAGCGGCCGGTGGTGCCGTACTCGACCCGCGTCGAGATCGCCTTGAAGGCAGGCTGAAGGCAGAGATCGCGCATCCGGCTTACGCCATCGCGCATGCGAACAAGGTCGCTTTCATCCGACAGCATCCGTTCGTCGACCTGCGGGTCGATGCCGGCCTCGCGGGTGGTGATGCGGACCGTGCCCTCGCTGAAGGCCTGGAAGGCGGAGACGGCCAGGCGTGCTCGCGCCGTGCCGCCATCCTCCTCCGGCCGCAGATTGCCGGCGATCATGATCATGTCGTTGACGCCCGCGCCCGCCAGCTCAGAAGAATAGCGCAGGCAGCAGTTGGTGTGGCGATGCATCAAGGTGCTCACGCGCGCATCGTCGCGCAGCTCGAGCATGAGGCCCAGGATCGGATGATCGAGCAGGTGCTTCCCGACCGGCCGGTCGGCCACGACCTCGATCCCCAGGGTGCCGAGCCAGTCGCGCGGGCCGATGCCGGACCTTTGCAGGATGGCCGGCGAATGGATCGCGCCGGCCGTCAGGATGACTTCGCGACGCGCCCTCACCTGCCGGGCCTCGCCGCCCAGCAGCACGCGCACGCCGCTGACATGCGGCCGGTTGCCCTCGAACTGCAGCGTGTCGACGACGGCCTCGCCGACGATCGTGAGGTTCGCGCGGCCGCGCGCCGGCTCGAGATAGCCGTCGTTGGTCGAGATGCGCAGCCCTTCGCGGCTGTTGATCGCGTAGGGTCCGACGCCGCTGCCGGTCGGCGCATTGTGGTCATCGCACCAGGGATAGCCGAGGCCCAGCGCGGCTTCCCGCAGCGCGCGATCGACGGGTCCCCACTGATCGATTGGCGCGCGATAGACCGGAAGCGGGCCGTCCTTGCCGTGATAGGGCGCATCGCCGAAATCCATGTCGGTCTCGAGCGTGCGGAAATGGGGCAGGCAGGCCTCCCAGCCCCAGCACGTGGCCCCCATGGATGCCCAGTCCTCGAAATCCTCGGGGATCCCCCGTATGGCGATCTGGCCGTTGATGGTCGAGCTGCCGCCGATCGCCCGGCCGCGCCACAGCAGCTTGGGTTCCTGGCGCTCGGTGCGCCGCGCCAGCAGCTTCGGGTAGCGGTAGTTGTCGTCGCCGATGGCGCGCAGCGGATTGGGAATGCGCAAATGGTGCGGTGTTTCGGCGGTGCGGAAATCGCGGCCGGCCTCGAGCAGCAGGACACGTATCGCAGGATCCTCGCTCAGCCGGGCGGCGAGGGTCGCGCCGGCCGAGCCGCCGCCGATGATGATGTAGTCGAAATCGTCGTCCATGATCGCTTCTTCGCCCTCGGTCGCTGGCACGCTTCTTGGTTAGAATGCCACCGCCCGTTCAGAAAGCCGCACGCAAAAGGAGCGCCGCATGGTCGCAAACGTCCTGGAGATCAATCCCGAACGCCTGTGGGAGAGCCTCGAACGGTCGGCGGAGATCGGGCGCTTCCGCGATGTGGGCCTGCGCCGCCTCGCGCTCTCGGCCGAGGACAAGCAGATGCGCGACCTGTTCGTGGAATGGGCGAAGGCGGCGGGCTGCACGGTCGAGATCGATCGTCTCGGCAACATCTTCGCGCGCCGGCCCGGCACCGACCCTTCGCTGCCGCCGGTCGCGATCGGCAGCCATCTCGACACGCAGATCTGCGGCGGCCGCTACGACGGCATCCTGGGCGTGCTGTGCGGCCTCGAAGTCGTGCGGACCCTGAACGATCGTGGCCTGCAGACCAGGCGCGGCATCGAGGTGATCTGCTGGACCAACGAGGAAGGCGCGCGCTTCAACCCGCCGATGATGGGCTCGATGGCCTTCGCCAAGGTCCTGCCTCTGGAGAGCGTGCTGGCCACCACCGACGATGCCGGCATCACGGTCGCGGAGGCGCTGGACGAGATCGGCTATGCGGGGCCCGCCCCGGTGGGCCGCGAGTTCGATTCCTATCTGGAGCTGCACATCGAGCAGGCGCCCGTGCTGGACCGCGAGGGCTGCGACGTCGGCATCGTCGTCGGCGGCTACAAGACCCAGGCGCTGCGTCTCACGATCAACGGTGACACCGGGCATGCCGGCGGCACGCCGATGGCGCAACGGCGCAACGCGCTGGTCGGCGCGGGCTACGTCATCGCCGCGGTCAACGACATCGGCCTCGCCTATGCCGTCGACGAGGGCCGTACCACGACGACGCGCATCGAGAGCTTCCCAAACCTGGCCGGCACCTATGCCGAGCAGGTCAAGCTCACCATCGACTTCCGCCATATCGACGAAGGCCGTTTCAAGTCGATGCGTGCCGAGGTCGACGCTGCCATCGCCGCTGCGGCGAAGAAGGCGAATGTCGAGATCGAGGTCGCCGAGGGTTGGAGCTGGGGCAGCGAGTTGTTTGCGCCGGAATGCATCGAGCTGCTGAAGACGACGGCGAACGAGCTCGGCCTGCCCTATCGCGAGATGAGGAGCCAGGCCGGCCACGACGCCTATGCGGTCGCAACGATGGCACCGACGGCGATGATCTTCACGCCCTGCTTCGAGGGCATCAGCCACAACGTCAACGAAGCGATCGAACTCACGCGCTCGGTGCCGGGCGCCAACCTGCTCCTCAATGCCGCCGTCACCCGGGCCAATCGCTAGGGAGGCTGCTGGTCAGACGGAGGAGGGCGTGAAGCGCGCGACGAGCTGGTGCGAGTCGCCGGGATAGGTCAGGCGAACGTGGGTCACTGGCAGGGCGGCGCGCCAGGTGCGGCGTTCAACGATCAGGCAGGCGGTGCCGGACCGGACCGACAGGGATGAGGCCACCGAGCCCGACGCGTTGCTGGCGCTGATCCGGTGTTCCGCCGCGGTCCAGGGGACGCTGTCGAGCAGCCATCGGCCGGGTGCCAAGTCCTGGAAACTTTCGCGGGCGGCCTCGGGCACCGCTTCGAGGTTGATCAATCGCTCTTCGAGGCAAAAGACCTTCGGCCCCGCGAAATGACGGGCGACAAGATCGATGATGCGGCCTGTCGACTTCGTGTCGAGTCGTTCGCGATCGGCAACGGTGCTGCGCCGCGCGTTTCGCGACACCAGTTCGAAGCGATAGGCGAGGCCCAGCGCCTGGACCTCCGCCTTGATGTCGTGGATCTCGAGCACCGCCGCCTGTGACTGCGGGCGCTTGACGAAGGTGCCGGCCTTGCGACGGCGCTCGACCAGGCCGGCGCGCGCGAGCTTGGCCAGCACGTTGCTCACCGTCATGCGCGAACAGTCGTACGCCTCGGCCAGCTCGTGCTCGGTGGCGATCCGGGCGCCCGGCGCCAGCTTGCCCGACAGGATCTTTCCCTGAAGGTCGCCGAGGATCTTCTGGTGCAGGGAGGCCGGCGGGGCGGTCACGATGACTGCAGCACCCGGTGAAGCGCCTGCCGATAGCGCCGGCCGATCGACTCGCGATGGATGTGCCGGCCGCCGCTCACGAGCCTGGCGCCGGCCCGCCAGACGCAGTCCACGGTCCGGCGGCCGCCGGCGAAGATCCAGGCGTCGAGCCACTGGTCGTGGTGGCGATGGGCGAGCGCCTCGTCTTCGGCCTTGAGGCTGACGATGTCGGCAGAGTGTCCAACGGCAAGGGTCGCGGGTGCGCCAAGCGCCTGGGCGCCGCCGGCCAGGGCTGTGTCGAACAGGCTGCGTCCGACCGACGGTGTTGCCGTCCGGGCCAGCGCGTTGCGTGTGCGCAGCGAGAGCCGCTGACCATATTCCAGAAGGCGCAATTCCTCCGCGGCGTCGATCAGGACGTTGGAATCAGAGCCGACCCCGAAGCGGCCGCCGCGATCCAGGAAGGACTGCGCGGGAAAGAGACCGTCGCCGAGGTTGGCCTCGGTGATCGGACAAAGGCCCACCACCGCACGACGTGCCGCAACGCCGTCGATCTCGGCTTCGCTGACGTGCGTGGCGTGGACGAGACACCAGCGTTCGTCGACCGGCAGGCGATCGAGCAGAAGCCCAACCGGCCGCTTGCCGGACCAGGCGAGGCAGTCCTCGACCTCTTTCGTCTGCTCGGCGACATGGATGTGGACGGGTCCACCCTCGGCCAGCGGCAGGATCTGCGCGATCTCCTCGGGCGTCGCCGCGCGCAGACTGTGCGGCGCGATGCCGACCACGGCGCCGGACAATGACGAGACGGACCTGCGGCTCGCCTCGATCAGCTTTCCGTAGCGGCCGACGTCGTTGACGAAGCGCCGCTGGGCGGGCGCGGCCGGCAGGCCGCCAAAACCCGCATGGAGATAGAAGACGGGGAGAAGCGTCAATGCGATGCCGGTTTCACCCGCGGCGGCGGCGATGCGCGTCGCCAGTTCGGCGATGTTCGAATAGGGCGCGCCGCTCGCATCGTGATGCACGTAGTGGAATTCGCCGACGCGGGTGAAGCCGCCTTCGAGCATCTCCAGGAAGGCCTGGGCGGCGATCGCCTCGACTTCGTCGGGTCCCATATGGTCGACGAAGCGGTACATCGCCTCGCGCCAGGTCCAGAAACTGTCCTCCGTGCTGCCGCGCCGCTCGGTGAGGCCCGCCATGCCGCGCTGGAAGGCGTGGCTGTGCAGGTTGGGCAGGCCCGGCAGGCCGATCTCATGGCGTTCGTCCCCGGGTTCAGCGGGGGCGTCCTTCATCAATCCTTCAATCCGGCTATCCACGATGACGAGGCGCACGCCGTCGGCCCAGCCGTCGGGCAGGAGCAGGGAGCGGAACCAGAGGGCGGTTCTGGACATATTATTATGTATAGTCATAATAAGGGCCGCATGCAATGTGACCGCCTCTGGAAGAACGCACGTCTCGCGACCCTGACCGGCGAGGGGTTGGGAATTGTCGAAGACGGGCTCGTCGCTGCGCGCGCCGGCCGCATCGTCTTTGCCGGTGCGGCGGCCGATGCGTCGGCGATCGACGCCGCTGAAACGATCGATTGCGCCGGCCGCTGGATGACGCCGGGCCTGGTCGACTGCCACACCCACATCGTCTACGGCGGCAACCGCGCGCACGAGTTCGAGCTGCGTCTGGCCGGCGCCAGCTACGAGGAGATCGCGCGCGCCGGCGGCGGCATCGTGTCGACCATGCGGGCGACCCGTGCGGCGACCGAGGAGGCGCTGGTCACCAGCGCCCTGCCACGGGTCGATGCGTTGATGGCCGAGGGCGTCACGACGATGGAGATCAAGTCGGGCTACGGGCTCGACCTCGTCACCGAACTGAAGTCGCTGCGGGCGGCACGCCGCATCGGCGAGGTGCGACCGCTCTCGGTGAAGACGACATTCCTCGGTGCGCACGCGCTGCCGCCCGAAGCGAACGGCGACAAGGATGCCTATATCGCCACGGTCTGCGACGAGATGCTCCCAGCCGTCGCCAAGGCCGGGCTGGCCGATGCGGTGGACGGGTTCTGCGAGGGCATCGCCTTCACGCCGCAACAGATCGAACGCGTGTTCGAGGCGGCGAAGGCGAAGGGCCTGCGCGTCAAGCTGCACGCCGAACAGCTCTCCAACCTGCACGGGGCGAGCCTGGCGGCGCGGTACGGCGCGCTTTCGGCCGATCACCTGGAGCATGTCGACGAACCGGGCGTCAGGGCGCTCGCGGCGGCCGGCACGGTCGCCGTGCTGTTGCCCGGCGCCTTCTATTTCGTGCGCGAAACCCACAAGCCGCCGGTCGAGCTGCTGCGCCGCCACGGCGTCAGGATCGCCCTCGCGTCCGACAGCAATCCCGGCACCTCGCCCCTCACCTCGCTGCTGCTGGCGATGAACATGGGCGCCACGCTGTTCCGGCTCACGGTCGACGAATGCCTGGCCGGCGTCACGCGCGAGGCGGCGCGGGCACTGGGCTGTCTCGACAGTGTGGGCACGCTCGAAGCGGGCAAATGGTGCGATCTCGCGATCTGGGACATCGAGCGGCCGGCCGAGCTGGTCTACCGCATGGGCTTCAATCCGCTGCACGCGCGGGTGTGGAGGGGCAAATGAAGGCGGTCGTCATCACACCGGGAACGGTTCCTCTTTCGGCCTGGCGCGACATCTATCGCGGCGCCGCGGTGAGCCTCGATCCCGCAGCGTACGAGGCGATCGAGAAGTCGGCGCGGGCAGTGTCGTCGATCCTCGCCAGGGGGCAGCCGGTCTACGGCATCAACACCGGCTTCGGAAAGCTGGCCAGCGTCCGCATCGAGGCCGCCGATCTCGAGACCCTGCAACGCAACATCGTGCTCAGCCACGCCGCCGGCGTCGGCAAGCCGATGCCCGTGCCGGTGGTTCGGCTGATGATGGCGCTGAAGCTCGGCAGCCTGGCGCAGGGTGCGTCGGGCGTGCAGCCCGCGACGGTGCGGCTGCTGGAGACGATGCTGGCGGAGGGGCTTACGCCCGTCGTGCCCTGCCAGGGCTCGGTCGGCGCCTCGGGCGACCTGGCGCCGCTCGCGCATATGAGCGCGGCGATGATCGGCGTTGGCTCGTTCATCGTCGAGGGCGAGGTCGTGCCGGCCGCGAGGGCGCTGGCCGATGCCGGGCTGAAGCCGCTGGTGCTGGGCGCCAAGGAAGGTCTCGCGCTGCTGAATGGGACGCAGTTCTCGACCGCCTATGCGCTGGCGGGCCTTTTCGAGGCCGAGAACCTGCACGGCGCGGCGCTGGTCACCGGCGCCCTCTCGACCGATGCCGCGCGCGGCTCGGACGCGCCCTTCGATCCGCGCATCCATCAGCTGCGGCGCCACGCCGGCCAGATCGCGACGGCGGAGGCGTTGCGCGGCCTGATGGCGGGCTCGTCGATCCGCGCCTCGCATCTGGTGGGCGACGAAAGGGTGCAGGATCCCTACTGCCTGCGCTGCCAGCCCCAGGTGATGGGCGCCGTGCTCGACATCCTGCGCCAGGCGGCGGCCACGCTGGCGACCGAAGCCAACGGCGTCACCGACAATCCGCTGATCTTCACCGATCCCGACGAGGCGCTGTCCGGCGGCAACTTCCACGCCGAGCCGGTGGCCTTCGCCGCCGACATCATCGCGCTGGCGCTGTGCGAGATCGGCTCCCTGGCCGAGCGCCGCATCGCCATGCTGGTCGATCCGGCGCTGTCGGGGCTGCCGGCCTTCCTGACGCCACGGCCGGGCCTCAACTCGGGCTTCATGATCCCGCAGGTGACGGCGGCGGCGCTGGTGTCGGAGAACAAGCAGCGCGCCTATCCCGCCAGCGTCGATTCGATTCCGACCTCGGCCAACCAGGAAGACCATGTCTCGATGGCCGCGCACGGCGCGCGCCGCCTACTCGACATGGCGGCCAATGTCTCGTCCGTCATCGGCATCGAGCTGCTGGCGGCGGCGCAGGGCTGCGACTTCCACCGGCCGCTGGCCTCCAGCCCGCCGCTCGAAGCGGTGCGCACCTTGCTTCGCCGCGACGTGCCGCCTCTCGAAGACGACCGTCATTTCCATCCCGACATGGAGAAGGCCACTTCTCTCGTCGCCGATGGCACCCTCGTCGCAACCGTCGGCCCCGGCTTCCTGCCCGCCCTTCAGGAGACACCATGAACCGCATCGACAATGCCCGCACCATCCGGGCGCCGCACGGCACCGAGCTCACGGCCAAGAGCTGGCTCACCGAGGCGCCGCTGCGCATGCTGATGAACAACGTCGATCCCGACGTCGCCGAGAAGCCGGGCGAGCTCGTCGTCTATGGCGGCATCGGCCGCGCGGCGCGCGACTGGGAGAGCTTCGACCGCATCGTGGCGTCGCTGCGCAAGCTCGAAGCCGACGAGACGCTTCTGGTGCAGTCGGGCAAGCCGGTCGGCGTGTTCCGCACCCATGTCGATGCGCCGCGCGTGCTGATCGCCAACTCCAACCTCGTGCCGCGCTGGGCGACCTGGGAGCATTTCAACGAGCTCGATCGCAAGGGGCTCATGATGTACGGCCAGATGACGGCCGGCTCGT
>LNFM01002539.1_pt1 | contig 38096 bp, 34 predicted proteins | sample 596031 | NCBI WGS metagenome assembly LNFM01 (sample SAMN04254537, study PRJNA301005) | activated carbon metagenome | isolation source: dual media filters at the Ann Arbor, Michigan drinking water treatment plant | place: USA: Ann Arbor | reverse complement strand
CATAGGTGGTAAACGGGGATTATACGGGTGAGTCCGTCCTGGTCCCGCTCCCGAGGGCGAAGCCGGCGGAAACTGGGATACATTGCGGAGCATGACGAAGCAAGCAAACGAGCAAGGCGGTGAGCGCGGCGACCTGGCCGGCAGACACATCGTGCTGGGCCTGTCGGGCGGCATTGCCTGCTACAAGGCGGCCGAGTTGTGCCGCGCCCTGATCAAGCAGGGCGCGACCGTGCAGGTGGTGATGACCGAAGCGGCCGAGCAGTTCATCACTGCGGTGACCCTGCAGGCGCTCAGCGGCCGACCGGTGTTCACCAGCCAGTGGGACAGCCGCCCCGCAGCCGGCATCGACAACAGCATGGCCCATATCAACCTGAGCCGCGAGGCCGACGCCATCCTGATTGCGCCCTGCAGCGCCGACTTCATGGCCAAGCTGCTGCATGGCCGTGCCGATGACCTGCTGAGCCTGATGTGCCTCGCGCGGCCCATGGCCACGGTGCCGCTGCTGATTGCCCCGGCCATGAACCGCGAGATGTGGGCGCATCCGGCGACGCAGCGCAACATGGCGCAGCTGGCGGCTGATGGTGCGACCATCCTGGGCGTGGGCTCGGGCTTCCAGGCCTGCGGCGAAACCGGCGACGGGCGCATGCTGGAGCCGCCCGAGCTGCTGGAAGACGTCGTTGCCTTCTTCCGTCCCAAGCTGCTGGCCGGCCAGAAGCTGCTGGTGACCGCCGGGCCGACCTATGAAGCGCTGGACCCGGTGCGCGGCATCACCAACCTGTCGAGCGGGAAGATGGGTTTTGCCGTCGCCCGCGCGGCCCACGAGGCCGGTGCCGAGGTCACGCTGGTCGCCGGGCCGGTGAGTTTGCCGACGCCGCGCGGCGTCACCCGTATCGATGTGCGTTCAGCGCAAAACATGCTGGAGGCCGTGATGCAGCAGGCGCCAGCTGCTACTATTTTTATAGCAACCGCGGCGGTGGCCGACTGGCGTCCGGCGACCAGTTCGGAGCGCAAGATCAAGAAAGACGGCTCCGGCCAGCCGCCGCAGCTGTCGTTCACCGAGAACCCGGACATCCTGGCGACGGTGGCGCAGTCGCCGCGCGCGCAGTCGGGCGAACTGTTTTGTGTGGGTTTTGCCGCCGAGAGCCATGACCTGGAAGACAACGCGCAGGCCAAACGCAAACGCAAGGGCGTGCCGCTGCTGGTGGGCAACATCGGCCCGGCCACCTTTGGCCGTGACGACAACGCGCTGTTGCTGGTCGACGCCCATGGCAGCCGCGAGCTGGCGCGCGCGTCCAAGCTGGCGCTGGCGCGTGAGCTGGTGGCAGATATCGCCCGCCGCTTGAACACTGCAGCCTGAAAACCCATGGACCCGATACCTGATACCCCCCCTGATGGCGACTTCGCGCGTTATGTGGAGCAGCTGAGCGCGCGATCGGCTGCCACTGCGCTGGCGCGCGAAGCCGGTGCGGTACTGCCTTCCGGCACGCTGCAGGACAAGGCTGCCGCGGGCGTGCCCTCCAGCAAGCCTGTGCAGATGAGCCGGGGCTTGTCGGTCTGGTCCACGCTTCGCTGGGCCTTGCTGGCCTGGATCGCGCTGCAGATCCTTGAGGTGTTTTTTCCGGGCCTGGGCATCCTGAGCTTGCCGCTGTTCCTGGCGGCGACCGGCTGGGTGCTCTACCGCTTCAAACAGGCGTCAAGCGGTGCCACGGGCGATACCCTGCGCCGGCTGGCCGAGCGCGCCGCCAAAGAATTTACTCAACGGAAATGAAGTGATGAAAATCGATGTCAGGATTCTCGATGCCAGGCTCAAGGACAATTTGCCCGCCTACGCCACGCCCGGCAGCGCCGGACTGGACCTGCGGGCCTGCCTGGACACAGCCCTGACCCTGCAGCCCAACGCCTGGCAACTGGTGCCGACCGGCGTTGCCATTTACCTGCAGGATCCCGGCTATGCGGCGCTGATCCTGCCGCGCTCTGGCCTGGGGCACAAACACGGCATCGTGCTGGGCAACCTGGTCGGGCTGATCGACAGCGACTACCAGGGCCAGCTGATGGTCAGTGCCTGGAACCGCAGCGATGTGGCGTTCACCATAGAACCGATGGAACGGATTGCCCAACTGGTGATTGTTCCGGTGATGCAGGCCCAGTTCAATGTGGTCGAGGCTTTCACTGTCAGCGAGCGCGGTGAGGGCGGCTACGGCTCGACCGGCAAGGCCTGAGCGCCCGCGTCAGGGTTGTCCTACACCCACAAGCGCGGCTTCCCACGCGCGGACAGCTTGGCACCCCACCGGCACGCCGTGGTGCCTGGCCTGTAATCAAGCATGTACTGAACGGGGAGTGGCTGTACGGCACGCTTCCTTCCAAGGCCCGGTTTCAAATCACAGGAGAACTTCCTCATGACTACATCACGCATTTTCAAAATTACTTCATCGGTACTGCTGGTTGCCGGCCTCGCGGCCTGCGCTGCGCCCATGAGCCAGCAGCAGCCAGTGGCCACCTATCCGGCGCAGAACTATCCTGCGCAAACCTACCCGGCCCAGGCGCCTCAGGGCAACTACATGGAATACGGCCGTGTGAGCAATGTGGAGGTTGTCACGACCCAGGACAAAGCCAAGTCGACCGGCGGCCTCGGTATGGTGCTCGGTGGCGTGGCCGGTGCCGTGGTGGGCCGCCAGATCGGCGGCGGCAGCGGCCGTGACATTGCGACCGTCGTGGGTGCGGTTGGCGGCGCTGTGGCCGGCAATGCGATCGAAGCCAATCGCAATGCTGCCAACGCCCCGGTCAACCAGACCTACCGCGTGTCGGTGCAGATGGACAATGGCACCATGCGTGCCTATGAAGTGCCATCGTACGGCGATCTGCGTATCGGTGACCGCGTGAGGATCCAGAACAACCAGCTTTTCCGCATGTAAGTGACGGACGAGCAATAAAAAAACCGGCGAGCCGCAAGGCTTGCCGGTTTTTTTTCGCCCTCAGAAAAGCGCTGAATCAGCGCCGCCTAGTGCACGGTGTCGTTGCCGGGCGCCTGCGGCTCCAGCCTGAAGAATCCGGTGCCCATGGATCCCTGGCCGATTTCCTCCTCGCTGGCTTCGCGAACCGACTCGACTTTCAGGCTCAGGCGGATGGCGATACCCGCCAGCGGGTGGTTGCCGTCCAGCACCACATGCTCGGGGTAAATTTCGGTCACGGTGTAAAACAGCTCGGGCTGGATGTCGGCGCTGCATCCCGCGGGCAGGGCGGCGCCGTCGAAGGTCATGCCTTCTTCCAGTTCTGCCGGAAACAGCTTGCGCGCCTCGAGGAAAACCCGGTTTTCGTCATAGTCGCCAAAGGCATCTTCGGGTTCGAGGTGCAGGTCCAGCGTGTCGCCTGCCTCATGGCCCTGCAGGCGCTCTTCAATCTTGGCCAGCAGGTCGTCGCCGCCGAGCAGGAACTCCACAGGCTCATCGAGTTCGTCCAGAACTTCGCCCAATGTATCTTTCAGCGTCCAGGTCAGGGCAACAACGCATTGCGGGGTGATTTTCATCCGACAATTGTCCCATGGATGTCACTTCAGCCCTTCCCCTGCTCGGCGGTCTCACGCCGCAGCAATTCATGCGCCGCCACTGGCAAAAAAAGCCTCTGCTGGTGCGCCAGGCGATTCCGGGTTTCCGGCCCGTGCTGGACCGTGCTTCGCTGTTCCGGCTCGCCGGCGAGCCGCATGTGGAGTCGCGGCTGATCCGGCAAGCGGCCGGCGGCTGGCGCATGAAACAGGGACCGTTCGGGCCCCGCAGCCTGCCTGCCTTGTCGGCGGCCGCCTGGACCCTGCTGGTCCAGGGCGTGGACCTGCACGACGAAGGCGCGCATGCGCTGCTGCAGCGCTTCCGCTTCATTCCCGATGCCCGGCTGGACGACCTGATGATTTCCTTTGCCACGCCGGACGGCGGCGTGGGCCCGCACTTCGACAGTTACGACGTGTTCCTGCTGCAGGCCAGCGGCCGGCGCCGCTGGAAGATCGGCAGGCAAAAGGACTTCACCCTGCAAGAAGGCGTGCCGCTGAAGATCCTGCAGAACTTCGAGCCCGAAGAGGAGTTTGTGCTGGAGGCCGGCGACATGCTCTACCTGCCCCCGCGTTATGCCCACGACGGACTGGCCGAGCGCTGCATAGGCGCCGACGGCAAGGCGCAGGACTGCATGACCTACTCCATCGGCTTTCGGGCGCCGGCACGCAACGAGCTGGCGGGCGAGCTTCTGCAGCGGCTCGCCGACTTCGATGCGGACGCCCGGTCCGGGGAGCAGCAGCTTTACACCGACCGCGCCCAGCCCGCCACCGAAATACCTGCGGCTGTGCCGGCCGGCCTGCTTGAATTTGCGCAGCAGTCACTGCAGGACGCCTTGAAAGACCCGCTGGCGCTGGCCTGTGTGCTGGGCGAGTACCTGACCGAACCCAAGGCCTCGGTGTGGTTCGATGAGCCTGCCGCTCCCTGGAACCCGCGCCACACCGGTGCGATTCAGCTGGATCCGCGCAGCCGCATGTTGTATGACAGCCATCATGTGTTTCTCAACGGCGAGAGTTACCGCGCCAAGGGCGCTGATGCTGCGCTGATGCGCCGCCTGGCGGACCAGCGCTTTCTGGCGCCGGCCGAACTGCGCCGGGCCAGTGATGCCGCACTCCCCTTGCTGGCCGACTGGCATGAGGCTGGCTGGCTGGCCCAGGTGCCGGCCTGAAAACGTGTATGTGAAAGTCGACGAGACCAAGGAGGGCCACCCATGGACACCCATCAGTCAGCTGCGCCGCCTTCTGCGCCTCTCCTGCAGGGGCGGTTTGCGGGCCGATCCGAATTTGCCGAACTGGTGCGCCAGGCCTTTGCGGCTGCTGCCGCCCGGGGCTGGCGGGAAATCATCCTCTGCGATGCGAACTTCGAGGACTGGCCGCTTGGCGAGCGCGTGGTGGCGCAGTCGCTTTATGAGTGGTCGGCTTCGGGGCGCAGGCTCACCATGCTGGCCCAGGACTATGCCGAAGTCACACGGCGGCATGCGCGGTTTGTGAGCTGGCGGCGTACCTGGTCGCATATCGTCGAATGTCGGGGCCATGCGGCCGGGGACCTTCCCAGCGTGTTCTGGAGCCCTGACTGGGCGTTTGAGCGGCTGGACCTGGTGCACAGCACGGGCGTGGCTGGCACGGAAGCAGGCCGACGGGTGGCGCTCAAGGAGCGGCTTGCCGAGAAATTGCTGCGCAGCAGCCCGGCTTTTGCGGCAAGCACCCTGGGCCTCTGAGCGGGAGCTCCGCTCACGTCCATGTTGCCGGATTTGTCAATCGAGGGTTTTTACGGTCGTAAAAACCCGCATATAATCAAAGACAGGGACGAAAGAGCTCGAGTCCTTTCGCCCGGTCAACACAAACTCGGATCGTTTCGATTTGAGTTTTTTTTTGACGATTTCCGGAAATTGTTTTTTTCATTTCATCTCAAGGATTATCCAAATGAACAAGTCCCTCGCTCTGGCCGCCATCGTTGCCGCTGTTGCCCTCGCTGCCTGCGGCAAAAAAGAAGAAGCACCTGCACCAGCCCCTGTGGTTGTGACGCCAGCTCCTGCTCCTGCTCCGATGGAAGCTGCTTCTGCACCAGCGCCTGCTGCTGATGCATCGGCACCTGCTGCTGCCGCTTCCGCTCCTGTTGCCGGCACCACGCCCGCAGCTGTCGATGCAGGCGCTGGCGCCGGCACCGCTACCAGCGGCACTGGCGAGAAGAAATAAGTTTCTTCTCCCGCATGAAAAAAGCCGCCTTCGGGCGGCTTTTTTCATGGGCATCGCCTGCGGCTGCAGGCAGCCTCACAAGGCCAGCCAGGGCGTACCGGTGCCCGCATCCGCGACCACGATATCTGCGCTGCGGCAGCCCAGTGCCCGGGACAACAGATCCTGCGCAAGGTCCGGGCGGTTGTTCTGCTGGCTCAGGTGCGCGGCCACCAGGTGCTTCAGGCGCGGATGGCAAACGGCCCGGGCAATGTCGGCCGAGGCATTGTTGGAAAGGTGGCCAAACTGGCCGCCGACGCGGCGTTTGAGGAAAAAGGGATAACTCGAGGCTTCCAGCATGGCGCTGTCATGGTTGGACTCGAGCATCAGTGCGTCGCATCCCTGCAGGTGGCCCAGTACATGGGCGGTGGCGTGACCGAGGTCGGTCAGGATGCCGAGCTTGACGGCCCCGTCCGTGCAGGTGAGTTGCAAGGGCTCGCGCGCGTCGTGCGGCACCGTGAAGGGTGTGAGCTGCAAGCCGCCCAGGTCAATCGCCACGCCGTCCTGCGCGATACGCAGCCAGCCGTCGAAATCGGGCTGGTCCAGCGCGTTCCAGGTTCCCATGCTCATCCACACCGGAACGCCATGGCGCCTGGCGAACTGGCGGGCACAGCCGATATGGTCGCTGTGCTCGTGGGTGATGAAGATGGCGTTGATATCACTGTCAGCCAGGCCGGACTGCGCCAGCCTTGCCGACAATTGCCGGACGCCCAGGCCGCAATCGACCAGCATGCGAAACCCGGGTGAGCCCCCTGCCTCGATCAGTGTGGCATTTCCCGTGCTGCCGCTGCCCAGGCTCCTGAATCGCAACACCTCGGGGTGGGCTCCGGCCGGACCTTACTTGAGGTCGTCGGCAATCACCTGAACAATGCGCTGTGCGTTGGCCGACGCTTCGGCCACGCCTTGTTCATTGAGCACCGACACGGTGGTGGCCTCGCCCTGGCTGCGCACGGCGATACGGTATTTCAGCGGTGGAATCGCCTTGGGCGAACTGAACATCTTGGCGAAGAAGCCCGGCTCCTTCTGGTTGGCGGTCGGTTCGACATAACGCACGAAGTAGGTGCCCTGCGCGCGGTCACGGTCCTCGACGGTAAAGCCGGTGCGGTCCAGCGCCAGGCCCACGCGGCGCCAGGCGCGCTCGAAACCTTCGTCGATCTGCACCACCGGCACGTTGTTGACATTCGCGACACGCGCGCTCTGGCGGCTGGTGCCGCTGGCGACCAGGGACCTGGACTGTTCCTGGCTCACGCCCAGCTTGACCATCAGGCGGCGAAGGAATTCGGCTTCGAGTTCAGGATCGGCCGGGCGCGGCTGCCATACCGTGTTGTCGCCCGATTTGACGGGGCCCGTGGTGCGGCTTTCCTGGACCGTTTCGACCATGCCGCGATGGCTGATGTAAATTTCGGTGGCGCCGCTGGGGGTGCGTTCCAGGCGGGTGCGGAACTTGTCCCGCTCGCCGGTGGAGTACATGCTGTCAAGCAGTTTGCCGAGCGTGGCACGCACAAAATCCTGCGGCAGCTTGGCCCGGTTTTCCGCCCAGTCGGTTTCCATAATGCCCAGGTTTTCCTGGTCCAGCGTCATCAGGAATCCGCTTTCCTGCCAGAACTCGCGCACCGGGGCCCACAACTTGTCGGCAGGTCGGTTGATCACCAGCCAGCGCTGGTTGCCGGCACGTTCTATGCGCACGTCGCCCACGTTGGTGGCGGCGGTGGGCACGGACTGGGTGGTCTGGCCGACCTGGTAACCACTGGCGGTGACGGCGGTGCCCGGCACGACGTAACGCGTGTCGCGCGACAGCTGGGTCAGGTCTGGCGGCACGTCGAGTGAGGCGCCTTTGGTGGCAGATTTGTAATCCACCTTGTCTCCCTGCAGGGCCTCGCCCAGCGAGGAACACCCGGACAGGATCATGGCGGCAGCGAGCACCATCAGCGGCGCCGGGGCAAATGCGAGGCGGGAGGCGGTAAGCGTGGGCAAAGTCTTCTTCACTGGGATTCCCTTAAAAAATCAGATCAGGCCACACACGCGCAGTGCGTTTTCGACCGTGGCTTCGTTGGCGGTTTCAAGCGGTGTCATGGGCAGGCGCAGGGTGCCGCCGCAAAGACCCATGCGGGCCATCGCCCACTTCACGGGTATCGGGTTGGCTTCGACAAACAGGTGTTTGTGCAGGGGAAGCAGCTCGAGCTGGATCTTCATCGCGGCCCGGCTGTCGCCGGCAATCGCCGCCACACACAAGTCGTGCATCAGGCGCGGCGCCACGTTGGCCGTCACGCTGATGTTGCCCTGGCCGCCGCACAGCATCAGCGCGACCGCAGTCGGGTCGTCGCCCGAGTACACGGCAAAACCGGCCGGCACGTCCTTGATCAGCCACTGCGCGCGTTCGATGTTGCCGGTGGCTTCCTTGATGCCGACAATGCCGGGCACCTGCGCCAGGCGCAGCACGGTGGCGTGCAGCATGTCGGCCACGGTGCGGCCGGGCACGTTGTACAACACCATGGGCAGTTCGACCGCTTCGGCAATCGCCTTGAAATGGCGGTACTGTCCTTCCTGGGTCGGCTTGTTGTAATAGGGCACAACCTGCAGCTGGCAGTCGGCACCGACTTTTTTGGCAAACCGCGCGAGCTCGATCGCTTCCGATGTCGAATTGGCGCCGCAACCGGCCATCACAGGGACACGGCCTTTGGCCTGCTCGACCGAGACACGGATGATCTCGCAATGCTCTTGCACATTGACGGTCGGCGATTCGCCGGTGGTGCCCACCACGCCGATGCAGTCGGTGCCCTCGGCAATGTGCCAGTCCACCAGCTTGCGCAAAGTCGGGTAGTCAACGCTGCCGTCCTCATGCAAGGGGGTGGCCAGTGCAACAATGCTGCCGGTAATGGTATTCATGTCAGTGTGTCAGTTGAGGGGCCCGGCCTGCCGGTACCAGCCGTGAAATAAGGCTGATCCCGCATTCTACCCAGTGAGCGGGGAGGATTCGGAGGGGCCGTCAAGCAGATAACGTGAGACTGCTGTGGCGGATGACGGTTCCCGGGCTGCGGCAATCCGTTGTGTAAAGCGGGGCGGCGCCTCCCGGTAGCCGTCTTCAAAGGCGACGATGCGCAGCCCGCGGCAGACTTCCAGCAATTCGCCCGGCCGCAGCAGGAAGTCGGGCCGCGAAGGTTTGCCCACGGTTTCATTGCCCTGCGCAAAAGTTTCGTAAATCAGCACGCCGCCGGGCGCCAGGCTGTCCAGCAGCACCGGCATCAGGGGGCGCCACAGGTAGTTGGTGACCACCACCGCATCGAAGCGCCGGCCGGCAAACGGCCAGGGTCCGGCCTCGATGTCGGCCACTACCTTCTCGCAGGCGGAGGCCGGAATTGCTATCGAATCAATAGCTGCCTGCGCTTGATCGACAAGGGCTAGCGGGTGATTGAGCTTGTAAAACCAGTGCGCGTGCCGGCCCCGGCCGCAGGCGACGTCCAGCACGCTGCCGCCGGGGCGGACCAGGTGAGACCAGCGCTGCACCCAGTCGGAAGCGGGCTCGCTGCCGTGCGCGCTCAGGGAAGAATTTGGCGTGCTCATCGCGGCTTGACCTCGTCCTTCAATGCCGCCAGCGCCATGTTTTCGACGGCGCCGGGCGCCAGCAGCTTGAGCCAGCGTCCGAGCTTGCCTTTGGGCGTCATCACCACCTCGCGTTCGCGGCGTTCCATGCCTTCGAGGATCAGGCGGGCGCATTCTTCCACGCTCATGGCGCCGTCTTCCTTGAGACCGCTGCTGCCGGCCGGCGCGCCCGCGGCGTTGAAGCCGCGGTGCCGGATTTGCGTGGCAACCACGCCGGGATAGGCGGTGGTGACGCTGACCCCGGCGTTTTTCATCTCGGCGCGCAGTGCTTCAAAAAAGCCGGTCATCGCAAACTTGGTGGCGCTGTAGGCGGTGCGCCCCGGCACGCCGACCAGGCCGGCCAGGCTGGACACCGCGACGATGCTGCCCCGGCTTTCCCTGAGCGCCGGCAGGGCCGCATGGGTGCACCAGACGCTGCCCCACAGGTTGATTTTCATGAGTTGTTCGTACCAGCCGAGGTCTTCGGTCTTGACGTCTGCAAACAGTGCCTGCGCCGACATGCCGGCGTTGTTGATCAGTGCATCGATGCGGCCGAAGCGTGCCATCGCAGCCGTGATCAGCGCGCTGCACTGGTTTTGATCGGAGACATCGGTGCGAACCACCAGGGTGGCGGCACCGCTGGCCTGGCACTGTGCGGCCACCGCCTGCAGCGCCTCCTGGTTGCGCGCAGCCAGCACCAGCGAGACCTGGGCGCCGTGGCGCTGTGCGAGCTGGCGTGCCATTTCGGCGCCTATGCCGTCCGAAGCCCCGCTGATCACAATGGTTTTCATGGTTTTGTCTCCCTGCGTGTGGAGGCGAAAGACTACCACCGTTCGTCTGGCGGGCCTGCTGCTTGCCGCGGGGCGGGCGATCGCTTACGCTGTGCACCTGAGTCAGGAGTCGGCCCAACATCGGGCGCAACTGCGCGTCCGCCATCAGGAGCGCGCCATGTCTTCTTCCCCGCAAGCTGTCCCTCCCGCCGTGCTGGCCCTGCGCACGCTGGCCCTGGTGGGTGCGGCCGCAAGTGGCAAAACCACCCTGGTCGAGGCGTTGCTGCACAGGGCTGGCGCCATAGGCGCGGCGGGCAGCGTGGAGCGCGGCAACACCGTCAGCGACTTCGATCCGCTGGAACGCCGCGTCCAGCATTCCCTGCACTCCACACTGGTCAACCTGCAGCATGAGGGCACCCGCATCCACCTGATCGACACGCCCGGGGCGCCGGATTTGCTCGGGCAGTCGCTTCCGGCGCTGGAGGCGGTGGAAACGGCGGCCCTGGTGGTCAGCGCATCGGCCGGCCTGGAGCTCATGAGCGGGCGGCTGATGGCCTGGGCTGCCGACCGGGGACTGTGCCGCATGGTGATCGTCAACAAGATCGACGCGCTGGGCATTGACCTGCCGGGACTGCTGGCCGCCATTCAGAGCGCTTTTGGCAAGGAATGCCTGCCGCTGAACCTGCCGTCGGCCCGGGGAACCCGGGTGGTGGACTGCTTTTTCAACCCCTCCGGCGGGTCCGATTTTTCCAGTGTGGCGCTGGCGCACCGCGCCCTGGTGGAGCAAGTGGTCGAGGTCGATCCGGCCCTTGTCGAGCGTTACCTCGACGAGGGTGACATGGACCCGCGGGAGCTGCATGCCCCGCTGGAGCAGGCACTGCGCGAGGGGCACCTGATCCCCGTGTGTTTTGTGTCGGCGCGTCATGGTGCGGGCATCGCCGAATTGCTCGATGTGATGGTCCGTTTGTTGCCCAATCCGGCCGAAGGCAATCCACCACAGTTTGTGCGCGGCGAGGGTGCGGCAGCCGTTGCGGTGCGGGCCGAGCCCGACCCGGCGAAACATGTGCTGGCGCATGTCTTCAAGGTCAGCGTGGACCCCTATGTGGGCAAGATGGGGATTTTCCGGGTGTACCAGGGCACGGTGACCCCGGGCAGTCAGCTCTACATCGGTGACGGCCGACGGCCCTTCAAGGTAGGCCACCTGCTGCGCCTGCAGGGCAAGGACCATCGCGAGATAGCCAGTGCCGGGCCGGGCGAGTTGTGCGCCGTCGTGAAGATCGACGACATTCATTTCGACGCGGTGCTGCATGACGCGGCGGAGGATGAACACATCCACCTCAAATCGCTGGATTTCCCGGTTCCGGTGCACGGACTGGCGATTGCGCCGGCCCGCCGCGGCGATGAGCAGCGCCTGTGGGATCTGGTGCAAAGGCTGGTCGATGAGGACCCCTGCCTGAGGCTCGAACATGTGGCGCAGACCAACGAAACCGTGGTCTACGGCCTGGGTGAGCTCCACCTGCGCACGCTGATCGAGCGCCTGACCGAGGTCTACAAATGCGAGGTCAACACCCGCCCGCCACGTATTGCCTACCGCGAAACGGTCACGACAGCGGCCGCCGGCCATCACAGGCACAAGAAGCAGAGTGGCGGCGCGGGCCAGTTCGGCGAAGTTTTTTTGCGCGTCGAGCCGCTGGCGCGCGGGGCCGGCATCGAGTTTGTCGATCAGATCAAGGGCGGCACGATTCCCGGGCAGTATCTTCCCGCGGTTGAAAAAGGCGTGCGGCAGGCACTCGATGGCGGGGTGGTGGCGGGCTTTCCGGTGCGTGACGTGCGGGTGGTGGTCTACGATGGCAAGCACCACAGCGTGGACAGCAAGGACATCGCCTTTGCCACGGCCGGGCGCAAGGCCGTGATCGAAGCCGTGCGCGCCGCTTCCCCGGTGGTGCTGGAGCCTGTGGTGAACGTCGAGATCACCGCGCCCGAGGCGGTCATGGGCGACATCACCGGCGACCTGTCGGCGCGCCGCGGCCAGGTCAGCGGCACGCGCGGTCTGCAGGCGGGCACGCTGGCGGTGCTGGGCCAGGTGCCGCTGTCCGAATTGAGCGACTACCAGTCGCGGCTCAATGCCTTGACGGGTGGGCAGGGTGCTTACACCCTGGCCTTCAGCCACTACGAGGCGGTGCCACCGGCGGTGCAGCAGCAGCTGGCCGGCCAGTACCGCTCGCGCGACGAGGAGTGAGTTCCGGCCCGGCTTGCTAGAAGCAGGCCCAGATCTGGTCCGCCAGGGTGCGCAGGAAGTCGGGCCGCGTGTACAGGACAAACACGCCCACGCTGGCCGCGACGGCCAGTGTGTAGAGGGCGAGTTTGCGTGCCATCTCAGGCGCCCTGCGGCAGGGTGGCGGGGCGCGGCCGCTGGATCGCGGTTTCGCGCACCGGCAGGTTCACCAGCGCCGCAAACACGCCCAGCGCGATCGCGATGTACCAGACGATGTCGTAACTGCCGGTGCGGTCATACAGGTAGCCGCCCAGCCAGACACCCAGGAAGGAGCCGATCTGGTGGCTGAAAAACACAAAACCGCTGAGCATGGACAGGTGCTGGATGCCGAAAATCTGCGCGACGACCGCATTGGTTGGCGGAATGGTGGACAGCCAGAGCAGGCCCATCACGCTGGCGAAGATGTAAACGCTGAGCGGGCTCAGCGGCACGGCCAGGAACACGGCAATCGCCACGGCCCGCGCAAGATAGATGAAGGCCAGGATGTTTTTCTTGGACAGGCGCTGGCCCAGCGTGCCGGCCGCATAGGTGCCGAACACATTGAACAGGCCGATCAGCGCCAGCGCGTAACTGGCGACCTCGGGCGACAGGCCCTTGTCGCGCAGGTAGCTGGGCATGTGCACCCCGATGAAGACGACCTGGAAGCCGCAGACAAAATAACCGGCCATCAAGAGCTGGAAGCTCGGGTACTTGAAGGCTTCCTTCAATGCCTGGAAGATGGTCTGCTCGCGCGGTGGCGCCTGGCCGGGCCCGAAAGTGCTTTCGCGCAAGCCGAAGGCCAGCGGGGCGATCAGCAGCACCGCGGCGCTGAGCGCCAGCAGGGCTTCCTTCCAGCCCAGGCTGCTGATCAGGAAACCCTCGACCGGTACCATCAGGAACTGGCCGAAGGAGCCGGCCGCCGCCGCCACGCCCATGGCCCAGGAGCGTTTTTCGGCCGGGATGTTGCGGCCGATGACGCCGTAGATCACGGCGTAGGTGGTGCCGGCCTGGGCCGCGCCTATCAGGATGCCGGCGGTCAGGGTGAACATCAGGCCGCTGGTGGAAAGCGCCATGCCGACCAGGCCCAGGGCATACAACACGGCGCCACCGATGATGACGCGGAAGGCGCCGTAACGGTCGGCCAGCATGCCGGCAAAAATGCCGAAGATGCCCCAGGACAGGTTTTGTACCGCAATCGCCAGTGCAAAAGTCTGGCGGGTCCAGCCCTGTTCCTGGGTGATGGGCAGCAGCCAGAGGCCGAAACCATGGCGTATGCCCATGGACAGGGTGACGATGATGGCGCCGCACAGCAGCACCTGGGTCATGGAGAGTTTTCGCGTGGTCGATGGCATCCCATGAATGTAACCAAAGCGCCTGTTTTGCGCTTTTCGAAATCTGCACGGCTTTCATGAGCGTACAGCATGAATACGATCGCGCCCTCCAGTAACTGTATATTTGTCCAGTTGTAAAATCCCGCCGGACTACAATCAGCGCTCCCATGGCGACCAAACTACCCAACGACTATTCCGAAGGCTCGATCCGCGTGCTCAAGGGCCTCGAGCCCGTCAAGCAGCGGCCGGGCATGTACACGCGCACCGACAACCCGCTGCATATCATCCAGGAAGTGCTGGACAACTCGGCCGACGAGGCGCTGGCCGGCCATGGCAAGAAGATCAAGGTTACCCTGCACAGCGACGGCTCGGTCAGCGTCGAGGACGACGGCCGCGGCATCCCCTATGGCCTGCACCCCGAGGAAAAGGCGCCAGTGATCGAGCTGGTGTTCACGCGCCTGCATGCCGGCGGCAAGTTCGACAAGGGCAAGGGCGGCGCCTACAGTTTTTCCGGCGGTCTGCACGGCGTCGGCGTCAGTGTGACCAACGCGCTGTCGAAGCGCCTGGAAGCCACTTCCTACCGTGACGGCATGGTGGCCAAGCTGGTGTTCGAGGCCGGCGATGTCACCGAGAAGCTGCACCTGCGCAAGGCTGCTGAAGGCGACCGCAAATCGGGCACCACGGTCCGGGCCTGGCCCGATGCCAAATACTTTGAGGCCTCGGCGCTGCCGATGGCCGAACTGACCCATTTGCTGCGCAGCAAGGCGGTGCTGATGCCCGGCGTCACGGTGACGCTGGCGGTGGAAAAAACCAAAGAGGTCCAGACTTGGGTCTACAAGGGCGGCCTGCGCGACTACCTGATGCAGACGCTGCCGGCCGATCCGGTGATCCCGCTGTTCGAAGGCGAAGGTTTTGCCGATGCGGCGCACGACAGTTTTGCCGAAGGCGAGGGCGCCCAGTGGTGCCTGGCCTTCACCGAAGACGGCCAGCCGGTACGCGAGAGTTACGTCAACCTGATCCCGACCAGCGCCGGCGGCACGCACGAAAGCGGCCTGCGCGACGGCGTGTTCCAGGCGGTCAAGAGTTTTGTGGACCTGCATTCGCTGCTGCCCAAGGGCGTCAAGCTCTTGCCCGAGGACGTGTTTGCGCGCGCCAGTTATGTGCTCTCGGCCAAGGTGCTGGACCCGCAATTCCAGGGCCAGATCAAGGAACGCCTGAATTCGCGCGACGCGGTGCGGCTGGTGTCCAGCTTTGTGCGCCCGACGCTGGAGCTGTGGCTGAACCAGCATGTGGACTACGGCAAAAAACTCGCCGAACTGGCCATCAAGGCCGCGCAAAGCCGGCAGAAGGCCGGCCAGAAGGTCGAAAAACGCAAGGGCTCCGGCGTCGCCGTGCTGCCGGGCAAGCTGACCGACTGCGAAAGCCGCGACCTGGCGCACAACGAGGTGTTCCTGGTCGAGGGCGACTCGGCCGGCGGCAGCGCCAAGATGGGCCGCGACAAGGAAAGCCAGGCTATCCTGCCGCTGCGCGGCAAGGTGCTCAACACCTGGGAGGTCGAGCGCGACCGGCTGTTTGCCAACACCGAGATCCACGACATCGCGGTCGCCATCGGCGTTGATCCGCATGGCCCCAATGACACTCCCGACCTGAGCGGGCTGCGTTACGGCAAGGTCTGCATCCTGTCGGACGCCGACGTGGACGGCTCGCACATCCAGGTGCTGCTGCTGACCCTGTTTTTCCGGCATTTCCCGAAACTGATAGAAGCTGGCCATGTGTTTGTGGCGCGCCCGCCGCTGTTCCGGGTCGATGCGCCGGCGCGTGGCAAGAAACCTGCCTCCAAGGCGTATGCGCTCGATGAGGGCGAATTGCTGGCGATTCTCGACAAATTGCGCAAGGAAGGTGTGCGCGAAGGCGCCTGGGCGATCAGCCGCTTCAAGGGCCTGGGCGAAATGAATGCGGAACAATTGTGGGAAACCACACTCAATCCGGATACCCGCCGCCTGTTGCCGGTGCAGCTGGGCAAGCTGGATTTTGCCCAGACCGAGTCCCTGGTGACCAAGCTGATGGGCAAGGGCGAGGCCGCTGCGCGGCGCGAGTTGATGGAACTCCACGGGGATACCGTGGAAATCGATATTTAAAGGTGATGGTGATGACAACGCTGCAGCCGCCCCCGCAGGGCCTGATTCATGCATAAAAAACGGCTCCAGCCCATGTCTGGCATGCGTACACTGCTATCATTTTTGATGATTGCGGTGGCGCTGCTGGCGGCTGTGCCGGCCCGTGCCGATGTCTGGGGTTATGTGGATGAGGCCGGTGTGGCGCATTTTTCTGCCGAACGCCTGGACGAGCGCTACCAGCTGTTTTTCCGCAGCGGCGAGACTTTCGACACCAGCCGCGGCAACCGGGGGCTGCCGGCTTACAACCCCGGTGCGACCGGCGCGCCACCCAAACTGCTGGCGTTTTTCGATGTGTCGCCCAACTACAAGGCGGTCAAGCACCTGCTGCGCGAAGCCTCGGTGGCGCAGGACATCGACTACGAACTGCTGCAGGCGCTGATCGCCACCGAATCCGGCTTCAACACCCATGCGGTGTCGCCCAAGGGCGCGGTCGGCCTGATGCAGCTGATGCCGCCCACGGCGCAGCAGTACGGCGTGCGGCCCGACAAGAAGACGCCGATCGAAAAAAAGCTGACCGATCCCCGGACCAATATCCGCGCCGGCTCGCGCCACCTGCGCTACCTGATCGACATGTTCCCGGGGCAGCTGGAACTGGCGGTGGCCGCCTACAACGCCGGTGAAGGCGCGGTGCAGCGCGCCGGCAACCGCATTCCCAACTATCCCGAGACCAAAAATTACGTCAAGACCGTGATGCAGCTGTACTCGCACCTGAAGCCGCCCAGCATGGTGGGTGCGAGCCGCGGCGGCCGGGTCCGGATGGAAATGATGGGCGGCGCGCGCGGCCAGCCGGTGGGCGGCGCCAAGGGCCGCGGCAACCAGCTGCCCGCGCTGGTGGTGCAGACACCGGTTGCGCCGGAATTCCGCGTCGAGCGCGAATAAGTGAATCCGGTTTTCAACCCCGATACCTTTGCGCTCGGTATCGCCGTCGGCGTGCTGGGCCTGGTTTTGCTGCTGAGCCTGATCATTGCCTATGCCTATGACGAACCCACGCTGTTCGCCCTGGGCGGCTACCTGCTGGCGGTCAACATCGCGCTGCTGGCCGGGCGGCACCTGGGCTGGCCTGCTCATGAAGTGGAAACGGTGCTGCTGATCCTGGGCCCGACTGCCGTGGCCGGCCTGCACACCTGGCTGCTGCGCAAACGCAAGACCGGCGCCGCAGACAAGGCCGCCATGGCCGCCACCGTGCTGATCGCGCTGGGCCTGGCGGGACTGCGGCTGGTCGACGACTCGCCGCAGGCCATCCTGGCGAGCAGCTACGGCCTGGGCGGCTTGTTGCTGTTGTCCTGGCTGGTCCTGTGCCTGCCCGCCTGGCGTATTTCCGGGCCCTGGAAGTGGTGGCTGCTGCTGGGCCATCTGGGCGGTGTGGTGGTGGCCATGCTGTTCCTGCTGGGCAGCCTGGATTCCAAGGCCAGCTACTGGCCGGTGGCGATGTTGCTGCTGGCGCAGGGGCCCCCCACGTACCTCGCGCTGGTCTGGCGCAGCCGCCTGCTCAATGAGGGCCGGCTGCGCGGCCTGGCGGCCAAGGTGACCGACCCGTTGACCGGCCTGTCCAGCCTGGCGGTGCTGATCGACCGGCTGCGGCCGGCGGTCAACCGCGCCCAGAAGGTCCAGCACGGCGGCGCGCTGTACCTGGTGGCCATCCACAACTTCGCCGGCCTGGTCAATGAACTGGGCAGCGACGCCAAGGAAAAGCTCATCCTCGAAGCGGCCAACCGCATCCGTCGTGCCATCAGTGACAGTGACACCGCGGCGCGTATCACCGAGCAGCTGTTTGCGGTGGTGGCCCAGGACCTGGAAGACGACGGGCAGGTCGACTCGCTGGCCACCCGGCTGCTGGTCAGTGGCCTGCGCATAGAAAGCGATTTCCTGCCCGGCGTATCGCTGCAGTTCCGCGTGATCGCCTCCAACCTGAAGGTGCCGCCACTGCCCAGTGTGCCGGCCGCCCAGGCCTGGCTGCGGGGGCTGGCCAACTATTTCGGCGCCTGGCCGGACACCCACCGTTCACGCAACATCCTGTTGTTCACCGACGGGCACATCCGCAAGCCGCACAACGCCGCGGGCAACAGCACCTTTTGAGCCGACTGTCCGCACGCCGGCCGCGACTTCTTCTTCCTTTCCCTGTTTATTGACCTGCGAACCCCCAGACACCGATGGACGATCTTTTCACTCCGCTCCCGCCTGCAGCCCCCGAACTGCCTGACCAGGAGTCGCTGGCCGCTTATGCCCAGCGCGCCTACCTCGAATACGCGCTCAGCGTGGTCAAGGGCCGGGCCCTGCCCGATGTCTGCGACGGCCAGAAGCCGGTGCAGCGCCGCATCATGTACGCGATGGCGCGCATGGGCCTGGGTTTTTCCGGCACCGGCGGCGCCAAGCCTGTCAAAAGCGCGCGTGTGGTCGGCGATGTGCTGGGCAAATACCATCCGCACGGCGACCAGGCGGCCTATGACGCCATGGTGCGCATGGCCCAGGACTTCAGCCAGCGTTACCCGCTGATCGACGGCCAGGGCAACTTCGGCAGCCGTGACGGCGACGGCGCGGCTGCCATGCGTTACACCGAGGCGCGACTGGCCAAAATCACCACGCTGCTGCTCGACGAACTCGACGAAGGCACGGTCGACTTTGTGCCCAACTATGACGGCTCGTTTGAAGAGCCCAGGCAACTGCCGGCGCGGCTGCCTTTTACCCTGCTCAACGGCGCCAGCGGCATTGCCGTGGGCTTGGCCACCGAAATCCCCAGCCACAACCTGCGTGAGGTGGCCGATGCCTGCATCGCGCTGATCAAGACGCCCAAACTGTCCGACGAGGAGCTGTATGCGCTGGTGCCCGGGCCGGATTACCCCGGTGGCGGCCAGATCATCTCGACCGCCGCCGACATCGCCGCTGCCTACAGCACCGGCCGCGGCTCGCTCAAGGTGCGCGCGCGCTGGAAGATCGAGGACCTGGCGCGCGGCCAGTGGCAACTGGTGGTGCAGGAGCTGCCGCCCGGCGTCAGCACGCAGCGTGTGCTGGAAGAAATTGAAGAGATCACCAACCCCAAGATCAAGGCCGGCAAGAAGGCGCTGAGCCTGGACCAGGTGCAGCTCAAGCAGACCGTGCTGGCGGTGCTCGACGTGGTGCGCGACGAGTCCAGCAAGGACGCCGCCGTGCGCCTGGTGTTCGAGCCCAAGACCAGCCGCATCAGCCAGAGTGAGCTTATCACCACCCTGCTGGCGCACACCAGCCTGGAAAGCTCGGCCAGCATCAACCTGACCATGGTCGGTCTGGACGGCCGGCCCACGCAGAAAAACCTGCGGCAAATGTTTAACGAGTGGATCAGCTTTCGCCAGACCACCATCCAGCGGCGCTCGCAGCACCGCCTGGACAAGGTGCTGGACCGCATCCACATCCTTGAGGGCCGGCAGCTGGTGCTGCTCAACATCGACGAGGTGATTGCCATCATCCGCCAGGCCGAAGAGCCGAAAGCCGCGCTGATCGCGCGGTTCAGGCTCAGCGACCGGCAGGCCGAAGACATTCTTGAAATCCGCCTGCGCCAGCTCGCGCGTCTCGAAGCCATCAAGATCGAGCAGGAGCTCAAGAATTTGCGCGAAGAGCAGGGCAAGCTGGAAGAAATCCTCGGCAGCCCGGCGGCGTTGCGCCGCCTGATGATCAAGGAGATCGAGGCCGATGCGAAGCAGTTTGCCGACCCGCGCCGCACCCTGATCCAGGCCGAGAAAAAGGCCGTGCTCGAAGTCAAGGTGCTTGACGAACCGGTCACCGTGGTGGTCAGCGCCAAGGGCTGGGTGCGCGCACGCAGCGGCCACGGCCACGATGCGGCCAGCTTCGCTTTCAAGTCCGGCGACGGCCTCTACGGCACCTTTGAATGCCGCACGGTGGACACCCTGCTGGTGTTCGGCACCGCTGCCAAAGGCACGTGCCGGGTGTATTCGATTCCGGTCGCCATGCTGCCGGGCGCGCGCGGCGATGGCCAGCCGGTGACCACCCTGATCGACCTGGAGACCGGCACGCACCCGGCGCATTATTTCGCCGGCCCCGCGAACGCCACCCTGCTGCTCAGCGGCAGCGGCGGTTACGGCTTCCTGGCGACGGTCGAGAACATGACGACCCGGCTCAAGGGCGGCAAGGCATTTATCAGCTGCGCCGAAGGCGAGACGATTTGCAAACCCTCGCATGTGTCGGGCAGCAGCGGCGCTGCGCCGCTGAACCCGGCCACGCATGTGGCCTGTGCTTCGACGGGTGGCCGCATCCTGACCTTCGAGATCAGCGAACTCAAGACCCAGCCGGCCGGTGGCCGCGGCCTGGTCCTGATCGACCTGGACGCCAAGGACACACTGGCCGGTGCGGCGGCCTACACCCGCAGCGTGAAGATCGAGGGCATTGGCCGCGGCGGCAAGCTGCGCGAGGAAACGCTGGAGATCCGCAGCCTGAACAATGCCCGCGGTGCGCGGGCGCGCAAGGGCAAGGCGGCGGATCTGGGGTTCAAACCTTCTGCGGTTTCGCGGGTCGAATAAGCGCGCGACACCAGGCCGCTTGCCCTGGTTGTCATCCCGGACTTGATCCGGGATCCATCTTTTGCTTCTTCGTGCCGTGAGGTGTGCCAGCACCTGTAGGCCGGGGGTTGCCCGGCGGCAACTCACTTTCTTTTGCTTCGCCAAAAGAAAGTAAGCAAAGGTCACGCAGTGGGAATTCGCTCACTTCGCGAAGCGAAGTTACGCGAATGCCAAAAGGCGACCCGATGGTCTGGGTCCCCTTCGCTGCCGCTCAGGGGCAGCCTGCGGTGCTCGCCGAAAACGGGGTCGAGCTCGAACTCGCTTCGCTCAGACAATCGCTCGCCCTGATCCGTTTTCGCCTGCGCTCCTCGGCCCAGCCCGACGGGTGGGGGGAGATAAAACAAATGCGGGGACAGAAATCCGGAGTCCTTGAAGCGCAAAGCGCTTCAAGGACGGGAATCCCAACAGACCGTCATGTTTGCACGCGAGCGCAGCACACGCGGCCAAATGAAGTCCCCCTCCATCGCCCAGCGGGGCGAGGGAGGGGCTAGGGGTGGGAGTGGGGAGTTGGACCTGCTGCCCAAGGCAAACTGCAAGCGCAGCGAAGGCAAAATTGCTATCAAATCAATAGCTGCTTGCCCTTTATAGGCATGGGCTGGCGCCCGATTTGATGCCGAATCAGGCGGCCGGCGGCCGGATCGCCGACTTCGGCCGGAAGGCCTTGCACACGGCGTCGTCGGTTTCCAGGTAAGGCCCGCCTATCAGGTCGATGCAATAGGGAACGGCCGCAAAAATGCCGGCGACTGCCTGTGAACCGTCGGGGTTTTTGAGGCCTTCCAGCGTTTCGGCGATCGCCTTTGGCTGGCCCGGCAGGTTCAAAATCAGGGCCTGGCCGCGGATCACGGCGACCTGGCGCGACAGGATGGCGGTCGGCACAAATTTCAGGCTGATCTGGCGCATCTGCTCGCCGAAGCCCGGCATTTCCTTGTGACCCACGGCCAGCGTGGCTTCGGGCGTCACGTCGCGCAGGGCCGGGCCGGTCCCGCCGGTGGTCAGCACCAGCGAGCAGCCGGCATCGACGAGTTCGATCAGCGTGGCGCTGATCTGCTCCTTTTCATCGGGAATCAGGCGTTCTTCAAACCTGATGGGATTGCGCAGGGCGCGGCCCAGCCATTCCTTGAGCGCCGGCAGGCCCTTGTCTTCGTAAACGCCGCTGGAGGCGCGGTCGCTGACCGAGACGATGCCTATGGTCACCGCATCGTGACTGGCGCTCATGTGTCCTCCTGGGCCAGGGTCTCGCGCACCAGCTGGAAAATTTCGCGGTAGGACTTGCCATGGCGCGGCGCCTCGCCGGGTTTTTCGGGCTTGGCGTCCTTGCGGGCCTGGCGGATCAGCGCGCGCAGCTGCTGCGAATCGGTGTCCGGATGATCGGTGAGCCAGTCGCCGAGCGCATCGTCGGAACTGATGAGTTTGTCGCGCCACTGCTCGGCCAGGTGCAGGGCCAGCGTCAGTTGCGCCGACCCGTTGGCCTGTTCGTCAATGGCCGCGCGTATCGGTTCGGTGTCCAGCGGCCGCATCAGCTTGCCGATGAACTGCATCTGGCGGCGCCGGCCCTCGAAATTGGTGATCTTTTTGGCCTCGGCAATCGCGTCCAGCAGTTTTTCGGGCAGGTCGAGCTTGGCCATCAGGTCGGCGCGCAGGGTCAGCAGGGCTTCGCCGAGCGCCTGTTTTTCGTCGGCCTCGGCCTTGAGCTGGGTCTTGCTCGGCGGGCCGGCTTCTTCCAGCGCAATTTCTTCGGGTTTCACGAAGCGTCCGTTGGACCAGTAGCCCTTGATGGCCTTGGGAGTCTTGGTATTCATAGCAGTCAGTATCATAGCTACCCATATGACCCCAAAGACCCTCCAGACAACATCCGCCGCTTCCGCCCCCGCGTCCGGCTTCAGTTACCACCGCGATTTTTTCGAAGGCCTGGTTGACAGTGCCCTGGCGCATGCCAAAAAGATAGGCGCCACCGATGCGGCGGCGGAAGCCTCCGAAGGCTGCGGCCTGAGTGTCAGCGTGCGCAAGGGCGAACTCGAAAACGTCGAGCGCAACCGCGACAAGTCGCTGGGCATCACGGTGTATGTGGGGCAAAAACGCGGCAATGCCGCCACCAGCGATTTTTCCAAAGCGGCGATCGAGCAGACGGTGCAGGCCGCTTACGACATTGCACGTTTCACTGCCGAAGACAAGACCTCGGGCCTGCCGGCCGACCGTGATATCGCGCGGGTGCACCCCGACCTGGACCTGTTCCATCCCTGGGCCATCGACTCCGCCGGCGCCGCCGCGCTGGCGCTGGAATGCGAAGCCGCAGCGTTTGACACCAGCAAGCTCATCACCAACAGCGAAGGCGCCGGTGTGTCGGCCCAGCAAAGCCATTTTTTCAGCGCGCACACACGCGGTTTCCGCGGCGGGTACGCCAGTTCACGCCACAGCATTTCGGCCGCAGTCATTGCGGGCAAGGGCAGCCAGATGCAGCGCGACGCCTGGTACAGCTCCATGCGTGATGCCAGCGAGCTGGCCAGCGCGCAGGCGGTGGGCCGTTACGCCGCCGAACGCGCCTTGTCGCGCCTGAAAAGCCGCAAGATCAAGACAACGCAATGCCCCGTGCTGTTCGAGTCGCCGCTGGCCGCCGGCCTGCTCGGTGGTTTTGTGCAGGCTGTCAGCGGCGGCGCGCTGTACCGCAAGAGCACGTTTTTGCTGAACAGCCTGGGCAAGCCGGCGTTTCCGGCGCACATCGACATCACCGAAGACCCGTTCGTCAAAAAAGGCAAGGGCAGCTCACCCTTCGACGAAGAAGGTGTCAAGACCCGGGCACGCACGGTGGTGGACGCCGGTATTGTGCGCGGCTACTTTTTGAGCACCTACTCGGCGCGCAAACTCGGCATGCGCACCACCGGCAATGCCGGCGGCTCGCACAACCTGGTGCTGAGCAGCCGCCAGACGAAAGCCGGGGACGACCTCGACGCCATGCTCAAAAAGCTGGGCACCGGCCTGTTCGTGACCGAACTGATGGGGCAGGGCGTGAACTACGTGACCGGCGATTATTCGCGCGGTGCGTCCGGCTTCTGGGTCGAGAAAGGGCAGATCGCCTTTCCGGTCGAGGAAATCACGATTGCCGGCAACTTGAAGGACATGCTGATGGGCATCCAGGCTGTCGGTGCCGACGTCTACAACTATGGCGCCAAAAGCGTGGGATCCATCCTGATCAACCGGATGAAGGTGGCTGGCTCCTGACGTAGCGAGGGGCGAGGGGCCCCGCTGGCGGGGATAGCCCAGCGGAGTCAGGAGCGAGGAAGGGGGCTCGATGCCCCCGACCGAAGAATTACGCGACGCTATTTCTGCGTGTCAGCCGGCCAATGCCGCCTTCACGGCCGCCGAGACCTGGCCCATGTCGGCCTTGCCGGCGAGTCTGGCTTTCACCGCGCCCATGACCTTGCCCATGTCGCCGGGGCCGGTCGCACCGAGCTCGGTGACGATGGCCTTGACCTCGGCGGCGACCTCTTCAGCGCTCAGGCGGGCCGGCAGGTAGGCCTGCAGCACCACCAGCTCGGCCGCTTCCTTGTCGGCCAGGTCCTTGCGTTCGGCCTTCTGGAAGGCTTCCAGCGAGTCCTTGCGCTGCTTGATCAGCTTGTCGACGATGGCGATCACGGCCGCGTCGTCCAGCACCACACGTTCATCGACCTCTTTTTGCTTGAGCGCGGCCAGCAGCAAGCGGATGGTGCCCAGGCGCTCGCTGTCCTTGGCGCGCATGGCGGTTTTCATGTCTTCGGTGATCTGGTCTTTGAGGGACATGGCGGTCTCCAGGGGATTGAAAATGTCACGAGGGAGGCAGAAACACAAAAGCCCGCAGAGCGTCCTCTTGCGGGCTTTGGCTTGCCGTGAGGCCGGTACTTTTTAGTACAGCTTCTTGGGCAATTGCATCGAGCGGATGCGCTTGTAGTTGCGCTTGACGGCGGCAGCCTTCTTGCGCTTGCGCTCGGCGGTGGGCTTCTAGTAAAACTCGCGGGCGCGCAGGTCGGTCAGCAGGCCGAGTTTTTCGATGGTGCGCTTGAAACGGCGCAGTGCCACGTCGAAGGGCTCATTGTCTTTTACACGAATGGTCGTCATTGTCGAAGGGGTCCAAAAATATGCGTCTTGGTAGCCATGCGATCTGATCAGGATCAGGCCGGACGCGGGTTTGCTAGCAAAGCCTTGGATTATATACCAGTGGCATGGCCCCCACGGTCGCTCACTGCGTGTAACTTCCTGCCTCCCGAGGGAGGCCGCTGCGCCTGCGGGCCGGCAAAGCCGACCCGCGGCCCCGGCTGGTCAAGACGGAGGCGGGAGCGGGGAGTCGCTGGAATTTTGGGCTGCCAGGGCCTCAGCGCAGGCGTGGGCAGAAGCCCAGGCCCACTGGAAGTTGTAGCCGCCCAGCCAGCCGGTCACGTCGACCACTTCACCAATGAAATAGAGGCCGGGCTGCTTCGATTCCATGGTTTGTGACGACAAATCGCGGGTGTCGACGCCGCCCAGCGTGACTTCGGCCTTTTTGTGGCCTTCGGTGCCGTTGGGAATCAATTGCCAGTCGGCCAGCCGCTCCGCCAGCGCATGGAGCGCCTTGTCGGTGGCTTCGCTGACCGGTTTTTGCCAGGCCGGGTCGCGGCTGGCCCAGGCGTCGGCGAGCCGGCTGGGCACCAGGGTGGCGAGTTCGTTGGCGATCAGTTTTTTCGAGCTGGCCTTGGCACGCAGCAGCAGGGTGGGCAGGTTCACGCCGGGCGCCAGGTTGATGCGCACCGGCTGGCCCTCGCGCCAGAAGCTGGAAATCTGCAGCACCGCCGGACCGCTGAGGCCGCGGTGCGTGAACAGCAGGTCTTCGGCAAACACCACGGCCTTCTTGCGCTGTTTGGGCGTGGCGTCGGCGGGCCCGGTCTCGATGAGCACTGGCAAGGCCAGCCCGGCCAGCTGGGCATAGGGCGCCCAGGCCTCGCCGTCGAAGGTCAGAGGCACCAGGCCGGCGCGCGGCTCGACCAGGCGCAGGCCGAACTGTTTTGCGATGCGGTAGCCGAAATCGGTGGCGCCAATCTTGGGAATCGACAGACCGCCGGTGGCGATGACGACTTGCGGGGCTTCGATAGGGCCGCGGTCGCTACTGATTTGATAGCTGCCTGCGCCTGTTCCGTCAGGGCTGGCAGCATATTCGATGCCTGAAACCCGGCAGGGCTGCCAGCGCGTGACGCCGCCGGCCTCACATTCGGCCAGCAGCAGGGAAATGATGTCTTCGGCCGAACGGTCGCAAAACAGCTGGCCCTTGTGTTTTTCGTGGAAGGGGATGCCGTGGCGCTGCAGCAGCGCGATGAAGTCCTGCGGTGTGTAGCGCGACAGCGCCGAGCGGCAGAAATGCGGGTTCTCGCTGACGAAGTTGGCCGGGGTCGCATCACGATTCGTGAAATTGCAGCGGCCGCCGCCCGAGATGCGGATTTTCTCGGCGACTTTTTCGCTGTGGTCCAGCAGCAGCACCTTGAGGCCGCGCTGGCCGGCCAGGCCCGCACAGAACAGGCCGGCCGCGCCCGCGCCTATCACCACCACATCGAATTTCTGAGTCAAATCGGCCTCCAGCCCACGACTGGCGGGAGCAGGAAGCTATCAAAAAAAGAGCAAACCCAGGCCGTCCAGACTGGGGAAGTGTAGCCGGGCAGGGTGCTCAGGCCGCGCGAAACAGGGCCGGATTGTCGGCCGCCGCTGCGATGCCGCCGACCACGTCGCCGACCACGATGACCGAGGGGCTGGCCAGTCCGGATTCGGCGATGGCGGCGGCCAACTGGCCCAGCGTGGTGCTGATGTGGCGCTGGGTCGCCAGCGTGGCGTTCTGGATCACCGCCACCGGTGTGCTGGCAGGCAGGCCGGTCAGCAGCTCGTCCTGGATGCGGCCGGCGCCGCTGACACCCATGTAGATCACCAGCGTGAGTTTGGCCTTGAATGCGGTATCGGCCAGGGCGCGCCAGTCGGTGCCGGCGTCGCCGGGTTTGGCGTGGCCGGTGACAAACACCACGCCGTGCGCGTGCTGGCGGTGCGTGAGCGGCACGCCCAGCGAGGTGACGGCGGCCAGGCCGGCGGTGATGCCGTTGATGACGGTCACCGCGATGCCGGCGGCCTGCAGGTGCTCGAGCTCCTCGCCGCCGCGGCCGAAGATGAAGGGGTCGCCGCCCTTGAGCCGCACCACCATTTCACCTTCGCGCGCGGCCATGATCATGAGTTTTTCGATGAACTCCTGCGGCGTGGATTTGCAGCCGCCGCGTTTGCCCACATGCACGATGCGTGCGTCGGGCCGTGCATAAGCCACGATCTCGTCGCTGACCAGGTCGTCGACCAGCAGCACCGTCGCGGCCTGGATCGCCTTGAGCGCCTTGAGCGTCAGCAGTTCCGGGTCGCCCGGGCCGGCGCCCACCAGGGTGCAGTGGCCGCTCGCGGAAGAGGTGTGTTTGCCGTTTGTCATAGTCGGGAAGTCAATTGCAAGATATGTTCCACCTGCCTGGCGATCGACGCAGGCACAGCGGCGGAGCCCGACATCACCGCGCGGATATAGGCCGCGGTGCTGTCGCTGTCGATGGCTGCCGGCAGGTCCGGCACGCTGGCCAGGGTGCCGGACTGGGAAGTCTGCAACAGTGTGCGCTTGCCTTTGACAAAGGCTTCCATCTGCGGCGTGCGGCGCGCGTCAGCCACCACTTCGCCTTCGGTGCCGCGCAGCAGCAGCGCGTCGGCTGCTATCAGTTCAAAGGTCTGGCCCATGGAGATCGCGTATTCGGGATGGGTGTAGCTGCTGACCACCAGCGCCTTGCCCAGGCAGGGCTTCATGATCTTGACCAGGCTGTGCGCCGGGTTGCGCAGGCCGACGGCGCGCCGAACGTCCAGCAGGCGTTTCAAACCGGGACACAGCAGTTCGGTGGCGGCAAACACGACTTCGCCATTTGCTATGCTTCTGATAGCTGAAAGCCCATGAATACCAAGGGCTAAGAGCACATCTGACGTAAAAATCCGGCTGCTTTCGGTGGCCGTGCCGTGCACCAGCACCGGCAGGCCCTCGCGCGCCAGCAGCAGCGCCAGCAGCGGCGTCAGCACCGGCAGCTTGCGCGCGCCGTTGTAGCTGGGCAGCACCACCACCGGCCGCTCGCTGGCCGGGAAGCGCGCCATGCGCTGGTAAGTCGCGTCCAGGAAACCGGCCATCTCTTCCGGCGTTTCACCCTTGATGCGCATGGCCAGGCAAAAGCCGCCGATTTCCAGGTCGGTCACCGTGCCGTCCAGCACCTGGCCGAACAGGTCGCAGGCCTGCTCACGCGTGATCGGCTTGGCGCCGTCCTTGCCGCGGCCTATGACCTTGATGTACTGAGCGATGGACATGCGTGATTGTCGGCGAAGGCAGATAAGCTGCCGTTATAAGCTTAAGCGGCGGGTGTTCAGACCAGCGCCTGGATGGGGATCACCCGGCGCTTGCTGGCGTCTGACGCAACCGGGCTGCTCTGGGCCGCGCTGCGGATCAGGCGCTTGATCTCGGGCACGCAGGAGCCGCAATTGGTGCCGCACTTGAGTTTGTCCTGCAGGACCAGCAGGCGCTCCTCCTCGCTGGCGAGCCATCCGGCGCCGCCGGGCTGCTCGACGATCTCGCGCAGGCCGGCAGTGATCTGTTCGTCGCTGACACTGAAACAGCTGCACACCGGTTTGCCGCGCGCCACCATCGCGCCCGGTGCTTTGGCGCCGGGCAACAGCAAGAGCCGGCCATAGGCCTGCGCGGGCAACTCGTCCTGCAACAGCGCCTTGATCCAGGCCTGGGCGCTGACATCGCCGGCCAGCACAAAACCGGCCAGCTCGGCCTGCTCTCCCTTGCGCACCAGGCGCACGCTGCGGTGCTGGTTTTTCTTTTTGTCGGCATAACGCAGCACGTCGGCGCCGTCCAGCCCCAAGGTGGCTTCGATTTTTTCGAGCAAACCGGCCGGCGGCGCTTCAAAGGCCGCGGCACGGAACAACACACCGGTGCGCTGGCGCCCGGCTTCGCCCAGCGGCACTTCATTGGCAAACGGCACACAGCTGCTGAAGGCAAAGGCCGCCATCAGCGGCTTGAGCTGCGCGCGCACGGCGAGCGCCTCGCCTTCCGGCAACCAGGCCATGGCCAGCAGCGACCAGGGCAGTTCGGCCTTGAGGATCTTGACGGCTGCATGTTTGAGTTCGGGCTGTTTCGAGCTGGGGCAATACGCCGAAGTCGTGATCGCGTTGACGCCGGCCAGCCGCTCGCCGCTGCTGGACAGGCCGCTCAGGTATTCCTCGCCCCAGTGCATGGCCATGAAGGCCTGGCTCACGGCCACTTCGGGCGAAGCCTGCAGGGGCACCACGATGGAGCCGCGTTTGGAAGTAACATGCACCAGGTCGCCGTCTTTCAGGAGGCGCCGCGCCATGTCCTGCGCGTTCATCTGGATACACGGCTCGGCCACATGGCCGAACAGGCGGCCCAGCGTGCCGGTGCGGCTCATGCCATGCCACTGGTCGCGCAGGCGGCCAGTGGTCAGCGAGAAGGGGTAACGCGATTCGCGCGGCTCGGCCACCGGTATGTAAGCCGTGTTGACAAACCGTGCCTTGCCGTCTGCGGTTGGGAAAATGCCGTCTTCGTAGAGCCGGACCTTGCCGCTGCTCTCGCCTTGCTTGAGCGGCCACTGCTGCGGCGCGGCTTCGAGCATGGCGTAACTCATGCCGGTGATATCGAGGTCACGGCCCCGTGTCGATTCGCGGTGTTCGTTCCAGATGGCTTCCACCGCAGCGCTGTCGTCGACTGCGGACCAGGGGAACAGGCTGCTGATTTTCTGCACCGGCAATAATTTTTCGAGGCGCTGCGCAAAGGCGACTGCAATCGACCAGTCATGGCGGGTTTCGCCGGGCGCGGCCACCGCCGGCCGCACGCGGCTGATGCGGCGTTCGCTGTTGGTCACAGTGCCGGTTTTTTCGCCCCAGGTGGTGGCTGGCAGCAGCAGGTCGGCATAGTCGCAGGTGGCCGGTGTGGCAAAGGCTTCCTGCACCACCACGAGTTCGGCACGTTGCAGCGCGCGGCGCACGGTGGCCTGGTCGGGCATGGACTGCGCGGGGTTGGTGCAGGCAATCCACAGCGCCTTGATCTCGCCGTCGGCGGCGGCCTGAAACATCTCGACCGCGGTTTTTCCGGGCTTGTCGGGGACCGAGGGAATGCCCCAGAGCGCAGCGACTTCGGCGCGGTGCTGCGGATCGGCCAGGTCGCGGTGTCCGCTCAGCAGGTTGGCCAGACCACCGACCTCGCGCCCGCCCATGGCATTGGGCTGACCGGTCAGCGAGAAGGGCCCGGCGCCGGCTTTGCCGATCTGCGCGGTGGCCAGGTGCAGGTTGATCAGCGCCGCATTTTTGGCCGTGCCGCTGCTCGACTGGTTCAGGCCCTGGCAATACAGGCTCAGGGTGGCCGCCGAGGTGGCGAACATTTTCGCGGCAGTGAACAAATCGTCCTTGCTGATGCCGCAGGTCTGCGACACCAGGTCGGGCGTGTAGTCGCGCACCGTGGTTTTTAATGCCTCGAAGCCGCTGGTGTGTTCGGCGATGTAGGCCGGCTGGGTCCAGCCCTCCCACAACATGATGTGCAGCATGCCGTTGAACAGCGCGACGTCGGTGCCGGGCTGTACCGGCAGGTAGAGGTCGGCGATGCCGGCCGTGTCGGTGCGGCGCGGGTCGCAGAAGATGATTTTCATGGCCGGATTCGCGGCCCTGGCGTCCTCGATGCGGCGGAACAAAATCGGGTGTGCGTAGGCGGTGTTGCTGCCGACGATGAAGATGCACTGCGCGTGATTCACGTCGTCGTAACAGCTGGGCGGCGCGTCGGCGCCCAGGGTTTGTTTGTAACCTGCCACTGCGCTGCTCATGCACAGGCGCGAGTTGGTGTCCACATTGTTGGTGCCTATCAGGCCCTTGGCGAGTTTGTTGAAGACGTAATAGTCTTCGGTCAGCAACTGGCCCGAGATGTAGAAGCCGACCGCGTCGGGCCCGTGCTCGCGGATGATGCGCGCAAACCCTTCGCTGGCCACATCGAGAGCCTTGTCCCAGCTGATGCGCTGCGGTGTGCCGCCGCGCTGCAGACGTTGCATCGGATGCAGCAGCCGCGTCTGGCGCGTGACGGCGTGCGACGCCGTCAGGTGCAGGGTCGAACCCTTGGTGCACAGCCGCCCGAAATTGGCCGGGTGATCCGGGTCACCGCGAACGCCGGTAATTTCATCGCCCGATGTCTCAATGATGACCCCACACCCTACCCCACAGTAGGGGCAGGTGGAGCGCGTGTCTTTGGTCATCACGCCGTGTGCGGTGCCTGCACGTCGAAAGTCTGGTCGCCCAGTGCGCCTGCGGAGGCGCAAGGCCCGGCGCGCGGCGGCGCCAGGTCGAGCGCCAGCGTGGCCAGTTCAACCGGGTCCAGCAGCACCTGGCCGGCCTCGACCTTGCAGGCGAACTTCGGCGTGCAGCCTTCGTCGGCGCCCTGGGCGCAGCCGTCGGCCAGGCCTATGGTCCAGTTGTGCAGCGGACAGGCGACGCTGCTGCCGAACACAATGCCCTGGCTCAGCGGGCCGCCCTTGTGCGGGCAGCGGTCCAGCAGCGCAAACACCTGGTTCTCGGTATTGCGGAACACCGCCACGTCAATGCCGCGTTCCCGTGCGACGCGGCGTGAGCCCAGTACGGGGATGTCCTCAACCCGGCAAATCACGGTCCATTCGTTCATCTTCATGCCTCCTGCCCCACGACTTCCAGCTTGCTGAACTGCCGTGTATCGACCGACGCCTTGTCGAGCTCAAACCAGGGGTCGGGTTCGCCGTCGAGCGCGAACTGCAACTGCTCCCAGAGCTTTTTGCGGCCTTCGTGGTCCTCGAGGATTTTTTTCTTCACGTAATCCAGGCCGACGCGGTTGACGTAATGCACGGTGCGCTCCAGGTACCAGCCTTCCTGGCGGTACAGCTCGCAGAAGGCGCCGGTGTACTCGAGCACCTCGGCGGCCGTCTTGAGCTTGGTGAAAAAATGCGCGACCTCGGTCTTGATGCCGCCGTTGCCGGCGATGTACATCTCCCAGCCTGAATCGACGCCGATGATGCCGACGTCCTTGATGCCGGATTCGGCGCAATTGCGCGGGCAGCCGCTGACCGCGAACTTGACCTTGTGCGGCGCGTACATGCGCCACATCGCGCGTTCCAGGTCCTTGCCCATTTGTGTGCTGTCCTGGGTGCCCATGCGGCACCACTCGCTGCCGACGCAGGTTTTCACCGTGCGCAAGGCCTTGGCATAGGCGTGACCCGATGGCATGCCGATGTCCTTCCAGACATTCTGCAAATCCTCTTTTTTGACGCCCAGCAAATCGATGCGCTGGCCGCCGGTGACCTTGACGGTTGGGATCTTGTACTTGTCCACCGCATCGGCGATGCGGCGCAATTCGCTGGCCGTGGTTTCGCCGCCCCACATACGCGGGATCACGCTGTAAGTGCCGTCTTTCTGGATGTTGGCGTGGCTGCGCTCGTTGATGTAGCGGCTTTGCGGATCGTCTTTTGCCTGCTTGGGCCAGGTGCTGATCAGGTAGTAGTTGATGGCCGGGCGGCAGCTCGCGCAGCCGTTGGGGGTCCTCCAGTCCATGAACTTGAAAGTGTCCGCAATGGTCATCAGCCGGTTGTTGCGAATCGCATCGCGCACCGCCTGGTGGCCATGGTCGGTGCAGCCGCACATGGCTTTGAGCTTGGGTGTGGCCGAATAGTCGCCGCCGGCGGTGAACATCAGGATCTGCTCGACCAGCCCGGTGCAGGAGCCGCAGGAGGCGCTGGCCTTGGTGTGTTTGCGCACCTCGTCGAGCGTGAACAGGCCTTTTTCCTTGATCGCCTTGCAGATCGTGCCCTTGCTGACGCCGTTACAGCCGCAGACCTCGGCCTCGTCGGGCATGGACGCGGCCTTGTTGTGACCCTCATGGCCGGCATCGCCGATGTTGGACTCGCCGAACATCAGGCGGTCGCGGATGTCGCCGACACTGCGGCCGTCGCGCAGCAGCTTGAAGTAGTACGAGCCGTCGACGGTGTCGCCGTACAGGCAGGCGCCGATCAGCTTGTCGTCCTTGATGACCAGCTTTTTGTAGACACCGCCGAAGGGGTCGCTCATGACAATTTCTTCGGTGCCTTCGCCGCCCATGAATTCACCGGCGGAGAACAGGTCGATGCCGGTGACCTTGAGCTTGGTCGAGGTCAGCGAGCCGGTGTAGCGGCCGATGCCGAATTGCGCCAGGTGGTTGGCCGCGACCTTGGCCTGCTCGAACAGCGGCGCCACCAGGCCGTAGGCGATGCCACGGTGGGCCGCACATTCGCCGACCGAGTAGATGCGGGCATCGGTGACGGTCTGCATGGTGTCGTTGACCACAATGCCCTTGTTGCAGTGCAGGCGCATTTTTTCGGCGAGCTCGGTGTTGGGGCGTATGCCGACCGCCATCACCACGAGGTCAGCGGCCACTTCGCTGCCGTCCTTGAATTTGATGCTGGTGACTCGCCCGTCCGGGCCACCCACCAGCTCCTGGGTCTGCGCGCCCATCAGGAAGTTCAGGCCGCGGCCCTCCAGCGACTTCTGCAGCAGCTTGCCGGCGACGCTGTCGAGCTGGCGCTCCATCAGGGTGGGCATCACATGCACCACGCTGACGTCCATGCCGCGCAGCATCAGGCCGTTGGCGGCTTCCAGGCCGAGCAGGCCGCCGCCTATGACCACGGCTTTTTTGTATTTTTTTGCCGCGTCAATCATGGCATTGGTATCGGCAATGTCGCGGTAGGCGATCACGCCCTGCAGGTCCTTGCCTGGCACCGGCAGCATGAAAGGGTTGGAGCCGGTGCACATCAGCAGGCGGTCGTATTCTTCTTCGGTGACGCCACCGTCGGCATCCACGGCGCGCACGATGCGTTTGACGCGGTCCACCTCGACCACCTTCTTGCCGGCGTGCAGCGTGATGTGGTTGTCGGTGTACCAGTCCCAGCTGTTCAGCACGATCTGGTCGAGCGTTTGTTCGCCGGCCAGCACGGGGGACAGCAGGATGCGGTTGTAGTTGGGGTGCGGCTCGGCGCCGAACACCGTGATGTCATAAAGATCGGGGGCGACCTTGAGCAGCTCCTCGAGCGTGCGTACACCTGCCATGCCGTTGCCGACCATGACCAGTCTTGATTTTTTCATCGTGCCACTCCAGGGGGATGCGGTAGAGCCGGGGCCGGTACCCAAGCCAGGCCGGCATGCAAAAAACAGGGGGTCAAAACCATGATGCTCTCTCCTGCTGAACAGGGATCCGGCTGTTGCCGGTGATGAGGGACACCAATGCGCACGTCGTTATGCACAGAACCCGCAGCGTGGAGGCCGGGGTGGGCGCGTCGTTGCGCCCGCAATCACTCATGCAAAACCTGTGCCACAGGTTGGGGCTGTTGTGCAGGGAGAGCGGGGAGGAAGCGCGTGGTGCTGCGCTGACGGTCAACGCCCCCCGTGGACAGGTCCAGCGGGGGGCGTTTGCGGCTTGGCAGTCTGTCAGGGCATGAGCCGCGATCGGTGAAGCCCGGCTCGGGACCGGGTGGCACGTACCGGTTTACGCACCAAAAGGGCGTTTGGGGAGAGGCCGGCGGTGCGTTTGCGGCCTCAGCCGCGTGAAGCCCTGGCCGGCTGCCGGCGCACGCCTGCTGCGGCTGCCGGCTGGAACAGCAGGCTGATGGCGATCAGGAACACCATGGACAGGGCGGCGATGATCACCAGCGACGCGATGTTGAACGAACTCACGTAACCGAAACCCTGGGGGACGGCGGTCCGGTTGGCGGTGGTGCAGACAAATTCCGCAGCGGCCATGCCGGTGTAATGCATGGCGCACACCGCCACCGCCATCACCAGTGCCGCGCCGAAACGTTTGAGCAGGGAAGTCGTGTGGAATGCCAGCCACAGGGCGGCGGTGGCTGCCACCACGGCAATCGCGATGGATGCGGCGACGATGGCGTAGTCCCACTGGATGTAGCCGCCTATCTTCATGCCGTACATGCCGAGGTAATGCATCACCACCACACTCATGCCGAGCAGGGCGCCTGCCACCAGCATCCGGCCCAGGCGCTCCGGTGCGCGGGCGACGTAACCCAGGGCCAGCGATGCGGCCACGATGGCGGCCAACAGGGACAGGCCGGTTTCCACCATGGCATAACTGCTGGCCACATCGAGTTTGAGTGCCAGCATGCCGATAAAGTGCATGGCCCAGACGCCGATGCCGCCCAGCGCCAGACCGGCGGTGAAGGTGTTGGCCGTGCTGAATGTGCCGTCGGCTTGCCTGATCCGGGTGGCTGCCGTCAGCGCAACAAAGGATCCTGCTGCCGCAAACAGAAAGGACAGAACAACATACAGCGGCTGGTAACTGCTTAAAACGACAGAGTTCATAATGAATACTTGCGAGTTATAAAAAAACGCAAGTGTATCGGTCTGTAACTAATTCGTTTGTGTTACTTAAAAAGCCCTTTTCCGTGTGGGTTTTTGGCCTCGCACCGGGGCGAAACGGCCAAAACGCACCAAATACGGGCGTGGTTCGTGTGAGAGATGGCGTTCCGAACGCCCCGCCGGTCAAGCCACTCGGACTCTCACTCATTCAGTGATTTGGGCCTCCAGCCCTTGTCGGTCAGGGGCAGGGCGCTCCTGAATCGATAGCAGTGCCTTGGGCCCTAGCTGGAGATGCCCAGCACCTCGGCCGCGTCCATGGCGCTGCTGCGGTTCGGCAGTGCAAAACGCTTGCGCCGGCCGGTTTTCAGCGCACCCGCCACCTCGCGCAGCATGGACGCGCTGGCCGCGATCTTCCAGCCCGCCTGTGTCGCCTGTTTTTGCAGCAGCAGCGTTGTGCTGACGCTGTCGCCCACCGGCAGGGTTTGCGGCTTGCCCCACAGCGGGTCTTCGAGCCGGGTCAGGGTGACGGCGCCGCTGTTGAGCGCCACGCAGACCTCAAAGCGCGGCAAGGCGCGCCCCGGAAAATGGCTTTGCAGGAACACCTGCACACGCTGGGCCGAATCGATCAGGCCGAGCGCCGCCCGGACGGCGCGCAGGCCGTGATTGACCGTGTCGGTATCGGTGCTGTCGACAAACACCGCCAGCAGGCCTTCTCCGACAAACTGCATGTCGAAGGCGCCGAAGAGGTAGAGGGTGTCCCCGGCGTTTTTGTAGAACTGGCGCACCACCTCGCTGAGCTCGGTGCTGGACAGCTTCTCGGACAACATCGGGAAATTCACCACGTCCACAAACAGCACACTGGCGCTGGCAAACTTCTGGTCGGTCACCAGCGCCTGGGCGGTCGGCCACTTGTCCGCGAGCTCGGCCAGCAGGCGTTTTTCGTAGAGCTGGCCCAGTTTTTTTTCCTGCGCCCGCAACGCCTCGTCGATGGCGGAGCCGACAGCGTGGTCCTGCGCCGACTGGCGCATCAACTGCTTGTTGAGCTGGGTCGCGGTGGCCGCCAGCAGGTCGTCAAAGTCTATGGGTTTGGTCAGGTAGTCGTCGGCGCCGCTGGTCATGCCGGCACGCACGTGGGCGCGCTCCTGCAGCGAGGTCAGCAGGATCACCGGCGTGGCCTGGATGGCGGCCTCCGTGCGCAGGGCCTGGCACATGGCGAACCCGTCCAGCACCGGCATGTTGACGTCGCTGATGACCAGGTCCGGGCGGTTCTCGCGAACCACCGACAGCCCCTGGGCCCCGTCTTCGGCTTCCAGCACTTCGTAGCCTTCGAAGCGCAGGGCGGCTGCGATCAGGGTTCGGATCGCCTCGTCGTCGTCGATCACCACAATCAGGGCCATCTGTCCGTCATTCCATTGAAAGTGTCAATGCAATGAAGCTTAACAGCGCCCCGGGCCGCGGCACGCGGCTTCCCGGCCCGGTCAGGCGGCTTTTTCGACGTGGCCCTGGCGCGTGTAGAGGAAATCGATGACGGCCTTGCGGTAGTGCAGGTACTGCGAACTTTCGGCCAGGGCGACCCGGTCGCGCGGGCGCGGCAATTCCACGCTGAGCACTTCGCCGATGGTGGCCGAGGGCCCGTTGGTCATCATCACGATGCGGTCGGACAGCAGCACCGCCTCGTCCACGTCGTGCGTGACCATCACCACCGTGCTGTGTGTGGTGGCGACGATCTGCAGCAACTCGTCCTGCAGCTTGGCGCGGGTCAGCGCGTCGAGCGCGCCGAAGGGCTCGTCCAGCAGCAGCACCTTGGGCTCCATGGACAGTGCGCGGGCGATGCCCACACGCTGCTTCATGCCGCCGGAAATCTCGCCGGGGCGTTTCTGGGCGGCGGCGCTCAAGCCGACCATGGCCAGTGCGGCGTCGGTGCGGGCCTTGAGCTGGGGCTTGCTTTCAGTCGCGGCAAATACCCGCTCGACCGCCAGGTAGACGTTTTCAAAACAGGTCAGCCAGGGCAGCAGCGAGTGGTTCTGGAACACCACCGCGCGCTCCGGGCCGGGGCCGGCGATCTCGCGGTTGGCGCAGAGCAGCGTGCCCTGTGTCGGTGTGGTCAGGCCTGCCAGCAGGTTCAGCAGCGTCGATTTGCCGCAACCCGAGTGGCCGATCAGCGCGACGAACTCGCCTTTGGCGACCGTGAGGTTGATGTCCTGCAAGGCGCAGAACGGTCCCTTCCTGGTCTTGAAGGTCTGTTCGACATGCTGGATCTCGATGTATTTGGTGGTCAATGAGCTCATGGTGCTTTCCTGGTGGGCAGGCCGGAAGCCTAGTTTTTTACTTCTTCGAAAGTAAACGCGGTGGCGATCCTGATCAGCGCGAATTCCAGCGCCAGCCCGACGATGCCGATCACAAAAATCGCGATGATGATGTTCTTGACGTTGAGGTTGTTCCACTCGTCCCAGACCCAGAAACCGATGCCGACGCCGCCGGTCAGCATCTCTGCCGCGACGATCACCAGCCAGGCCGTGCCGACGGCCAGGCGCACGCCGGTCAGCATGTAGGGCAGCACGGCCGGGAACAGGATCCTGGTGACGATCTTCCACTCGCTGAGGTTGAGCACACGCGCCACGTTCATGTAGTCCTGCGGAACACGCTGCACGCCGACGGCGGTGTTGATGATCATGGGCCAGATCGAACAGATGAAGATGGTCCAGATGGCGGCCGGGTCGGCGCCCTTGAACACCAGCAGGCCGATCGGCAGCCAGGCCAGCGGCGAGACCGGGCGCAGCAGGCTGATCAGCGGGTTGAACATGCGGCTCAGGAAATTGAAGCGCCCGATCATGAAGCCGACCGGGATGCCGACCACGGCCGCCAGGCCAAAGCCCATGGCCACGCGCTTGAGCGAAGACAGGACGTTCCAGCCAATGCCCTGGTCGTTCGGTCCCTTGCTGTAGAACGGGTCGCTGAAAATTTCCAGCGCCTGCCTGAAGGTGTCCTTGGGCGAAGGGATGCTGGCACCGGTGCCCATGGACACCAGCTCCCAGACCAGCAGCAACAGGCCCAGCCCGAGCAGCGGCGGCAGGACGCCCAGCCAGAGCCAGGAGGCATCGCGCGAGGATTTGGCGGCAGCCGCCGCCGGAGGGCTGGTTTTCATGTCATTTTGGGCTGTAGCCCCTGTGGGATAAGGGGCAGACGCTATCAATTGTGTAGCGGAAGATTCCCTGGAGGGGTCCGCGTTGCGGGCTGCCGGGGTGGCGGCTTCGAG
>LNFM01002538.1_pt1 | contig 38101 bp, 28 predicted proteins | sample 596031 | NCBI WGS metagenome assembly LNFM01 (sample SAMN04254537, study PRJNA301005) | activated carbon metagenome | isolation source: dual media filters at the Ann Arbor, Michigan drinking water treatment plant | place: USA: Ann Arbor | reverse complement strand
ATAAATTTTCAATCAAAAGAAGAAAGTAATAAAAAACAATTGGAAGATTTTTTGAATCTTTCAAAACAAGAACGTATTTATTTTTTTTATCAAATGATTTTAAAAAGTAAAAGTTTGCCACAAAAAAAGATATCTAAAGAGACTAATTTTTGTATTGAGATTAACTGTAAATGAGAAAAATTTGGGAAAATAATATAGATCAATTTATTACACTTGCCAATAAATTTAAAGTTAAATTACTTATGGTTGGTGGAGCTGCAGTTAATTTTCATGGCTATCAAAGACATTCAGCCGATGTTGATTTTTGGATTGATGCAACTGAAGATAATTTTAAAAAATTAATTTCTGTTTTCAATGAAATGGGATATGAAATTGATGATTTTCCAGATTTAGTAAAAAATAAAGAACAAAATATTTCAATAAAATTTTCACCAGTTGATTTGAATTTAGAATTAATAACGAATTTTTCAGTTAATAAATCATTTGACGAAGCATTGGCGGCATCGGAAGTTGTGATTGTGAATGACAATGAGTTTTTAAGATACAATGTTTTATCACTCGAAGATTTAATAACTAGTAAGGTTAAAGCCAATAGATTAAAAGATTTGTTAGATATTCAACAACTTAGAGAAATTAATAAAAATGATTAAATTTCTCGATTTACAGCAACTAAATTTAGGCTATCAAGAACAATTTCAAGAAAAAATGAAATTAGTTTTAGATAAAGGGTGGTTTATTTTGGGTGACGAAGTAAAATCATTCGAAACTAATTTTGCCAATTATTGTGGTTCAAAACATTGTATTGGAGTCGGCAATGGTTTGGATGCTTTGGTATTGATTTTTAAGACTTACATTCAACTTGGAAAGTTACAAAAAGGTGATGAAGTTATCGTTCCAGCAAATACTTATATTGCTAGTATTTTAGCTATTTTACAAGCAGATTTAGTGCCAGTTTTAGTGGAGCCAAAATTGGAAACTTACAATATCAATCCAGATTTAATTGAAGAAAAAATCACATCTAAGACCAAAGCAATTTTGTTAGTTCATTTGTATGGTCAATTGTGTGAAATGGATGAAATTATTGCTATTGGTTATAAACATGACTTGCTCATTATTGAAGATGCTGCACAGGCTCATGGTTTAATTTTTAAAGGAAGTCATACAAGAGCTTTTAGTTTTTATCCAGGTAAAAATCTTGGTGCACTTGGCGATGGTGGTGCTATTACAACCAATGATGATGAATTAGCTAGAGTTCTATTTTCATTGCGAAATTATGGTTCTGAAAAAAAATATCACAATGAATTTGTTGGGATAAATTCAAGATTAGACGAACTTCAAGCGGCTTTTTTAAATGTAAAATTGCCAAATTTAGACGCAGATAACGATAAAAGAAGAAGTATTGCCAAACGTTATTTGTCTGAAATTAAAAGCGATAAAATAGTTTTGCCAACTTGGGATTTTTCTAATAATCATGTATTTCATTTGTTTGTTGTTCGAACTGAAAATCGTCAAAATTTACAAGATTATTTACTAAAAAATGGAATTGAAACGGTAATTCATTATCCAATTCCGCCACACAAGCAAAAGGCTTTTCCTGAGTGGAATAATTTATCATTTCCAATAACTGAAAAGATTCATGATGAAGTGTTGAGTTTACCAATAAGTCCAATTATGACTGATGATGAAGTTAGTATCGTTATTTCAATTTTAAATAAATACTAATTGAGTTTTATTAAAGAAATACTGTCTAAACCCTTATTCAAAGCTACTTCTTTGAATGCAATAAGTATTTTAATCAAGATTTTTGTTGGATTTATTACTTCTAAATTCATTGCTGTTTTTGTTGGTCCAAGTGGAATGGCTTTGGTTGGAAATTTAAGGAATTTTCTAACAACAACAGAAGCTTTTGCTACACTCGGATTTGAAAATGGAGTTGTAAAATATGTGGCCGAACATAAATCGGATGACAATCAACTTAAGAAAACACTTTCTACTATTTTTATTACAGTCTTATTCACTTGTCTTTTAATTAGTTTGGGATTGTTTTTGTTTTCAGAATATTTGAATATTTCAATTTTCGGCAATCAATATCAATATACGTTTGTATTTAAATCACTTGCAGTTGCTTTGCCATTTTATATTGGAAACATCTTTTTAATAGCAACAATCAACGGATTTGGAGCTTATAAAAAAGTTATTTATATCAATATTATCGGAAGTTTAATTGGTTTGATAGCTTCTGTTTTATTGATTTGGAAATTGAACACTGAAGGTGCTTTGTTATCAATTATTTTGACGCCATCTGTTTTATTTTTAGTTTCTTTTTTCTCAATTAATAAAGAAATTAAGATTTTAAAAGCTATTGATTTGAAGTTTTACAATCTTTCTTTTCTGAAAAATTTGTCATCCTATTCTTTGATGGCATTGGTTTCAGCCGTATTTGGACCAATGGTTTTTCTTGCAATTAGAAAATACATTATAGTTAATTTAGGAATTGAACAAGCAGGATTTTGGGAAGCAATGAGTAGAATGTCTTCCTACTATTTTATGTTCATTACGTCAATTATTTCTATTTATTTTTTACCGAAATTAGCTGTAGCCAGAAGTAATCAAGAAACCAAAACACTTTTTTGGAATTATTACAAAGGAATTTTACCAGTTTTTATAATTGGAATGATTGTAATCTATTTTCTAAGAGACTTTATCATTCATATCTTGTTTACCAAAGAATTTTTGCCTGTTTCAAAATTGTTTTTTTGGCAATTAATTGGTGATACTTTTAAAGCGGCATCTTTTATTTTAGGATATCAATTTTATGCTAAGAAACTTACTAAAGCTTTCATTATTTCGGAGCTATTTTCTCTTTTTGTATTGTATTTTAGTAGTATCTATTTGGTTTCCCAATTTTCAATTGAAGGAGTTGTAATGGCTCATGCTTTTACTTATTCAATCTATTTTATCACCTTGAGTATTTACTTTAGAAAAAGTTTATTTGCTTAGCTGTAGCATCTCGTAATCGCCTTTACCATTTCCGAAAACTACAATTTTATCGTAATTTTCTAGGTTTATTTTTTCTTTTATTCGATTTACTTTTTCTATTCCGTAGCAGTTTTTTGTTTTGAATTTTCCTGTAATTTTATTGTTTACAATTTCTAGTTTTGTGGTAATTAACTTTAAATTATTTTCTTCAGTCCAACCATAAAGCCATTCGCGAAACGAAGCAGTAACAATGTAAATATCTGCATTTTGCTCCTGTAACTTTTGAATTTTTTCCCAAATATTTTTATTAAGATTTCTCGGAATATTTTCGTTCGAAAACTGTTTTCCTTTTTCTAAAAACAAATTGTAATGCTCGTTTTTAAAAAAATAAGTCATGAATTTTTGTTTAGCAGTTTCATTAGAAATTTTACCTAGTTTCCATTTTAAAAGCATTGGTGAAAGAGCTATAAAACCTATTATTAATTGAAAAGTTCCTTTGTAGAATCTTGTAAATTCTATCAAACTATCTTTTTTATAAAGTGTTTTGTCAAAGTCAACTAATACTAATGTTTTCATATTAATTTCTGAAATATAATAAATAACTCATCAACAGTAGCCAACCTAATATTGTAAATTGTATAAATCGGTCATTCAATACTATTTTTGTTGGCGAATAGGTTGATTGATCTACAAAAACCAATTTCAAATACCTAAAAATTCCATTAACAACAAAGATGATGGAAACATACAATAATTTTGAATGATAATGCAGTTGAACTTCTGGAGAAATACAATAGAATATATAGCTAACAATGATTATGGATGCCAAAATTCCTAAAATAACATCTATAAAAATTAAATTATAACCTTCAATATTTTTACGCACATCGTTACCATTTTCGGCAAGAATAACATCAGTTCTTCGTTTAGAAATGCCTAAGAATAGTGCCAAAAGATAAGTTATTAATAAAATCCAAATCGATGGAACTACATCACTTACTACTGAACCAGCTACAATACGAAGTATGAAACCAACTGCAATAATATTTACATCCAATATAGCAATGTGTTTAAGCCATTTTGAGTAAAGAAAATTTAACGCTAAATAGGAAATGATTACAAGAAACAATTCAACAGAAATCAAATAAGAAACTGTTATGGAACTAATCATTAAAATTAGCATCAAAACTAATCCATTTTGGATACTAATACTTCCTGAAGCTAAAGGTCTATAACGTTTTTGAGGATGATTTTTATCTTCATTGATATCAAAATAATCATTAAAAATATAAACACTACTTGATATAGTACAAAAACATAGGAATGCCAAAATTACATTAATCAAATTGTCTAAATTTAGAAATTGACTATCAAAAAAAAGCGGTGCAAATACAAACGCATTTTTTATATATTGTTCAACTCTTATGAGTTTAAGGTAATTTCTCATTTGGTTTGATTGAATTGTAAACTATGAAATATTTGGTTGCATCAATTTTATTAAATTTTTTGTAAATGTACCAAGCAGTCGGACTTGCCTTGATGGTAGATTTTTTAAAATCTTCACCAGTTACAAATGATTTTTCAATAAAGATATAATTTTTTTTATTAGAACAAATTTTAATAAATCTTTCGTTTTGACCATCTATTTCATGGTCCAATAACCAATCTCCAGGAAGTTGACTTTGAGTATTGAACAAATAATTTGCCATAGGCATACTTGGAGCTACAATATAATTCTCACCATATTTTTTAATTAATTGTTTTAATTCTAGGTGTTTTTCAAAAGTTTCTTTTTTTGTTTTAATATATTTTAACTTGGGTGAAATCGATTCAAGAGAATAGTTTAGTTCTAAAATAGAATCTTCATGATAAGGATTTTTATTGGCTGCAAATGCTACCAAACAAAGCGGTAATCCTATTAAAATATACTTTTTCGGATTTATAGAAACCTCATTTTCAAATAATGTGATGAAAGTCAAAATGATTCCTGTTGCAAATAATAATGTTGTTTGATAACCTAAACTTATCGATACGGACCAAGATATCGCAATCAAGACCACTAGTGGAAACAGATAACTGATAGTTTTCTTTTTCTCAAAATAGGAATATAATAAGGCAATAGCGGCTGCGTCAAAAGCAAGAAATGAAGCCGCAAAAAACTTATTTATCAAAAATAAAAAGATTGCAACTAATAGAAATGCAATTGCTATTTTCTTAAGATGTGGAGTTAGTTGACTAATGTTTTGATTTGTTTTTTTTAGGTAGATAAACAAGCTAGCAGAAATAATAATTGTTAATGCAACAAAAAACTTAAATGGCATAAATACATAATGATGAAATCCAACAATGTATAAATCTCTTAAATCTAAAGTTCCATTAAGTTGTTGTTTAAAATTTTGCCAAGTTGTTATTTGACAAATTAATAAGATAAATATTCCTATTAAAATTGATAAACTTATTATGTAATAAAGACTTGCTTTTAAGTTATATCTAAGATATATCCAAACCAAGATGAGCAACGGAATCAAATAGAAAGATTGTTTTGATAATGCAGAAAGTAGCGAGAAAAAAGCAATTAGAAAAAGTTGAGCAAAATTAACTTTAGTGTTTTTTGCTACAATCCAAAATGCGATTGAAGCGTAAAAAAGTCCATCTGTAGTTGGCCAAGGATAGGGTGGAAAATTTAGCCACGATATTAAAAAACATAAAATTATCAAACCCCATTTATTTACTTTTTTTATGTTGTAAATCAGATAAGTACCAGATACGAAAAAATAAACTTGAAGAAGAAAACTCAAATATGCAATGATTCTAAAATAAAAAAACTGACCAGTTTCGGGCAAAATTTTCATAAAAAAAGCATGGGCATATATCGTAACAGGAGGAAATTTATAGATAAAATCTTCATAAACGTCTTGACCATTTACTATTCTCCAAGCAAAACTTGACATGTATCCAGTATCCCAAGTTTCCATTCCATACTGACTTAAGATTAAGCAATAGAATGTAATAATTAGAAACAAAATTATCTTATAATTCAGTGTTTTCATTTTTCTAAAATCAAAAAATAATGCGGATATACAAACATTCTTTTAGTATAACTTTCAAGAACTTTGAACCCAATTTCTTCAACTACTTTTTTAGCAAAATTGGCTTTCATTTCGTTTCCAATTTCTCTGCTAAAAACTAAATCATGCATTTTATTGAAATAAAGTAATAAGCTACTAGCATCAATATCTTTCAGAATCAGCCTACTTCCAATAGACATCTTAGAATAAATTTCTCTTAAAAATTCCAATTGATTTTCTTTTGGAACATGATGCAAAACATCAATCAAATATATTTTAGAATAATTTTGAATTAAACTTGGAATTTCAGAACCATTGAAAGTTTCAAATTGTATGTTTTTTTTGCCATTAAATTCTTGATTCACAATTCTTGCATTTTGAACAAGAGTTTCAGAAATTTCAATTCCATAAATTTCATTTGCTGGAGTAAATTTGGCTACTAATGCACAAAATTGTCCTGAGCCACAACCAATGTCAAAAACTGAATCATTATTTTCAATGTAATTAAGTAAATCATCAAAAGGACAAATCAAAGGTCGATAAACCACTTTAAGTTTATCAATAAAACTCAAATTGGTTGACTTAGTTTTTAAGTACTTCAAAATAGTTGATTGGTTTATTAATTCTCCCATGCTTTCAAGTATTTTTCAGCAACTTTAATGTAATTATGTTCTTTTTCTACAAATGCTCTTGCACGAATTCCAATAGCTTGAATTTCATTTGGATTTTCTATTAAAAAGGATAGTTCTGTTACTAGATTTTCAACATTTGGCAACGCATTCACAGCTACTTTTTCTGTTAAATTGTAATACTGTTCAAATTCTTTTTCTGCACCAGTAAATACTACTTTTCCTTTAGCCATAGCTTCCAACGCATTATAACCTTGATCATAAGCATAGATTTGATCCAAAACAATATGCGCTTTATTAAATAGTTTTATGTAATCTTGGTAGGGAATATTTCTTGTGACAATAACTTCAACTTTATCAGCATATTTTTGTTTGATAATTTCCAATGCTTTTTCAAATAAATGAATTCCTTTTTTATAGGAATTTCCATTATTAATACCCAAGAAAATTACTATTTTATCTGTAATTGGATTTTCAACAAACTCAATAGTTGAAACGTTTATTGGATTTGGAATCATTCCCAAAAACTTCGGATTGTTAATTAAAGGATTTACATAATCTAAATCGCTTGCAATGACTCCATTTATTTTTTTGTAAAGAAAATCATGAATCTTTTTATGAGATTTTGAATTGTATTCCCACATCGATTCGTATTGAATTAGCGATTCTTTAATCCCTTCAAAATAAGGATTCATTATAGAATAACGTTCCTTTTTATCAAGCATGTGATTCAAAGTAACATAATCAACACCACTGCATAACAAGAAGAATTTTTGGTTCTGTTTGAAGAGTTTTTTTAATAAATGCAATTCAAATTTAGAAGTAGTTTGAACAGGAGCTTCATTGATTAATTGGACACAATCAAAACCTTTTAATTTCTTTAGAAGGAAATAGAAACGAAGACCACGTTCAATTTTTGAGATATCAAATTTGGTAATTCTATAAATCAATTGTCGTGGTAGATTTCCTAATTTGCTTTCGCACCAAAATGCTCTATTGGAATAATCTGATGGATAATTTTTAAAGCCATCACCGTTACTAACTATGACCACTTCGTGTCCTAATTTTAGTAATCCTTCTTTGAGGGAATTATGTAATCGGCTAAACTCACCAACAAGTAATATGCGCATTTAAAAGTTTTATTTACATTTGCTAAAATACAAAAAATTGACTCAAAACCGAACATCTTATAAAATCTGCCTTGTAACTGTAACTCTTTCTGATGGAGGAGCAGAACGATGTGCTGCAACTTTGTCTCATTTTTTTGTTAATCAAGGATTTGAAGTTCATCATTTAGTTTTTTCTGGGAAAATAGAATATGATTATTCTGGTGAAGTAATGCATTTAGCGCAACATGTTTCTGGTTCTAATGGAATAGTTAGCAGAATAAAGAGATTCACTATTTTAAAAAAATATTTAAAAGAGCAGAATTTTGATTTTGTAATCGATTTTAGGGTCAAACGTTTTTTCTTGCAAGAATTTATTATTCATAATTATTTATACAAAAATCACATTCAAACCATTCACAGTGATAAACTAGATTCTTATATACCTAAAAATAAGTTTTTAGCCAATTTACTGTATAAAAATTGCAAACAATTAATTGCTGTTTCCAAAGGAATTGAAGAGAAGATTAAAACGGAATATAATTTTAAAAACATCCATCAAATTTACAATTCGATTGATTTTGAGAAAATAAAAGAAGTTAAATCAGAAAGCATCGATTTTGAAGAAAATTTTATCGTTGCAGCTGGAAGTATGAACAAAAATGTAAAGCAATTTGATCACCTTATTGAATGTTATTCTAAATCGAATTTACCAGATAAAAATATCAAACTTATTATTTTAGGAGACGGAAAATTAAAACAAGATTGGATAGATTTAGCAGATAGAATAGGGCAGAAAGAAAACATCATTTTTAAAGGAAATGTAGAAAATCCTTTTGCTTATTATTCAAAAGCACTTTTTACAGTTCTTACTAGTAAATACGAAGGTTTACCAATGGTTTTAATAGAATCTTTAGCTTGTGAAACACCTGTAGTAGCTTATAATTGTGAAACAGGTCCTTCAGAAATTATTAATCATTTGCAAAATGGTTTATTGGTAGAAAATCAAAATAAAGAGGCTATGATTGCTGCAATAAATACATTTTATGAGGATAAAAACTTATATTTACATTGTAAAAACAATTGCAAAATAAGTATATCAAAATTTGAAGTTGAAAACATTGGGTATCAATGGTTATCACTTTTTAAACAATTAAAAAATGAACGTTAAGTTAATTGATATTCCCAAAATATTAAATAGAGAAGGAAATATTGCTGTTCTTGAAAATGGTGTAGTTCCTTTTGATATTAAAAGAGTGTATTATTTGTATGATATTCCAAGTACGTCTAAACGTGGAGGACATGCTCATAAGAAACTTAATCAGATTCTAATAGCTATTTCAGGAAGTTTTGATGTGGTTTTAAAAGACGGCAAAAACCAACAAGTTATCACAATGAATAAACCTGATAAAGGATTGTTGATTTCTAATAATATTTGGCGTGAACTGGAAAATTTCTCTTCTGGTGCAGTTTGTTTAGTTTTAGCATCAGAAGTTTATGATGAAGACGATTATATCAGAAATTACAAGTCTTTTGTTGCTTATATCAATTCGAATAAGTAGAAATTTTAATTCCTTTTTTTATCAAATAAGCTTTAGTTTTTTCTACTAAAAGCAACAAAGATTGCGGTAATTTTAGCAATATTTTTTGTTTCCAATTCAAATTGGATGGATTTATAGCTTCGGCTATTTTTTTCCAATCTTTTGTATCGCCATCTCGTTTTAATTTTTTGGCTAATACATATCTAAAAAAATCCAAATGCTTTTTTAAATCTGGATTATCTTTTGTCCAAGCTTCATAATTGTCGTAATTCGGAATTTTTTTATGTAGGATGGAGTTTCGTGTAATTTGATGCTCAACTTCCATTAAATAAGACATTTGAATGGTGTTGCTGTAAGCTAATTTAAAATGATAATTGGCTCGAATATTGAAATCAATATCATTAGAAAACTTAATTTCATTATTGTAATTTCCAACTTTTTCATACACTTCTTTGTGAATACAAACGCTACCATGATTGTAAATTCCTTGTTTTACATTGATTTTAAAGAAATTAATATAACCTTCAAAATTTTCAGGCAAACTCTCTGATCCATTGTGCGGTTTGTAAGTCTTATTTTGATAGACTTCTTCATAGTTGGTTCCAAAAATTCTCGCTTCTGGAAAATTGATAATTAACCGATGAATGGTTTCTAAAAAAGTTGGTTTCCATAAATCGTCAGCATCAAGAAAAGTGATGTAGTTGGTCGACGCTTTTTCAATTCCAGTATTTCTACTTGCCGAAAGTCCTTTATTTTCAGAATGATGAATTAATTTGATTTTTTCAGATAAAAAAGGCATTACTTTTTCAATACTATTATCGGTACAATAGTCATTTATAATCAAAACTTCATAATCAGTAAAAGTTTGATTGAGAATACTTTTCAGAGCATTTTCAACATACTTTTCTTTATTATATAGCGGAATGACTATTGAAAAAAAAGGCATAAATTATTTTTTAAATATAAAATCAAAAATGGCATTCCAATCGTTCAATTGATTGCTGGTATCAAAAGTATATTTATTTCCTTGAAATTTAATGGTTTTGTCTACAAAATCGGTAATCAATTGCGCCAATTCTGTTGGATTATTGACATCAAAAAAAGATACTTTCTCATAATCGCCAACGGTTTCTCTTGCATAGGGTAGGTTGGCTGATAAAATCGGTTTACCAAAAGCTTTTGCTTCAGATAAAGGTAATCCCCAAGTTTCAAGTTTTGAAGGAAATAATAAGCAATCCATAGCTTCATAATAGCCAAAAACTTCATCACGAGATAATTTTCCTATATAATTAAATTGTTCTAATGAGAATTTGTCAATTATATAGTTTGCATAATTAGAATCACCTTTATCAAAAGTAAGATGGACTCGTATGGCACTTTTTATAGAATCGGGAAGAAGTTTTACAGCTTCAGCAATGCATTCAACATTTTTAAAACTTCTGGCAATTAATGGATAAAAAAAATGAATTTTAGAAGCATCCAAAATGATTTTTTTTGGATCTGAAATTGATATGAATTCTGGCTGACAAACCATTACATTATTGATGTTATATAGTTTTTCAAATTCATTTTTAATCCAATGTTGTTGCACAAAAACGGCTCGATTTTTTTTGATATTAATTTGAAATAAATATTTATACAAGATTGAAAAAACACCCACTTTATAATCAAATTTCCAATCGCTAAAACTTGCTTTATAGAATACTGTCGGATGATGACAATAGACAAAACGTTTTTTAGCAATCACATTTGGACTAACATCATGCAATGAAAACCAAATATCAGGATTTATCTTTTTAGATAATTTTTTAAAGTAAAAATATTCAAAATACAATCGTTTGAACCAAGATTTTTTAGCATCAGGAAATTCAATATATTCAATATTTGGGTAATCAAATTTAGATTTATCATGAACTAAGGCAATGACTTTAATGTCTTTGTTCTCAATATATTGTGATATCTTTTGTAAACAATTGTCCATGATGGTAAAAATGCCACCATCTTTCATGTTTACTCCTGATATAACGATTGTTTGTTTTGACAAAGCTAGAATTTTAATATTTTTATAAACGAAATAATCCGTATTTTATGATACAATAAATGGCATGAACTCCATCTTTCCAATTTATTTTTTTTCCTTCTTCATAAGTTCTACCATAGTAAGAAATTCCAACTTCATACATTCTTATTTTCTTGATTCGACTTACTTTTATTGTAACTTCAGGTTCAAAACCAAATCTTCTTTCTTTTAAATTTAGAGATTGTAGTATCTTGGTGTTAAATAATTTATAACATGTTTCCATGTCGGTTAAGTTTAAATTGGAAAACATATTAGACAGAAATGTCAAAAATCGATTTCCAATGGTGTGCCAAAAAAACAATACTCTGTGTGCATTGCCACCCATAAATCGAGAGCCATAAACAACATCGGCAAAACCATCTAAAACGGGTTGTAATAAAATTGAATATTCTTCTGGATTGTATTCTAAATCGGCGTCTTGAATTATTGTAAATTCTCCACTTGCATTTTTAATTCCAGTGTGCAATGCTGCTCCTTTTCCTTTGTTTTTATCGTGTTGGTAGAATTTAATATCTAATTCAGAATTACCTTCAATATAATCTTCTATTTTAGTTTTCGAATTGTCTGTAGAACAATCATCAACAACAATTATTTCTTTTTTTATATTATCAGGAAGAGATACGTTTTTAATTTTATCTAATATCAAATGAATCGTTGCTGCTTCATTGTATATAGGTATGATAATAGATAATTTCTTCATTTTACTTGTAATTAAAACACAAATCTAATGTTCTAAATTTAATCTGCAATAAATTCTATATTTTTGTTCAAAATAAGACTATGAAATCATTATTTTTTAAATATAAATTTGAAATTTTAATTGTTTTGATTGGCTTTTTGTGGATAGAATTTTTAAATTTTATTTTACAATTAAATATTCAAAATAGAATAAGTCCTGATGCTGAATCCTATTTTGAATCAGCGTATGATTTATATTTCTTACATGAAGGACATCAGTATCGACCTATTTTTTTGGCTTTAATTCATGGCATTCCATTTTTATTTGGTTGTTCTAATTTGGAAGTTTTTAAAGCATGTTATCCAATTAATTTTATATTTTGGATTGGAACTGCATTGTTACTTTTTAAAATATTATGCAATATTTTAACTTTAAAGAAATCATTTTACACAACTATAATTTCCATTTTTTTTATTGGAAGTGCAATTTGTATTTTTAATTTATATTCAGAAAATATTTATTTGTTTTTTATTGTTTTAGGTTTTTATTTCCTTCAAAAATACTATAAAACGTTTAAGTTTTTATATTTATCTGTTTCATTATCAATCTTTACAATTTCGATGTTAATCAAGCCTGGAGCTAAATTGTTGGCTGTTTTTTTTGTGTTGTTTTTTGTTAAAGAAGTTATGAAGAATTACAATAAAAAGGCAATTATTTTTTTGTATGGAAGTTTTTGTCTAGTACTTATTCAATGTGGACTTCTAAAAAAGCAATATGGAGATTTTACAATAAGTTATATTGATTCAGTGACTTACTATAATTATTTAGGCAGTAAGGCTGTTTGTTTAAGTGAAGGAAAAAAACTTAATCAACTAGATAATCCTAGGATGGATTATATTTTTTCAATATCAAATTCTGAAGCAAAAAAAATAGCTTTTGATGATTTAATAAATCAAATTTCAAATAATAAGTTTTATTTGTTTTACGCATATTTATCTGATGTTTATGATAATTCAACAGCTGGAAATACAGCTCTTGATTATACAATAAATATTAATAACACAACTTATTTTGATTTTTCAAAAGGTTTCTTTTTTACACTTTCAAAAGTTCAGAATATATTCTTTACAATTATTGGATTTTTTTTATCTGTATTTATGTTTTTTGCTTATTACAAGAAAGAACCTTATTTTAGTTTAATAAGTTTTTTTGTACTGTATACCATTCTTTTATCTGGAATTTCTTGTTCACAAGGCGATAGATTTCATCTTCCAGTCTTTTCTTTTGTTATTATTTTAATAGCAAAAAAAATATTTGATAAAACTAAACGCTCCTCTGAACCACTTCAAAAATAGCACCATCTTCACATTTAAGTGTTTTAGATGGAAATTTCATTAATAAAGCATAGTCATGTGTTGCCATAATGATAGTTTTACCATTGGCATTGATGTTTTTTAAAACCTCAAGTACTTCAGCGCTAGTTTGTGGGTCAAGATTTCCAGTTGGCTCATCTGCTAAAATTAATTCTGGGTCGTTTAACAAAGCTCTTGCAATAGCAACACGTTGTTGCTCTCCACCAGAAAGTTGGTGAGGCATTTTATTGGCAAAACCTTTCATTCCTACTTTATCTAAAACTTCATCAATTTTATTTTGCATTTCAGTCATGTCAACCCAACCTGTTGCTTTTAATACAAAAAGCATATTGTCATTCACATTTCTATCTGGAAGCAATTTAAAATCTTGAAAAACAATACCTATTTTTCTTCTCAAATAAGGAATGTCTTTTTCTTGTAGCGTCGCCAAATCATATTCTACAATATGACCTTCACCTTCTGTTAAAGGCAAATCTCCATAAAGTGTTTTCATAAAACTACTTTTTCCAGTTCCGGTTTTTCCAATGATGTAAAGGAATTCGCCGTGATTTACTTCAAGATTCACCTGAGATAAAATGACTTTATTTTCTTGATAAATAGTAACGTCTTTTAAAGATAATACTGGTTGTGACATAGGAAATTTTGTTTATTGGGTAAAAGTAATAAATTTTAGATATTAGATATAAGATTTTAGATATATAAATTTTGAAGTTTCCTAATTTAAAAACTTAACAAGTTGATTTTTATTGCTTCCTATCTTAATAATATCTTAAATTAGATTGTTAAGAAAAATGTTTATAATAAAACCAAACGATGTCTCGTTATACTTAGTAGAATGGTAATTTTGAATGATTATTAAAAAATATACGAAATGCGTAAAATAACAGCTTTTTTATTTTTAAATGTATTGGTTTCTGGCGCTACAATTTCGGCACAGCAAACTGCTATTTATACCAACCAACTTTCTGAATTTGATAGAGCTACAGACTTATACAACGACAAACAATATTTAGCCGCTCAGATTTTATTCGAAAAAGTGCAACAAAATAACAAAGAACAAGAAGTTCAAGCTGATTGTGCTTATTATATAGCCAATTGTGCGATTCGTTTAAATCAATCTGGTGCAGATAAATTGATGGAAGATTTTGTAGCGGATTATCCAACAAGTACTAAGCAAAATCAAGCTTACATTGGTGTTGCAACCTTCTATTTTGAAAACGGAAACTATCCACAAGCATTAGAATATTTCAATAAAGTTGACGAAAGTGCCTTGACTTATGATGAATTAGAGCGTTATAATTTTCAAAAAGGATATGCTTTTTTTACAGCAAAAAATAAAAAAGAGGCTACAGCTTATTTTAATAAAGTTGCTAATTCTAAAGAATATGGTTCACAAGCCAAATATTACTTAGGATTTATGGCTTATGAAGGTGATGATTACAAAGAAGCAACTAAGTATTTTGATCAAGTTTCTGGTGAAGAGAAATACAAAGAAAAGATGTCATATTTTCAAGCTGATATGAATTTTAAACTTGGAAATTTTCAAAAAGCAATCGATTTGGGTAAGGCTGCCATGGCAAAATCATCGGCTGTTGAAAAATCGGAATTGAATAAAATTATTGGAGAAAGTTATTTCAATTTGAAACAATATGGTGAAGCATTACCTTATTTGAAAGAGTATAACGGCAAAAAAGGAAAATGGAGTAACACTGATTTCTACCAATTAGGATATACATATTACCAACAAAAAGACTACGAAAACGCTATTTCGCAATTTAACAAGATTATTGATGGAAAGGATTTTGTTGCTCAAAATGCTTATTATCATTTAGGTGAAAGCTACATGAAAACCGACAAGAAGCAACAAGCTTTAAACGCTTTCAAGATTGCATCTGAAATGGATTTTGATAAGAAAATTCAAGAAGACGCCAATTTGAATTATGCTAAAATCAGTTATGAAATTGGAAATTCGTATCAATCGGTTCCAGACGTTTTATCTTCGTTTTTGGCAAAATATCCAAATTCACCTAGCAAAAATGAAATTGAAAACTTATTGATTAACTCGTATATCACTTCTAAAAATTACAAAGAAGCTTTGACTTTGTTGGAAAAAAATAAAAATCCAGAAAACAGATTGGCGTATCAAAAAGTGACTTTTTATAGAGGTTTAGAATTATATACAGACGGAGATTATCAAGAAGCTCAAAAGATGTTTTCCAAATCGTTGAAAGAACAAAAAGATGCAAAATTCTCAGCAAGAGCTACATTTTGGAAAGCCGAAACTGAATTTACTTTAGATAATTTCAACGAAGCATTGTTAAGTTTCAAGCAATTTGAAGGAATGACGGAAGCTAAAAACACACCTGAATTTAAAAATGTAAATTACAATATCGCTTATTGTTATTTCAAACAAAAGGAATATGACCAAGCAGGAAATTATTTTCAAGCGCAAATTGATGCTGTAAAAGATGATAAAATCCGATTGAATGATTCTTACTTGAGACTTGGAGACAGCCGTTTTGTAACTTCCAAATATTGGCCAGCAATGGATGCTTACAATAAAGCCATCGAATTAAAAAGTGTTGACGCTGATTATGCAGCCTTTCAAAAAGCAATTTCTTATGGTTTTGTGAGTAAAAATGATAAGAAAATTGAAGACTTTAATAAGTTTTTGTCAACTTTCAAAACCTCTCAATATCGTGATGATGCCTTGTTTGAATTAGGAAATACTTATGTTGCAGATAATAAAACTGATTTAGCAATTAAAACTTACGATCAATTATTATCAGAGTTTAAAAACGGTTCTTATTCATCAAAAGCTGTTTTACGCCAAGGATTGATTTATTACAATGCAAATAAAGATAATGAAGCAATAACAAAATTTAAAAAAGTAGCTGCCGATTATCCAAGAACGCCAGAAGCATTAGAAGCAGTTTCTACAGCAAGATTAATTTATGTTGATAACGGAAAAGTAGATGAATATGCGACTTGGGTAAGAACTTTAGATTTCGTTGAAGTTTCTGATGCTGAATTAGATAATGATACTTATGAAGCTGCTGAAAAACAATATTTGCAAAATAATACCAAACAAGCCATCGCAACTTTAAGTAGCTATGTGGCTAAATTTCCAAAAGGAATTCATGCTTTGAAAGCCAATTTCTATTTAGCACAATCGTATTATGCTGATGGTTTGGAAACAAATTCAATTCCAAATTATGAATATGTAATTGCACAATCAAAAAGCGAATTTACAGAACAATCGTTAGCGCGTTTATGTGAAATTCATTTGAAAAAAGATGATTTTACTAAAGCAATTCCAGTTTTAAAAAGATTAGAAACAGAAGCTGATTTTCCACAAAACGTAACTTTTGCTCAAGCAAATTTAATGAGAGCGTATTATTCACAAAAAGATTATCCAAATTCGGTAGTTTATGCTGATAAAGTTTTGGCAAATCCAAAAACCGATAATAAAGTAAAAAGTGATGCTCAAATTATTGTAGCACGTTCAGCAATAAAAGCAAATGACGAAGCTAAAGCAAGAACAGCTTATGCTAATTTATTGAAAATTGCAAAAGGTGAATTAGCAGCTGAGGCATTGTTTTATGATGCTTATTTCAAAAATAAAGATGGAAAATTTGCTGAATCTAATAAAGTGGTTCAAAAAATTGCCAAAGACTATTCAGGTTATAAATATTTTGGAGCCAAAGGTTTAGTTGTTATGGCGAAAAATTATTACGGATTGAAAGATAGTTTCCAAGCAACAGCAATTTTAGAAGGTGTAATAGAAAATTTTGCAGAATTCACCGATGTTGTAGAAGAAGCCAAAACAGAATTGAATACTATTAAATCAGAGGAAAGTAAAACGAATTCTTCTATTGAAAAATAAACTTTGTTTAAACTCTGTGCAATAAAAAATAAAAAAAATGAAAATCAATTTCCAATATAAAATCGCAATAGTAACTGTTCTTTTAGGAACTCAAATCACTTTTGCTCAAAAGAAAGACGAAAACATCGGTACTGAAGTCGTAAACGTTGTTAAACCATACACACCAACTATTTCAGATGCTTTTAAAGTAAAAGAAACACCATCTTTAGAAGACGATGATAACACTAAAAAAGAGAATATTCAGTACAATATTTTCTCTTTCCCAGTAGCTTCAACATTTACACCTTCTAAAGGAAAAGCAGCTGGAGTTGATAAAGGAAAGCAAGAAAAATTGTATAGCAATTACGCTACTTTAGCAGCAGGAAACTATGGAAATATCAATGCCGAATTGTTTGTAACGCAAACATTAGAAAGTGGTGATTATGTAGGAGCAATGCTACGTCATCTTTCCTCTCAAGGCGGAATTAAAGATTTGGATTTAGATGATAAATTTTCAAACTCTTCAATAGATTTAACTTACGGAAGTAAATCTAGAAATCTATCATGGAATGCCGATTTAGGTTACCAACGACAAATGTATAATTGGTATGGTTTGAATCCATTGTTTTATGAAAATTTTATTCCTGCCGATAAGGATGCTTTTATTAACGGAATCGATTCTAAACAAACCTATCAAACCATTTCACTTGGTGGAAGATTAGCGCTTGGAGAAAGTGTTTTGAAAGAGGCAACAATCAAATTCAATCGTTTTTCAGATGCTTTTTCTTCTGGAGAAAATCGTTTGGTTGCAAAACCGTCTCTTGCATTTGATGTTATGGATGAAAAGATAAAAGTAGATTTTGTTTTTGATTACATCAATGGTAAGTTTGACAAAGATTATAATGGCATAACTGAGTTGAAATATGGTTACACAAATGTTGGAATGAAACCAAGTTTCCAAATTAATAAAGATGATTTATCTGTAAATTTAGGTGTTGGATTCTTTTATAGCATGGCAACAGAATCTGGAAAAAATAAATTCTTTATCTATCCAAATATTACAGCATCTTACAAAGTGGTTGGCGATTTAATGGTAGCTTATGCTGGAGCAGAAGGAGCTTTAAAACAAAATTCGTATCAAGAATTAGTTCAAGAAAATTTTTTCGTTTCACCAACATTAGGAATTGGACCAACCGACCAAAAATTTGATATTTACGTTGGATTAAAAGGTAAATTAGCCAATACTATCGGATATAACATTCGTGGTTCGTTACTGAATGAAGGAGGTAAACCAATGTTTATTAGCAATCAAATCCCATTTTCAAACAATAACAAAAATGGATATACCTTCGGAAATTCATTTAATGTAGTTTATGACGATGTTAAAACAGTGAGTTTTTATGGTGAATTAAAAGCTGATTTCTCTAAAAATGTATCTTTTGGTGTTAATGGAACTTTTAGTAGTTACACAACAGATACACAAGAAGAAGCTTGGAATTTACCTGCATTACAACTAGGAGCTAATTTAGATTTTAATATTACCGACAAATGGTATGCAGGAACAAGTGTTTTCTTTGTTGGAGAACGAAAAGATATCAACTATAAAAATGACCCAGTTTCATTTCCGTTAACTATTATTCTATCTGAAACAAAAACTCTTGACAGTTATTTTGATTTAAATGCTCACGTTGGTTATAAATATAATGACCGACTGACCTTTTTTGTGAAAGGGAATAACTTAGCCAATCAAAATTACCAAAGATGGATAAACTATCCAGTGCAAGGTGTGCAAGGATTATTAGGCGCTAATTATAAATTTGATTTTTAATTTTATTGCCACAAAGCCACGAAGTCACAAAGAAAATTTAAGATTAAGGTTCATTTTCTTTGATATTTTATAAAAATAATTTTTTAAATCTTAATGAATCTTTATATCTCAATGCTTTTAAACTTTTTTTAATTTTTCTAATATTTTTAATAATAAACTTCGTGCCTTTGTGTCTTTGTGGCAAATTATATGAAAAAACAAATCCTTCAACAACACCAACTATTACTTCAAGACAAAATCGATGTGTTCCGAGATATGATTTCCGGATTGACTGAAGATGCTCAAAACGATGCTAAAGGTTCGGCTGGTGATAAGCATGAAACGGCTTTGTCAATGATGCACATTGAACAAGAAAAACTCAACCACAAACTAAAAGAAATTCTCGACCAAAAAGCAATTCTTGATAAAATTGACGCTTCCGCAAATCATACTAAAATCGCTTTAGGAAGTTTGGTTCAAGCCAATGGAATGTTCTTATTCATAAGCGCGGCTTTACCAAAAATCACTATTGAAGATAAGACTATTATTGCTGTTTCACCACAATCACCTTTAGGAAGTAAGTTGATGGGAAATCAAGTGGGTTTTGAGTTTGAAATTAATACAACTAGATATAAAATTCAATCAATCCTTTAAAAATCTGCGTAAATCAGTAAAATCCGTTTAATCTGTGGCAAATGAATTACAATCTCTAACACAAAACCACAATTCAAAACAATTTTACTTTATAATTTTCATATAAAATCATTTTTTAGTTTCAATTTATAACTAATTATTCTTTTTTGGTTTTAATAATTGAAGTATTAACTCAATTTTGCTTCATAATAAAAAATAAAAAGAAAAGATTATGTGTGGAATTGTATGCGCCTTTGATTTAAAACAAAAATCAGAATCATTAAGACCTCAAGTATTAGAAATGGCTAAAATCATCCGTCATCGCGGACCAGATTGGAGCGGAATTTTTAGTAACGATAAAGCTATATTAGCTCACGAACGATTAGCAATTGTTGATCCAGCTTCTGGCAAACAACCTTTGTTTAGTCAAGATAAAAGTTTGGTTCTTGCTGCTAATGGAGAAATTTATAACCATAGAGAATTACGCAAGCAATTTGAAGGCAAATATCAGTTTCAAACTGAAAGCGATTGCGAAGTAATTCTTGCTTTATACAAAGAAAAAGGAGTTCACTTTATAGACGAAATGAACGGAATTTTTGGATTTGCAATCTACGATGTTGAAAAAGACGAATATTTCGTTGCTCGCGACCACATGGGAATTATTCCATTATACATCGGTTGGGACCAATACGGAACATTTTATGTAGCTTCAGAACTTAAAGCTTTAGAAGGATATTGCACAAAAATAGAGTTATTTCCACCAGGACATTATATGTCAAGTAAAGATGGTGAATTCGTAAAATGGTACAACAGAGAATGGACCGAATACGATGCTGTAAAAGATAACGCAACTAGTATAGAAGAAATAAAAACTGCTTTAGAAGCAGCAGTTCACCGTCAATTGATGAGTGATGTTCCTTATGGGGTTTTACTTTCTGGAGGTTTAGATTCGTCTATTACATCAGCTATTGCTAAAAAATATGCACAAAAAAGAATCGAATCAGGAGACACAGTTGATGCTTGGTATCCACAATTGCATTCGTTTGCTGTTGGTTTAGAAGGTTCACCAGATTTAGCCGCAGCTAGAAAAGTGGCAGACCATTTAGGAACGATTCATCACGAAATTAAGTTCACAATTCAAGAAGGTTTAGATGCAGTTCGTGACGTGATTTATAATTTAGAAACTTATGATGTTACTACAATTCGTGCATCAACACCAATGTATTTAATGGCAAGAGTTATTAAATCTATGGGAATCAAAATGGTACTTTCTGGCGAAGGTTCTGATGAGTTGTTTGGTGGTTATTTGTATTTCCATAGAGCTCCAAATGCAAGAGAATTCCATGAAGAAACCGTACGTAAATTAAGTAAATTACACATGTACGATTGCTTGCGTGCCAACAAAAGTTTGGCAGCTTGGGGAATTGAAGGACGCGTACCATTTCTAGATAAAGAATTCATGGATGTTGCCATGCGCATCAATCCACAAGATAAAATGATTAACGGCGAACGCATGGAAAAATGGGTTTTACGTAAAGCATTCGAAGATATGTTGCCAGCAAGTGTAGCTTGGCGTCAAAAAGAACAATTCAGCGATGGAGTAGGTTACAGTTGGATTGACACTTTAAAAGAAATGGTTGCAAAAGAAATTTCTGATGAGCAATTGGCGAATGCAAAATTCAAATTCCCAATTCAAACACCTACATCCAAAGAAGAATATTATTATCGATCCTTGTTTACAGAGCATTTCCCAAGTGATACAGCAGCACTTTGTGTTCCACAAGAAGCTAGCGTTGCTTGTAGTACCAAAATCGCATTAGAATGGGATGAAGCTTTCAAAAATATGAATGATCCATCAGGAAGAGCCGTGGCAAATGTTCACGATGACGCCTATGTAAAAGCATAAAGTCAAGCGTAGTTTCTTGACTTTAGATTGAAGTTTAGTTTGTTTGTTTAAAACGCTTGTCATTTATGATAGGCGTTTTTGTTTACTCTGAAAACTGCGAACTGAAAACTGAATACTTTTTAAAAGGAGCGAATGGTCAGTTATTTATCAGTAATCCATATTCCTGCTTTCCATTCCAAGTTTTTCTTTTGTTGCCTTCGAGTAACCTCAGGCAACAAAAGAAAAAGCTTTCCATTGCAATCAGGGCTAGCTAGCATTTGTCAGTATATCAATCAATTATAAAAACCACTGTTGTCTAAACTTCGAAAAATCGTTTTAAATCAATTAAAATTTATTAAAAGATAAATGTTAATAACTTCTACGACAAAATGCTTTAAAATGCTTTAAAATCATCTTAATAATTATATATTTGCGTGTTAGACAAAAATCATACATACGATATAATTTATTATGAGCGAAGAAATTAAAAAAAATAGCTATTCAGCCGACAGTATTCAGGCATTAGAAGGAATGGAGCACGTTAGAATGCGTCCTTCCATGTACATTGGAGATACTGGCGTTAGAGGTTTACACCATTTAGTTTATGAAGTAGTAGATAACTCAATCGATGAGGCTTTAGCAGGTCATTGTGATACTATTGGAGTTTTTATTAACGAAGATAATTCAGTTTCTGTTGAAGATAACGGTCGTGGTATTCCAGTTGATATGCACAAAAAAGAAGGTGTTTCTGCTCTTGAAGTAGTAATGACCAAAATTGGTGCCGGTGGAAAATTCGACAAAGATTCATATAAAGTTTCTGGAGGTCTTCACGGAGTTGGAGTTTCTTGCGTTAATGCACTTTCTGATAATTTAAAAGCAACCGTTTTTAGAGACGGAAAAATATACGAGCAAGAATACGAAAGAGGAAAAGCAATGTATCCTGTTAAGCAAGTTGGAACAACCGACAAGCGAGGTACAATGGTTACTTTTCATCCTGATAAAACTATCTTTACTCAAACAATAGAGTATAACTACGATACTTTAGCAGCTCGTATGCGTGAGTTGTCTTTCCTTAACAAAGGAATTAGAATTACATTAACTGACAAACGTCGTACAAAAGATAACGGAGAATACGAAGGTGAAGTTTTTCATTCAAAAGAAGGATTGAAAGAATTCGTTAAGTTCTTAGATATGGGTCGTGAGCCAATTATTTCTCACGTAATTAGTATGGAGCACGAAAAAGGAGAAATTCCTGTTGAGGTTGCTTTAGTTTACAATACTAGTTATTCTGAAAACATTTTTTCTTATGTAAATAATATCAATACTCACGAAGGAGGAACGCACTTACAAGGCTTCCGTATGGGATTAACTCGTACGTTGAAAAAATATGCTGATGCTTCAGGATTATTAGATAAATTGAAATTCGAAATCGCAGGTGATGACTTCCGTGAAGGATTAACAGCTATTATTTCGGTTAAAGTTTCTGAACCACAATTCGAAGGTCAAACTAAAACCAAATTAGGAAATAGAGAAGTAGTTTCTCCAGTTTCTCAAGCGGTTTCTGAAATGCTTGAAAATTATTTGGAAGAAAATCCAAACGATGCTAAAATCATTGTTCAAAAAGTAATCCTTGCTGCTCAAGCGCGTCACGCTGCCAAAAAAGCACGTGAAATGGTACAACGTAAAACCGTTTTAGGTGGTGGAAGTTTACCAGGAAAACTATCGGATTGTTCAGAACAAGATCCAGCAAAATGCGAAGTTTACTTAGTCGAAGGAGATTCGGCTGGTGGAACGGCAAAACAAGGTCGTGATAGAAACTTTCAAGCCATCATGCCATTAAGAGGTAAGATTTTGAATGTTGAAAAAGCGATGCACCACAAAGTTTTTGAAAACGAAGAAATCAGAAATATCTTCACTGCTCTTGGTGTAACTATTGGAACAGAAGAAGATTCTAAAGCATTAAATTTAGAAAAATTGAGATACCACAAAGTAATTATTATGTGTGATGCCGATGTCGATGGTAGTCACATTGCTACTTTGATTCTTACGTTCTTCTTCCGTTTTATGCGAGAATTGATTGAAGGCGGTCACGTTTATATTGCTGCGCCACCTTTATATTTAGTTAAAAAAGGAAACAAAAAAGAATATGCTTGGACAGATGATCAACGTGATGCTGCTAATGAAAGAATGGGAGGAAGCGCAGCAATTCAGCGTTACAAAGGTCTTGGAGAAATGAATGCGGAACAATTATGGGAAACTACAATGGATCCAAATTTCAGAACTTTACGTCAAGTTACTATTGATAATTTAACTGAGGCAGATAGAGTATTCTCAATGTTGATGGGTGATGAAGTTCCGCCAAGAAGAGAATTTATCGAGAAGAATGCTGTTTACGCAAACATCGATGCGTAATAAGTTTTTACAATATATAATGATAGGGATTTGTCTGATTTTTTCGGGCAAATCCTTTTCTCAATCTATACAAACGATAGAAGATATTGGTTTGTTTCTAACAGATGCAACATTTTACTCTGAAAAATACATTACTCCAGCTACTGATGCTGCTGTATATCAAGCATCTTCAGGTTGGATGACTTCTCCAAAAAAGAGAAAATTGTATGATGTAACCTTGAGTTTGCATGGTAATGTGTTTTTTGTACCAAAAAGAGACAGAAGCTTTGAAATTAAAAACTCTGATTTTTCTTTTTTTACCATAGAAAATAATTCTTCAGCAACAGTTCCAACTGCTTTAGGTAGTGATTCACAATACTATTTAATTGGAGAAATTGACAATAACCAAGTTCGTATTGAAACACCAAAAGGAGTCAATCAAGAAACTATTATTTATCCCTATTTGCAAGGTTCAATCTCACTTTGGAAAGGATTTGAAGCTGTTGTTAAATTTTCTTCAAAAGTCAAATTAAAACGTGGAGATTATCAAGTATACGGATTTGGATTAAAACACAATTTTAGTCAGTATTTCAAATCACTAGAATCAAAAAAGATACATTTAGCTGGATTAGTAGCTTACTCAAAAGAAGAAATAAGTTTTGGATTTTTAGACACTTATACTAATTATGGTAATTTAGGTATTAATGAGATTACAGGAGAAGTAGATACATGGCAATTTCAGCTGAGTGCATCTAAAGAATGGAAGAGATTTGAATTAATGACAAGTCTTATTACAAATCAAAGTGATTTTAAATACTATTTGTCTGGACCAAAAGGTGAAATAGAAAATGTTATTCCGGTGCAATATATTTTGAACGAAAAACTAAAAGATATTTACAAATCAAAATTTAATACTATTGGAGAAATCTCAGGTAGATATCAATTTAGCAAAATTTATGTTCAAACTTCATTTGCTTTTGGTAAATTTGTAAACACAAACTTATCCGTACAATACGAATTTTAATTTTTATCAATATAAATAAACACACAATACAATGAAAGTTACCATAGTAGGAGCAGGAAACGTAGGAGCTACATGCGCAGACGCTATTGCTTACAGAAGAATTGCGAGTGAAATCGTATTATTAGACATTAGAGAAGGATTTGCAGAAGGGAAAGCTTTAGACATTATGCAAACGCAAACTACTTTAGGATTCAATACAAAGGTTTCTGGAAGTACAAACGACTATTCAAAAACTGCAGGAAGTGATGTAGTAGTTATTACATCTGGAATTCCAAGAAAACCAGGAATGACTCGTGAAGAGTTAATCGGAATTAATGCAGGAATTGTAAAAGGAGTGGCTGAAAATTTATTAGCACATTCACCAAATGCAATTGTTGTTGTAGTTTCTAATCCAATGGATACAATGACATATTTGACATTGAAAGCTACTGGATTGCCAAAAAATAGAATTATTGGAATGGGAGGAACTTTAGATAGTTCACGTTTCAAAACTTATTTATCTCTAGCTTTAGACAAACCAGCTAACGATATTCAAGGAATGGTTATTGGTGGTCACGGAGATACTACTATGATTCCTTTAACAAGATTGGCATCTTACAATGGAGTACCAGTTTCAGAATTTTTATCAGCTGATGAATTAGCAAAAGTTTCTGCAGATACAATGGTTGGTGGAGCAACTCTTACAGCTTTATTAGGAACTTCTGCATGGTATGCACCAGGAGCTTCTGTAGCATTTTTAGTTGATTCAATTTTAAATGATCAAAAGAAAATGATTCCTTGTTCAGTAATGTTAGAAGGTGAATACGGACAAAGCGATATCTGTATCGGAGTACCATGTATCATCGGAAGAAATGGTATTGAAAAAATTGTAAACATTGAATTAAACGAAGAAGAAAAAGCAAAATTTGCTAAGAGTGCAGATGCAGTTAGAGCAATGAATGGTGATTTGAAATCGATTTTATCATAAATTAAAATACAACAGATTAAAAAGACTGCATTTTTGCAGTCTTTTTTTTGATATTAATGTGTAAATAATTTGTTAATCTTTAGGTTAATTATATATTTGCACGTTTCAAAAAACGTGTACAAAAGTATTTTTATTGATTTACATTGAAAATCAATGTCTTACTTTATATTTACTTGTTTTTTTAACCCAACAAACAAAAATTAATTAATTTTTAGTAATAATGCAGAATAAAGGACTTATTAAATTTTTCGCAATTCTATTTGCACTGGTAAGTATTTACCAACTTTCTTTCACATTTGTATCTAACGGTGTTCAAAATGACGCTAAAGCATTTGCAAAAGGAAACCAAGATAAAGAAATAGAATATCTAAACGATATTAAAAACAAAAAGGTTTTTAGTATGTTTGGACTTGTTGATTACACTTATGATGAGGTAGTCGGTAAACAAATCAACAAAGGTCTTGACCTTGAAGGAGGAATCAACGTTATTCTTCAAATTTCGGTTAAAGATGTTTTGAAAGGTCTTTCTAACAATTCTAAAAATGCCGTTTTCAATAAAGCATTAGAAGATGCAAAGGTTAATCAACAAGGAAATCAATCTTATTTAGATGCTTTCTTTGTGGCTTTTGATGCTATCAAAGGTGATACAAAATTGGCTTCTCCAGATATTTTTGCAAACAAAAATTTATCTGACGAAATCAATTTTAAAATGTCTGATGAGGAAACTAAAAAAGTTATCAGAAGAAAAGTTGATGAATCAGTTGAATCTGCTTTTGGCGTATTAAGAAAACGTATCGATAAATTTGGTGTTACTCAACCAAACATTGCTAAACTTGGACAAACAGGAAGAATTCTTGTTGAATTACCAGGTGCTAAAGATGTTGACCGTATTAAAAAATTATTACAATCAACAGCTCAATTAGAGTTTTGGGAAACTTACAAAATTGATGAAGTAGGTGGTTTCTTAATGGCTGCAAATGACGCTTTGAAAGCTACTGAAAAGAATGCAACTACTCCAGAAGTAAAAACTGTAACAAACGATTCTATTAAAGATATGTTAGCTAATAAAGCTAATGATTCTGTTGCTTCTAAAAAAGGAGGTAATCCTATATTAGATAAATTTGTAGGTCAAGGTGGTGGACCAATTTTAGGTATTGTTTCAGTAAAAGATACAGCTAAAATTAACTCTTATTTAAAAAGAGCAGATATTCGTTCTTTATTACCAGCTGACAAACGTTTTGCGAAATTTGTTTGGGGTAAACCAACCATTACTAAAGACGAAAAAACTAAAGCTGATATTGAAACTTTTGAACTTTATGCTTTAAAAGGAAATAAAGATGATGTTGCACCTTTAAGTGGTGGAGTTATCACTGACGCAAGAGATACTTTTGATCAATTAGGTAAGCCTGCTGTTTCTATGCAAATGAATGGTCAAGGTGCTAAAGTATGGGAGCAATTAACAGGAAATGCATTTACAACTAAAGGTTATATTGCTATTGCACTTGATGATGTAGTTTATTCTGCTCCAGGTGTTTCTACGGGACCAATTGCTGGTGGTAGATCAGAAATTTCAGGAAATTTTGATGTTACTGAAACTAAAGATTTAGCGAATGTATTAAGAGCTGGTAAATTGCCTGCTGCTGCAGAAATTGTTCAATCAGAAGTTGTTGGACCATCATTAGGAGAGAAAGCTATTCATGCTGGATTTATTTCTTCTATTGTAGGTTTCTTATTAGTTTGTTTATGGATGGTATTCTACTATGGTAGAGCTGGTTGGTATGCAAATATTGCATTATTAGTAAACTTACTTTTCTTATTCGGAATTTTAGCAAGTTTAGGTGCTGTATTGACTTTACCTGGTATTGCAGGTATCGTGTTAACACTTGGTACTGCTGTAGATGCAAACATCATTATATATGAAAGAGCAAAAGAAGAATTGCGTGAAGGAAAAACTTTAGGTGATGCAGTTGTTGCTTCTTACGGATGGAAAGGAGCAATGCGTTCTATTATTGATGCAAACGTTACTCACGTATTAACTGGAGCTATCTTATTTATTTTTGGAACTGGACCAATTCAAGGTTTTGCTACTACTTTATTAATTGGTATAGTAACTTCTTTATTTACTTCAATCTTTATTGCAAGAATCTTTATTGATAAAGATATTGCTAATAATAGAAGTTTAACATTCACAACGCCATTAACTAAAAATTGGTTTACAGGTTTCCACTTCGACTTTATTGGAGTTAAAAAATGGACCTACTTATTCTCATCTGCAGTGGTTGTAGTGAGTTTAGTTTCAATTTTCTTTTTAAACGGTCTTGACGAAGGTGTTGATTTTGTGGGAGGAAGAACTTTCCAAGTAAAATTTGAAAAAGCAGTAGAGCCAACTCAAGTTTCTGAAGAATTATCTAAAGAATTTGGAACTACAGTTGAAGCAAAAGTATTTGGTGATGATGATCAGTTAAAATTGACTACTAAATATAAAATCAAAGAAGAAAGTGCTAACGTAGATGAAGAAGTAAATAAAAAGTTATATAAAGTTTTAGGTAAATATTATACTAAAACTTCTTATGAAAACTTTATCAATTCATACGATGGTAAACAATTAGGAGTTTTACAAGCTTCTAAAGTTGGAGCAGCTATCTCTGCAGATATCAAAACTAACTCTTTCTGGGCTGTTATTGGTGCAATGCTAGTTGTTGGACTTTATTTAGTGATTTCATTCCGTAAATGGCAATATTCATTAGGTGCTATCGCTGCTGTATTACATGACGTTATCTTTGTATTAGGATTATACTCATTATTATATAAAGTGATGCCTTTCCACATGGAAATGGATCAGCACTTCATCGCGGCTATCTTAACGGTTATTGGATATTCTATGAACGATACTGTAATTGTATTTGACAGAATTAGAGAGTTCTTAGCTGGAAATGTAAAAGGTAGTTTCAAAGAAGTAGTAAATGCTTCTATTAATACTACATTATCAAGAACATTGAATACGTCTTTAACTATGATTTTAGTATTGTTAATCATGTTTATTTTCGGTGGTGAATCTATTAGAGGATTTATCTTTGCAATGCTTGTTGGTATTGTTGTAGGAACATACTCATCTTTATTTATTGCAACACCAGTTTTAGTTGACTCAATGAATAAGAAAGATATTAAAGAAATTGAAGAGCGTCACCATTCATAAGTGAACTGCCTATAAATATAAAAGCTACCTTGTTTAAGGTAGCTTTTTTTATGTATTAAAGTTTAATATTTGGTCTTGGTTCAATGTATTAGTTCTCAAATAAGTTTAAACTCTATCATTGTTAAAGTCATTTTTATTTTATCCAACCGACTTTTCTTTTCCAAAGGTTGAATTCTTTTTCTCTTTCATGTAGATTTTTTGGAACCCTTTGGTTTTCGCTTTCTGCTCGTAATCTTATGATTTTCGTTTGTTCTTCAAGAGTATTGAGTCCAATTTTTAATCTTCGAATGTTAACTTTTAAAAGGTCATCATATTCATTAGGACTTAACTCTCCATTTTTGTTCCAATCAAATTGAGTTCCGTATAATTGAGGCTTTCCTTCTAGTACATTTATTCTATCCTTTAAACTAGCCAAATTCTTTTCATAAACTTTGTTTTCCAGAGCTACATTTTCTAAAAGTTTTAGGCACTTCTTCATAAAGTCTGGTTTACTTATAGAATGTTGAATAATCAACCAAGCCGATTCACTAGCCTCAATTCCGACTTTTTCAATGGTTGGAAAACCAATTTCGTCAATAATTTCATTTAGTTTTTCTGCATTTTTTATATGAAGAGTTTCCATTTCATTGTTGTAACCTTCAGATAGCTTTTTTTCTTTAATAAGTTTCTCTCGAAACTTTAAATCAGCATCTTTTAATTCAATTATCAATTTAGCAATTTTTGGAAAATTCATTTTGCAGTTAAATTTAAGTTTCTGATGAGCTAAAATAGAAACTAATTGTTTTTTTTAATCAGTTATTAAAACTATTTTGATTGTAAAAAAAAAGAGAACCATGTTAGTTCTCTTCTTATATATTGGTATAAAATTTTAAATTTTTATATCATCAGGAAGAGGTTCTTCTGCCATAAACAAATAATATAAACCTACTAAAATAAAAGGAACACTTAGCCATTGTCCTGTTGTAAATAGTCCAAGAGCACTCTCGAAACCACCTTGACTTTCTTTTACATACTCTACTACAAAACGAACGGTCCATAAAAGGATTAGAAAAATTCCAAAAATTAAACCATGTTTCCTTGGAGTATCTGTTTTCCAATACAAGAATAACAAGATAAAAAACACAAAAATATAGGCAAAAGCTTCATAAAGTTGTGCAGGATGCTTTAAAGGAACTTCAGCAAGTAGGTTTGCAAATTTTGGATTGTTTACAATAGCATCATAAGCTAAATCTGGATTTGCAATCTGAGTTTGATTCATGGCATCTTGGGGTGAAAAGTAATCTCTTACGAATTTAATTCCAAAAGTTTCATTGGTAGTTATTTTTCCAACAATTTCAGAATTAAAGAAGTTACCTAATCTTACAAAAATAGCACCACAAGCTACAGGTATCACAACTCTATCTAAAACCCAAAGTAAAGGTTTGTTTACTACTTTTTTGCTGTAAAAGTACATTACAATTATTATTGAAATTGCAGCTCCATGGCTTGCTAATCCTGCAAAACCTGTAAATTGAAATTCTGGTTCAAACTTAAAAGGAAGCAATATTTCAAGTGGATGATTTCTAAAGTATTCCCAATCATAAAAAAATACATGTCCTAAACGTGCACCAAACAAAGTAGCTAAAACTGTCCATACGAAAAGAGTGTCCAATTTATCTAAAGGTTCTTTTTCGTTTATAAAAATCTTTTTCATGATGTACCAACCTAATCCAAATGCAATTACAAACATTAAGCTGTAAAACCTCAAATTAAGTGAGCCAATGTGTATTCCTTCTGACGGATTCCAAATCATTTTTTGTATTTTTTAATATGAATTTTATCAAAAATAGTAATTTTAAAATTACTTAATTCTAAAATTATGTTATTTATGAGTACATTTTTTTTCAGGGACAGGGTCATAACCAGATTTTCCCCATGGATGACAACTTAAAATTCGTTTAATTCCTAAATAAAATCCTTTTATCAATCCATGAACTTTCAAGGCTTCAAGAAAATAACTGGAACATGTAGGTTCGAATCGACAAGTTGAAGGAGTGAATGGTGATATTGCTTCTTGATAAAACCGAATAAGTAGTACAAGAGGAAAAATAATTATTTTTTTCACCATTTGAATTTTGATTAAACACTAAAGGATGTTCCTTCTTTTCCGTCTTTTAGTTGAATACCAAGTGCTAATAATTTATCTCTAATTTCGTCTGAAAGTGCCCAGTTTTTATTGGCTCTTGCTTCATTTCGCATTTCAATTAGCATTTCGACAACACCTTCTAATTTTTCTGAGTTATTTCCAGAAGATTTTTCATTTCTAATACCTAAAACTTCAAAAGTAAATTCCTCTAAAGTCGTTTTTAATAATTCTAAATCAGCTGAAGTTATTGATTCTCTTTTATCATTAAGTAAATTTACAAAACGTATTCCTTCAAAAAGTAGAGCGATTAAAATAGGAGTATTGAAATCATCATTCATTGCATCATAACAACTTTGGCTCCAAGAAGAAATATCTAAAGTAGAAGAAGAACTTGTTTGAATATCGTTCAAAAGTTGAAGACCTTCCATCAATCTATTGAAGCCTTTTTCACTTGCTACCATTGCATCGTTAGAAATATCTAAAACACTTCTATAATGAGCTTGTAAAAAGCAAAAACGAACTACATTTGGGTGAAAAGGTTTTTCAAAAAAATTATTTCCACCTTCAATCAGTTCCATTGGAAGAATATAATTTCCAGTAGATTTACTCATTCTTAAACCGTTCATTGTTAGCATGTTTGTATGCATCCAATGTCTTACTGGTGAAACTCCATTGCAAGCTTTTCCTTGTGCAATTTCACATTCGTGATGAGGAAATTTCAAATCCATTCCGCCACCGTGAATATCAAATTGTTCTCCAAGATATTTAGTACTCATTGCTGTACACTCAAGATGCCAACCAGGAAAACCTTCGCCCCAAGGAGAGTTCCATCGCATAATGTGAGCAGGAGTCGCATGTTTCCACAATGCAAAATCTTGTGGATTTTTTTTCTCGTTTTGACCATCCAAATCACGAGTGTTTGCTAGTAATTCTTCAACATTTCGGTTGTTTAATTCACCATAATTCAAACCTCTTTTGTTATACTCTAAAACGTCAAAATAAACCGATCCATTGCTTTCATAAGCAAATCCTTCATCTATCAATTTTTGAGTTAATTCTATTTGTTCAAGTATATGACCAGTTGCTGTTGGTTCAATATTTGGAGGAAGAAAATTGAATAAATCCAATACTTTGTGAAAATCAACAGTATATTTTTGAACCACTTCCATGGGTTCTAATTTTTCTAATCTTGATTGTTTTACAAATCTGTCATTTTCAATATCTCCATCATCTGTTAAATGTCCAGCATCAGTGATATTTCTAACATAACGAACTTTATAATCTAAATGTAAAAGGTATCTGTAAATAACATCAAAACTCATAAAAGTTCTAACATTACCTAGATGTACATTGCTATATACAGTTGGTCCACAAACATACATTCCAATAGTGCCATCTGTTATTGGAGAGAAAATTTCTTTTTCTCCAGAAAGAGAATTATAAATTTTAAGTGTTTGATTTTTATAAAGTTGCATATTGTATTTATTGTTTTATTGATGTGTAAATGATTAGAAATCTAAAAATTTGTATCTAATTTTATGTAATCTAAAAATTCTCTTCTAACTATATCATCTTTAAATTTTCCTCCAAATTCAGCAGTAACAGTGCTACTTTCAATATCTCTTATTCCACGAGAATTTACACAAAGATGTTTGGCATCAATAATACAAGCTACATTTTCAGTGTTTAAAACTTTTTGAAGTTCTTTAACAATTTGAATGGTTAATCTTTCTTGAACTTGAGGTCTTTTAGCAAAATAATCTACAACTCTGTTCATTTTAGACAATCCAACTACAGTTCCATTTGAGATATAAGCAATATGAGCTCGTCCCACTATTGGTAGTAAGTGATGCTCACAAGTTGAATAAACAGTAATGTTTTTTTCAACCAACATTTCGTTGTATTTGTATTTATTGTCAAAAGTAGAAGAACTTGGTTTTTTATTTGGATTCAAACCGCCAAATATTTCTTTAACAAACATTTTTGCCACACGATTGGGTGTGCCTTTTAAACTATCGTCAGTTAGGTCCATTCCAAGAGTGAAAAGTATATTTTCGACATCTTTTTTTATTAATTCGATTTTCTCCTCATCCGTTTTCTCAAAAGCATCTTTTCTTAGAGGTGTTTGCTCATTTGTGGCAATATGATTGTTTCCGATTTCGTCGGCAAATTCTTCGTTATTGGTCATTTTTTAATAAGATTTTTTTAGCAAATTTTAATTGCAAAGATAAATATTATTGAAATATAATTAGCAATGGAATCTCTATTTTTAAAAATTAGAAATTTTAAGATAAATTTTGGTTAAATTTATGTATATTTCGCTCCTTAAAATGTATTATGCAATGAAAAGAAATACTCTAATTATATTGTTAAGTTGCCTGTTTATCAATGTTATAACGGCTCAAAATTTATTAGTTAATGGTAATTTTGAATCTGGTGGAATAGGTGTAGGATTTAACATCAATAGTACTGGATATAATTATGTTGCAACTCCAACTGGAACGACTACAGCTGGTGATTATTCATTTGGAGGAGATCCGTTTCCCTATAATACGTCTAATTTTATAAGCGGTTTTGATCATACAACTGGTTTAGCAACTGGTAGAATGATGATTATTGATGGAAGCACAGATGGCGGAAATCCAAGTTTTTGGAAAGCTGGTAATTCTGGAGGTGGAGTTTGCGGATTAACTATTGGAGCAACATATACTTTTCGTTATTGGGTAAAAACAATTTCTACAAATGTAACAGGGGTGTCGACACAACCAGATATTAGAGTAGTTTTTAATAATGCAACAGTTTTAACATCGCCACCAAGTTTTTTAGCACCTTTACCTGCTGCTGGATGGGAAATGAGAACTTATACTTTTACACCAACAAATGCATGTGTAAATATTGAATTAAGAAATTTTAATACAAATCCTGTTGGTAATGATTTTGCTATAGACGACTTGTCTTTAACACCACCTGCTTCACCATTGTCAATAACTTATTCTGCATTAAATACGTCATGTCCTGCATCTTCAGATGGATCTATCGCAATTTATGCTACTGGAGGGACACAACCTTACACTAGTTATTCCATAACAGGTCCTGTTTCACAAACAAATGCTTTAGGAATTTTTACAGGTTTACCTGCAGGTACATACACAATATCAGCAACAGATAGCGCACCAACAACAGTTAGTCAATCAAACGTTGTTATTGCTAATCCAGTAAATCCTTTAGTAGTTTCTTCTAATACTAGTATATGTAGCGGAAGTAATACAACATTATCTGTTAGTGGAGGTTCCACCTATACTTGGACAGCATCACCAGCTGATCCATCATTGACAACTCCAAATAGTGCAACACCTACAGTTAGTCCTTCAGCAACAACTACATATACAGTAACTTCATCAATAACTTCACCAAGAAGTTTAATTGTTAATGGAGATTTTTCACAAGGAAATAGTGGTTTTAGTACTGATTATCAATATCTAACATCTGCACCAGTGGTTGGAGTTCAAAGGGCTTATGGAATTGTTACAAATCCAAGTTCTTGGTTTACACCTTTTTCCACTTGTGGTGATCATACCACAGGAACTGGAAATATGATGGTTGTTGATGGTTCAAATTTAAATGCTGGAAATGACAGGTTATGGAGTCAAACGGTTCCAGTTTTACCAGGTCAAAATCATACATTCAGTTATTGGATTCAAACAGTTGCAACACCAAATCCTGCTCAAATAGAAGTTCTAATAAATGGAGTATCACAAGGAATTGGTTTAGCTCCAGCTATTTCAACTTGTGGAAATTGGACTCAATATTCATACATTTGGAATTCTGGTGCAAGTAATACGGCACAAATAGTAATGTATGATAGAACTACTTCTGTTGCAGGAAATGATTTTGCAATTGATGATATTTCATTTACTACAAATGCTACTTGTTCTGTTACACAATCAGTGACTGTTACAGTGAATACTTTAGCTTTAATTGTACCGGGTAATCAAATTGTATGTAATGGTACATTAATACCTTCTTTGTCATTTCCAACTAACTTACCAGGAGCAACAGTATCATGGACAAACAATAATCCTCTATTGGCGATTGGAAGTGCTGGTCAAGGAAATTTAACTAACGTACTTGCAACTAATACAACTTCTGCTCCAATTGTAGCAACTATTACAGTGACTGCTTCTTTGAGTGGTTGTACTGATGTTACTAATAGTTTTACAATTACTATAAATCCATCACCATCAGTATTGGTTAATAGTCCTGTTAAATGCACAGGAGAAACTACTCCAGCATTAATACAAGCTACACCATCTGTTGCTGGAACTTACAACTATGCTTGGACAGTTCCGGCTGGTGTTCCGGCACCGGGTAATGTACCTAGTTTTAATAGTGCAATTGCTGGAAATTATACAGTTGTAATTACTAATACAACGACTGGATGTGTAAGTCAACCATCAACAGGAACACTGACATACATAACTAATTGTTGCCCTGATGAAATTACAATTGATGCTCCAAACCCAGTTTTATGTAACGCATCTAGTTGTACTACTATTACAGCATCATACATAGATATTAAAGATACCACTTCTTATACTGTGGCATCTATCCCTTATGCGCCTCTAGCGCCATTAGGTAATGCTGGTACTTCACTTTGTAATATAGACGATGCATATTCAGCTGCGACACCTTTACCATTTGATTTTAGTTTTTATGGTAGTTGTTTTGACGCATTTCAATTAAGTACTAATACTTATTTAACTTTTGTTACAACGAATCCTAATTGTCAACCAGCAACAAGTCCTTGGCCATTTACTGCAGCTATACCAGCTTTGGGTACAGCTCAACCTGAATTTTTAAATTCCATTTTCTTCCCAATGCAGGATACAAATCCTAATGTTCCAGCTACACCACCAGTTGATGTTAGATATATTGTTGATGGTGTTGCTCCGTGCAGAAAGTTGATTGTGAATGTAAGAAACATGCCTTTGTTTTCATGTGGAACTGCACAAGGTTTGCAAGAGAGTCAATTGGTTTTATATGAATCAACTAATATAATTGATATACACGTTAAAAGAAGAAGCGTTTGTGCTGGATGGAATAGTGGTAGTGGTGTTATAGGCATACATGGTCAAGTAGCAGCTGAAGGACTTGCTGCACCTGGTAGAAATACAGGTACTTGGATTGCAAATGATGAATCATGGAGGTTTACACCTTCAGGACCTTCTTTGACTTCATTCAGATGGTTAGAAAATGGAAACCCAATAGGAACAACTCCTACAATATCAGTCTGTCCATCGGTTACAACTACTTATACAGCAGAGGTTAGATATACTCAATGTAACGTACCTGGACCACCGGCAACAATAGTTAGAACCGTTACAGAACCTGTTACTATTGAGGTTTTTCCTGATGATACTTTAACACCAAATTCAATAACTAATTGTATACCAAATAATATTTTTAATTTAACATCTAATGAACCTACAGTTTTAGGTTCTTTGAATGGTACAGGAGCTTATGATGTTTATTATTATACAAACCAAGCTGATGCTGAAAATGCTGCAGCAAATAGTATTGCTAATCCAGCTGCTTATGTTTTAGCTTCAGGTACAAGTCAAACTATCTATATGAGTTTAATTAGTACTACTAATCCTTGTATCAGAGTTAAATCTTTTAATATTATTTTGGATGATTGTTCGACATGTCCAACCATAACAAATCCATCTCCCACTCAAACATTGTGTTTGAATTCAGACCCAACACCATTTACAGTAAATACTACATTTACAGGAGTAAATAGTATAAGTTATGTGTATTTTACAACACCACAAGTTGGTACAAATATGTATACTGGAGGTACTTTACTTGGAACTGTTACACCTAATGCAGGTGGAATAGCAACTTATGACGCACCTATTTTAGGCAGTGCAGGTTCTTTACCTAATGTTTTAGGAAGTTATTATGTATATGCTATTGCTAACCCAGCACCTTCAGATGTTACTTGTAGACCATTTCAATTGATTCAAGTAAATGTAAATACATCACCAAATGCCGGAACAGATGGAAATACAACAATTTGTGAAACATCAACTACTCCAATAAATTTATTTAATTTAATTACAGGCGAGCAAGCTGGAGGAACTTGGTCTCAAACTGGTGGAACAGGTGGAGTTTTCAATGCGGCAGCAGGAACCTACACGCCAGCAATTGGAGCTACAACAAGTACTTTTAATTATACTTTAACTGGAGTTGCACCTTGTACAGGAGATTTTAGTATAGCAACAATAAACATAAACCCTCAACCAAACGCAGGTAATGATGGTACATTAGATATATGTTTAGGAAATTTAACAACAATTGATTTATTTAGTATTATTACTGTTGAACAATCTGGAGGTTCTTGGGTAAGAACATCAGGAACAGGAGGAACTTTTAATGCTCTTGCTGGAACTTTCACACCATCTGCAACAACTACTAATAGTACTTTTACCTATACTTTGTTAGGAGTTGCACCATGTATTGATGATTCAAGTATTGCTACAATAAATTTTGTTACTCAACCAACAGCCGGCACTGATGGCAGTATAAACATTTGCGGCAGTAGTTCAAGTGTTATAAACTTATTTAGTTTGATTACAGGCGAGAGTTCAGGAGGCGTTTGGACACAGACTTCGGGTAGTGGCGGAACATTCAATGCAGGCGCTGGAACTTTTACACCATCTGCAGGGACTACTTCAAGTACTTTTACTT
>LNFM01002537.1_pt1 | contig 38113 bp, 35 predicted proteins | sample 596031 | NCBI WGS metagenome assembly LNFM01 (sample SAMN04254537, study PRJNA301005) | activated carbon metagenome | isolation source: dual media filters at the Ann Arbor, Michigan drinking water treatment plant | place: USA: Ann Arbor | reverse complement strand
CAGCATCGTCAGGTGGTTCAGATACACACGGTGATACACCTGCACGAGCGAGCGATCGATGGTGCCGCCGCCTTCGACGCCCTTGTCGTTGGCGCTGTTGGTGGCGGCCCCGGGCATGACGTAGGTCATGTCGAGGGCATCGACCTTGTAACCGAAGTACTGCCAGCGGTAGACATGGTTCCACGCTACCATCAGGCCGGCCTCTTCCGGCGTCACGTCATCGAAGCGTTCCGGATCGAACGGACGACCCGCGACATATCCGTCCATGCCGCCCGCTGCGTTCAGCGTCGCCTTGCTGCCGTACGCCGCCGTGGCGGCGTCATAGCTCGGGTGCGCCTGGTAGTCGCCGGTCTCCTGGATCTCCAACTGGACGTCAGGGTGGTTCACGTAGTCGAAGTATCCGGGCGCGATCAGCGCGCGCACCGACTCGAGATCGGCCGTTGTCAGCACGGCGCCCGGTGCCGGCAAGGTGGCCGGCGCCGCCGCCAGCCATGCTTCGACGTCTGCGCGCGGGATGTCCGCCGCCGCGACGCTCCCTGCCGCCAGCGTGGCGGCCAGACCGATGCCGAGCCTCTTCGCGTTCAGTGAAACCACCATTCAATCTCCCCTTCCGTGTATCTCGTTGTATCGTCGGCGGGCGGCTCAGGCCGCCTTGTCGCGCAGGGCGCGATTGACGCGCGGCATCACTTCCTGCGCCATCAGGCGCATCGAGCGCTTCATGCGCACCTCGTCCTGCCAGTCGTGTGCGGCGTAGAGCAAGGTCCCGAAATGGCCAATCTGCTCGCGCAGTTCGAGAATCTTGCGCGCCACGGTGTCCGGGCTGCCGTGGATGACGCAGGCGTCGCGCAGCGCACGCGGCTGTAATTTGGCCGGGTCGTCGGTCGGGTTGACGACGAACGGCTGCTTGAAGTTCGCGCGATCGAAAATCGCGTACAGGTATTCGTAGTAGTAGTCGAATGCGCCGCCTTCCTGGCGCACGAACGCTTCTGCCGCCGCATCGGTCTCGTCGACGTACACACTGCGCGCGACGCGCCAGTTCTCCGGATCCGGCTGGTGGCCAGCCGCCATCGCCGCGGCGGCATAGGTCGGCCAGTGGGTCGCGAGCGACCACTTCGCGATGAAGTTCGCGGACAGCGGCATGAAGCCGCGCGAGCCGGCGTACTTCAACGACGAGGAGTTCGGGCTCATCGCCGACACGCCGATCGGCGGATGCGGCTGTTGCAGCGGCCGCGGCACGTAGCCGAGCTTGATGTCGTGATGGGTCCAGTCCTTCATGTCGATCGTCCAGTGCTTGCCCTGGATGTGATACGGCGGTTCGGTACTCCACAACTTCAGAATCTGGTCGATCGATTCCATCATCATCTCGTTGCGGTCCTTGTCCATCACGCCGAACAGCTCGAAATCGGACAGCAGTCCGCCCGGGCCGACACCCATGATGAATCGGCCGTTCGACAGGTGATCGAACATCGCGCATTGGCCTGCCACCACGGCCGGATGGTACTGCGGAAGGCAGATGACGCCGGTGGCGAGCTTGATCTGTTTCGTGCGCGCGATCAGGTTCGCGTGGAAGATCAAGGGCGAGGTGATCTGCTCGACTTTCGACGAATAGTGTTCGCCCACCCAGGCTTCGCTGTAGCCGAGTTCGTCGGCCAGCACGATTGCTTCCATGTCCTCGTTCAGTGTCTGGTGATAATCCCTGTCGATGTGATGAAGAGGCATCATGAAATAACCGACTTGCATCGCAGACCCCCGCAGAATGTTCATTGAGTACTGGCAGGCTAAGAGGGGCGCTCGCAAAACTCAAGCAAGCATCGGCAAGCCGTTCATCTGCGCGCGAACGATCGCGATTTGATGCGTGATCGTTCCTTCATATGAAGGAGAGCAACGTGGTGGACGTGAAAAATGGCGCAGTGCGGCATGCACTCTCGCGTACCGCGATCTTCACGACACACGTGCACTGCCTGCGCGTGATGCGACCATCCGGTCTGCACCGGGCAATACGCAATGGTGAGTGTGTCGTTGCCTGACGCGTCACCCGCCGTGGTCTGAAAGACTGGCGCACAGGCTGAACCGGCGTCAGCAGTGGAGCGCGGTCGCGTCGTCGTGACGTGTCCGCGCGGGCCGCGTGCGGCGGGTGCCGGCGCGAGCCGGCATTCCTGTCAGGTGGCCGGGTTCGCGTGCAGCACGCCTGCGGCGCGCAGTTCCTCGATCCGCGCCGGCGACAGGCCGAGCATCGAGGACAGGACTTCCGCGTTGTGCTGGCCCAGGTGGGCGGCTTCAAGCGGGATGTTGGTCGGGAAGCCCGAAAAACGCAGCGGCATGCCCGGCATGTTCACTTCACCGAGTTTCGGATCGCTGATCTTGCGGACCGTGCCGCGCTCGATCATGTGCGGCGTGTTGACGACGTCGGCGATCGACATCACCGGCGCGCAGGGCACATGGTGCTCGGCGAGCGTGGCGACGATCGACTCCACCGACGCCTGTGCGTCGACCCACGACTGCACCAGCGCGATCACCTCGGGCGCGCGCTCGACCCGTTTCGCGTTGCTGTTGTAGCGCTCGTCGCTGCCGAGTTCGGCGCGGCCCATCGCCTTGCACAGGCTCGGCCACTGGTTGTCGAGCGTGATGATGCAGACATAGCGATCGCCGTGGCGGAACAGGCCCAGCGGACACACCGCGTAGTGATGATGCCCGCCGCGCGTCGGCACCCGTCCGGTCAGGCTGTGCAGCGAGACATTGATCTCGTGGCAGTGGAAATAGGCATCGAGCAGCGAGATGTCGAGGTGCTGACCGAGGCCGCCGCGCTCACGATGCAACAGCGCGAATCCGATCGCGGCCGCCGCATGCACGCCGGTGTTGACGTCGCCGAGCCCCAGCATCGGCAGACTCGGCGCGCCGTCAGGTTCACCGATCATGCCGGTGACGCCGGCGTAGGCCTGTGCGATGTAATCGAAGCCCGGCAGAGACGCGAGCGGCCCTTTCTGACCGAAGGCGGAGATCGAGCACATCACGACCCGCGGATTCAGCGCATGCACCTGGTCCCAGCCGATGCCGAGGCGATCGGCGACGCCGGGCGAGAAATTCTCGATGACCACATCGACCTGCTTGATCAGGTCGTAGATCAGCGCCTTGCCTTCGTCGCTCTTGAGATTGACGCAGATGCTCTTCTTGCCGCGGTTCTGCTGCACGAAGTAGGCGCTGCGGCCGTCGACAATCGTCGGCAGGAAACGCGAGATGTCGCCGAGCGGCGGGAACTCGACCTTGACGATCTCCGCGCCCATCTCCGCCATCACCCGCGTCGCAGTCGGGCCGGCGAGCACGTGCGTGAAATCGAGCACCTTGAAGCCGGACAGGATGTGTTGCATGGACATCGGACTTTCCTCGCTGGACTCAGGCGCCGGCGCGCGAGCGCAGCAGTTCACGTTTCTCGCTGCGTTCGTAACGACGCGCAGGCGTATTGACGATATCGGTCAGGGCCGCCGCGGACAGGCCCGCCGCAATGCGCTCCGCCGACACCTCGCCGTAGGCCGTCGTGCGCTGGCGCGGCATGCGGCCCGCGGCTTCGATCATCGCCCTCATTTCCTGCGGCCCGGTCTCCTGGCCGTGCGTGGAGCCGGCCGCGCGCGTGATGCTTTCGTTCATCAGGGTGCCGCCCAGGTCGTTGACGCCGGCGTTCAGGCAGGCCACGACGCCCTGATGTCCCATCTTGACCCACGACGCCTGGATGTTCGGGATGACCGGATGCAGTGCCAGTCGGGCCACGGCGTGCATCAGCACCGCTTCGCGGAATGTCGGCCCGCGACGCGCGCGCCCCTTCAGGTACAGCGGCGCCTCCATGTGCACGAACGGCAGCGGCACGAACTCGGTGAAGCCGCCGGTGCGCATCTGCAGCGCGCGGATGCGCAGCAGATGGCGCGCCCAGTGTTCGTAGCGGTCGACATGCCCGTACATGATCGTCGACGTCGTGCGGAAGCCGACCTTGTGGGCGGTTTCCATCACTTCGAACCACTGCGCGGTGTTGATCTTGTCCGGGCACAGGATTTGGCGCACCTCGTCGTCGAGCACCTCGGCCGCAGTGCCCGGCAGGGTGCCGAGCCCCGCCTCGCGCAGCCGCGTCAGGAATTCGCGCAGCGGCATGCCGAGCGTCGCCGCGCCCTGCCAGACCTCGAGCGGCGAGAACGCGTGCACGTGCATCGACGGTTCGGCGGCCTTGACCAGTGCGACGATGTCGAGATAGGTCTGTCCGGTGTACTGCGGATGGATGCCGCCCTGCATGCAGACTTCCGTCGCGCCGCGCGCCCAGGCTTCGCGCACCCGGCGCTGGATTTCGTCGGGCTCGAGATCATAGGGCTTGCCGCGCAGGTTCTCCGACAGCTTGCCCTTCGAAAACGCGCAGAACTGGCACTTGAAGTAACAGACGTTGGTGTAATTGATATTGCGGTTGACGACATAACTGACGGTATCGCCGGCCACCTCGGCGCGCAGCCCGTCGGCCACCGCGCAGACGTGGCTGAAATCCTCGCCGCGCGCCGCGAACAGGCGCGCGATGTCGCCCTCGGCCAGCGTCTCGCCGCGTGTCGCGCGCGCGCAGATCGCAGCGACGTCGCCGCTGACGCGTGCGGGCCGGCGGCCGATCAGCGCGAGATCCGCGGCTGACGGTGGCAGCGGTTCGCCCGGCGACCAGTCGTCGGTGCGCGGCAGGCCGCTGCCATCGATCGCCTGCAGCACCGGGGTGCGGAACGCTTCATCCAGCCACTGCGCGCCATCGAGCGCGTAGCGCGGATACAGGGTCAGGCGTTCGTGCAGCAGTTTGCCGGCGGCCGCGGTGGCGCGCGCAAGTTCATCGAGGTGCGGCCACGGCGCTTCGGGGTTCACGAAGTCCGGCGTCAGCGGCGACACGCCGCCCCAGTCGTTGATGCCGGCGGCGACCAGTTGCGGCAGCACGCCCGGGCTCAGGTTCGGCGGCGCCTGCACCGACATGTCGGCGCCGAAGAGAATGCGCGTGAGCGCCAGTGTCCACAGCATTTCATCGAGATCGGGTTCCGGCGCGTCCGCCATCCGGGTGTCCGGCTTTGCGCGGAAGTTCTGGACGATGATTTCCTGGATGTGCCCGAATTCCTCGTGGATCGTGCGGATCGCAAGCAGCGACTCGATGCGCTCCAGCCGCGTTTCACCGATGCCGATCAGGATGCCGGTGGTGAACGGCACGCGCGCCCTGCCCGCTGCACGCAGCGTGTCGAGGCGCACGGCCGGCACCTTGTCGGGTGAACCGTGATGCGGCAGGCCCTTGCCGCACAGCCGCTCGGCGCCGGACTCGAGCATGATGCCCATGCTGGCCGACACTTCGCGCAAGCTGGCGATTTCCGCGGCGCTCATCGTACCGGGATTCAGATGCGGCAGGAGCCCCGTTTCGCGGAACACCGCGTCCGCGCAGGCGCGCAGGTATTCGAGCGTCGAGCCATACCCCATCTTCGCGAGCGCATCGCGCGCTGTCTTGTAGCGCGCTTCCGGGCGCTCGCCCAGCGTGAACAGCGCCTCCTTGCAGCCCATACGGGCGCCGGCCCGCGCGACCTCGAGCACCTGCTCGATCGACAGGTAGGCCTGGCCCAGCCGCTTCGGCGCCTTGGCAAACGTGCAGTAGTGGCAGACGTCACGACACAACTGCGTCAGGGGGATGAACACCTTCTTCGAATAGGTGACGAGATTGCCAAAGCCGCTGTCCCGGATCCCGCTCGCTGCGGCGAGCAGCGCCGGCAGGTCGAGGGCGTCGGCCAGGGCGCGGGCTTCGGAGTCGGTCGGTCGCTGCCCGGCGCGGGCGCGGGCCAGGATTGCTTCGTTCATACGCGTGGCTGTACTCGGGGTTGGACGGGCGGTCGTCAGAGATTCCACTGCCCGCCGATGCTGACGATCGGTCGCGGCTGGAGACGCGAGATTACATCGCGTTCGCACAGCAACGCGCTCGTCGCCGTGGCGCGATCGCAGGTCAACAGGCGGCGGATGTCTTCGGGTGTGTCGACGTCGAGCGCGAGGCCCGGCGCGCGCAGCGTCTGCACGCGCGCGCCGAGCGCGAGCGCCGCATCGCGATGCGCGACATAGCTGTGGCGGCCGAAGCGGAACGGCATCAGTTCAGGCGGCGACACCGCCAGCGCATTCGTGCCGTAGCCGTCCTCGTCGGACACCAGCGTGACCGCCGGTGCCCAGCCGTGCTTGGCGATCACCATGTCGACTTCGTCGCTGGTCGCCAGTGGCACATCGGTCGGGAGAATCAGCATCGAGGACTGGCCGCGCCCGGTCAGATGCCGGGCGGCCTGCGTCACCGAGTTCGACAGGCCGGCCTGCGCTTCCGGCAGGACTTCGGCGCCGATCTGCGCGGCCAGCGCGTCGACTGCCGCTTCGCGCGTGACGCACACCACGCCGCTCACGCGACTGCAGCGCGCGAGCAGCGCCAGGAGATCGGACAGCATCGCGCGCGCCAGCAGCGCGCGCTCGGCTTCGGACAGCACGCCGGCGAGGCGTCGCTTGGCGAGCGTGAACGGCTTGACCGGAACTACCACCCACACGGTTGTATGGCCTCTTCGTCAGCGACGCGGTTGGCGATCTGGGTCAGGCCGGCGCAGCACGTCGGCTGGCCCGCAGTTCACGCGCGAACTCGCAGACTATCGTCGCGAGCCGCACCTTGTCGGGCAACGTTAGCATGACCGTTGGGGCGGCGATAGCCACCAATTCTCCTCCCCGAAAACCGTCGAGCAGGCCGCTGTCCTGCACGTCGAGGACGAAACCGTCGAGCAGATCGCCATAGTGCGCTGCAACGGCGGCGGCGGTCGACGGCACCGCGAGTTCAGCCATCATTTTCGCGGTCGGGCCCTTGATGGCGAGACCCGCAACGATCGGCGACACCGCGACGACCGGCGCGGCACTCGCGCGCAGCGCCTCGCGCAGGCCGGGCACGGCGAGGATGGGATCGATGCTGACGAACGGGTTCGACGGACACACGATGATGCCGGTCAGTGCCGGGTCGGCAAGCCAGGCGAGGACCTCGGGCAGCGGGCGCGCGGCGGCGGCACCGGCGAATTCGAAACCGGTCACCGTCGGCGTGCAGCGCTCACGCACGAAGTAGTGCTGAAACGCGAGCGGGCCGCCGGTGGTGTGCACGATGGTCGGCGACGGATCGTCGCTCATCGGCCAGATTGAATGCCGCGTGCCGAGTGCGGTATTGAGTTCGCGCGTGACGGCCGACAGCGGCTGCCCGGCGCGCAGCCGCGCGCTGCGCAGCACGTGCACCGCGAGATCGCGATCGCCGAGGTTGAACCAGGTGTCGCCGCCGAGGCCGCGCAGCGTGTCGATGAACTGCCAGCTCTCGTCGACCCGCCCCCAGCCGGTGTCCGGATTCGACAGACCGGACAGCGCGTACATCAGCGTGTCCAGATCGGGCGAGACGTGCAGGCCGAGATGCTCGAAGTCGTCGCCGGTATTGACGAGGAATGCGAGCTGTTCGGGGCCGAGCAGTTCGCGCAGCCCCAGCGCCAGCTTGGCGCCACCGACGCCGCCGGTCAGCGCGAGGAATTTCTCGCTGCCGCTCATCGGAACATGTCCTCGGCCAGGGGCCGGATGATGTCGCGCGCGGTCTGCGCGGTGGGCCGCCACGGCAAGCCCTGGATCAGCACCGCGGGCGTGCGCTCGACGCTCTCGCCCATCAGCAGACAGGCCCCTGCGGCCAGCGAATCGGCGCGATTGATCAGGGTGACCTTGAGCTCGCGCCCGTACATGTCGCTGCTGCCGCGCAGATCGTCGAGCACCTGCAGCCCGGCGCAGCCGATGGCGCCGCCGATCGTGCCGAGGCGCCACGCGCGATTCATGCTGTCGGCAATGATGACGGCGATGCGCTTGCCACTCAGCTCGAGCAGCGCCGCGTGCAAGGCCATCGCCGAGGCGTCGGGGTCGACGGGCAGCAGCAGCGCGCCCTCCCCGTCGGCGTGATCGATGTTCGACTGGTCGATGCCGGCATGCGCGCCGACGAAGCCCCGCCGATGCCGGACCAGCAGCATGCCGGGACGCTGGCGCAGGATTTCGGTCGACTCGTCGAGAATGAGTTGCACGAGCCGGGGATCCTTGTCGGTCTCCGCGCCGAGCGCGACGGCGCGGGCGGACGGCGTGACGTCCGCGAGTCGCACCAGCCGCCCTTCCGCCTTCGACACGATCTTCTGCGCGAGCACCAGCACGTCGCCGTCGGCCAGGGTCACCGGCAAGCGTCCGAGCGCCGCGTGGAGGATGGCCGCGAGGTCGTCACCGGCCTCAATCAACGGGATGCCAGGCAGCACGTGCATGGCCATATCGGCGCGGGTGGACATGCGGGTTCGGGGCTCCTCGTTCAATCAGTTGGGGGAATGGCGGTGCCGGGCTACGATATTCCCTGCCCCGTGCCTTGTGCAGTACCATCGCGGGGATTCTGAGGCGCCGCGCCTCGAAATTCATTCTACCGGTAAGTCGCGACGAGAGGAGAGGTCGCCGGCCGAGGTCCGCCCGCCAGCCGGGGCCGTCGATCCCGCCCGCCCTGCCTCTCCACGCTCCCCCCGGCACGACGGCCCGCCGCGGGTCACGAACAGAACGGAGAGTCCGGTCCATGCACATGCTCAAAGACAAGGTCGTCCTGATCACCGGCGCGGGCCGCGGCATCGGCCGCGATTTCGCACTGCACTGCGCCGCCGCCGGCGCGAGTGTCGTGGTCAACGATCTCGGCGTGACGGCCGACGGTGCCGCGCCGGAAGGTTCGCCCGCCGAGCAGGTCGTCGACGAAATCCGCGCTGCGGGCGGCAAGGCCGTCGCCAATCACGGCAGCGTGGCGAAGATGAGCGACGCCGAAGCGATGGTGAAGCAGGCCATCGATCAGTTCGGCGGCCTCGACGGCGTGATCAACAACGCGGGCATTCTGCGCGACCGCATCTTCCACAAGATGACGGTCGAGGAATGGGATCTGGTGATCAACGTGCATCTGAACGGCTGCTTCTATGTCAGCCGCGCGGCCGCCGATCACTTTCGCGAACGCGAAGGCGGCAGCTACGTGCACATGACGTCCGCGTCCGGCCTCGTCGGCAATTTCGGCCAGGCCAACTACTCTGCCGCGAAGCTCGGCATCTGTGCGCTGTCGAAGAGCATCGCGCTCGACATGGGCCGTTTCCACGTGCGCTCGAACTGCATCGCGCCATTCGCGTGGACGCGCATGACGAACACCATTCCTGCGCGCAACGAAGCGGAGATTGCGCGCGTGCGTCGCCTGCAGCAGATGACCCCGGACAAGATCGCGCCGATGGCCGTCTACCTGCTGTCCGACGCCGCGCACGACGTCAACGCGCAGGTGTTCGGCGTGCGCAACAACGAGATTTTCCTGATGAACCAGCCGCGGCCCGTGCGCTCGGTGCATCGCGGCGAAGGCTGGACGCCGGAATCGATCGCCGAGCACGCGATCCCGGCCCTGAAGTCGAGCTTCATGGACCTCTCGCGCTCGCCCGACGTATGGTCCTGGGATCCCGTTTGAGACCGCGCCGCGCGCGGCATGAGGAAGCACGATGACCGATACCCTCCGCGACCGCGCCCTGGCCGACGGCCTCGCGCTCCACGCCCGCCTCGACGCCTTCTGCGACGAGGCCTGGGGCCGCCTGCGCGGCACGATTGAACAACAGGGTGAACTGGCCGACGGCCTCGACGACGCGCAGGTCGTCAGCTACGAACTGGTGTTCGCGAGCGCCGAACTGCACGCGATGCGCTCGATGCTCGACTACGCCATCGCCTGTGGCGGCAGCGCCGCGCCGCTCGAGGAAACGATGGCACTCGCCTTCGCCGCCGACGCGATGGTCAAGGTCCGGCACCGGATCGACAAGGTGCGCCATGCGGTCGGCATCGACAGCGCCCGCTACTGCGCGGTGTTCGAAGCCGACGATCTGCTCACGTTCTGCCAGCGCTGGCTCGCGCCTGCGCACCTGGCCGATGCGGGTCGTCGTATTCTCGACGCCGGCAACGGCGGCCGCTCGCTGCTGCCCGAGGACAAGCAGATCATTGCCGCGAGCTTCGCGCGCGTCGCCGAAGAAGTCGTCGCGCCGCTCGCCGAGCGCATCCACCGCGAAGACCTGACGATCCCGGACGAAATCCTGCGCGAGATTGCCGACATGGGCTGCTTCGCGCTGTCGATACCCGAGCGCTTCGGCGGCACGGCGCCGGACGGCGGCCACGACAACCTCGCGATGGTCGTCGTCACCGAAGAGCTGTCGCGCGGCTCGCTGGCCGCCGCCGGCAGCCCGCTGACACGGCCGGAGATCATGGCGCGCGCGCTGCTCGCCGGCGGCGACGCCGAACAGCAGGCGCGCTGGCTGCCCGGCATCGCGCAGGGCCAGCCGCTGTGTGCGATTTCGGTCACCGAGCCCGACTGCGGCTCGGACGTCGCGGCCGTGCGCCTGAAGGCGACGAAGACCGACGGCGGCTGGTTGCTGAACGGCGCGAAGACCTGGTGCACGTTCGCCGGCAAGGCCGAACTGCTGCTGGTGCTCGCGCGCACGAGCACCGACGCCGATGCCGGCCATCGCGGCCTGTCGCTGTTCCTGCTCGAAAAGCCCGCCACCGACGAGCACGCGTTCGAGTTCCGTCAGCCGCACGGCGGCGTGCTGTCGGGCAAGGCGATCCCGACGCTGGGCTACCGCGGCATGCACTCGTTCACGTTGTTCTTCGACAACGTGTTCGTGCCGGCCGAGAACCTCGTCGGCGGCCCCCGCTCGGAAGGCAAGGGTTTCTACCTGACGATGGCCGGTTTCGCCGGCGGCCGGCTGCAGACCGCGGCGCGCGCCTGCGGCCTGATGCGTGCGGCCTATAACGCCGCCGCGCGCTACGCCGGCGAGCGCAAGGTGTTCGGCAAGCGCCTTGCCGATTACCAGCTGACGCTGGCCAAACTCGGCCTGCTCGGCGCGTCGCTGCGCGCCTGCCAGGAAATGACCTACCACGTCGCGCGGCTGATGGATGAAGGCCAGGGCCAGATGGAGGCGAGCCTCGTGAAGCTCTACGCCTGCCGCGCGGCCGAATACCTGACGCGCGAAGCGCTGCAGATCCACGGCGGCATGGGCTATTCGGAGGAAACGGCGGTCAGCCGCTACTTCGTCGACGCGCGCGTGCTGTCGATATTCGAAGGCGCCGAGGAAACGCTGGCACTGAAGGTCGTGGCGCGCGAGAAACTCGCCACCGCCCAGGCCCGGTGAGGAACGCCGCTTGATCGATCACCGCGAACTCGTCGGCCGCCTCGTCGACGAGCGCACCACCACCTACCGCGTCGAGGACACCATCCTCTACGCGCTGGCGACGGGATTCGGCTTCGAGCCGTGCGACCCGCCGCAATTGCAGTTCGTCTACGAAGAGGGCCTCGCGGCCCTGCCGTGCATGAGCCTCGTGCTCGCCTACCCCGGCTTCTGGCTCAAGCGGCCCGAATACCAGGTCGACTGGCCGCGCGTCCTGCACGCCGAAGAAGCGTTCGAAATCCACCGGCCGCTGCCGGTCGCCGGCACGGTCACGGGCCGCACGACGGTGACGGCGATCATCGACCGCGGAGCGGACAAGGGCGCCTTCATCGAGTCGACGAAGGAAGTCCGCAATGCGGCCGACGGCAGTCTGCTGGCGACCGTGCATTCGACGAGCCTCGCGCGCGGCGACGGCGGCTTCGACGGCCCGACCGGGCCGCGCGCTGCGGCCGTCGAACTGCCGCAGCGCGCCCCGGATCTCGTGTGCGAGCTGCCGAGTCTGCCGCAGCAGGCGCTGCTGTATCGCCTGTGCGGCGATTTCAATCCGTTGCACGCCGATCCGGCCGTCGCCCGCGCCGGTGGCTTCGAGCGCCCGATCCTGCATGGCCGCTGCACGATGGCGATCGCGCATCACGCGCTGATTCGCGCCTGCTGCGGCTACGATGCAGGCCGCCTGCGCGCGATGCGCGTGCGCTTCACGGCACCGTTCTACCCTGGTGAAACACTGCGCACCCGCATCTGGCGCGACGGTGACACCGCCTTCTTCGACGCGCAGAGCGTCGAGCGCGGCGTCACGGTGCTCGGCCACGGCCGCGCCGACATCGCCGCAGTCTGAGACCCGCGTGAACGCCAGCCTCAATCGCCTCGTCGGCACCCGGATCGAACGCAGCGAAGCCGCCTACAGCAGTGCCGATACGATGCTGTACGCCCTGTCGCTCGGCTTCGGCGACGAACCGCTGGACACCCGCCAGCTGCGCTTCGTCTACGAGGAAGGTCTGCATGCGCTGCCGACGCTGCCGCTCGTGCTCGGCTGGCAGGGCATCTGGATGCCGTGCGCGGCGCGCGCACTCGACTACCCGCAGATGCTGCACGCCGAGGAACGTCTGCAGCTGCATCGCCCGCTGCCGCCGGCAGGCATCGTGCGCGATGAAGTGTGGCTCGATGCGCTCGTCGATCGCGGCGCCGGTCGCGGCGTCTTCATTCATACCCGCAAGGAACTGTTCAGCGAGAACGACGGCCTGCACCTGGCGACCGTGCGCAGTTGCGTGCTCGCCCGCGGCGATGGCGGTCACGGCGGCGGGGGCGAGCCGCCGTCACCGTTGCAGCCCACGCCCGCCCGTGCGCCCGATCACGTCGCGACGCGCCGCACGCTCGCGCAGCAGGCGTTGCTGTACCGTCTGAACGGCGACAGCAACCCGGTGCACGGCGCACCGGCGACCGCCGCGCTCGCCGGGTTCGATCGCCCGCTGCTGCACGGACGCTGCACGCTCGGTCTGGCGCTACGCGAAGCGCTCGCGCAACTCTGCGACTACACGGCCGACGACATCACCGACGTCCGGACGCGCTTCGCCGCGCCGTTCTTTCCAGGCGAAACGCTGCGCGTGAACCTGTGGCAGGACGGGCGTGCAATCGCCTTCAGCGCCGACGTCGTCGAGCGCGGGCTCACCGTACTGAGTCACGGCCGCATCGACCTGCGCGCCTGACAGGAGACACACATGCAGAACCTGTTGCAGGGCGTACGCATCGTCGAGGCTTCGGCCTTCGTCGCGGCGCCCATGTGCGGCATGACGCTGGCCCAGCTCGGCGCCGACGTCATCCGCTTCGATCAGATAGGCGGCGGCATCGACTACCGTCGCTGGCCCGTCACCGAGCACAACGACAGCATCTACTGGGCCGATCTGAACAAGGGCAAGCGCTCGTTCGCGGTCGACCTGAAGCGTGACGAGGGGCGCGAACTGATCACGCGCCTGATCGCGCTGCCCGGCCCGAACGGCGGCATCATGTCGACGAACCTGCCGGCGAAAGGCTGGCTCGCGTACGAGAATCTGTGCCGCCACCGCGCGGACGTGATCCAGCTCGCCATCGTCGGCGATCGTCACGGCGGCACCGCCGTCGACTACACGGTCAACGCGAAAGTCGGCTACCCGTTCCTGACGGGTCCCGAAGACGACGACCGGCCGGTCAATCACGTGCTGCCGGCCTGGGACATCACCGCCGCGCTGCTCGCCTCGACCAGTCTGCTGACGGCGCTGCGCTACCGCGACCAGACCGGCCAGGGCCAGAAGATCGATCTGGCGCTCGCCGATGTCGCGCTCGCGGCGGTGGGCCATCTCGGCTTCGTCGGCGAGCGCAAGATCAACGGTGCCGAGCGTACGCGCGGCGGCAATTATCTGTACGGCGCCTTCGGCCGCGATTTCGTCTGTGCCGACGGCGCGCGCGTGATGGTCATGGCCATCAGCCCCAAGATGTGGAGCGGTCTGCTGGCCGCCACCGGGCTCAAGGACGCGATGCGCGCGCTCGGCGCGCGGCTGGGCCTCGATCTCGACCAGGAAGGCGACCGCTATCGCGCGCGGCGCGACATCGCCGACGTGCTGCAGGCCCATATCGGCACCCGCGCGCTCGGCGAACTGGCCGGCGCCTTCGATGCCAACGGCGTGTGCTGGGGCCGCTACCAGTCGATGGCCGACCTGATCGACCACGACGATGACTGCTCGCCGGCGAATCCGATTTATCATCTCGTCGAGCAACCCGACATCGGCACCTACCCGGTGCCGGGACAACCGATGCATTTCGGTGCCGTCGAGCGCCAGCCCGCGCGGCGCGCGCCGCGCCTCGGCGAACACACCGACGAGATCCTCGCCGATCTCCTCGGCCTGAGTGCCGGCGAAATCGGCCGTCTGCACGACCAGGGCGTCGTCGCCGGTCCGCGCTGAGCGCGGCACCCGACGCCACCTTCCCGACGATGAAAGAGAAATAGCGCATGAGCACAACCCGACAGGACAAATTCTCCGGCACCAAGCAGGTCGAGGCGCATCTGCAACTCGACGCCACGCGACTCGAGGCCTACCTGAAGAAGGTGATACCCGACTACGCGGGACCGCTGGAGCTTCGTCGCTTCAAGGGCGGCCAGTCGAACCCGACCTATCAACTGCTCACCGCGAACCGCAATTACGTGCTGCGACGCAAGCCGCCGGGCCCGCTGTTGCCGTCGGCGCACGCGGTCGACCGCGAATACAAGGTGATCAAGGCGTTGTCCGATGTCGGCTTCCCGGTGCCGAAACCGTTCGCGCTGTGTACCGACGACAGCGTGATTGGCACCATGTTCTACGTGATGGAGATGGTCGAAGGCCGCGTGTTCTGGGAAATGGATCTGCCGGGCATGACACCGGCCGAACGCAGCGCCGTCTACGATGCGAAGATCACGACCTTGGCGAAGCTGCAGGCGATCGACTACAAGGCCGTCGGCCTCGAAGACTTCGGCAAGCCGACCGACTACTTCGCGCGCCAGATCACGCGCTGGAGCAAGAACTACATCGCGTCCGAGACGGTGAAGATTCCCGTGATGGATCGCCTCAACGAGTGGCTGCCTAAGAACGTGCCGTCGGATGACGCGGTGTCGATCGTCCACGGCGACTATCGCATGGACAACATGATCTTCCACCCGACCGAGCCACGCGTCGTCGCGGTGCTCGACTGGGAACTCTCGACGATCGGTCATCCGTTCGGCGATTTCACCTATCACCTGCTGCCGTGGCTGCTGCCACAGATGGGCGAGCGACTGAGCAGTCTGGGCGGGCTCGATCTGCCGGCGCTCGGCATCCCGACCGAACAGCAGTACATCGCACGCTACTGCGAACTGACCGGCCGCACGGAGATTCCCGGCATCGATTACTACCGCGCGTACACGCTGTGGCGGCTGGCCGCGATTTACCAGGGCATCATCAAGCGCGTCGAGGAAGGCACGGCGGCGAACGAGCACGCCGAAACCAACCCGGATCTCGTGCGCAACATCGCTGACATCGCGTGGAGCTACGCGCGCAAACACGGCGCGCCGGCCTGAGCCGCGCGACGGGAGTCCCCTCATCATGCTGAACATCGACAGTCTGCGCTTTCCGCGCTACGAGCTGCCGGCCTCGCTGGAGCCCCTGCGCCGCGAGGTCCGCGCCTTCCTCGAAGACGCACTCGCGCCCTACTCCGCCCTCGTCCGCAGCAACACCTGGGACGGATTCGACCCTGAATTCAGCCGCAAACTCGGTGCGCGCGGCTGGCTCGGCATGAGCCTGCCGAAGCAGTACGGCGGCCATGAACGCTCGGCGCTCGAACGCTACGTCATCGTCGAAGAGACGCTGGCGGCCGGCGCGCCGGTCGGCTTTCACTGGATCGCCGATCGCCAGAGCGGTCCGGTGATCGCGCGCTACGGCACCGAAGCACAACGGCAGAAGATCATTCCCGGCATCGCCAGGGGCGAGATCTGCTTCTGCATCGGCATGAGCGAACCGAACTCGGGTTCGGATCTTGCGTCCGTGCGCACGAAGGCCGAGCGCACCGCTGACGGCTGGCTGATCAACGGCACCAAGATCTGGACCACGAACGCCCATCGCGCGGACTACATGATCGCGCTGCTGCGCACGGACTCGAGTCCCGACAGCAAGCATCGCGGCCTGTCGCAGTTCCTGATCGATCTGAAAAACACCAAGGGCATCACGCCGCGTCCGATCCAGGATCTGACCGGTCGCCGCCATTTCAATGAAGTCGTGTTCCAGGATGCGCTGATTCCGCACGATGCACTGCTCGGCAAGGAAGGTGAAGGCTGGAAGCAGGCGACGGCCGAACTCGCGTTCGAACGCAGCGGGCCGGAGCGCTACCTGTCGTGCTTCATTCTGCTGTCCAGACTGATCGATCAGGTCAAGGATCACGCGAGTCCCGCGGTGCTGTCGAAGATCGGTGCGGAAGTCGCGTGGGCATCGACGCTGCGGAACATGTCGCTCGCCGTCGCCGGCATGCTGAACGAAGGCATTGATCCGGGTCTGCAGGCCTCGATCGTCAAGGATCTCGGCTGCCAGTTCGAGCAGCGCCTGCCGGGCCTCGCGCAGGAACTCGTTTCGCTCGAGCCGACGCTGTCCGGCAGTGGTACCGATTACCAGCAGGTGCTCGGCAATCTCACGCAACTCGCGCCGTCGTTCTCGCTGCGCGGCGGCACGCTCGAAATTCTGCGCGGCATCATCGCGCGTGGCCTGGGGGTCCGATGAACGAATTACAGACAATACTCGACGACAGCGTCACGAAGCTGTTCGAAGCGAGGGTCGACCGCGAGTTCCTGACGCGCGTCGAGGAAGCGGGCTTCTCGCAGGAGCTCTGGACCCTCGTCGAGGAACAGGGCCTGACGCAGGTCCTCGTCAGCGAAGAGGCCGGCGGCATGAATGCGGGCTGGGCGGACGCGTATGTCGTGGTGCGCGCCTGCGGTCGCTACGGTGTGCCGCTGCCGGTACCGGAAACCATGCTCGGCCGGTGGTTGCAGGAGCGCGCGGGCGCGCCCATCGCCGACGGCGTGATCGGGCTCCTGCCCGAGACGCTGCACCTCGGCGCCAACGGCACGCTGAGCGCCGAGATCGCGCGGGTGCCGTGGGGTCGCGACGCTGCGCAGTTCGTCGGCATGACGTCCGACGGCGCCCTCGTGGTGTTCGACACCGCACAGGTCAGCCTGCACGAAGATCTGAACCTTGCGCGCGAGCCGCGCGACACCGTGTCGTTTCGCGATGCGCGGCCGCTCGGGCGTTACCCGCTCGATCTGCCGCCGGACTGCATCCGCTGGCTCGGCGCGCTGCTGCGCTCCGCGCAGATTGCCGGCGCCGCCGCCGGCTGCCTCGAGATGAGCGTGCGCTACACCTCGGAGCGCGAACAGTTCGGACGCCTGCTGTCGCAGTTCCAGGCGATCCAGCACCACCTCGCTGAACTCGCCGGTGCGATGGCTTCCGTCGACACGATGGCCCACACCGCGTTCACCGCGCTCGACAGTCTCGGCTTCAGGCCGCAGGGCCGCGATGCCCGCTTCGAGATCGCGTCGGCGAAGTGCCGCGCGAGCGAATCGGTCGAGATGCTGACCCGTCTCAGCCACCAGGTGCACGGCGCGATCGGCTTCACCTACGAGTATGCGCTGCAGTTCCTGACGCGCCGCCTGTGGTCGTGGCGCGCCGAGTTCGGCGCGAACGGCGAATGGGGCGAGGCACTGGGCCGCATGGCCATCGACCAGGGCGGCGATCGCATCTGGGCCTATCTCACCAATTAGTCAGACACACGGACACAGCATCATGAGTGACAGCGATCTCCTGCTTTTCGAAAAGCGCGGCCACATCGGCTACCTGACCCTGAACCGCCCTGACAAGCGCAACCCGCTCGGCCTCGCCGGCGACGGCGACGCGTTCCGCGCGGCCGCGGCGCGCATCAACGGCGACTTCGACCTCCGCTGCGTGATCATGACCGGCGCCGGCAGCGCGTTCTCCGCCGGCGGCGACCTGAAAGCGATGCGCGACCGCACCGGCGAGTTCGGTTGCGACAACCTGCGCCTGCGCGATCACTACCGCGAGAGCATCCACGGCATCATCAAGGCGATGTGGAGCATCGAAGTGCCGATGGTCGGTGCGATCAACGGCCCGGCGATCGGCCTCGGCGGCGACGTCGCGTCGCTGTGCGACATCCGCCTGTCGGCGGCCAGCGCGAAGTTCGGCGCGACCTTCCTGAAGATCGGCCTCATACCGGGCGACGGCGGCGCGTGGCTCCTGCCGCGCACGATCGGCTGGTCGCGCGCCGCACAGCTGTATTTCACCGGCGACGTCGTCGATGCGAAGACCGCCTGCGAGTGGGGCCTCGTGTCCGAAGTCTACCCGGACGACCAACTGATGGCCGAAGCCGAAAAGCTCGCGAAGAAGATCTGCCAACAGCCGCCGCAGGCGCTGCGCATGACGAAGCGCCTGATGCGCGACGGGCTCACGGCGAGCTTCGACACCATCATGGAGATGTCGGCCGCGATGCAGGTGCTCGTGCAACGTACCGACGATCACATCGAAGCGGTGAACTCGTTCTTCGAGAAGCGCGAGCCGAAGTTCGAAGGCAAGTAGGCAGGTCATCCGTTGGGCTGACATGGGCAGCCAGCCCAACGGCGGCGACGTGACGGTGCTGCTGTACTTGACGTGCACGTTCGGAATGGCGAACGGCACGCGGCTGACGCCGTAGGGCTGGAACGGCGAGCGCCCGAACACCGCGTGGCTCTGCCAGGCGATCGGACGTCCGTCGCTGTCCAGCCCGCCAGCGAAACGCGTGATCGCAGCCACCCGATAGTCGCCGCAACGCGTCGTCTCCTCCCGCTACCAGATCTGCTTCACCGGCGGTGCTGTGGTTTCGGCCTGCCGCGGCCGATACCTGATTGCCTGGGAAGCGTCTTCAGTTCGAGCTCCCACCCGTGCGTTTTCCGGGCTGTGGTGCCTGTCCGGCAATGACGATGCCCGTACATCGCCGGCCGTCGCCGACCTTGCGCCCCCGCTCATCCGACTCACACCGGAGGCTCACATGACCTACTGTCTCGGCATTCTGCTTCCCGACGGCCTGGTACTCGCTTCGGACTCGCGCTCGAATGCGGGCATCGATCAGGTCGCACTGGTGAAGAAGCTCGCGGTGTTCGAAGTGCCCGGCCAGCAGGTGGTCGCGGTGCTGTCGGCCGGCAACCTGGCCACCACACAAGCGGTCGTCACGGCCTTGCGCGAGAGCGCCGGCAGCGGTGCGCCGGGACAGGACCTCCATGCCGCGCGCTCGATGTTCGACGTGGCCCAGTTGATCGGCGGCAAGCTGCGTGAGGTCATCGCGCGTGACGGCCACTACGTGCAGCCCTTCGGCGACCCCCACGGCACCTTTCTCGTGGGCGGGCAGATCACCGGTGAGCCACCGCGGCTGTTCCACATCTACTCGGCCGGCAACTTCGTCGAAGCCTCCGACCGCTCGCGCTTCCTGCAAATCGGCGAAACGAAGTACGGCAAGCCGATTCTCGACCGTGCGCTGACCAACGCGACCACGCTCGATGAAGCGGCGAAACTGTCCCTGCTGTCCTTCGATGCGACGATGCGCAGCAACCTGTCCGTCGACGCCCCGATCGATCTGCTGCGCTACGCGGCCGACAGCTTTTCAGCCCGGAATCTCGCCACGGTGGAGAAAGACGACCCCTACTGGATCGAACTGCGACAGCGCTACGCCGAGGGCCTCGCGAATCTCGTCAGCAGCATCCCACCGCCACCGCAGTGGGGCTGAGGCCGGCCCTTCGAAGCGCTCAGCGCGACAACAGCGCCTGGTTCTTCTGCCCCGGATCTGCAATCGCCCGCTTCTGATACGGCGTGGTGTCGATCTCCGCCAGTTCGATGCGCCCGTCGAGCACGTCTTGCTTCCACGCCTGGTGTGCGACGTCGCGTGCCTGGAATTCCGGCATCACTTCGCGCGCGAAGAGTTCGAGGCTGTCGCAGATGGCCTGGTGGGTGGTTTTGCCCGCCTGGTTCAGCAGGATGACCTGGTCGATGTGGCTCTCTTCGAATTCGTGCAGTCGACGGCGCAGCGTCTCCGGTGAGCCGATCAGCGACACGCCGCCCGCGCCCTGCCCTTCGGTCGTGGCCCGCCACTTCTCGTATTCATCCCACATCGAAAGACTGCCCGGCGCGACCGGACCGTGGCTGCCGTAGAAGGCGAGGCAGAACTGGAAGAAGGTCCAGCCGTCGGCGAGGCGTTGGGCTTCCTCGTCGGTCGGCGCGCACATGAAGCCGGCGACGATCGCAAGGTTCGGATTGGTCTGGTAATTCGTCAAACGGTCGAGCGTTTTCGTGTACGCGTTGTAGTACGCGTGCACCCAGGCCTGCGCGCTGTTCGCGTTCAGGAACTGAAAGGCGAGCGCGCCCATGCCGCGCCGGCCGGCCATGCGGATGGTCTCCATCTGCGAGCAGGCGACCCACAGCGGCGGGTGCGGCTGCTGCATCGGCTTCGGGACGACGTTGCGCGCGGGGAACTTGAAATGCTCGCCGTCGTAGGCCCAGTTCGATTCCCAGAACATCGGCAGCATGCAGCGCACCGCGTCCTCCCAGATCGCGCGCTTGTCGCGGTAGCGTCGATCGAACGGGTGCAGCTCCGTGGTGCTCGAACCTTCACCGATGCCGAGTTCGACGCGGCCCTTGCTCAGGAGATCGAGCGTCGCGACGCGTTCGGCGACGCGTGCCGGGTGGTTCGTCGTCAGCTGGATGATGCCGTGCCCGAGGCGGATGCGCTGCGTGCGCTGGCTCGCCGCGGCGAGGAAGACTTCGGGCGCCGACGAATGCGAATACTCTTCGAGGAAGTGATGTTCGACCGCCCAGGCGTAGTCGTAGCCGAGACGATCGGCGAGTTCGATCTGTGCCAGCGAGTCCTGCAGCAGCTGATATTCGCTGTCCGGCCGCCATGGCCGCGGCAGCTGGTGTTCATAGAACAGCCCGAACTTCATGACGCGGACATCCCGCCGTCGATCGAAAACGTCGTGCCCGTGCAGTAGCTGCTGTCATCGCTGGCGAGGAACAGCGCGAGCTTCGCCACTTCGTCAGGCGTGCCGTAACGATGCATTGGCACGCTGGTCTCCATGCGGGCCTTGATCTTCTCCGGCGCGTTCGGCGCGTACTGTTGCTCGAGTGACTGGATCATGCGCGTGGCAATGGGGGCGGGATTGATGGTGTTCACGCGGATGTTCAGCGCGGCGCATTCGAGCGCCGCCGATTTCATGATGCCGACCACCGCGTGCTTCGATGCGATGTACGGGGAGATCCTCGGCGTGCCCTTCAGGCCGCCGAGCGAGGACGTGATCACGATGCTGCCGCCCCCCGCTTTCGTCATCGCAGGGATCACGGACTTCAGCCCCAGCCACACGCCGCGCACGTTCACCGCCATCACGCGCTCATACTCCTCGAGCGGATAGTCGACGAGCGTGGCGACCTTGCCCTCGATGCCGGCATTCGCGAAGTAGACGTCCACGCGTCCCCAGCGCGCGAGCGCGGCATCGACATAGCCCTGGGTCTGCGCGGCATCGCTGACATCGGCGACGACGGCCATCGCGTTGGCCGCGCCGAGTTCGGCCACCGCGGCGTCGAGCGCCTCGCGCTGCACATCGACCAGCAGCACTTTCGCCCCCTCGGCGACGAACAGTCGCGCCGAGGCGAGCCCGATGCCGGCGGCGCCACCGGTGATGATGGCAATCTTGTCTGCGAGTCTGGGCATCCGGTCTGCTCCCGCGGTCGGTGAAGAATGTCGTCGAATCTTGCCACGCGGGTGCGCGTCGAGGCTACACTGCGATCACCGCGGGAACAGCGGTCATGACACGCCAGTGACGGCACTGCAAACAACACATCGAGTGACGCGCCCGCCGGCGTCAGGGGAGCAAGCCACATGAACGCACAACAGACTCACCAGGGCAGCTGCTTTTGCGGCGCAGTAAAGCTCGAAGTGACGGGCACGCCCGTCGCGCAGGGCTATTGCCACTGCGAATCCTGCCGGCACTGGTCGGCAGGCCCGGTCAATGCCTTTTCACTCTGGGCGCCGGACAGCGTGCGCGTGACGCAGGGTGCCGATCACATCGGCACCTACAACAAGACGCCGGGCAGTTCGCGCAAATGGTGCAAGACCTGCGGTGGTCATCTGATGACCGACCACCCGCAGATGGGCCTCGTCGATGTCTACGCGGCGATCCTGCCGAGCGTCGAGTTCAGCCCGGCCCTGCACGTGTTCTACGGCGAGACGAAGCTGCACATCAAGGATGGCCTGCCGAAAATGCAGGACGTGCCGGCCGAAATGGGCGGCTCCGGCGTGACGTTGCCAGAGTAGGCGCGCGCAGCCGATGCCGGTGTCCCTCGTCGCCGAGGCGGCCGGCGCCCTCCAGGCGCCGGTCACCAGCATCGCGCACGCGATCAGCCTCGCGACGGCGCCGGTCTTCCTGCTGACCGGCGTCGGCGCTGTGCTGAACGTGCTCGCGAGCCGCCTCGGGCGCACGATCGACCGCTCACGTGTGCTGCAGACCCGTGATCCTGCCCTGCTCGATCAACGGACGCGGCACGAACTGAAGCGCCTGCAACGGCGCGCCACCCTCATCAACTGGGCGCTCGGCCTCTGCACGGGCTGCGCGCTGCTCGTGTGCAGCATGATCGTGACGCTGTTTCTCGCGCTCTTCATCGAACTCGAACTCACCCGTATCGTTGCCGTGCTGTTCATCGGTGCGATGCTGTGCCTGATCGTCGCGCTGTTGTTGTTCTTCGGCGAGATCCTGCTCGCCACCCACAAAATGAAAATTGCGCCCTGAGCGCCCCCGTTGGAGCCTGTTGCCATGACCGAGAACGTGACCACGCTGTCCGCCGCCGAACTCGAAGCCCTGTGGGTCGAGCACATCGCCGGCGAATTCCAGACCAAGGACACCGAAGCGACCCTCGAGACGATGGTCGAGGATGCGTACGTCAATCACATGCCGGTCAACACCGGCGGCCGCGGCAAGGCCGAACTGCGCGCGTTCTACCGCGACAACTTCATTCCGTCATGGCCGGACGACCTGGTGATGACGCCGGTCAGCCGCACCGTCGGCAACGGCCGGGTCGTCGACGAGATGCATTTGACGTTCACGCACAGCCGCCCGATGGAGTGGTTCCTGCCCGGGGTCGCCCCGACGCACAGGAAGGTCGAGATCGATCTCGTCGCCATCGTGCAGTTCCGCGGCGACAAGCTCGCCTGCGAGCGCATTTACTGGGACCAGGCAACGGTGCTGCGCCAGGTCGGACTGCTGAAGGACTGAGATGCAGGGCGGTGTGCGGCCCGCCCGGGGACCTTGCTGCCATTCGATATTTCGACTATGGTCAAAACATGGAAACAAAAGCCGCCGTCCGCGCCCTCGCCGCGCTCGCCCAGGGCACCCGCCTCGAGGTCTTTCGCCTGCTCGTCGAAGCCGGGCACGGCGGCCGCGCCGCCGGCGAGATCGCAGAGGCCGTCGGCGTCGCACCGGCCACCTTGTCCTTCCACCTGAAGGAACTCGCGAACGCCGGCCTCGCCGATTCCCGGCAGGACGGCCGGCACGTGATCTACGGCGCGAATTTCCAGACCATGTCCGCGCTGTTGTCCTACCTGACCGAGAACTGCTGCGCGCGCGATGCCAGCCGTTGCGCGGCCGAACCCTGCACGACCCCTGACGCGGCGCCCAGGCGCGCACGCCGTCCCACAGCGCGTTGAGCGCCCCACCAACCCAGGAGCACCCCGATGAAACGATTCCATGTGCACGTCCAGGTCGACGACCTCGCTGCCTCCACCCGCTTCTATGCGGCGATGTTCGGCGCCGAGCCGTCCGTCCTCAAAGCCGATTATGCGAAGTGGATGCTCGAAGACCCGCGCGTCAATTTCGCGATCTCCGCGCGCGGTGGCAAAGCCGGCGTCAATCATCTCGGCTTTCAGCTCGACTCCGATGAAGCCCTGCGCGCGATGCGCCAGCAGGTCGAAGCCGCCGACGCCGCCAGTCTCGTCGAGCAGAGTGGCACCACCTGTTGTTACGCAAAGTCCGACAAGTACTGGGTGACCGATCCGACCGGCATCCCGTGGGAGACCTATCACACGCTCGACAGCGTGCCGGTCTTCGGCGTCGACGACGTCCCGCACGCCCCGCAGGCGGCCGCCTCCGGCGCTGCGTGCTGCGGCCCCGCGCCCGTCGCAGTGCGCGAAGCGCCCGCGGCGTCCTGCTGTGCCCCGGCCGACACCGCGCCGCCGAAGAGTGGCTGCTGTTGAACGCGCCGCGCGAGTATCCGCGCCCGACGGTCGGGGACTTCGCGCCGATCACCGCGTTGCTCGGCGCGAGCGGGCTGCCGACCGCCGATCTCTCGCTGCCCGCGCTGGCGCACTTCCGGGTGAGCCGCGACGGCGAGCGCATCGTGGCGGTGGCGGGTCTGCAGCCGCTCGGCAGTGCGGGCCTGCTGCGCTCCGTGGCGGTCGCGCCCGACCGGCGCGGCACAGGGCTCGCGACGCGGCTCGTCGCGGCCCTCGAAGCAGAAGCCACCCGCCTGGGCATCCACACGCTCTACCTGTTGACGAACACGGCAGAGCGTTTCTTCGCGGCCCGCGGCTACACGGTCCTGCCGCGCGCCGCGGCACCGGCTGCACTCAAGGAGACGGCCGAGTTCAGGCAACTCTGTCCCGACTCGGCGGTGTGCATGCAGAAGGTGCTGGCGTAACGGCGGCGGACGGAACGCACACGACGCAGCGCGTGACGCGCCGGCTTCGATTCGAGCATCACAGATCGCGGGATGCGCTGCTCACGGGCAGCACGACATGTGCCCGCCGCATCGGGTGAGTTGAGCCAGACCTGCGCGGGCCTCATCCGGTGCCGGCCCGCGAGCGTAGCCACTGGCACACCCTGGTTGAGCACCCATGCCCGAAGGTCCCGAAATCCGCCGCGAGGCAGACGCCATCGCGAAGGCCGTCGTCGGCCAGCCGCTCGTCGAACTGGAACTCGGTCTGCCGGCGTTGCGACCGTTTCACGACGAGTTGTTCGACAGCCACGTCACGGCCGTCGACACGCACGGCAAGGCGATGCTGACGCGTTTCGCCTGCGGCCTGACGATCTATTCGCACAATCAGCTCTACGGCCGCTGGTATGTGCGCAAGCGTGGACAGCCCCCCAGGACCAACCGTTCCCTCCGCGTGGGCCTGCACACCGCGGACTGGAGTGCGTTGCTCTACAGCGCCACGGACGTGCGCGTACTGACCGACGACGAACTCGCCATACACCCGTTCCTGCGCCGCCTGGGCCCGGATGTGCTCGATCCCGGCCTCGGCTGGCGTGCGATAGCCGCCCGCCTGCGCAGCCCGGCGTTCAGCGGGCGCGCGCTCGGCGGGCTCTACCTCGATCAAGGCTTCATCGCCGGCATCGGCAACTATCTGCGCTCGGAGATACTGCATTACGCGGGCCTGCATCCGGCACGGCGGCCGGTCGATCTCGGCACTCGCGACATCAATGAACTCGCCCGTCAGACCCTGGCCGTCACGCTGCGCGCCAACCGCGCGAAAGGCATCACCAACGAGGCCACGCGGGTGCAGCGACTGATAGCGGGCGGCGCTTCCTATTCGGCGTTTCGCTTCGCGGTGTTCGATCGCGCGGGAGAGCCCTGCTACCGGTGCGGAGCAGGCGTGCAGCGGATCACGGTGTCGTCCCGTCGCCTTTATTACTGCGCAGGATGTCAGCCGGCCCAATGAGGACGGCGAGCGCGTCAGTGTCTCCAGTCGGCGCGGCCTGAGCGATTGCGCAGCGGCGTGGCGGGCAGTTCAGCAGAGGCCGGAATCCGGCAGCGGTCGGGACGAGCGTCGGAATTCACGTCGAGAACGTCGCGACAAAGCGAATGTCCCGCACCCGGCACGGGGCCTTATCGTGCACCCCGGCACTGATTGCCTCCCCGTACAGGAACCGATGATGAATTTCGATCAAGTCCTGAAGAAGATCCTCGCCAGTCCGCTCGCGAGCGGCGCTGCCGGAGGCCTGCTGTCCGGCGGCCTCATCGGCGCCCTCGGCAACAAGCAGGCGCGCAAAGCGCTCGGCGGCGCCGCCAAACTCGGCGGCGCGGCAGCGGTGGGCGCACTGGCACTGGCCGCCCTCCAGCGCTACCAGGCCCAGCAGGCCGGCACACAGCAACCTCCTGCAGCGGCCGGCCTGCACACCGTGTCGGCGCCAGCGCTGGAGCGCGAAGCATCCCTCGTCGTGCAGGCGATGCTGTCCGCGGCGCACGCCGACGGGGCGATGGACGCTGCCGAGCGCGCACGGATCGCCGAGCGGCTGCGCGCGGCCGGTCTCGACGACACGGAGTTCGACTACGTGATGTCAGCGCTCAACGGCGCGGCCGACCCGTACCGGATTGCGGCGCTCGCGCAGAGCGAAACGGAAGCGGCCGAAATCTATGCCGCGTCCCTGCTCGCGCTGGACGTCGACCACTGGGCAGAGCAAGCCTACCTGCGCGAGCTGAAAAGCGCGCTGAAGCTGCCCGAGGCGCTGGCGAGCATGCTGGAAGCGGAGGTGAAGGCCCCGACCACGGCGTGAGCGGGACCCCGCTGGCATTGGTGCACACGCAGGCGGCGGCCCGGTTCACCCGGCGCTGCCGCCACTATCGGCTCCCTGAGCCCTCGCCTGCACCGAGCGTCGCGGCCATCGCGCTGCCGGCCGCAGCCGAGCCCGCTCAACGCCGTCAGGCGCCTCAGCGCGCCGGGTGCAGCAACCCTTTCTTGCGCTCCAGCCATGCAATGCGCTGATCGTGCGGCGTGTCGACATAGGCCTGCATGATTTCCACCGCCTCGTCGGTCAGCATCGTGTGGATGAATGCATCGCCCTCGATCTCGAGGCCCGCCTGCAGATGCACTTCCGAGCCTTCATACACCGCCCGCTTCGTCTCCGCGATCGCCACCGGTGACAGCGTGACGAGTTCCTTCGCAATCTCCATCGCGCGCGCCTTTGCATCCTCGGCGATCTCGTGGACCAGCCCCAGGGCCAGGGCTTCCTCCGGCTTGCAGATTCGGCCGCGCAGGATGAAGTCGATCGCCTTGCCGGCGCCGAGCAGACGCGACAGGCGCTGCGTGCCGCAGCCACCCGGCAGAATGCCGAGCGTCACTTCCGGCAGGCCGTAACGGAAGTCGCCCTTCTGCGCGATGCGGATATCGCAGGACAGCGAAGTCTCGAAGCCACCGCCCATCGTGCTGCCGCTCATCGCCGCGATCACCGGCTTCGGCAGATCGCGCAGATTCGTCAGCGTCGCGTTGTGCTGATGCAGCCACGAACGGCCGACGTTCATCATCAGCGCGCGATCCCTGGCGCTCGCCACCAGTTCTTCGACGCTGTAGTGCGTGATGAAGCGGTTCGCGACGCCGCCGGTCAGGATCACCACGCGCACCGACGGATCGCGCCAGGTTTCGATGTGCCCGGCGAGCTCGCGCATGCCGTCCGCCGTCATGTAATTCATCGGCGGATTGACCCACGCGCACGTCACGATCCCGCCGTCCTGCTGTATCTGCCAGTTGGCCATGTGTGCTCTCTCCTTCTTCAATCAGTTTTTGATGCGCGGTGCGAGTGTGGGCATTGGGGGGATTTGCCACCGAGAACACAGAGAACACCGAGAAGAATGTTGGTCTCACACCTAATCGGTCAAAAAACGGCGAGCATGCTGTCCGGACCCACAACGGGGCAGCGGTCCCATCCCTTTCTTATCTCGGTGTTCTCTGTGTTCTCGGTGGCCAAAATCCCCCAACGCCGAAACGAAAGCGCTCCGCTATTTCCCCGACTGCGCCGCGGCAGTGGCTTTTCTCGCCTGGCGGCGGATGTAGTGGTGGATGGCGTTCAGATCGGCGTCCGACAGCTCCTTGAACTGCGGCATGCCCTGCTGACGGCGGCTGCCGTCGATGACGATCTCCTTGAATGCTTCCGGATACAGCGGTGCCTGCGAGGCCCGCAGATCGGGCGCATATCCGCCGGCCACGGCCCCGCCGCCGTGGCAGCTCGAACAGTTGCGCTGGAACAGGAAGCTGCCCTGCTCGGCGAGCAGGTCATCGACCTTGAAGTCGTCCTGCGCCAGCGGCTGCGCGAAGGTCGGCGGCGGCGCTTTCGGCAACTTCGTCTCGGCATCGAGCGCGAACACCACGAGTCGCCGCGGATGCACGCCGTAGGTCCAGCCGTGCTGGGCGGTGATCGAACCGACCATCGACGCCGCGGCGCCGCCCCAGCCCGCGAGCAGCGCGACATACTGCTTGCCGTCGACGGCGTAGGTGATCGGCGGCGCCGAGATGCCGACGCCCATGTCGAACATCCACAGCGGCACGCCGTCGGTCGAGCGATAGGCCACGAGCTTGCCGTCGGTGCGACCCTGGAACACGAGATTGCCCGCGGTCGCGAGCGTGCCGCCGTTCCAGGCGCCGGGCAGCTTCTGCTCCCAGACCTTCTCCTTCTTCACCGGATCCCAGGCCATCAGCACCGAGGCGTCGATCGTCAGCGGCATGTCCTCGCGCCCGAGATCGACCCCGGGGTCGAACTGGAAGCTCGGCGACTGCCAGCTCGTCGGCTTGATGCCCTTGTCGGTGAACAGTGCCGGCAGATCGTGCGTCGGGATATAGGTCAGGCCGGTCATCGGGCTGAACGACATCGCATGCCAGTTGTGGAAGCCGAGCGGGCCCGGATACACCAGTTCCTCGCCGTCCTCGTAGCGCGCGTTCGGCGCCTCGACTGGCCGTCCGGTCTTCATGTCGACATGGGTGGCCCAGGTCGCCCGCCCGATTTTCTCGGCCGATATCAGTTTGCCGGTGGCGCGATCGATCACGTAGAAGAAGCCGTTCTTCGGCGCGTGCATCATCGCCTTCACGGGCTTGCCGTCGATCGTCAGATCGGCCAGCACCATGTCCATGTTCGAGTTGTAGTCCCAGGTTTCACCCGGCACGGTCTGGTAGTGCCAGACATACTTGCCGGTGTCCGCGTCGAGCGCGACGACCGAACACAGGAACAGGTTGTCGCCACCGCCCGGGCTCCGGATCTTCTGGTTCCACGGCGAACCGTTGCCGGTGCCGATGTAGATGCGGTTGAACGCCGGATCGTAGGTCAGGCCGTTCCACACCGTGCCGCCGCCGCCGTGCTTCCACCACTCGCCGGTCCAGGTCTTGGCCGCCATCGCCTGGGCATCGTCCTCGAAGCCGTCGGCCGGATTGCCGGGTACGGTGTAGAAACGCCAGGCCTGCTTGCCGGTTTCGGTGTCATATGCGGTCACATAGCCACGCAGGCCGCCCCATTCGGTGCCGCCGTTGCCGATGATCACCTTGCCGTTGAACACCCGCGGCGCGCCGTTGATGAAATAGGCGAGCTTCGGATCGACGGTCATCACGCTCCAGACTTCCTGGCCGGTGGCCGCGTCGATTGCATTCAGGCGGCCGTCGCCGGTCGCGACGAACACCTTGCCCTTCCAGTAAGCGACGCCGCGGTTCGAATCCCACATCACGCGGCCGCGATCGCCGGCCGCGTCGATGACCTTCGGATCGTAGGTCCACAGTTCCTTGCCGGTGCGCGTGTCGACCGCGATCACCTTGGCGAAGCTGCCGGTGAAATACATCACGCCGTCGACAACGAGCGGGGTCGACAGCAGGGACTTGTGTTCCGGCAGATCCATGTACCACGCAACGCCCAGATTGCCGACGTTCTGCGCGTTGATGTCGGCCAGCGGACTGAACCGCTGTTCGCTGTAGGTGCGGCCGTAGGACAGCCAGTTGGCGCCGTCCTTCTCGTTCGCAATCGCGGCATTGTCGACGGTCGTCGCCGCAGCGGCGACCTGCGCAGTCAGCGTCGCGGCCAGCGCGACGCACGCAAACTTCTTCATGCACACTCCCCTCGTTGGGGGGCGACGAATCGCCCCGCCCTGTTGTTGTCCTGGTTGTGATCCCGTTCTTATGGCTGTCCGCCCGGCAGCAGCGGCACCCCGATCAGCGCGCCGTGTGCCCAGGCGACGAACAGCGCATACAGCGCCAGGCCCGCGACCACGGCGATCACGTCATTGCGCGCCGGCCCGACTGCCGGCGGCGCGTCGCCGCCGGCGCGCTTCTTGACCGCGATACGATCGGCCACGGCCCACACCAGAAAGCCGCCGAACAGCAGCACATCGTGCAGCCCGCCGTTGGCGAGCAGATGGGCCACCGCCCAGAGCTTGGTCGCTGCGAGCATCGGATGCTTCAGCGCCGTCTTGATGCGCCCCGGCAGATGCGCCGACAGCAGCATCGGAAACATCGGCAGCATCAGCAGCATCATCAGGTGTCGCGTCCACGCCGGTGGTGAATAGAGCACCACAGGGTCTTGTCGCGCAAGACCGTAACCCATCACGAGCAGCGCGAAGCCGGCGAGCGACGCGACGGTGTAGGGCCCCTTCCACGGCAGTTCGCCCAGGCTCAGCACCATGCGATCGCGCCAGCCGCGCGCCACGATCGACACCGAGTGCACGCCGAGGAACACCGTCAGGCCCACGATCAGCCATTGCATGTTTTCACCTTCCGAACTTCGGGTGCCGGAGACTGCCGCATCGTAACGGAATTGCGCGAGACGACCCACAGCGCGGGCGCGGGTCGATCTGCGGTAGCATCCGCGCGCCGCACGCGACAACGCGTGCCGCACGCTGGACGCGCTCCCATCCGCGGCGCGCGCCGCGTGCAAGCCTGACCACCGATGAACCGCATCGTAACGGAATTGATCGACATGACCCATCCCGACTCTCCCGCGCCTGGCTGCGAATTGCTCCCGCTGTGCGACGCGCGCGAACACGCGCCGCAGCTCGCGGCCTGGCATGCCGCGGAGTGGGCGCATCTGTACGAGGGCTGGGACGCAGCGGTGGCGCTGCGCGATCTGCTCAGCGAACCGGCCGACGGCTCACTGCCGATGACGCTGATCGCGCGCGACGGCGATCACCTGCTCGGCTCGGTGAGCCTGATCATGGACGACCTGCCGGGCTGGTCGCACTGCAATCCATGGCTCGCGAGTTTTTATGTTGCCCCGCAATATCGAAAGCGCGGGATTGGCGCGGCGCTCGTTCGCGCTGCGCTGCAGCGTCTCGATGCGAGCGCCGGATCGCGGGTGTACCTGTTCACCGAATCTGCCGCCGACTACTTCGCCGGGCACGGCTTCACGTTCTTCGGCAGCGGCGTCGCGGGCGGCTTCGAGGTGACGGTGATGTCGCGCGCGATTGCCGCTCAGGACGCTTCGTCGACATAGGGCTTGCAGCCGAGATCGCTGTATTCGACGCGACCGAACCAGGCCTGCAACAGCGGATTCTCCCAGCGCCGCTCGCGCCCGCCGAAGCGGCAGATGTCGAGCACTTCGAGCCGCCACTCGACGGCCTCGTCGAGCGGAAAACGCACCGTGATCGGCGCGCCCAGATGATTCCTCACGTGCATCACGCACATGCGCTCACCGCGCGCGGGATGCGGTTCGACGGCCGCGCAGTGCCGTGCATCGCGGATCGCGGCGCGTCCGAGCCACACTTCGTGATTGCCGCGGCCGAGCGTCCATTCGGCGAGCAGAGGCGCCCAGCTCGGATTCCAGTAGCGCGACAGTGACTCGAACTCCTCGTCCGTCATCTGCCGGCCGCCGCCGCCGGGCAGGCGCCAGTGCGCACCCTTTTCCACGGCGATCGGCGGATACGGAAATTCGACGACGATGACGGGATAGTCTTCGTGATGCTCGACGTTCATGTCGACCCCGTCGATACGCATGCGCACCATCGACGGGCGATCGAAACGCAGCGCATCGCCCACCTGCGACAGGCTCCAGATGATGTCCTGTGACTGCGGTCGACAGCGTTCGACGAGCGCGGCGTTCGCGGGGTCCTGAGCCGGATCCTGCTCGAGGCCGCGCATCACGTGATACAGCGCACATGAATCGGATTCGAACTCGGCCGCATGCAGCGCTTGCCATCCCCGCTCGCCATAGGCGAGCTCCCTGGCCGCGAAGCCCAGTGCGGCCAGCGCCACCGACGCGACGCCCACGACGATCACGACCCCTCGCTTCATGCCCTTCCCCCCGACGAGGTCCGCGCCCGGCGCGACTCGCCACGATTCTTCTTGTGATGCGGCTCGTGGTGGGTCCCCGCGACCGCCGCGAGGGTTCTATCGTGCCATGCGCAGCCTCGCAGCAGGAGATTCGTGCGCCGCGGTCAGGTCGGCAGTGCCGGACGTTAGAGGTGTGACCCATGCAGTGAGGTGACAGTAGCCACCGAGAACACCGAGAACGATGATGGGAAGATCTGGACGCGCGTGGGCTGTGGCGGGAGGTCAGAACACCAGATCGGGACAACCGAATCGCTGGACTCGGTGTTGCCAATGGCCACAGCATCGAAGCTTGCTGTGAAAGTGCATTTCCGGCGCGCTCGTGTAGCCCGGGTGGAGCGCGCAGCGTGGAGCCCGGCAGCGGCCTGTCAGACTCTTCAGATCCCGGGCTCGACTGCGTTCCACCCGGGCTACACCGGGCTTCAATGAGGCCGGGTGCGGCAGGACCCTCATGGCCGGCTGACGCAGGACGCCCGACAGCCAACAGCCAACAGCCAACATCGCGCCTGCTGCGCCGTGCCGCGGCCCGTCGACTAAACGGCCTGTTCCCCGTCGCGATTGTCGCCAGCGCCGGATCCGAACACGCTGTCGAGATCGTCGAGCTGGCGGGAAACGTGCTGGCCGATTTCGTTGAGTTCGCGGTGAATGGTGTCCGCCGCGCGGAGCTTGTCTTCGAGTTCACGCCGGGCCTGCTGGATCTGCGCCTTCTGATGCGTGAACCGGTTCGCGATGCGTTGCAACTGCGCGTAGCGTTCGCGCAGCAGGGCCTCGCGTTCGGCCATGACTTCCTTGTCGCGCGTGCGCATCTTGACGATCTTGCGGCGCAGTTCGGCTTCGGCCTTCTGTTTCAGTTCGACGAGCCGTGCGCGCATCCGCGTCTCATAGTTGGCCCGCTCCTGCGCGCGGACTTCGGCAATGTGCCGGCGCAGGCGCTGTTCGAGGATGCCCATTGCCTCGGCGAGTCGATCCTTGCCCGCCTGGTCCTGCGCGTGATGCTGTTGCGGCAGCGGCGGCGGTGGCTCGTACGCCTCGTCAGCCGGCGGCTCGCCCATGAGCCCGTTGATGTCGAAATCGTAGCTCGTCGCTTCGAGACGTTGCGCGCCGGTCTGGTCGGCCGCGCCCTGTTCGGGCGGCGGCGCCCGGTGACGTTCGGCGTCGATGCGCGCCACGAGTTCGGCGAGCTCCTCACCGGAGTGGGTGTCGGCATAAGTAGCCGGTGGCATTGGCGCGATCGTCGCCGACAGGTCGTCCGGCGCACCGAGCAGGGCGCGCGGCACCCGGAAAATGCGCGACGGCCCCTCGGCCGACACCGTGTAGCGTTGCGTGCCCGGCTCGTCGAGGGGCCGCAGCGCTTCGATGTCCTGGGCATCCAGATGGCGCACGGCGCGCTCGTCGTCGAGGAATTGCACCGCGCCTTCGAGCAGGAAATGGGAGTATTCGTGGCGATCGCCAGCGGCAAACACGATCTCGCCGGAGGCCAGGCCGAAAATCTGGCCGAGCGCAATGGCGGCCTGCAGCTTGTCGGCGGGCAGCCCTCGCAGCGGCATGAACTCGCGGATGCGACGTTCGGTCGGCGGGTCGAAGCGCGGGATGCTCCCCTCGGCGGCGACTTCCGCCTGCGTCTTGTGCTGCACCAGCCGCTCGAGTTCAGCCTTCAGGGCCTGCTCGCGCGCGGCGCGTGCCTCCTCCAACGCTTTCTTGATGCGTTCCATCGATGTCCCCAGCCCCTGGGCGAGCGATAGGCTGCCGGGTCCGTCTGCTTTGTTCGTTATTTATGCCGTGGGCCGCCTGACTTCAGGCCTCTGCGTCACTATTTAGCCGCCCTTTGCCGCCGTCAAGTCACAACTTGTGGCCGGTGTTCATTAATGTGGACTGTCCCACTCATTCCTTCGCTATCGGCGATTTGGGCGAAACGCGCGCCGGGGATGGTCAGGGGACGGCGCGACGTTTACTCTCCGCGTCCCCCTCCGTCTGCAGGTGATGCCGTGGCCCGCCCCCCCGTGAATGCCGCCCAGAGAACCAAAACCGCCCCGCACGCCGGCACCCATGGCACCGGTCCCCGCCTGCTGGTCAAGGCCGGGCGCGAAAAGTCGCTGCTGCGGCGACATCCGTGGGTGTTCTCCGGTGCAATCGAACGCCAGGACGGCGCGATGCGGGCCGGCGACACCGTCGCGGTCGAAGCCCTCGACGGACGTTTTCTCGGCTGGGCCATCGTCAGCCCGGATTCGCAGATTCGCGCGCGCGTGTGGTCGTGGTCCCCGACCGAGCGCGTCGACGAGGCCCTGATCGCCGCGCGCATCGAACGCGCACTCGCACGCCGCGCACGCGTGCTGCCCGCCTCGACGAGCCTGCGCCTGCTGCACGGTGAGGCCGATGGCCTGCCGGGCTGCATCTGCGATCGCTACGGCGATCAGCTCGTCGTGCAGCTGCTGTCCTCGGGCGCCGATCGCTGGCGCGCGACGATCGTCTCGGAGCTGACACGCCAGACCGGCCTGCGTCATGTGTACGAGCGTTCGGACACCGAGGTGATGGCACTCGAGGGCCTGAGCCCGCGCAACGAAGCCCTCGCCGGCGACGAGCCGGACCTGCCGCGCGTCATCGAAGAAAACGATCTGCGCTATAGCGTCGACATCCGCCAGGGTCACAAGACCGGCTTCTATCTCGATCAGCGCAGCAGCCGCCTGCTGGTGCGCCAGTACGCGAATGTCAGTGAGGCGCTCGACTGCTTCTGCTACACCGGCGGCTTCACCACCAACCTGCTGGCCGGCGGCGCGCGCCACGTGACGGCGATCGACAGCTCGGCCGATGCGCTCGCCCTCGCACGCTTCAATGTCGAGACCAACGGGCTGGACGCGTCGCGCGTCGACTTCGTCACCGACGACGTGTTCAAGAAGCTGCGCCTGCTGCGTGATCAGGCGAAGCAGTTCGACGTGATCGTGCTCGACCCGCCGAAGTTCGCGCCGACGGCGGCCTTCGCCGAGAAGGCCGCGCGCGGCTACAAGGACATCAATCTGCTAGCGCTGAAGCTGCTGAAGCCGGGCGGCCTGCTGTTCACGTTCTCGTGCTCGGGCGGCATCAATCGCGATCTGTTTCACAAGATCGTCGCCGGCGCCGCGCTCGATGCCGGCGTCGACGCGCGCATCGTGCATCACCTGGCCGCCGGCCCCGATCACCCGATCGCCACCGCCTTCCCCGAGGGCGAATACCTCAAGGGCTTCGCCGTTCAGGTCTGAGCGGCACCGGTCTGTTCGAACGCATAGGCGGCGCGGTAGATCGTCGCCTCGTCGAAGTGTCTGCCGATCAGCATCATGCCGATCGGCAGGCCGTCCGCCTGGCCGCACGGCAGACTGATCGCCGGATGGTGCGACACGTCGGTCGGGCAGGTGTTGACGAGCATCTCGGTCGCGCGCCGGCACCATTCCATCACCGAGCAGTCGGGCGCCGGCAGTGGCTGCGCCTTCATCGGCGTCGTCGGCATCAGCAGCAGGTCATAATGCGCGAGCGCGGCGTCATAGCCCGCGCGCAGGCTGCGCACGCGGTTCGCGGCTTTCGCGTAGTAGGTGTAACCATAGCGTTCGATCACATACCGTCCGACGAGCGTGAACAGCTTGATGTTCGGGGGCACCTCGTTGATGCGCGCGCGGCGCTCGTGCAGCCATTCCATCATGTCGACCGGATAGTAGTCCGTGCGGCCGAGCCCGAAGCCCTGCGTCGACAGCACGGTCGTCGTCAGCCCGTCGATGCCGACCGGTGACCAGATCGCAGGCCCCAGCGCATGCATCGGCACGGACACCTCTTCGACGCTGGCGCCGAGTTTCGCGAACAGGGCCGCGCCGGCACGCACTTTCGCATCGACCTCAGGTTCCGATGACGGCAGCCCGAAGCCTTCGCGCACCACGCCGATGCGCAGATTCGCGACGCCACGATCGATGCCATCCGTATAGCGCGCCACCTTCAGATTGAGCTGACGCGGATCGTAGTCGTCGGCGCCGGCGATGACCTCGAGCAGCAGTGCGTTGTCGCGCACCGTCATCGTCATCGGCCCGACGTGATCCATGAAGCCTTCGATCGGCGCGATGCCGGTGTACGGCACGAGGCCGTAGGTCGGCTTCATGCCGACGGTGCCGGAGAACGACGACGGCATCCGGATCGATCCGCCCTGGTCGGCCCCGAGCGCGAGATCGGCCTCGCCGGTCACCAGCACCACGGCGCTGCCACTCGACGAGCCGCCCGCGGAATAGCCGTGACGGTGCGGGTTGTGCACGGGGCCCAGAGCGCCGGTGTGGCTGCCGCCCGACAGGCAGAAGTATTCGCAATGCGTCTTGCCGATCACTTCAGCGCCCGCATCGAGCACGCGCGTGACGACCGTCGCGTCGACCCCCGGCACATAGCCTTCGAGCAGCGACGCGCCGTTCATCATCGGCACACCCGCGACCATGATGCTGTCCTTGACGGCGATGCGTCGCCCGGCGAGCGGACCGGTCGCGGCGCCCCTGAGCGACGTGCGCACGTACCACGCGTTGTGCGGATTCTCCGCCGGCAGCGGCGTATGCCAGGCACCGCGCGCGTGACGCACCGCCGGCGCGTCGTCGGGCAGCCCGTCGACGGCGTCGTAGGCACTGAGCATGCCGGCCATCATCAATGCGTACTGCTCCGCTTCGTCGGCAGTGATGCTGAACCCGGTGCGGGCGGCGAGTTGCGCGACTTCGGCGGCGTCGGGAGTCGGTATCGGCATGCTGTTCCCCTCTTTGCTTGCGTGGCGGTTCAATGAGCGTCGGAAGATGGCGACTGCGTCGGCGCGCGCAGCGCGGACAGCAGCGGTGCCTGCATGGCCAGCACGCAGCGCGCGCGTGCCGTATCGTCGGTGTCGGCGTCCGCGCCCAGTTCGGACCATTCGGGATGCCGGCCGGCGCGCGCGATCTCGCGTCGGAGATCGGTTTCGCCGGGCATTGCGGCCGCGAGCTGCGTGCGCGCGGCGACGGGCGTCTGTGCGGCATGGCCGCGTTGCGTCAGATCGTGGGTGAGCATCACCGCGCGGCGGGCGATGAACAGCGCCGTGGCTTCGTCGATCTGTTCGAAGCGCTCACCGCCGACGCGGGCCTGCACATGACGGCCCAGGCGCGTGGCTGCATCGAGGCCCGCACCCAGCGCCCCGCCAATCAGCGTCGCAGCGCCGAGCGAGTGAAACGCGGTCAACGCATCGACGACGGCACCGGCTGCCGCTCCCTTGGCCGCGGACGTGCCGAGACTGAGGCCCAGTTCTTTCAACAGTTCGCCGTCGAACGGATCGAGTGACCAGGCGGCGCCCGACAGCGGCAGATCGCGCGCTTCGTAGTCGTCTTCGATGAAGCGGAACAGGCCGAGCAGATCGCGGCTCAGCGCCGCTTCGCGCGCCCGCACGCGGGTCCCGAGCATGCTGCCGCTGGTGCCGTTGGCAGCGTCGTGCACCGGCGCGCGCAACGCGGCGCAGTCGATCAAGGCCTCGGCGATGAGCCGCGCGGCCTGCGTCTGGCGCGCGGCGAGTTCGCGCTCGCGGCTGGCGACGAGCCGCGCACAGTGCGCCTCGGCCGCCGGCAGCAGCAGGCCGACCTGCTGCCACAGGCGCCGTTCGTCAGCGGCATCGAACACCACGGTATCGAAACTGGTCACGTTGTGAATGCCGGCCGTCTGCAGCGCGTTGCGCCAGCGCGCCGGATCCGCGCCCGGACTCGCGGTGAAGTTCAGCACGACCAGGCACGGCTTGCCGGACGAGGCGAGAATTGCGAACTCGTCCTGGTATTTGCCGAGCACGGGTTCGCGCGCATCGACGACGTACAGCGCCAGATCGCTCGCGAGCAACTGGCGCAGCGCCTTGGCTTCCTGCGCGAAATCGGTGGTCGCGAGCAGGCTGTCGAGGAAGCGTTCGATGCGGGCCGCGCCGCTGGACCGTGGCGACGGATCGGCCGCGTGCAGCGCGTCGAGCAGGCCCATCGAGTCCTCGAGGCCCGGCGTGTCGGCGAGTTCGAGTGACCAGCCGCCGCCGAGGTCGAGCGTCGTGGCCTCGACGTGACGCGTCGTGGCCGGTCGGCTCGAGACTTCGCCGAAACCACGCTCGTGCATCAGGGTGCGCAACAGCGAAGTCTTGCCCGCATTGGTGTGGCCAATCACCGCGATGCGGATGGTGCTGGCCGTGCTGTTCACGACGCAGCCACCGACACGCACGCGGGCGGCACGCCGGCGGC
>LNFM01002536.1_pt1 | contig 38121 bp, 36 predicted proteins | sample 596031 | NCBI WGS metagenome assembly LNFM01 (sample SAMN04254537, study PRJNA301005) | activated carbon metagenome | isolation source: dual media filters at the Ann Arbor, Michigan drinking water treatment plant | place: USA: Ann Arbor | reverse complement strand
GGAGGCAGGCACGGGTGCGTCCCGTTGACGCCGCGATTGTCCGACTGATGGCGCTCGCCGCGAAGGGCGTGCCGCCGCACCGCATCGCACGCGAGGTCGAGATGATCGTCGCCGAATGGCTGCGCGAGCCCGACGCCGATCCATCCGACGCAAAGACGTGGCTGGACGAGCTGCGCGAGCAGATCGTTGCGGGCGTTGCCGACGCTGAGGAGCAGGTGACCTACGGCGATCCAGGCGAAGCCGCCGCCGTGAAGCAGGCTGGCCTCACCCTCGCTGCGCTGCAGGCGTCGCGTGACGCGGTCGAGCGAGCGTCGGCATCGCTCTGAACATCTCGGCTGCGCTGTTACAATAGACCCCATGGCGGCGCGCAAATCGAGTTGGCTATGATGGTGACACGTTGAGAAGGTGCGTCGAGCACCGCGGCTCCCGAGCCACTCGCCAGCTGATCAGCCACTGTGGCTCTCGAGCCGCAGGGTCCTTCCTGGCCCTGCTGTATGCGGGGGGCGGAAGCGCGCAACATCGCTAGCGCCAGGCTGGAATTATGGTTTGCAGTTTGCAGCCTTTCCCAGCCGCTTCAAACGCTTAGCTGCAAACCGACGCCGCACCGCGGCGGTGCAAACCTCCTGCAAACCGGATGGCATCATGACGCTCCCCTGGATGGCGGCGAAGATCCTGCTGCGTCCGTTGGCGGAGTTGCGCCCGCATACCGGCAACGCCCGCGTGCACAGCGCCGAGCAGTTGGAGCAGATCAAGGCCAGCATGCTGGCTTTCGGCTTCACCAATCCGCTGCTCGTGGACGAGGCGGGCGTGCTGATTGCGGGTCACGGCCGCCTCGAGGCGGCGTCGGCGATCGGCATGGCCAAGGTGCCGGTGATCGTGCTGCGGCATCTGTCCGCCGCGCAGAAGGAGGCGCTGCGGCTCGCCGACAATCGCATCGCGGAGAATGCGACCTGGGACCAGGCGCTGCTCCGCGACGCGCTCGCCGGGTTGCGTATCGACCATGCTGTCGAGCTGGAACTCACCGGGTTCGGGGCTGCTGAGATCGCCGACATCCTGGCGATGGCGCAGGAGGCCGTAGCCGAGTTTTCCGATCAAGCTGCCAACGCGACGGACGGAGCCGCGGTCAGCAATCATGTTGGCGCTCCGATCGATCATGCTGCGGCGGAGGATCCCGCCGACGCTGATCCGGAGCCGCCGCGCCAGTCCGTCACCCGCCCTGGCGATCTCTGGCTGCTGGGCGACCACTGTCTCCTCTGCGGCGACAGCACCGACGCCGCCAGCGTGGCACGCGTGATGGGCGAGGACCGCGCCGCGCTGCTGTTCACCTCGCCGCCCTATGGGAATCAACGCGACTACACCACCGGCGGCGTCACGGATTGGGACGCTCTCATGCAGGGTGTGTTTCAGCATCTCGACGCGGCGATGCGGCCCGACGGCCAGGTGCTGGTGAACCTCGGGCTGATCCATCGCGACAACGAATGGCAGCCCTATTGGGCCGGCTGGCTCGACTGGATGCGCGCCCGCGGCTGGCGCCGGTTCGGGCTCTACACCTGGGACCAGGGCCCCGGCCTACCGGGCGACTGGAACGGTCGACTCGCGCCGGCCTTCGAGCTGGTCTTCCACTTCAACCGCCAGGCCCGGCAGGCGAACAAGATCGTGCCCTGCAAATGGGCCGGCACACCGAACAAGGGCAGCGGGCTGCGCGCCGCCGATGGGACCATCTCGGAATACCAGCATGCCGGCCTGCCGGTGCAGGATTTCCGGATCCCCGACAACGTGCTGCGCCTCACCCGCCACAAGGGCCGCGGCATCGAGACCGAGCACCCCGCGGTATTCCCGGTGGTGCTGCCCGAGTTCCTGATGCGGACCTACACGGACGAGGGCGAGGTGGTGTTCGAGCCCTTCGGCGGCAGCGGCACCACGATCCTGGCCGGCCAGCGCACGGGGCGGCGTGTCCGCGCGATCGAGTTGGCGCCGGCCTACGTCGACCTGGCCGTGGCGCGGTGGCGCATGCTGCACGCGGATCTGCCGGTGACGCTGGCCGACGATGGCCGCGACTACGACGCCGTCGCCGCGGCGCGGTTGGAGGTCACCGCCGATGCAGCTTGATCTCGTGGTGAGCAGCGCGCCGGTCGCATCCCTCGTGCCCTATGCCGAGAATGCGCGGACCCACTCCCCGGCCCAGGTGGCGCAGATCGCCGCCTCCATCGCCGAGTTCGGCTTCGTGAACCCGGTGCTGGTCGACGCCGAGGGCGTGCTCATCGCCGGCCACGGCCGCGTCATGGCCGCGAAACAACTGGGCCTCGCCTACGTGCCGGTGCTCCGGCTTGGCCATCTCTCCCCGGCGCAGGCGCGCGCGCTGCGGCTGGCGGACAACCAAATCGCGCTGAATTCCGGCTGGGACGAGGCGCTACTCGCTGCCGAGATCGCTCGCATCCGCGACGAGGCGGTGGTCGATCTGGATGTGCTGGGCTTCTCCGGCATGGAGCTCGACCGGCTGCTCGCGGCAGCCGGTGCTGGTCTCGGCGATGATGCTGACGATGCGCCGCCGCCGCCCGTGGTGCCGGTCACCCGGGCTGGCGACCTCTGGCGGTGCGGCGACCATCGGCTGCTCTGCGGCGACGCGACGAAGCTGGTCGACGTGCAGCGCGCGCTCGGTGCTGGCCACCTGGCCGACATGGGCTTCGTCGATCCGCCCTATAATGTGGCCTACGAAGGCGGCACGGCGGCCAAGATGACCATCGCGAATGATGCGCTCGGTACGGACTTCGCCGCATTCCTGCGGCCGGCCCTGGCCAACATGCTCTCGGTCACGAAGGGCGCCTGCTACGTCTGCATGTCCTCCTCGGAATGGCCGACGCTGCATCGCGTCTGGCAGGAGGCGGGTGGCAAATGGTCCAGCACCATCATCTGGGCGAAGAACACCTTCGCCCTCGGTCGCGCCGACTACCACCAGCAGTTCGAGGCCATGCTCTACGGCTGGAAGGCCGGCGCGCAGCACTACTGGTGCGGCGCGCGCGACCAGGGGAATGTCTGGCACTTCGACAAGCCAGCACGGAACGACCTGCATCCGACCATGAAGCCGGTGGCGCTGGTGGAGCGCGCCATCCGCAACAGCAGCAAGCCGCGCGACACGGTGCTCGACTGCTTTGGCGGCTCCGGCACAACGATGATCGCGGCGGAGCGCACCGGGCGCCGCTCTGTTCTGCTGGAGATCGATCCCGCCTATGCGGACGTCATCGTGCGGCGCTGGCAGGAGACGACCGGCGAGGCGGCCGTGCTGGAGGGCGATGATCGCATCTCTGCCGATGTCGCCGCGGCGCGCGGCATCGTCGATCATGATGTGATCCAGACCGCCGAAACATAGCAATTCCGCGCCGCTGCATCTTGCTTGGCTCGTGCACGGCACAGCGCGAATGGTCCGTCACACGCAGGGGATGCCCTGCACCACGACGGAGACGATCATGACCGACCGCACCGCCCGCGCCGACCGCAACCAGGAACGCAGCCTCGAAGCCTTCCTCGCCGAGAAGGCGCGCTTCGACGCGATGGTCGCGGAGCTTCAGCAGATGAGCGCGGACCACTTCGGCGCGGATCCCGAGACGGTGCTTTGGGGCGCGCACGCCAGCCTGCAGCACTGGAACAGCCTGCTGGCGCGGGTGACGGACTCCTACCTGAAGCGCGGCGAATGGGCCGAATGACGCTGGCCAATCCCGCACCGCCCCGACCGGCTTCTGCCCGGCGGGGCTCCCGGCAGTAGGGGCCGATGACCGGCACCCGGAACCGGAGACCACGACGATGACCAAGCTTTCCGATACCCAGCGCGTGATCCTCAGCGCCGCCGCGCAGCATGAGATGGGCCTCGCCCGCGCGCCGAAGACCCTGCCCGCCGCGGCCCGCAACGCGGTGTTCCGAAGCCTGATCAAGAGCAACCTGCTCATCGAGATCAACGCCCCGCGGGAGCATGTCGGGCTCGGCTGGCGCCAGGATGACGACGGCACCTGGATCGTGGCGCGCATCACCGACGAGGGGCTGCGCGCCATCGGCATCGACCCGAACGAGGGCGACGCGGCGACCGGCGAGCCCGACTGCTCTGGCATCGAGGGCAGCGTGCCCGACACGGCGCCTACGGTGGCGCCCGGCACCACGCCCGGGGAAAGCCCCGCGCCCGCCGCCGAGCACGCCCAGGCCGCGCCCCTGGCGGAGGAAATTGCCCTGCTCGATCAGGCCTTGGCGGCACGCACCGCCACGCCCCGCACCAGCCTGCGCGACGCAGCTGCGGCGGTGCTGGCCGCCTGGGATGACGAAGCCAACCGCGAGGGCGACATGATCGGCGCCTTGGACGCGCCGATGGAAGCGCTGCGCACCCTGCTCGCCGGCAAGCCGGCACGCGCACCGCGGAACGCCAGCGCGCCGCGCAAGCCGCGCGAGGGCACGAAGCAGGAGCAGGTGCTCGCCATGCTGCGCCGGCCCGAGGGGGCGACGGTCGCGCAGATCGCCGAGGCCACGGGCTGGGCGCAGCACACGGTCCGCGGTTTCTTCGCCGGGCTGAAGAAGAAGGGCCACGCGGTCGAGGTGCGCGAGCGCATCCGCCAGGTCGGCCCGAACAAGACCGGCGCCAAGGGCTCCTTCACCATCTACGCCCTGGCGGAGTGACGCCAGGCAGCAATGGTCAGGGCTCGCTGCTGGAATGCAGCGGGCCCTGATGTCGTTCCCAGGGCTTCAGTTTCGGCTTCGGGGGATCGAGTGCCAGCACCAGTTCCTCGGCCGTCCACCCTTGACGCTTCGCAGCCTTCGCAACGCCGAGAAGCACCTCGCGCGCGTCATCGATGTATAGTTTCACGACGCGCGGTGTGCCGACGCCGTTCCCCGCCAGAGCCATCGCTTTCGCCGTCGCATAGACCATCTTCTCGATGTCTTTCGGCCCTCTTCGCTGTGGCATGTCCGTTGCCCTCTGCTCCTCCGAACAGGATGCACATCGCGCATCGCCGCGCCCATCGAAAACCTACAGCGCACATCGATCATTCTAGTTGGCTGCGCTCCGACACAGCGCGAATCGTCCGTCACGCGCAGGGCATCCCGCCCCGCCGAGACGGAGACGCATGTGAGCCATAAGCCAAAGTCCGCGGAGCGACGCTGGATCATCCTGGCGCAGGATGGCCGGCACGTGACCATGGGCCGTGCCGCGCCACCGAGCGAAGCCGAGGTCGAGGCCGCCGCCGCGGCGCTTGCCGCACAGGGGCTGGCCGGCTGGCTGGCGACGCTGGACGGAAACTACTGGTCGCGCCGCCGCGTGGCCCTCGCGCAGGTGCAGACGCTCGGCGACGGCGCCACGCTGGATTGGTCCGCCGCCAACACCGCCTTTGAAGCCGCCCGCCAGCGCGCCCTTCGTCCCCTCTGACAAGGCCGGCATCGCCATCACGTGCGGCGGGAGGTCGCCGCCATGCCGGAACTCACCGCCTCCACGCGCGAGGCCGCCCGTCGCCTCGGCGTCAGCGACACCGCCATCCACAAGGCCGAACGGGCCGGCCGCATCGCCCGCGAGCCGGACGGCCAGTGGGATATCGACAAGACCCGCCGCCGCCTGACCGAGACCGCCGATCCCGTCCGCTCGCCCCTGGCCAGTAGCGCCGGCGCGGATGGCACGCCCTTCGCCCGGCTGAAGGTCGCGCAGCTCGCCCTGAAGGTGGAGGCGCAGCGCCTCTCGCTCGACGAGACCAAGCGCCGCCTGCTCGACGTCACCGAGGCCAATGCCGCACTCGACGAAATCGGCAGTACCATGCGCGACGCGCTGCTGAACTGGCCCGCCCGCGTCTCGGGCCTGATCGCCGCTGAGATCAGCGTCGACCCGCATCTGCTACAGACCATCCTGCAGAGCCACATCAACGACCTGCTGACGGAGGCGGCCGATCGCTTCGATCCAGCAGGCCTCGGAGGGGACCGGGCTTCGCAGCCGTGAGCATGTGCGCCGCCGTGTCGGCGCGATGCTCCGGCCGCCGCCGCAGCTCACCGTCTCAGAATGGGCCGAGCGGCACCGCATGCTCGGCAGCCGCGCCTCCGCCGAGCCAGGGCCATGGCGCACCAGCCGCACGCCCTATTTGAAGGACGTGATGGACGCGCTCTCGGCCGTGCATCCCGCCCGCCGTGTTGTGTTCATGAAGGGCGCGCAGGTCGGGGCGACCGAGAGCGGGAACAATTGGCTCGGCTACATCATGCACCACGTACCGGCACCGGCGCTGGCGGTGCAGCCGACCGTGGAACTGGCCAAGCGCTTCTCGCGCCAGCGCATCGACCCGCTGCTGGAGGAAACGCCCGCACTGAGGGAGCGGGTGGCGCCGGCGCGGGCCCGCGACAGCGGCAATACCATGCTGTCGAAGGAGTTCCCCGGCGGCATCCTGGTGCTGACCGGGGCGAACAGCGCCGTCGGACTGCGCTCGATGACGGCGCGGTTTCTGTTTCTCGACGAGGTGGACGCCTATCCCGGCGACGTCGCGGGAGAAGGCGACCCGATCGCCCTGGCCGAGGCCCGGGCTCGCACCTTCGGCTGGCGCCGCAAGGCCTTCCTGGTTTCCACGCCGACGATCGCCGGGCGCAGCCGCATCGAGCGGGAGTACCTCGCCAGCGACCAGCGGCGGTTCTTCGTGCCGTGCACCGAATGCGGCGAGATGCAGTGGCTGCGCTTCGAGCGGCTGATCTGGGAGAAGGGAGCGCCGGAGACGGCGCGGTATCACTGCTCGGCCTGCGACCAGCCCATGCAGGAGCACGACAAGACCGCCATGCTCGGCGGTGGCGAGTGGCGCGCGACCGCTGAGGGCCAGGATCCGCACACCATCGGCTTCCACATCTCGGCGCTCTACTCGCCCGTGGGCTGGCTCTCATGGGAGCAGATCGCGCGCGATTGGGAGGCGGCGCAGGGCAAGCCCGAGGACATCAAGACATTCAAGAACACGGTCCTGGGCGAGACCTGGCAGGAGCAGGGCGAGGCACCCGATTGGGAGCGGCTGGTCGAGCGCCGCGAAGACTTTCCGATGGGCGTGGTACCCACCGGCGCCCTGGTGCTCACGGCCGGCGTGGACGTGCAGGACGACCGCCTCGAATGCGACGTCTGGGGCTGGGCCGAGGGTTTTTCGTCGTGGCTGGTCGACCACATGGTGATCCAGGGCAGCCCGCGGGGCCGAGAACCCTGGGACGACCTGGCCCGCGTGCTGGCGCGCGACTGGCCTCGCCAGGGTGGCGGCGCCATGCGCATCGCCCGGCTCTGCGTCGACACCGGCGGCCGCGACACGGCAGCGGTCTATGGGCATCTGCGGCGCCTGCGGGATCCGCGGATCGCGCCGACCAAGGGCATCGACGGATGGAACCGGGCGCAGCCCGTCCAGGGCCCGACGCCGGTAGATGCCTTGGTGAACAGCCAGAAGCTCCGCCGTGGCCTCAAGCTGTGGACGGTGTCGGTCTCGACCTGGAAGGCCGATCTCTATCGCCGGCTCTGGCTCGGCCGCGGCGACGCGGAGGAGCTGCCGCCCGGCTGGGTGCATCTGCCGCGCGCTATCGAGGTCGAATGGGTCAAGCAGTTGGTCGCCGAGCAGCTACGCACGACGAAGGATCGCCGCGGTTTTGCCCGGCAGGAATGGGCCAAGCTCAGGGAGCGCAATGAGGCGCTCGACTGCGCGGTGCTGGCCCGCGCGGCGCTCTGGCTGCTCGGCGCTGACCGCTACGGCGAGCACTTCTGGCATCGACTACGGGACGAAGCAGCCAACTTCGGACTGGTGGCTGAGGCGACGACGCCGGCTGCCCTGGCGATCTGCGTGCCACCGCCGTCGGCAACGTCCGCAGATGCAGCGTTGACCCGCCCGCGCGCCTGGCTCGCGCCACGCGGCGGCTGGTTGCGATAGGAGGCCCGCCATGGGCGTGCAGAACGGCGTCGATCTCGCCGCCACCAAGCTCGACTTCTCCCTCATGGCGCCCGGTGTCAGCCCGGCGATCGCCCTGCGTGGGGCGTTCAACCTCACCCTCGGCGGCGATGCCACCGGCGTCACGGCGCAGCTCGAGCGGTCCTTCGACGAGGGCGCAACCTGGCATGCCTGCACCCAGGATGGCGTGGTGGTCAGCCTGACCGGACCGCTCTCCGAGGTCTGCCAGGAGCCGGAGGCGGGCGTGCTCTATCGCCTGCGTGTCACCGCCATCACCGGCGGGACGCTGCAGGGGAGGTTCAGCCAATGAGCGTGTTCCGGCGCCGGATGCGCCTGCGCCTTGCCCCGGGCTCCGCCACGCTCCCGAGCCTGGGCGTCGGCGAGGGTGGTCGCGACCTCGACCACCTCCGCCACCACGCTCGCCGGGCTGTCCTTCAACGGGCTGGACGACATCACGCCGACCTCGCGCGGGCTGCTGCTCGAGGCGCAGCGGGGGTTGGCCTTCGTGGTGGAGTGCTCCCAGGCGAAGGAGTTCGCGCTGGTGCACTCCCTCGTCGGTGGCGCAGACGGGGGACGGATCTTCGTGCGCTGCTTCGATGCGGCGATGAATGTGCGCGAGAACCTCGCCGGCGATGCCCTGGCCTCGATCACCACCCTGCTGTGGAACATCCCGTCGAGAGCCTGGACCGGCGGGGCGGCCATGGCGGACGCGTCGCTGAACAAGCGCATGACGGTGCGGCTGGGGCCTGGCGTGGCCTTCGCGCAGATCGGCGTCGTCAGCTTCGACGGGCAGATCGAGGTCGAGGCGCTGCGACTCTACGGGCTGCCCGAGGCAGCACCCGCCCTGCTCTGTGGCACGCCGGCGCTGCCAGTCGGGCAGCGGGAGTTCGCGGCGGAGGCGGCCTGGGACCTGCCATCGCTGGCTCCTGGGGCGACCAGCCTGCTCGACGTCACCGTCAACGGCGCGCGGCAGGGCGACCTCGCCCATGCGGCGCTGGCATCGTCGACGCGCTTCATCGAGCTCGACGCGACGGCTTGGTCCAACAACACGGTGCGCGTCATGGCGCGCAACGTCTCACCGACTGCGACCTTCGATCTGAGCACGGCGACGTTGTCGGTCGCGGCCAGAAAGCGTCGAATCCCCTGACCGTCCACGCCCTGCAGCGCGCCGACTTCACTATGCATGAAGGGTGTAGGCGTGTGGCCGCCAGCACCGGTGTCGGCGTCGTGTGGGCCGCGCTCAACGCGGCCGGCATCGGCCTCCGGACCCTGGATGTGCGGATGCGCAGGTTGACGATCTACGGCGCGCCGCCGGCATGTCTGCCTCTGGCGCATTGAGGCTCTTCGAGGGCGCCGACGAGGTCGCGACGGCTAGATAGGCTTCGGCCAAGACGGATCCTGGAACAGGACCAGTTGCGAGTATCTCGATTGCACGCAGCAGATGATCGGCAACGTCGAGGCGTCCTTCAGCCATTGCCTGTCGGAGTGCGATCAGGATTCGATCTTCCAGCGCGTCATGTCGATGGTACAGCACCTGAGCGACCTCCTGCTGCTTCCTTGGGCAGACCGATCAGCCTGCCCCCACGATTTGGCGCCACCGGCGACAGGTCGCGCCGCTCCCAAATCAGGCTCGCGGCAACGCCGTACCCCGGGAGCATCGCTATCCGACGTAGCGAAGCTCCGTCATCATGCCCGCGGCCAGGTGCGGCATGTGATGGCAGTGGAACATCCATCGACCGGCATTCTGCGCGTCAAAGGCGATCGTGACCCGCCCCATCGCCGGGACGTGAACGGTATCCCGAACGGCCCCCGCGTAGCGTTGTGACCCAAAGACGACCACCTGGAAGGCATGACCGTGCAGGTGCATTGGGTGCGCCATCATCGAGCCGTTCTCCATGGTGAGCTCGACCCTCTCCCCACGCCGCACCTCGAGGGTGCGATGCCGGCCCCATGGTTGACTGTCGATCGACCAAGAGTAGGGGGTCATGCCTCCGTTCAAGGTTACATGGAGCGCCCGATCGGGACGCCTCATCGGCAAGGGGCTCGCCGCGTGCAGCCGGAGTTCCTGCGCCCCGTCGAAGGGCGCCGCCACCGCGTCGGCCTCCGGCGCGATCCAGGCGACTGGCGCCCCCGCGGTGGCCAGGACGATCCCAGTTTGCTGTCGGGCGCCTTCCCGCAGGGCGAGGATCGGAAAGGCGCCGCCCTCGCGCGGAATCTCCAGCACTATGTCGGCGCGCTGGCCCATCGCGAGGCCAATGCGAGCCGCCGGACGCGGCTCGATCGCATGCCCGTCCACGGCCACCAGCGTGCCGCGCAGCGTGCCGGTGTCGATCCAAAAAACCGTCGCGCCGGCACCATTGATGATCCGCAGGAGAACGCGACCGCCGCGCTCGATCCTCACCACCTGCGGGTCGGCGAGCGTCCGGTCATTGGCGAGATAGGCGTCGAAGTCGATGTCGTTCAGGTCCATGGCCACCGCGCCCGCGTTGGCGTGGGCCGCCGGCCCATGACCACCATGCGAACCCTGGCCGGCACTCCCGCTGCTGCCGAGGCGTGCCAGGTGCTCGCCAAGCGGCGTGAAGGAGAAGTCATGCAGCATGAGCACGACTTCCTGCCGATCCGCGCGCACATCCTCCTTGGTCCTGACGATCAACGGAGCCGCCAGCAGCCGCATCTCTTGATCCGGGACATGCGCGTGCATCCAATGCGTACCTGCGTTCGGAGCGTAGTCGAAGTCGCGCGTAGCACCGGATGCAAGCATGGGCAGCGGAAGGTCGGCGACGCCGTCCTGCTCCACGGGCGGTGTCTGACCGTGCCAATGGATGATGGTGGGCTCACTCAGGCCATTGACGAGGTGCACGCGGAAGCGCTCGCCCGGCGGGATCACGATACCCTGCCTTCCGTCCGCCTGGAGAAGACCGAGGACCGTTGCCGCCCGGCCGTTGACGTCCAGTGTCCGCGTCGTGGCACGGAGCGCCGTAACTTCGGTCGCGGCGTTCCCCGGGCGCGGGCCGCCTGCGAAGGCCGAGGCGCCGAGCACGGCGGCCATGGTCATTAACGAGCGGCGTGACGATGACATCTCTCGTATCCATTCCAGTGTTTGACGTCAGGACCATCGCCGACGAACACGACCAGAGGCTTGCTGCTCCGTGACGAAATATGTCATCCGCAGGCGACGCCGCTCATCCGAGCTCTGGCCGCGAGGCGGGCTCTCGATCATCGGCGATGTTCCCGGATGCCTGCCAAAGGAGCGGCAGGTCGCCGTAGAGGTGCCGAAACGCGAGTTCGTAGCCAACATCGCGCAACTGCCGGACGGACCTGATCGCTGCCGTCATCTGGGCGACCAGCTCCTGTTCCGCAGTCCGAAGCAGGCTTTCGCGTGGCACACCTGCGGGATTCGCCCGTACTGCGGCGGCGAGGACCGCGACGCTCAGCATTCCAGGAGCGAACTTCTCCGAGAGCAGATAGCGGCTGCTGCGCATCGGATGCAGCCATTTCAGCAGCATCGCCGTGGCAGGGTTACTGGCCGCACGAATCCACGGAGCCAGGAAGAGGCCGTAGGCCTGATCGCTGAACTCGGAGACCTGGCGCGCGCGATCAAAGGCCGAGGGCGGTTCCTCGAAGGGCAGATCTTCGACACGACGCTCCTCGAACACGACGTGGTAGCGCGGCTTCCGGCAATTCGGGTCGCCTGTCGGGTTGTCGATCCTCATCTCATACAGGCCGGGAGCGAGTGCCTCGACATCGGGCAAGGCCTCGAGGATCGCCCGGTGCTCGAAGCGAGCCACGGTGGCTGATACGAAGATGCCAAGGTGTCCGACCTTCCGGTTGATGAGGTACACGATCCGCTGTCCCGCGCGCTTCAGCGCCTCGGTGCTGCCATGGACATGACGGATCCAAGCCAGCGCCTGATGCGGCGGGCTGATGTCGTCGCCGTAGGAAGCGAAGACAACGAGCGGGCTGGCGAGCCTGCGTAGATCGATCGGAATCCCGTCACCGAGATCGAGCACGCCTCGCTCCAGTTCATTGCCGACGAAGAGATGACGTACGATGGAGGTGATCTCCTCGCGGCTCAGCGCAAAGAAGGCGTTCCACCACCGCTCGAAGGCGAGGAAGCGGTCGTGTTCGCCCGCAGGATCCAGGAACAGCGTTGCGTACTTCTCCCACAGCGTGTTGTCGGGCTTGAGCGCCTCGAAGTTCTGCACCAGCCACGCACCGTCGAACTGGCCGTCGCCCAGGTCGGCAAGCAGCCGCACCGGCCACACGCCGCCGACCAGGCCTCCCGCGAGGCGCATCGGGTTCACGCCAGCCTCGCCGGACCAATAAGACAAGGGAGAGCCGTTCAGCACGACCGGCCCAAGCGCGCCCTGACAGTGCAAGGCCAGCAGGATCGCTGCCCAGCCTGCCTGACAATTGCCGTACAGGATCGGCAGCTTCCCCGGGTGCCGCGCCAGGACCTCGTCGGTGAAACTGCGCAGCGCGTGCAGCACGTCGACCAGGGTCTGGCCGGGACAGGGGGCCGGGAAGAAGCTCACGAAGTAGACCGGGTAGCCCTCATGCAAGGCGATCCCGAGTTCGGACTCGCGCCGGTAGCCTCCAATGCCGGGTCCGCTGCCTGCGCGTGGGTCCATGACGATCAGCGGTGGCTTGTCGGGATCAAGGCAATGGTCCGCCTGATCGTTCCCGTAGGCCGTGATCCGGAGCAGCGCGTAGTTGACGGGCCGCGGGAAGCGCCGCGCGTCCAGCAGCGTCTCGTGGCGGAAGGCGAGCACGTCCGGGGCGCCGGACGCCTCGCGCTCCAGCATGTCGTTGGCGCGCTTCCGGAGCGTGTCCCAGAAGAGGATCGCGCGCTGCCAAGCATCAAGGCCGTAGGCCCAGGCATCCGTGACATCCGGAAGCCGCACCGGGGGCTGTGTCGCATCATCCATCGGGCTTCGTCCTCAGGAGGTCTGATGCATGCCGGCAGGCTACGCGGCACAAGGCGCGTGCCTGCCGGCACGCCGAGGCGTTACCGCGCCGGCCCCACCATGCCACGCGCCATCGGGCCGAGGCTGCCGGGCAGGATGAGCCAGGCGAGCTGCTCGACAGTGCGCCGCTGCCCATCATCCAGTGCGGGCATCAGCGTGGCGGCAGCCTCGCGGCAGGCGCGGGCGCGATCGAGTTCGGCCGTGAGCCGAGCTTCCTGGGCTGCGAAATGCTGCTCCAGGCCAGCGCCCGGCGCGACGGCCGGAATTCTGCCGCGCGCCTCGCGGAAGCGGGTCGCTGCCTCGCGGATCTTGGCCGCGAAAGCGTTCCACGCGGCTTCCTGGTCGGCGCGAATGCGAAGTTCCGCCCGCAGGAAGGCGAGGCCGCCCTCCGCCCGCTCGGCGAGCAGGTCATGCAACTGCTCACCCATTCCCGCCCCTTGCGGCGCGCCGCCCTGCATGCCTCGCATGGGCATCCCGCCGCCCATCATGCCGGGCATTCCACCACCGCCCATGCCGGGACGCCCCATGGTGCGCCGGCCATCCTGATCTTCCACGTCCACATGGATGTCTGGACCGACATTAATGATGACGTTCATCGGCGTGCCGTAGGGGCCGTGGCGTCGCATCATGTCCATGCCCATGCCGGGCCGGCGCTCGTCGCCGCCCATCATCATCGGCATGCCACCTTGGCCACCCATCATTCCCATCATGCCCATGCCACCACCCGGCGCGGGTGTCGCGGGGGCGGATGCCGCGGGGGCGGGTTGCGCCGCGTCAGGCGCTGCGGTCGCGGCAGCGCCGCCAGGGTGATGCGGATCCGCCGCCGGGGCCGGCTGAGCCATTGCTGGCCATGCGAGCAGAAGCGCCGCCGCCACGGCGGCTCCGTGAGTCATGCGTGCGGACATGGTATCTCTCCTCCTTGCCATTCGCGCCGGCGTGCTCCGGAATGGAGCTCGCACTTCCAGTGTTTTGGATGACGCGACGTTTCAATCATGATGCTTCGGGTCCGGCGCATTGGCGCGCCGCGCCGCGAGCAGCGCGAGCGGCGGGACCACAACCCATTGCAGCAGTGGCGCGAGCCCCGTGCCGAGCCAGGGCAGCCGTGGCATCGCCTCGGTGTAGGCCCAAGCCTGCCGGATCTCGACGTTCAGCCATTCGCTGTAGATCGTGTAGGCGACCCCGATCGTGACAGTCGCGCTCAGCACCCGGGTGAAGCCTCGCGCCGGCCAGGCGTCCTCGCCCGCCAACAGCAAGGCCCAGGCGAGTGCGGCAACGCCGATCAGCGCATCGCCGAGCATGCAATGCAGGACGGCATAGGCGATCGTTTCCGAACCGCCTTCCCGCCACAGGGTATAGAGCGGCAGCTGCGCGACCTCCCACGCCAGCATGGCCGGCACCAGGAGCATCGTGTAGGCCCGCATGGCGCGGAGCCAGGACGCAGGGCGCCATGCGGTGCGGGGCGGGCCATCCATGTGCCGCTACTCGCGTCATGCCGCGACCGCCGGCGCTGTCGCGCCGGCCTGCGCTATATCCCGCCGAAGCGTGGCCAGCCGATGCTCGCCCTGGCGGCCCAGGAGGCGTGCGTTGAACGCCACCACGACAGTGGAAAGGGACATCAGAGCGGCGCCCATGGCCGGGGTGAGCAGAATGCCCCAAGGCATCCCGACACCGGCGGCGAGTGGAATCGCGACGACGTTGTAGCCGGTCGCCCAGACCAAGTTCTGCGCCATCTTCGCGTAGGTCGCGCGGGCCAGGGCCAGGATTGCCACCACGTCGCGCGGGTCGTTCCGCACCAACACGATGTCGGCCGCCTCGGCCGCGACGTCGGTCCCGGCGCCGATGGCGATGCCGAGGTCGGATTGCGCCAGCGCCGGCGCGTCGTTGACCCCGTCCCCCACCATCGCGACCGTCAGGCCCTTCGCCTGGATCGCCTGGATGGCCTCCGACTTCTGATGCGGCAGCACTTCGGCGCGAACCTCATCCAGGCCAAGATCCCGCCCGACCTGTTCAGCCACCGGGCGCGCGTCGCCGGTCAGCATCATGCAGCGCAGGCCGAGCGACTGGAGCTGACGGACCGCTTCGCGGCTCTCAGCGCGGACGATGTCCGCCAGGGCGATGGCACCCGTGACGACGCCTCCGACCACGACGAAGACGACCGTGCGGCCGGCCTCGCGCTCGGCGGCCACACGCGCGTCGGTCACCGCGATGCCTCGGCGGTCGAGCGTGCCGGGGCTCACCACCTCGACCTCGCTGCCCTCGACGATGGCGCGCGCACCTTCGCCCGGCAGGTTGCGGAATTCCAACGCCTGCGGGGCAACGATGCCGCGATCCGCGGCGCTGCGCATGATGCCCTTGGCGATCGGATGTTCGGACGCCGCCTCGAGCCCCGCGGCCAGGCGCAGGACTGCTGTCTCGTCATGGCCGGCAGATAGCGGCACCACCGAAACCACCCCGAAGCGGCCCTCGGTCAGCGTGCCGGTCTTGTCGAACACCACCGCCTGCAGCGCGCGCGCCCGCTCGAAGGCGGCGCGGTCTCGGATCAGCAGCCCGTTACGCGCCGTGAGTTCGGTGCTGACCGCGACCACCAGCGGTACGGCCAGGCCGAGCGCGTGCGGGCAGGAGATGACCATCACCGTCACCATCCGCTCCAGCGCGAAGGCCAGCGGCGCGCCGAGGATCAGCCATACGACGAAGGTGCCGCCACCCACGCCGATCGCCACCCAGGTCAGCACCGCGGCCGCGCGGTTCGCCAGGTCCTGCGTGCGCGAGCGCGTGGCCTGCGCCTGCTCGACCAGCCGGATGACCTGCGAGAGATAGGTCTCGCCTCCGGTGCGGTCGATCCGCACGGTCAGCGCGCCCTCGCCGTTCACCGAGCCGCCGACGACGCGCCCGCCGGCGGTCTTGTCCACCGGCCGCGATTCACCGGTCAGCATGCTCTCATCCACCGAGGAACTGCCCTCGGTCACGGTGCCATCCGTCGGCACCTTCGCGCCGGGCCGCACCAGCACCAAGTCACCGGGCCTCAGGGCGGAGATCAGGACTTCTTCCTGTGCGCTACCGGGGCCTAGCCGCGTGGCCGTTGCCGGCATCAGCCGCACCAGCGCTTGCAGCGCGCCGGAGGCGCCGAGCACCGACTTCGCCTCCAGCCAATGACCGAGCAGCATCACGAGAATGAGCGTCGCCGTCTCCCAGAAGAAGACGTCACCCGCGAGGCCGCCCAGCACCGCAAGGGAGTAGATGTAGGCGGAGACGATGGCGAGACTCACCAGCGTCATCATGCCCGGCTTGCCACGACGAACCTCATCGGTGAGCCCAGCGATGAAGGGCCAGCCGCCGTAGAAGAACACCGCACTGGCAAGCGCTGCTTCCACCAGGTAGTCGCCGGGGAAGGCGGTGATTCCCGGCAGGCCGATCAACATCTGAATGTGTCGTGACAGCAGCACCACACCGATCGTCAGGGGCAGGCAGATCCAGAAGCGACGGCGAAAATCGGCCACCATCGCCCCGTGATCGTGGCCGGCGTGGCCATGCCCTGCGTTGCCGTGTCCGGCGTGGGCATTGGCAGGCATAGGTGCCACGGCCGCGCCGGCCACACCTGACGCATGGCCGTGGTGGTGGTGGGTGTGATCGTACCCGTTCGTCATTCCAAGGATCCTCGGCAGGTTGCGGCGTCGAACTCTAAGGGGCTCAGCGCGACGGCGCCGTGCCGGCGACAGACCGGCTGAGGCGGGGGAGCCAGCCCGGCACTTGCGTCCGCCAGGCCGCGTACTCCTTGCCGAAACGCGCGGCTGCCTCGCGGTCCTCGCGGATGGCAAGGCGGACGTACATCGCGACCAACACGGGAAACATCAGCAACGTGACGAGGGTCGGCCACTGGAACAGGAAACCGGTCATGATCAGGATGAAGCCCGCGTATTGCGGATGTCGCAGCCGTGCGTAGGGACCGGTCGTGGCCAGGCGGCCGGCACGAACGGCGTGGAACAGTACCGGCCAGGCAGCGGCCACCAGCCAGAAGCCGGCAATGATCAGCGCCGTGCTCAGCAGGTGGAACGGACCGAAATGCGGGTTCAGCCCAAGCCCGAGCATCATCTCCGGAAGATGGCCGGCATCATGGCTGAACCAGTTGACGCCAGGCCAACGCGCCTGCAGCCAGCCGGACAGCAGGTAGATGGTCAGGGGAAAGCCATACATCTCCGCGAAGAGAGCGACGATGAAGGCGGAGAAGGCGCCGAAGCTGCGCCAGTCCCGCGCATTCAGGGGGCGTGCGAAGCTGTAGGCGAAGGCGATGAAGAGAGCCGCGTTCGCTGCCGCCAGGATCCAGAAGCCGTAGCCTTCCATGGCGTTCATGGCCGCCCCCCGGGGCGCGGGCCATCGCTGCCACCATGTCCACCGTGACCCCCATGCATGAAGATGTGCATCAGCGGGCACAGCAGCAGGATGCCGAATGGCAGCCACTGGAAGACGTGGGCCGTATGCTCGAGCAGCAGATACAGCGCGGCGAGCGCGCCGAAGGCCAAGAAGACCAGACCGGTTCGGCTCCGCCAGAAGCCTGGCTCCGCCGGAGAGCCGCCGTGATGATGAGCGTGATCGGACATGGATGCCATTCCTCTGGCTACGCGATCGTGTGCGGGTTTCGTCCAGGGACCCTGGTGCCTCACTCGACCTGCTGCGGTGAGGTACCGACCGACGATGTCGCCCGTGTCAGCGATTCATGACGAAGTATGTCAGGGTTGAGCCGTCAGCCGGGCAGGCGTTCGGACTTCCACCCCGCAGCGCGGAGCGCAGCATCGAAGCGGTCGGCGTCGTTCAGGGCGGTCGCGATGCTGACCTCGCGCGCATCAAGGTCAAATGTCGTCTGCGCGGCCGGGTCGATCTCGCGAAGAGCCGCGGCCACGCCTTTCGCGCAGCCGCCGCAACCCATGTTGGATATCCGGAAGCGAAGCATGGAACCCTCCTGTGGTTCATTCTGCTGACGCCTCAGACTTTGATCCTTCCCACGATCAGAGGGTCAACATCCGCTTCATGACAAAATATGACAGCCATGACGCAGGTCATGATTCCGTCGATCAACGCGATCCGTTCGCGGGTTGGACATGCTTTGTCGTGGACGCGTTATCGCGGCGACATAACAGGCGCGGAGCATGCGCACTGGGAACCAAGGAGGCCCAGCCAATGATTCCGCTTCCTCGCCGCGACTTGCCACTGCTACTCGCCGGCGTCGGACTGATCGCCTCGTCGCGCGGCGTGAGCGCCGCCGAAGACTGCGCGGGTACGGTGTTCACCGCCGACGAAGGGGCCGCGAGCATCAGCGCGGTCGACCTCCGAACCGGCCAGGTATCGAGCACTGCCCTGCAGGTCACGCCGCACAACGTTCAGGCCGTCGCTTCCGGGCGTCGGCTGTTCGCGGTCGGCACCGCGTCCGGCGCGCATGGCGCGGATCATACGCGCGCGAACGGTCGTCTGGTCGTGCTGGAACCGGTGTCGGGCGCCGCGCCGCGCATCGTGGCGGAGATCGCCGCCGGTCGGCACCCTGGCCACGTCGTGGCGGACAGCGTGGGCGAACGCGCCTTCATCACGGATTCCGAAGCGGACGCCTTGCTAATCGTCGATGTCATGCAGCGCCGCGTCGTGGCGAGCGTGCCGGTGGGGGACTATCCCCATGGGCTACGGCTCAGTCCGAACGGCCGCGAAGCCTGGCTCGCCAACGTCCGGGATGGCACTGTTTCGGTGGTGGACATCGCGGCCGGCCGCGAGGCGGCACGGATCCCGGTGGGGCCATCGCCCGTGCAGGTCGGCTTCGCTCCGGACGGAGGGCGCGCCTATGTCTCGCTGCGCGGGGCGAATGCCGTCGCCGAGATCGATGCGCGAACCCGTCGCGTCCTGCGACGGATTCCTGTCGGCCCCGGGCCGGTGCAGCTCTTCGCTACGCCGGACGGCAAGCTCCTCTATGTTGCTAATGAAGGCACGCGCGCCGCGCCCGGAACCACGGCTTCGGTGATCGACCTCGCCGCAGGCAGCGTCGTCGCGACCATCGAGACCGGCCGTGGCGCGCATGGGGTGGTGGTCTGCGAGACGGGCAGCCGTGCCTTCGTGACCAACCTCTACGACGACACGCTAACGGAAATCGACGTGGCGACCCAGACGGTGCGGCGCCGCCTCAGGGTCGGCCGAACGCCCAACGGCGTGACTTGGGCACCAGTCTGACGCGGTAGGTGGCGAGCGGCTCAGGCCGGCTCGCTACCCCGGAAGCGCATAAAGGTCGTGTGCCGGCCGGCGGCGTCGAAGGCGATCACGTCGTAGACCTCGTCGGGCTGGCCGGGAACCTCCATCCCGGGCGCGCCGACCGGCATGGCCGGCACCGCAAGCCCGAGAATGCTGGACGGGCGATCGGCAAGCGCTCGCCGTACGGCGAGCGCGGGCACATGCCCCTCCAAGACCAGGCCCCCCACTCGGGCCGCATGGCAGGACAGGAGGTCCGCCGGCGTGCCGAGCATCCGCCGCACCGGGCCGAGCGCCGGCAGGACGGTCTCGCGCACCGTGAAGCCGGCTTCCCGCATATGCGTGACCCACGCACCGCAACAGCCGCAATTCGGATCCCGCCAGACCTCGAGTAGCAGGTTCGTTTGCGCCCCGGCGGGCCACGCGGCCAGGGCGCCGAGGCCGATCAGTACGCCGCGCCTGTGGATTATCATCATCGCTTCTCCTTCCTATCCGGCGCGCGGCAGCGTCAGGGTCGCGACCAGACCGTTACTTGGCCGGTTGCACAGCGCGACCGTTCCGCCATGGCGTTCCGCCACCTGGCGCGCGATGGTCAGACCAAGGCCCGAGCCGCTCGAGTCCGGATTGCGGGACGGATCCAGCCGACGAAAGGGCTCGAACGCCGCCTCGATCTCCGCCTCCGGAATGCCCGGCCCGTCATCCTCTACTGCAACTTCCACGGAGCTACCGTGATCCCGCAGCGTCACGCGCGCCGCACCGCCGTACTTCACGGCATTGTCGATAAGGTTAGCGAGCGCGCGCTTGATGGCGATCGGGCGACAGGCAAGGCGCACCTGGGATGGTCCGTCATAGGAAACGTTACGGCCTGCGTCCGTGGCATCATCGCACAGCGTTTCCAGGATCGCCGCAAGATTGGTCACGCGCAGTTGCTCCTGCTCAGCCTCACCGCGCAGATAGGCGAGCGTCGCCGTGATCATCGCCTCCATCTCGTCGAGGTCGGCATCGATCTTTCGCTGTGACTCCTGATCCTCAATGAAGCCGGCTCGCAGGCGGAGCCGCGCAATCGGAGTGCGCAGGTCGTGGCTTACCGCGGCCAGCGCCTGGACGCGGTCCGCGATCAGGCGATCGATTCGTGCCTGCATGCGGTTGAAGGCTTGGGCGGCGTGCCGCACCTCGCGCGGGCCATCCTCCGGGACCGGCAGGGTTGGGCCTGGACGCCCAATGCGATCCGCCGCGATGGAGAGCTCCCGCAGCGGTCGCGCAATCAGCCGCACGACCAGCAGGGCGAGCAGCAGGATCCCAGCGCCCATGGCGCTCGTGGAAAGCAGCGTCGCGTGCTCCACCACAGTCGGCCGGAACAGTGCGGCAGCGAAGTTCAGCCAAGTCCCGTCCGGTAGCTGCAATGCGCCAACCAACTGATGGCTGTTGCCGCCGGCGCCGGCTGAACTGTCTACTGCCTCATCGGCATAGCCTAGACGCATACCCCGATCGGCAAGCGCGGGTTCCAGCTCCAGCAGCCGCGTGCGGACGGCTTCGATGCGCGCACTCGTCTCATCGGTGAGATGCACCGTAGCCATCGGCGTCCAGTGCAGGTCGAGCCCGATCGAGGATAGTGCATGCGCCATGCGGTCGCGATCCGCCTGCGGCAGTTCCGCGACTGCGCGCTTGGCCGTCGCCAGACGCTCGGCGAGCTGGCTCTCGCGCGTCGAGCCCAGAACGGCTTCGGTGCCGGTCTGGTGCAGCCATAGACTGCCAAGGTGGAAGCCCAGCAGCCCGACCAGTAGGACCAGAACGATCCGTCCGCCCAGGGTATCGGGCAGCAGCCTCCGCATCACCCGCGCGTCACGGCGGGGATGAACATGTAACCGGCACCGCGAATGGTCTTGATGATTGCCGGGCTGTCGTCGGTCGGTTCGACCTTCCTGCGAAGCCGGCTGACCATGACATCGACCGAACGGTCGATGCTGTCCGAGACGCGGTTGCGCGCCAGATCCAACAGCTGATCGCGGGTCAGCACGCGCTGCGGATGCTCGCAGAAGGCCAGCAGCATGTCGTACTCGCCGCTCGAAAGATCCACGATGCTTGTGTCCGGCGCCGTCAACTCACGCCGCCGCGTGTCCAGGGACCAACCGGCGAATAGAATGCGATCCCCCGCGGCGCCCGCCAGCCTCGCCTCCTCGACCGGCTGGGCGCGGCGCAGGACGGCGCGGATGCGGGCCAGCAGTTCCAGGCGGCTGAAGGGCTTGGGGATGTAGTCGTCCGCCCCGAGCTCGAGGCCGACGATGCGATCCGTTTCGTCGCCTCGAGCCGTCACCATGATGATCGGCACCCGCGTCTTGGCGCGCAGTGCCCGGGTCAGGTCCAACCCGGACTGGCCCGGTAGCATCACGTCGAGCAGGATCAGGTCCACCGGCGCATTGCTGAGTGTCTCCCACATCTCCCGGCCATCGCGTGCGCCGGTCACGCGATAGCCGTTCTGGCGTAGGAATTTCGCGATCAGCGTGCGCATCTCGCCGTCGTCCTCGACAACGACGATATGGGCTTCATGCGCGATTATGTCTGCGGCCATGGCAAGTGCTCTTCTCGGTTCTCGCGGCCTTGAGTCTCGTCTTAGAATTTAGAATAGCGAGCGAATACCGATGACCGCATAGCTATTGGTTGTCCGCTCTCCGTCATGGCGAGCCTCGTTCGCGGTCCTGCCCAGCAGACTCCCCCAGCCCACTTCGACATAGGGTGCGATGCGGGGCGTGAACTCGTATCGCAACTGGAGAGAGAACCTGATGTCCGTGAAGCCGGCGTAGGTGCCCTGCTCTCGGTCGTCGGCGGACTGAACATTGGTCGTCAACTTCGGCCTGAGATACATGCCCGGCCCGGAATCGCCAAAGACTTCACGTGCGAGGAGCAGGTCGGTGGATAGTTCCAGCCGGCCCGCGGCCACGCCCTGCTCGCTCAGGTACGCGGTCGCCTCTACCTCGTAGAAGTTGGGGGCGATGCCTGACAAGCCGAGGGCTGCGTAGTTGCGGTTGGTGGGGAAGAAGTCGCGCCGCCATCCGACATTGAAGTCCCAGAACTCCGAAATAGGCCGGTTGTAGAAGAGTTGGATCTCCGCATCCTCTGTCTCGCCCCGGATCATCTCCCCCTCCGAGCGGAAGAAAATGCGGTTCTCGGCCGTGCCGACACGCGCGTCGAAATCCCAACTGAAGCGATCGCCGGCCGACGATCCGCCCCAATCGAGATTGTTGAGGCGAAAGCGCGAACTCAGCGCATCGTGGTTGTGTGCATAGGCCGGCGAAGCCACGGCGACGAGTGTGGCTGCAACCGCCAGGGATGAAAGGAGACGCATCAGCCGGCACTCACGAGCCGCGCCGGTTCCACGATGAAACGCGTCATCATCCCCGCTTCCATGTGATAGAGAAGGTGGCAGTGGAACGGCCAGTCGCCGACTTCGTCTGCCGTCAGCAGGACAGAGGCCTCAGCTCCCGGGCGCACAAGCACGACATGCTTGTAGGGCAGCCGATTGCCGGCCCCATTCTCGAGTTCCATGAACATGCCGTGCAGATGCATCGGATGGGCCATCATGGTCTCGTTGATGAAGCGGATCCGCACGCGCTCGCCCTCGCGGGTGCGGATGGGCTGCTCCATGCCGAACGGGCGGCCGTCGATCGTCCAGTTGTAGCGGTTCATCTGCCCGCCAAGTCGCACCACGATCTCGCGCGATGGCGCGGGAGCATTGTTCCTGGCAATCGTGCTGCGAAGGTCAGCGTAGCGAAGCGCGCGCTTGCCGGGCGGCGTGCCGGCGAATTCCCATCCCATCGCCCGGCCATCGGCCGCGGCACCAGGTGCGGGCATGGCGTGCCCGGCGTGAGGATTCGCTGCTGCCGGCGGCGCACTTGGCATTGGCATGGTGTGGCCGGCGTGTGGATTCGCTGCGCCGGCCGTTGCCATCGGCATGGCATGCCCCGCATGGGGGTTGCTGGCCGGCGCGGACGGCATCGGCATGGCGTGTCCGGCATGAGGATTAGAGCCACCGCCCATGTCCATGCCGCCATGCGCCATGCCCATATCGGCCATCGTCAGAACGGTGCGCGGACGCAACGCGGGGATCGGCCCGCTCATGCCCTGCCGTGGTGCGAGCGTCCCGCGCGCGAAGCCGCTGCGGTCGATCGGTTCGGCCATGATGGTGTAGGCGCGCGCGGTCGGCGGTGTGACCAGCACGTCATAGGTCTCGCCAATGCCGATCCGGAATTCGTCGGCCGGGGCGGGCAGGACCGGCATGCCGTCGGCGGCGACCACCAGCATCCGGAGCTCCGGCATGGCGACGTCGAAGATCGTCATGGCGGACCCGTTGATGAAGCGCAGCCGAACGCGTTCCCCAGGGTTGAACAGCCCGGTCCAGTTGTCATCCTTGCCCTTGCCATTCACCAGGAACTGATACCCGGTGACATCCGCGAGGTCGGTGGGATCCATCCGCATGTCACCCCAGTCCATGCGATCACGGATCGTCGTACCCAACCCGTCGCGACGCGCGTCGCGCAGGAAGTCGATGAAGGTGCGCTGGCCTCGATTGTAGAAGCCTTCGCGCGCGCGGAGGTTGCGGAAGATCGCCTGCGGTGACTCGCGGCTGTGATCCGACAGCAGCACGACATAGTCGCGCGCGAAGGTCGTCGTCTCTGGCCGGGCCGGCTCGATCACGATCGCGCCGTACATGCCCGCCTGCTCCTGGGAGGAGGAGTGGCTGTGATACCAGTAGGTGCCCGACTGACGAAGGCGGAAGCGGTAGGTGTAGGTCGCGTTTGGTTCGATGGCGACGAAGCCGTTGAAGCCAGGCGCCCCGTCCATGACACCGGCGAGCAGAAGGCCGTGCCAGTGAATGGAGGTCGGCTCGTTGAGCCTGTTGGTCACGCGAATGACGACTTCCTCGCCTTCGCGCCAGCGCAGGGTCGGGCCCGGTATGGAGCCGCCGATGCTGATGCCGTTGCTTGTGATGCCGTCCGCGGTGATGCGTGTGCGCTCAACTGCGAGATCAAGCTCGCTGTTGGCCGATGCGAATGAGCGCCGGCCCGGATAGGCAGTGACGACGCCGGCAGCTCCGGCGGCGACCCCCAGGCGGAGTGCATCTCGTCGAGAAAGATCTGCCGACATCGTCATGCCCTCCAATCAGCGACCGGTGACTTCGAGATCGGCGCGCATGCCGGATTCGTAGTGGCCAGGGATGTTGCAGGCGATCTCGATCGTCCCGGCACGATTGAATCTCCAGGAGATCTCGCCCGTCTTGCCCGGCTCGACCAGCACGGTGTTGGGGGCGGTGTGGCTCATGGAGTGACCGCCAGGCCCGCTCATGTTCAGGCTGACGACACGCTCCGGCGTGATCATGCCGTGCTCCATCATCATGGCCATTTCCGGCCGATGCGCGGCATGGACCTCTGCTGGCGCAAAGCTGAACTCATGGAGGAACTGCCCCCGATTCACCGCGACGAACCGGATCGTTTCACCCGCACGAACCTGAATCCGACGCGTATTGTACCGGTGGTCGGTCATCTCGATCCGAATGACGCGGCCCTGACCCCTGTGCGCGGGCGCGCCGAGCAACTGCTCATTGTTGCCGTGCCCTTCCGGCGCCGCGGCAGCAGGCAGTGATGCGAGTGCGACGGGAAGCGCGAAAGCGGAGGCGAGGCCGAGCATGAGCGCGCGGCGGTTTCGGACGGTCACGGGCATCTCCATGTCCTGGAGGGTGGCGGGGCAGGAAGCACCCCGTGGGACACGTATGCCCGCCTATTTTTGACATAGGACAACCGCTTCATGACAAATGATTGCAGAGCGGCTTGGCCTGCTGTGCGGTGATCCACCGTTTGGCCGCAGGACACGCTCGCCCGCGCTCCGCGGCGCACCGTTCGCCTGGCAGTGAAAGGTGCGCCAAATCGGGCGATATGTCAGAGATGGAGATCCGGACGCGCTTCCATCGGCATCAAAGGTGAGACTGGCCTCGCATTTTCTTCAGACCTTCAACCTAACATCCCATTATTGCCTCTGCTGCCTCTGCAACATCCGCTGGTGCTCCTCGGCGGTCATGCCCGGCATCGTCTGTCCGACCTGACCCTGTTGCATCATCCGCTGATGCTCCGCAGCGCTCATCCCGGGCATGGTGGACGCCGGCGCGCTGACTGGTGCAGCCGCAGCGGCGGGCGGGCTAGCGGGTTGGGGCGCGCAGGCCGCAAGGCCTGTCGCAGCGACAGCCACCAGGGCTGCAGCGTGGAACTTCATGGCTTCGGTCTCCTTGCGAGGCAGATGAAAAAGTGACGACGAGCCCGCCTGCAGATGAAGCATCGCGCGACGAGATGGATGGATTGCAACCGCTTCGTGACATATTATTGCAAGCGTCGCGCTGCACGGCGGCCTAGGGGCAGGCCGCACGCCGGTCGCTGCGCTTCATATTGGCGGCGCATCACGGGCTTCCCATATACGCGAAAGTGAAGACAGCCGAATGGCACGAGGCTTGTGGCAGCCAGGGAGGGTAGCCATGCGACCGTCCAGGCGGATCTTTCTGGCGACTATTGGCGCAGGGATCTTGTCAGGGCGCCGCGCAGCGGCGGCGGCGCCGCTGGTGATGGTCTACAAAGCAGAATCCTGTGATTGCTGCGATGCTTGGGTTGAACATCTGCGAAACTCTGGGCTGCACGTGATCGCGCACCATTCAGATGATCTACCCGCTATGCGGCGGCGCGCTGGCGTTCCCCACGAATTGGCGTCCTGCCACACCGCCTTCGTCGACAATTACGTGATCGAAGGCCATGTCCCTCCGGCATCCGTGTGGCGTCTTCTCGGCGAGCGACCAGCCGGTGTCCTGGGACTCGCGGTGCCCGGCATGCCAGTCGGCTCTCCCGGCATGGAGACGCCCCGTGGCGGCGCAAGCGAGCCCTATACTGTCTGGCTTTTCTCAGTCGCAAATCCACCACGCCCCTATGGGACGACCGTTGAGGCGCACCCATCACGACCTCGCAAATGGGTTACGCTTCGAAGCTGACGAGCGCCCGGAGCGAGGCAGTTCCGCCAAGACCGGGCGCTCGTCTGTCGTAACGCCCCGGACGCGACAATCACGTCCAAGGGGCAGCGTACGGGGACACCGCGCCAGGACGAGCTGCGAATGGTGAGGACGGCCACCTCACCATTGTACCGGATATCGACGTTCTTGCCTTTGACGAAGACGCACCGACAGGGCGGCTGGCGAGCAGCGCGGTCAGCGCAGCATCGCTTCTGCGGGAGCAGAGCTAGCGGAGCGACCGCGGCAGGGTCTCGAGGTTGGACAGTGCCGGATTGTGGCGCCCTGAGAAGTCGGGAAGCGCATGCGGCGCGCGGGCCGCTGCCTCATTGTCATACTCGATGTCGACGTTCTCGCCGCTGATCCGGACATTGCTGACCGGACGCGTGGTCACGCCCTGCAGCACACTCGTGTCGTAGATCGGCGCGAAGTCGGGCGACGGGCCGTAGCCGATGACGCGCGCCGTCGTGACCGGTGTCGCGTTGGTATTGTAGAATGGCACGCGCATCGGACCGACGGGTGTGACGCCGAGGGACACCACCGGCGCGCCGTCCGCGGTGGCGGGGAGCGGTGCTGCGACGGCCAAGCCGGTGGCGGCGAGTGCGGCGAGCGCGAACGATTTGGTCTTGGTGAACATGGGGAGTTGTTCCTTCAATCAGGCGCGGTAAACTCCAACGCCGTCGAGAAGCAACATCTCTCAGTAGCATTGCACACATTTCTCTCAAACATATCAAATAATAACCACTGCGCAGGATTGTGTCAGTGTCGTCAATTTGTGATTTCACAGTAGTGCGAGGATACGCGGCATACCTTTCGCTGCGCCTGGACGAAGAAGCGAGAACCCAAACATCAACGTCGATCACGGTTCTACCCGTCCATCTGCAGCAAACCCGGTCGCATCAGCGCCGCGCTCCTTCGCGTCGGTCAGCGCAAAGTCCCGCGCCGGTCACGGCTTCAGCGGGTCAAGGAAGCGCCGGTGCGCGTTCAGCGGCTTTTTGGCGTCACTCGCCGGGTGGTGTGCGAAAGCGCCGCGGTGCGCCGCGCCGGTTGGCCGCACTTGAGGGCAAAGCAATCGGCGCCCCTCGCTGATGTCGCTTGCGTTGTCCCGTGCCGTCGTGTTGCGGCAGGTCGCTACGCGGCCGAGGTCATCGGGATGACCTCTCGCCACGCTCGAAGCGACTCTGCCGTTCCTGGAATTCGCGCTCGCGGCCGGCCCAGGTGCTCCTAATGAAGGTGAGGACAGCATCAATCTCCGCATCCGAGAGCACGCTCTCGAAGCCCGGCATGTCGCTCGCGTAGCCCTCGCCGACAATAGCCGCTGGTCCGTACTTGGTAATCCGAAACAACACGCTGTTGGCGTGATGCCACGTATGTCCTGTGGCATCGTGTGGCGGTGCGGGGAGGCGCCCGTCAGTGCGACGCGACCGCCAGTTCGGCTGACCTTCCAAGTTCGCGCCGTGGCAGCTCGCGCACTGCGCGGCATAGACCCGTTGTCCGAGCGCGAGTTGCGCCGGATCGGATCGTGCATCGCCTCGTAAAGCAGATCCCCACCAGACAAGCGCGAGCGCCGCCACGCCCAAGCCCGCCAGTGCTGCGATAATGCCCAAGATTGCCACGCTACGTCGCCACGTCACCGCCGCCCTCCAGAACAGGTACTTCAGCTGCGCCGCGATACCGAGCAGCAGCAGGACGGCGAGCAGGACCAACAGCAGCCTGGTCCCCATGTACTTTCGCCACTCATTGCCCCGTCCATCATCGGCCGCTTGTCCGATACGCACGCAGCTACTGTCAGCCCCATAGTCTAGATAGTCTCCTCAGTACATCGGTCGTTGCTTTCGTCGACCTGGGCGGGCGGACTCCTCTGCCAGACCCGCACCCGCCTGGCGTGCCGTGGCTCATAGACCTGCGCGCACTCACGCGGCGGGAGTTAGGAAGCTGGGCTGCTCGCTGCGCCGCCGCTTCGGCGCGCGTGGCGTGGAAGCCAGCCCCTCGCGCCGCCAGATGCGCTCCACATGCTTGGCGTTCAGGGGAGGGAAGGTCAGCGCCGATAAACATGCGCGAGAACCTCGTCGGCGACGCGCTGGCCTCCATCACCACACTGGCTATGGAACGTCCTATCCAAGGCCTGGACCGGCGGTGCTGCCATGGCGGACGCTTCGTTGAACAAGCGCATGACGGTGCGGCTCGGGCCGGCGGTGGCCTTCGCGCAGATCGGAATCGTGGGCTCCGACGGGCTGAGCTCGAGGCGCTGCGGCTCTACGCGTTGCCCGAGGCCGCGCCGGCAGGCCGTGAAGGGACATAGACAATCCTCCCACCGGACGGACCGGGTCGACCGTGGCGGCGCCAGGATCGGCCCGGCGGCCTGTGCGGCTCAGCCCGCGCGTGCCAGCGCCCGCCGGAAGCCGGCCAGGGCAATGACCACGAAGCTGCCACCGAGCACCGCCAGTGCCGCCAGGTGATGCCAGACCATCGCAAAACCGGCGCCGCGATACAGCACGCCCTGCGCGAACGCCACGAAGTGCCGGGCCGGCGACAGCATCACCCCCCACTGCAGCCAGTCCGGCATGCTCTCGAGCGGCGTGCTCGAGCCAGAGAGCAGGATCATCACCATCAAGACCGGGACCGTCGCCAGCCCGAACTGCCCCATCGAGGGGGTGGCGTTGGCGAGCAGCATACCGAGCGCGGCCACCGAGACCTGATAAAGCGCCGTGCCCGCCAGGAAGAGCGACGGCGAGCCGACCAGCGGCACTCCGAGCAGCAGGCGCACGACCAGCAGCAAGGAGAGCGAAGCGGCCACGACGATCACCAGCGCATTGGCCCACAGCTTCGCTAGCAGGATCTCGATCGGCGTGACCGGCATCGCCAGCAGGTGCTCGAGCGTGCCGTGGTCGCGCTCTCGCAGCATGGCGGCGCCGGGCAGGATCAGGGACAGCATGGTGATCATGTTGATCAGCTGCATGACCGACGCGAACCGCTCGGCCCGCAGATTCGGGTTGAAGCGGACTCGCATCACGACCTGCACCGGCGCGACGGGACCCACGCCCGCGCGTGCCCCCACCGCATCCATGATCGCCTGCTGGATGTACGCAGCGCCGTTGCCCGCCTGCGACATCGCGGTGGCATCGACATTCAGCAGCACGGCGCTGCCGCGGCCGGAGAGCAGGTTGGCCTCGAAACGCGGCGGGATCTCCAGCACGAAGACCTGGCGGCCGGCATCCACCGCCCGCGCGACCTCCGGTGTCGGGATCGCCACGGGCGGCCTGAACTGCGGCGGCAGCAACGCCGCGGTGATGCTACGGGACAGCGCGGAGCGATCCTCGTCAACCACCGCGACGGCAGCATTGCGCACCTCCATCCGCATCCCAGTGGCGGAGACATAGACGGACAGGCTGAAGGCGTAGACCATCAGCAGCAGCAGCACCGGGTCGGCACGCAGCCCGCGGAGTTCCTTGACGCCGAGCCGGAGGATGTTCGAGAGGCCGCGCATCTCACGCCTCCTGCTTGCGCAGCGCGAGGCAGGCAGCCGCGAGGTACGTCACTGCGAAGGCAGCGAGTGCAACGTGGTTGGGCCACAGTTCGGCGAAGCCCAGCTGCTTGGTCATGGCGCCGACAGCAATCGGGTGGAACCAGCTAGCCGGAAACAGCAGCCCCATCACCCAACCCCCGCCGGTGAGCGAGGAGGTCGGCACGAACAGGCCGGAGAAGTTCACCGTCGGCAGGATGGCGAGGATGGCGGTCGCGAAGACCGCCGCCACCTGGCTGCGGACGAAGGCGGAGACGAACAGGCCGAAGCCCGTCGCCGCGAGCACGTAGAGCAGCCCGCCGAGCGCGAGCGCCGCTGCCGAACCGCGCACCGGCACGTCGAACACCAGCCACGCCACCACCAGCATGAGGGCGAAGCTCGCCAGCGCCACCGCGACGTAGGGCAGTTGCTTGCCGACGAGGAATTCGGGCGCGGTGACCGGGGTTGCGCGGAAATTGGCGATCGCGCCGGTCTCCTTCTCCCGTACGACGGCAACCGCCGTCATCATCGCTGGCACCAGCACCAGCATCAGCATGATCACCCCGGGCACATTAGCGAGTGCGCTGCGGAAGGCCTGATTGTAGCGCAGACGTAGCTCCACCTGGACCATCGCGGGCGGTGCGGCGATGCGCTCGCGCGCCACCTGGTCGGCAAGCCAGGTCTGCGTCAGCCCCGCCACGTAGCTCCGCACCGTCTCGGCCCGGAACGGCATGGCGCCGTCGATCAGGATGCCGAGCTCCGGCCGCGCGCCGCGCCGCAGGTCGCGGCCGAACCCCGGCGGTATCTCGAGGGCCAGGACCAGGTTGCCGCTCTGCAGCCTTGCCTCCAGCTCGCCGGCGTCCTGGGCTGGCGGGTTCTCCCGGAAGTAGTGCGACCCGGCGATGCTGGCGATGATCTCGCGGCTCTCCGGCGTGCGGTCCAGGTCCAGCGCGGCGAAGGGCAGCCGCTCGACGTCGAAGGAGATGCCAAAGCCGAAGGCCAGCATCAGCAGGACGGGGCCGATCAGCGCGAAGGCGATGCGGACGGGGTCGCGGACCAGCTCCAGTGCCTCGCGGAAGGCGCAGGCGAACAGTCGGCGCGGATCGACGCGCCGCCGCTGCATTGCCGCCACAGCCGGTTGCACGCTTTCAGGCGGCGGAGGCGGCGGCTCGGGGTCGGCCGCTTCCTCGAGCCAGGCAACGAAGGCATCCTCGAGGTTCGCCACGCCGCGCTGCGCGACAAGCTCGCGCGGCGTGCCGACGGCCAGTACCCGGCCCGCATGCATGAGCGAGATGCGATCGCAGCGCTCAGCCTCGTTCATGAAGTGGGTCGAGAGGAAGACCGTGACGCCGTCCTCACGCGAGAGCCGCAGAAGGTGGCTCCAGAACAAGTCGCGCGCGATGGGATCGACGCCCGAGGTCGGCTCGTCGAGGATCAGGAGCTCGGGCTCGTGTACCAGGGCGGCGGCCAGTTGGAGCCGCTGGCGGATGCCCAGCGACAGCGCCTCCGGCATCGCGTCTGCGACCGCGGCAAGGTCGAAGGCGCGCAGCACCTCGGCGACGCGAGACGCGACGCGGGACTCGCCGAGGCCATACAGGCGGGCATGCAGTTCGAGGTTCTGCCGCACCGAAAGCTCAACGTACAGCGAGAAGGATTGCGACATGTAGCCGACCTGGCGGCGCGCCTCGGCGCCGCCGGCACCAGGCGGGCGGCCGAGGATCCGGGCCTCGCCGCCATCGGCGGGCAGCAGCCCGGTCAGCATCTTCATGGTGGTGGTCTTGCCGCAGCCGTTCGAGCCGAGGAAGCCGAAGATTTCACCGCGGGCGATGGTGAGATCGACGCCCGCCACCGCGGTGAAGGCGCCGAAGCGCTTGACGAGGCCATGCGCCTCGATCGCCGGAGGCGCTGCGACGGAATTGACCGGTCGCGCGCGGGCGGTGCCGGGCGGTCGATGGCCTTGGCGGCGTGCCTCGGGCAGCAGGCGGATGAAGGCGTCCTCCAACGTCGCCGAGCCGGCCTGCGCCTTCAGCGCGGCTGGCGCGCCACTGGCGATCACCCGTCCGGTGTCGAGCGCGGCAAGCCAGTCGAACCGCTCCGCCTCCTCCATGTAGGCGGTGGCGACCAGCACGCTCATTCTCGGGCGCCGCGCGTGCAGCCGGTTGATCAGCGCCCAGAACTGGCGGCGTGAGAGCGGGTCCACGCCGGTCGTCGGTTCGTCGAGCACGAGCAGGTCGGGTTCGTGGACCAGCGCGCAGCACAATGCCAGCTTCTGCTTCATGCCGCCGGAAAGCTTTCCGGCCGGACGGCCGGTGAAGGGCGCGAGCCCGGTCGCCGCAAGCAGCTCAGCGCCGCGGACGTGGCGCGCGACCGCGTCCTGGCCAAACAGGCGACCGAAATGGTCGAGGTTTTCGGCGACCGATAGGGTCGGATAGAGGTTCCGTCCGAGCCCCTGCGGCATATAGGCGATGCGCTGCCGGCAGGCGGTCCGGTGCGCCGCGTTCCTGAGGTCGCCGCCGAGCACCAGAAGGCCGCCATCCTGCGACCGGCGCACCCCGGCGACCAGGCCGAGCAAGGTGGACTTGCCGACGCCGTCCGGCCCGACCAGCCCCGCCATGACGCCGGCCGGGATCGCCAGGGAGACATCGGCAAGCGCTCCCACCCTGCCGTAACGGTGCGACACCGCATCGAGCTCGGCGGCATTCTGCCGGGCCGCCTCGGTCATGGCAGGCGGACCGCGAGGCCCGGCGGCCAGTCCACCGATGCGTCCGTGCGCACATAGGCCATGCCGCGCACGCCGCCGCGCACCCGGTCCGCATGGCGCTCCAGCAGATCACGCGGCAGCCGCAGCTTGACGCGGAACATCAGGCTCTCGCGCTCGGCCGCCGTCTCGACCTGGCGTGGCGTGAACTGCGCCTCCGGCGAGACGAAGCTCACCGTCGCCGGGATCACGAATTGCGGAATCGGATCGAGCACGAGCCGCGCCTCGGCACCGTCGGCGAGGCGGCCCGCGACGCCGGCCGGCAGGAAGATGATCATCGAGACGTCGGTCGGGTCGATCAGGGTCGCGACCCGGCCGCCCGCCGGCAGCACTTCCCTCGGGTGGACGAGGCGGTAGAGCACGCGGCCGGTGTGCGGCGAGAGCAGCACCAGATCCTGCAGCGCGGTCCGGTACTGCGCCACCAGCGCCGCCACCGCCTCCACCGCCGCCGCCGCGCGCCGCTGGCCAGCAAGTGCGACCGCGAGCGTCGCCTCGGCGCCGTCAACGGCGTTGCGCCGCCGGTCGAGCTGCTCGGCGGTGGCGAAGCCTCCCCGGCTCAGCTCGACTGCGCGGTTCAGCTCTACCCTCGCGAGGTCGCGCGCGCTGCGCGCCCGCGTGATCTCCGTCGCCGCCTGCGCGAGGGCCTGCTCGGCCTCGCGCATCTGCGCCTCGGCCGCGCGCAGCTGCGCTTCGGCGGTCGCCGCATCGAGCCGCGCGATCACCGCGCCCTCCTCCACCATCTGGCCCTCCTCGACGAGCACCTCGGCGACGCGACCGGGGACCTTGGTGGCGATGTCGAACTGCTCCGCCTCGATGCGCCCGTTGGTGCTGACGATGCCGGCCGGCAGCGCCGGCGCGCGCCCGTAGAGCCACCAGGCCGCAGCGCCGCCCAGGGCGAGCACGGCCGGAAGCAGCAGACCGAAAAGCCATCGCCGGGACCGTGCCGGTGTGGCCTTGGTGATCGCCTCTGCGATGGTCGGAGGCACGTCGGGCATGGCGGTCCTTTCGGCCAGGTCACGCCGCCCCATCGTTGATCAGGATCAAAACGCGGCGACGTCCGGCCTGAATCAGTGCGAGCAAGCGAACGGTCCCTGCCAGCCTACCGCAAGTGGGCCCGTGGGGCGCTGCAGGAATGGCGGGCGCGGAGCGTGAGCATACCGTCGCCACGACACGAAGCAGGCCCCGAACTCGACCAGCCCATACACGCCGCGTCCGATACGGGCACCGTGTTAGCCGCGGATGAGTTCGGCAACGCGCTCAGCGCCATCGACTTGGCGAATGGTGGCAGCCTGACCTCCGCGGCGCTCCCGTTCTCTCAGACACGCTCTGACACATTTAATCATTTCATTGCTGCGGGCGGTTTCGGGCGTTTCGTTGATCTGCATCATGGACCACGCAGCGCGGCGCGGCGACCATGCGTCCAGCGATGCGGAGAAGCCGGCGCGTGCCCGAATGTTCAGCGCGTCCCTGAATCGAAGCGCGATCGCGCCGCCGCTTGAGGAGAACGCGATGAGCTCGACCCATTATGGCGGTGAGGGAGCGGCCCCGGCTGGCCGGCCGTCTCGCCTCGACGTCCTTGCCACGGTCGGCTGCGGGGCGGTCCTGCTCTACGTCCTCGTCACCGAACACCGGGCACATCTGCTCGGCGGCTTGGCCTACCTGCCCTTCCTGCTGCTTCTGCTTTGCCCCCTGATGCACCTGTTCGTGCATGGCGGCCTTGGTGGACGTAGCGGCCCACCGCAAGGCGACGGGCGTGACGTCCGTGAGGGCCGACGCGCTACCGTGACCGTGGCGCTCCACACGCTGCTGCTCAAGTGGACGCGGCTCGACGGCGTGAGTGCAGCTGGCCGCACGACCGCCCTGCCGGATGCCGCCGCTGCGCGCCCGACCGGTGCGCCGGCATGAACTCCCGGCCGCATGGCGCGGGGGGCGTGCGGCGCGGTCCCTTCGCCGTGCTTCTCGTCACCGTGTTCGTCGTCTCGCTCGGCTACGGGGTCGTGCTGCCTGTCCTGCCGCTGATCGTGGAGCACCTGACAGGATCGTCGGACTCCGCGTTCATCGGGCGCCACACCGCGTTCCTGACCGGCGTCTTCGCGGCCGCGCCGCTGGTGGCCGCCTATCCATGGGGTCGGCTGTCTGACCGCTTTGGGCGTCGCCCCATCCTGGTCGCGAGCCTGGCCGGCTTCGCCCTGACTCTGGCGGCATCGGCGACGGCCGGCAGCCTTTGGCTCCTCTACCTCGGCCGGCTGCTGAACGGCGGCTTCGCCGCCGCCGTGTTTCCCGTCACGCTCGCCTTCATCGCGGACGGGGAGACGGATGAGCGCCGGCGTGCGCGGCGCTTCAGCTTGGTCGGCATGACGGCCATCCTCGGCTTTTTCGTTGGGCCCATGCTCGGCGGCATCGTGGCGGGCAGGGGCTCGCGCGCGCTCGGCGGCGCCACCTTCTTCACGAGCAACGCCCTACCGTTCCTCGTCGCCGCGGGCCTGGCAGCGGTGGCCGCCGTGGCGGTCCGCTGGCTGCTGCCGGGCGGCCCGCCTCCCGCTCGGCCCCCACAGCACCAGCGGCAGGGCTTGCCGGCGGGCGTGGTCCGGCTGCTGCTCCTCGCAGCCGCGACGGCAGCGGGAGTTGGCACATTCGAGGTCGGTCTGACCTTGCGCAGCCGCGAGCTGGCAATGACCCCGGAAGCGCTCGGTCTGATGTTCGCGTCGTGCAGCCTGGTGATGCTCGTTGCTCAAGGGATCATCTTTTCGCCGCTCATCAAGCCGGCCACGACGCGTTGGTTCATCGCACCCGCCTTCGCGGCGATGGCGGGCGGCCTGGCACTCGCCCCGCTTGCCCCCGGGTTCGACACTCTGCTGGTGAGCGTGGGCGCGGTCGCGGCGTCCGCCGGCCTGATTGCGCCGGTGCTCGCCTACTGGGTGTCGCTCGCCGCCGGGGGACGCCACGGCGTCACGCTCGGTCTGCAGACCGTCGCGACGAGCTTCGGCCAAACGCTGGGCTCGGTGGGCGCCGGCCTGCTGTTCGGCCTCGGAGGCATGCCGGGCGCTGCCTTCGTGCTCGCCGCTGCCCTGATGCTGGCAGGCGCCGTGGCGAGCCTCAGGCTTCCGGCGCTGCTCGCAAGCGCTGGCGGCGCCGGCGGCGACCAAATCCAGCCTGGCATTGCAGGGGAGACGTCCGCATGACCTCGATCGAGAGAACGCGTCCAGATACGACGACGCGGCGGCGCGGGTGCCTTGGCGCCGCACTGGCGCTCTCAGCCTTTGGGCTCGCATCGCCCCGGCCGGCCTGGGCGGCCACCGACGGGAACTACCAGATTGTTGGAAACCTCGCGGCCTATCTCGGGGTGCTTCCCGCGGAACTCGTCCGCGGCCATCCGGCCAGCCATCCCGAGACGCAGATGCACGGCGGCCCGCCGCGCGGGTCGCACGCCTATCACATCGCCGTCGCGTTCTTCGACCGATCCTCGGGCGCGCGGATCGAAGATGTCGAGGTCGCGGCGACGATCTCCGGCATGGGCCATGTCGGTCGGACGTATGTGCCGCTCGAGCCGATGCTGGTGGCCGGCTCCGTAACCTATGGCGGCTTCGTCACGCTGCCGGGGAGCGACCGCTACGCCATCGCGATCGACGTCCGCCGGCCCGGACAGCGGACGCCAACGCGGATAAACTTCTCCTACGACCACAGGCCTGGCTGACGGCCGCGGGCTTCCGGCGGGCCGCGTCGGCGCCTGCCCGAACCGGTCTTGCCACCCATCAACATCACGATAGAGGTGCCCGATGAGCCGGAAACCGAAATCAGAGACGGACCGCGATGCGCTGCGCCACCTCCAGGTCGAACTGGCGCGCCTCCAGAAGCACCTGATCGGCTCCGGCCGCAAAGTGCTGGTGATCTTCGAGGGCCGCGACGCCTCCGGCAAGGACGGCACGATCAAACGGATCGTCGAACACCTCAGCCCGCGCGAAACCCGCACCGTCGCACTGGGCAAGCCATCGGAGCGCGACCGAAGCTCCTGGTACTTCCAGCGCTGGGTTCAGCACCTGCCCGCCTCCGGGGAGATCGTCCTGTTCAACCGGAGCTGGTACAATCGCGCCGGCGTCGAGCGGGTCATGGGCTACTGCACCGATGAGGAATACGACGAATTTCTGACGACCGCCCCACTGTTCGAGCAGTTGCTCGTCCACTGCGGTATCACGATCCTCAAATACTACCTGGACATCTCCCGCGGCGAGCAGAAGCGTCGGCTGAAGGATCGGCGGGACGATCCTCTCAAGCAATGGAAGCTCAGTCCGATCGACGAGGTCGCGGTGAAGCGCTGGAGCGACTACAGTACCGCGCGCAACGAGATGCTGGCGCGCACCCACACGCCATTCGCCCCATGGACCGTCGTGCGCGCCGACGAGAAGTCGCCGGCGCGCCTGAACGTGATCCGGGATCTGCTGTCGCGCTTCGATTTCGGCAGCGCAAACCGCGCCCGCGACCTTCCCGACCCGAACATCGCCTTCCTGTACGACTCCGCGGCGCTGGCAAGCGGCCTGATCGCCGCGTGATTCACGGCACGGCACCCTTCGGCACCGTGCAGATCCGGTGTTGCGGCCGCCGCCGCGCCTTGATCTGCATCAGTGCGCGTGAAGCCGCCGCGGCGGATGCTCCACGCAGCGTGCCACCAGGAGGCGGCCGATGGATTGGCTTACGCAGAACTGGCTCTGGATTGTCGCTGCGGGGGCAATGTTCCTAGTCATGGGCCGCATTCACGGACACGGACACAGCGGGCACGGAGGCCGGCGGCACGACCATGGAAGCCACGACGTGGGCGACTTGGCGGGGCGTAGGGACGACAGCGGCCACGGCGCCGCCGCGGGCGATCCGAGGGAGGAAGAGGGACGAACGCTGGACCCTGTGAGCGGCCGCCCTGTTGCGAGGGACGGCACCGCGTTGTCGTCTGTTCACCTTGGCCGCGCGTACTATTTCGAAAGCCGTGAGAACCGCGACATCTTCGAGGAAGATCCCGCACGATATGTCGCGACGGCGCCGGATGCTGGACCGGCAATGGGACCCGCGGCTGGGCACGAACAGCGACGGCGGCACGGCTGCTGAGGCCACTACCCGGGCCGGAGCCCCTTTCCATCGTCGCAGTGGCCGCTGGGCCTGGCAACGGCCTTGCCGCGTCCGCGGTCGCTGTGGTTCCTTGGCGCATTGGCTAGTGATGCCGGCGGTCGTGCGCACGGCGCCGAATCTCACGCACGGTGCTCCGCGAATGGGAATTCTGTAGGCCTGCATCAGCGGGGTCCGGCCCGACCCTTCCCGCTGCGGCTTGGCTCACTCCCGCCCGACTGTCCACAGATCTGCCGGTTCTCGTGTGGTTGGAGGCTCTGCGTGCATAGGTTCTCCAAATGCGCCGGGCCACCGCGCACCTTGCCACGACGATGCGTGTCACATGGCGTTCCCCCATATCGCTAAAGCGGCGGCCGCCTGAAGAGCAAGTATCCCGCGGCCCAATATGCAGCCCGCGTCTTCCCCCGCCAACGCTTCGTCACCGCCCTCACGGGCGTCAGCGCGTGACTCGGGGCCGTCGCGCTCGGCTACAACTTCAACCTGAGACTCTTGTCTCCCCTTCCATCCACCGGTCTCCCGGCGCCCAGAGATGGGGTGGATGCCGCTCTCTCCCGATCGGCGTCGCAATGCGGCAAGCTTGTGATGCTGAACTCACAACCGGAAGAGAGGTGATCCCA
>LNFM01007508.1_pt1 | contig 38136 bp, 36 predicted proteins | sample 596031 | NCBI WGS metagenome assembly LNFM01 (sample SAMN04254537, study PRJNA301005) | activated carbon metagenome | isolation source: dual media filters at the Ann Arbor, Michigan drinking water treatment plant | place: USA: Ann Arbor | reverse complement strand
GCCTGAACTTCATGCGCGGGCGCACCTTCCTGAACAAGTTCGTGCTGATCGACGAGGCGCAGAACCTGACGCCCAAGCAGATGAAGACGCTGATCACACGCGCCGGGCCGGGCACCAAGATCGTCTGCCTGGGCAACCTGGCGCAGATCGACACGCCCTACCTGACCGAAGGCTCGTCGGGCCTGACCTACGCGGTCGACCGCTTCAAGGGCTGGCCACACGGCGGCCACCTGATGCTGGCGCGCGGCGAACGCTCGAGGCTGGCCGACTACGCGTCCGAGGTGCTGTGACGCACCGGAGCCACGACGCCCCCTAGTTTTGAAGTGACTGGCGGGCTGGTGCAGGCGGCCCGGCTAACGGATCGCTAACGCCAAGGCGTTCAGCATGGGCACGCCAGGCAATGCCGGGCCGCGCTGCGACTGATGCCGGAAGTGCAAGAGCGGCTGGAGCGGCGCGGACTCGTCCGGCGCCCTCCACGTCACCAAGGACTTCCACCATGAAACTCGTCACCCTGGCCTTCGCCTGCGCACTGGCTGCGTCTTCTGCGAAGGCCGCTGTCGTCACGCTCAACTTCGACGGGCCGGTCGATACCGACATCACCAGCGACTATGCGGGCCTGACCTTCTCGGCCCCGCTGGCGGGCACCGGCCCGGTGCGCACCTGGGCCAGCCCGACGGCCCATTCGGGCGGCAACGTGCTGGGGCTGTCGGGCCAGAACAACTTCTACGCCTTCAACCAGGGCACCGGGGCGATCGACATCATCTTCGACACCGCCGTCAGCATGGTCAGCATCCAGGCAGCTTTCCTGGTGGCCACCGACCAGTTCCTGGGCATCGGCGGCCTGCCGTTCCTGTCGGCCTACAACAGCAGCGTGATCTCTGCCGCCACGCGCATCGGCCTCGACAGCTGGGACATCGCCGGCGACGCCTGCCTCGGCGGCAACTTCTGCAACAGCGGCTGGGACCTGCTGAGCGTGAGCAGCGCAGCCGGCGACATCAAGGCCATCCGCCTGAGCGGCACCATGGCGGGCACCGGCGGCGTGTCGCGGCTCGCGATGTTCGACACCCTGAGCTATGAGACGTCCGTGCAGTCGGTGCCCGAACCGTCGTCGCTGCTGCTGGCGGGCTTTGCCGCGGTGGCGCTGTGGGGCAACCGCCGCCGCGCGCGCCAAACCGCCTGACACGACCGCGCATCGCGGCCCCCGGTGCGGGGACGGTGCGGCACACGCTCAGGCCAGCCGCACCCGCAGGAAGCTGGCGAACCGCGGCACGCCTGCCGCGGTGAGCCCGCGGTAGCTGAAGGTCACCCAGGTGCCCAGCGGTGGCGGCAGGTCGCGCTCGGCGTCGCTGAAGCCGGTGCCGATGAAAAACACGACGCCGTCCACCGTGCGCACCCGCAAGGCGCCCAGCCGGCCCTCGTGGCGACCACGTCCTGGCACGTGGCCGATGACCTGCGCTTCAGCGTCGGCCAGCGGCTTGAGCTTCAGCAGAGCCGAGCTGCGCCCGGGCACGAAGGACGCGTCGGCGCGGTGCAGCATCAGGCCCTCGCCGCCGGCGTCCAGCACCTCCTGCAGGCGCCGGTCCAACGCGGCACGGTCGGCCACACGCTGCTGCTGCACCGCCAGGGCCGGCCCGTCGCCCGCCGCGGGCAGCAAGGCGCGGATGCGCTCTGCACGTTCGGCAAACGGACCGGGCGCGCCCGGCAGATCGAACACCAGGTAGCGCAGCGCGCGCCACTCGGCATGCACCGGCACCTGGCGCCGCACCGCGCCCACCAGCGGCTCGAAGCGGCCGCGCGCCAGCCAGAGCTCGCCGTCCAGCGGCTGCGCCGGCAGCGCGGCCAGGAACCAGGCCGGCGCTGACACCGGCAGGCCGCTGCGGAAGCGCAGGCTGTGGCCGTCCCAGTAGGCGCGCACGCCGTCGTACTTTTCGCTGACCAGGTAGCTCGCGGGGTCGACATCGGCAGGTGCGTCGCGGGCCAGCAGCAGCGGCAGGCCTTGCTGGCGGGCCGGTGCCCTGGCGGCGAGCGGCAGCGCCACCAGGGCGGCCAGGCCCTGCAACAGGTGGCGTCGGGTGCAGCGGGGCATGGTCGAGCTCCGTGGTTCAGGAGCCCGCAGTGTGTGCAGCCCGCCCCGGGTCGACCATCACCCGCTGGTGCGGTGCGCAGGCCCCCATGCCAGGGCACCCGGGCGGGGGACGTGCCTCAATCCCAGCGGCGCAGCGCCAGCACCGCGTTCAGGCCGCCGAAGGCAAAGCTGTTGGACAGCGCGGCGCGCACCGGCCGCTGTTGCGCGGTGTGGGGCACCACGTTCAGGTCGCACTGCGGATCAGGCCCGAGGTAGTTGATGGTGGGTGGCACGAGGCCGTCGCGCAGGGCCCCGATCACCGCCACCAGTTCGATGGCGCCACCGGCGCCCAGCGCGTGGCCGTGCATCGACTTGGTGGACGAGACCGCCAGCGCGTCGGCATGGCTGCCGAATAGCGCGCGGATCGCGCGGGTCTCGGTGGCGTCGTTGGCCTGCGTGCCGGTGCCGTGGGCGTTGATGTAGTCCACGTCCTGCACCGCCAGCCCGGCCTGCAGCAGCGCGGCGCGCATGGCACGCGCTGCACCGGTGGCGTCGGGCATCACGATGTCGGCCGCGTCGGCCGACATGCCGGCGCCAGCCAGTTCGGCCAGGATCGTCGCGCCGCGGGCCTGCGCGTGCTCCAGCGTCTCCAGCACGAACACGGCCGCGCCCTCGCCCAGCACGAGGCCGCGGCGGCCCTGGCTGAAGGGCCGGCAGGTGTCGTCGGCCAGCACGCGCATGGCCTCCCAGGCCTTGACGGTGCCCAGCGTGATGCAGGCCTCGGAGCCGCCGGCCAACGCCACGTCTGCAGCGCCGGTCTGCAGCAGCATCAGCGCCTGGCCCAGCGCGTGGTTGCTGGAGGCGCAGGCGCTGGCCACCGCGAACACCGGGCCGCGCAGGCCGAATTCGAGCGAGATCTGCGAGGCCGGCGCGTTGGGCATCACGCGCACGATGGCCATCGGGTGCACACGCGGGTTGCGCTCGCCGTACAGGCGCCGGGCCATCTGGTCCTGCGTGCTGGCGCCGCCGATGCCGGTGCCGATGATCACGGCAGCGCGTTCCGCGCCCTCGGGCGTGAGCACCAGCCCCGCCTGCGCCATGGCCTCGCGTGCCGCCACCAGCGCGTACTGCGACACCGGATCCAGCAGCACCAGGCGCTTCTCGTCGAAATGTTCGGCCGCCACGAAGGCCTTGGCCTGCGCGGCCACCGCGGTGCGCAGCGTCGGGTCGTCCAGCCCGGTCAGCGGCGTGATGCCACTGCGGCCTTCGCGCATGGCGACCCAGGTCGCGCCGGCGGTGTTGCCGAGCGCGCTGACGCAGCCCTGCCCGGTGATGACGACACGGCGCATCGCAGCGGAGTGGCGCAGCGTCAGACGGCAGTGGCCTTGGCGGCCAGCAGGCGGTCGACACCTTCGATCAGGTCGCGCACGGTGCCGGCGGAATACTGGTCCTCGCGCTCGGGCACCGAGATGTCGAACTTGTCCTCGATCTCGAACAGCACCTGCACCGCATCGAGCGAGTGCACGTCCAGGTCCTTGAGGGTGGCATCGAGCGTGATGCGGTCGCGCTCGATCGAGCACGTCTTGGCGATGATGTCGAAGATGGTCTGTTCAGTGCTGCTCATACGGGTGTCGCCGGGCGCATCGCACACGTCCCAGGCAGGGCACGCACGCGTTTCATCCCTCATTATCCCGCGCCGCAGCAGGGTCGGCGCACACGCCGCTCTAGGGGCGTGCACCAAGACCGAAATTCGCAGACGGGGTGCAGCCGCCGCACCGCTGGCGCTGGGGTGCAGCGGTGCGGACGGCTCAGGGCCTGGACGTCACCGCGTCGCGCACCTGCTGCAGCGCCGACGGGTCCTCGATCGTCGTCAGGTCGCCGGCGTCGCGCCCTTCGCAGACCGCCTGGATGGCGCGGCGCAGCAGCTTGCCCGAGCGCGTCTTGGGCAGCGCCGTCACGAAGCGCACCCGCGCCGGGCGCGCCACGGCGCCCAGTTGCTCGTCGACCTGCTTCATCACCGCGCCCTCGAGCTTCAGCGCAGCCTCGGGCGTGTCGGCCAGCGACACGTCCCGCAGCACCACGAAGGCCATCGCCACCTGGCCCTTGAGCTGGTCGGCCACGCCGACCACGGCCACCTCGGCCACCGCGGGGTGGCTGCTGATGCTTTCTTCGATCTCGCGCGTGCCCAGGCGGTGGCCGGCGACGTTGATCACGTCGTCGGTGCGGCCCAGGATGAACAGGTAGCCGTCTTCGTCGCGGATGCCCCAGTCGAAGGTGCTGTAGACCAGCTTGCCCGGCACGCTCTTCCAGTAGGTCTTGACGAAGCGATCGTCATCGCGCCAGACGGTCTGCATGCAGCCCGGCGGCAGCGGGCCTTCGATCGCGACCACGCCCTTCTGGCCGGCGCGTGTGAGTTCTTCGCCGGTGTTCTCGTCGAGCAGCTTGACGTCGTAGCCGTAGACGGCCTTGCCGGGGCTGCCGAACTTGCTGCGCGCAGGCTCCACGCCGTTGCACAGGCTCAGGATCGGCCAGCCGGTCTCGGTCTGCCAGTAGTTGTCGATGATCGGTCGGCCCAGGCTGTCGCTGATCCACTGCGCGGTGGGTTCGTCCAGCGGCTCGCCGGCCAGGAACAGCGCCCGCAGGCTGGACAGGTCGTGCTTCTTCAGTGCCGCAGGATCCTGCTTCTTCAGCACGCGCACCGCGGTGGGGGCGCTGAACATCACCGTGACCTTGTACTTCTCGACCAGGCTCCACCACACCGCGGCGTCGGGGCGCGTGGGCAGGCCCTCGTACATGATGGTCGCCATGCCCGCGATCAGCGGGCCATAGATGATGTAGCTGTGGCCGACCACCCAGCCGATGTCGCTGGTGCTGAAGTAGGTCTCGCCGGGGTTGCCGCAGAAGATGTGCTTCATGCTGGCGGCCAGGGCCACGGCGTAGCCGCCGGTGTCGCGCTGCACGCCCTTGGGCTTGCCGGTGGTGCCGCTGGTGTACAGCGTGTAGCTCGGGTGCGTGGCGTCCACCCATTCGCAGGGCACGACGGTGTTCAGGTGCGTCTCGCGCCAGGTGGCGTAGTCCTCGTCACGGCCGGCCACGGGGGTGAAGGCGCTGAGGCCGCGGTCGACCATCAGCACCTTGGCGGGCTTGTGGGCGGCCAGGGCAATGGCTTCGTCCAGCAGCGGCTTGTAGGCCACGACCTTGCCGCCGCGGCTGCCGGCGTCGGCGCTGACGATGACCGTGGGCTCGGCATCGTCGATGCGGCTGGCCAGGCTGACGCTGGCAAACCCGCCGAACACCACCGAATGCAGCGCGCCGATGCGCACGCAGGCCAGCATCGCAAACGCGGCCTCGGCGATCATCGGCATGTAGATCAGCACGCGGTCGCCCTTCTTCACGCCCAGGCTCAGCAGCGTGGCAGCCACGCGCTGCACCTCGGCGTGCAGCTCGCGGAAGCTGTAGCAGCGCTCCTGGTTCGTCTCGGTCGAGACGAAGATCAGCGCGTTCTGGTCGGGTCTTGTCGCCAGATGGCGGTCCACCGCGTTGTGGCACAGGTTGGTGGTGCCACCCGCAAACCAGCGTGCAAACGGCGGGTTGCTGTAGTCGCAGATCTGGGTGGGACGGGTCTGCCAGTCGATGAGTTCGGCCTGCTCGGCCCAGAAGGCGTCACGGTCATCGATCGAACGGCGGTAGAAGTCGTCGTAAGCACCCATCGCGGTCTCCTGGTCGTCTTGTTGGCTGCCCTGAGGCAGTTTTGATGATTGGGCGGTCAGGGTCTGACTCATGCCTGACGCACAGACGGTTGCAGCCGTTGCCGGCCTGCGGCGTGTGGCCGCTGGAATGAGCCCGGATCGGCTGTTATCCTGCGCCGTCCATGATCTCTTCTGCATTGAAGCGCTGCAAGCGCACCCTGCTGTCGAGCGCGCTGCTGCTGGCCGCCTCGGCGCCGCTGCATGCCGCGCCCGAGGTGCCGGCCGGGGACGCCGTGCTGCAGCTGCTCCAGGACCGCGGGCTGCTGCCCAGCGCGCAACAGATCGAGTCCAACGCGGTGGTGCAGCAGATGCGGGACACCGCGTCCGAGCTGGTCATGCAGGCCATGAACTTCCTGGGCGTGCCGTACCGGCTGGGCGGCAACAGCGCGGAGCAGGGTTTCGACTGCAGCGGCTTCACGCGCCACGTGTTCGAGAACAGCATCGGCCTCGTGCTGCCGCGCCGCGCCGATCAGCAGGCCCAGCATGGCGGCCTGCTCAGCGTCAAGCGTGACGAGCTCAAGCCCGGCGACCTCGTGTTCTTCAACACCATGCGGCGCGCCTTCTCGCACGTGGGCATCTACGTGGGTGAAGGCAAGTTCATCCACGCGCCGCGCACCGGCGGCGAGGTGCGCGTGGAGGACATGCGCCAGGCCTACTGGTCCAAGCGCTTCAACGGCGCCCGCCGCGCCGACCTGCCCGCCGTCGAGGCAGCAGCCCAGCGTTGAGCCGCTGGCGCGGCCGGCGCCACGCGGGTCGAGGGGTCCGGGCCGGCGCGGCACAATCCAGCCATGGGCGACACCGTGATTCCGCTGGCCGACCTGCGCTACGCCGCAGCCGTGCCCCGCATCCCCGCGCAGCTGCAGCCGTCCAGCGGCCTGCTGTCCGACCGCCTGGGGCGTCCGCTGCACGACCTGCGCATCTCGGTCACCGACCGCTGCAACTTCCGCTGCAGCTACTGCATGCCCAAGGAAGTCTTCGACCGCGACTACAAGTTCCTGCCGCAGAGCTCGCTGCTGTCGTTCGAGGAGATCACGCGCGCCGCGCGGCTCTTCGTCGCCCACGGCGTCACCAAGCTGCGGCTGACCGGCGGCGAGCCGCTGCTGCGCAAGCACCTGGAGGTGCTGATCTCGCAGCTGGCCGCCTTGCGCACGCCGCAGGGCGCGGCGCTCGACATCACGCTCACCACCAACGGCTCGCTGCTCGAGCGCAAGGCGCAGGCCCTGCGCGACGCCGGGCTGCAACGGGTGACCGTGAGCCTGGACGCGCTGGACGACACCATCTTCAGGCGCATGAACGACGTCGATTTTCCGGTCGCCGACGTGCTGCGTGGCATCGAAGCCGCGCAGCGTGCGGGCCTCGCGCCGATCAAGATCAACATGGTCGTCAAGCGCGGCACCAACGACCACGAGATCGTGCCGCTGGCCCGCCACGTGCGCGAGCACTGCGGCCCGGGTGTCGTGCTGCGTTTCATCGAATACATGGACGTGGGCGCCACCAACGGCTGGCGCATGGACGAGGTGCTGCCCTCGCGTGACGTGGTGCAGCGGCTGTCGCAAGCCTTCCCGCTGCTGCCGATGGACGCCAGCGCCCCGGGCGAGACCGCCGAACGCTGGCGCTACGCCGACGGCGGCGGCGAGATCGGCGTCATCAGCAGCGTCACGCAGGCCTTCTGCGCCGACTGCAACCGCGCCCGCCTGTCGACCGAGGGCAAGCTCTTCCTGTGCCTGTTTGCCAGCCGCGGACACGACCTGCGCGCACTGCTGCGCGGCGGCTACAGCGACGAGCAGATCGCCGGCGCGATCGGTCTGATCTGGGGCGAGCGCGAGGACCGCTACTCCGAACTGCGCAGCGGCCAGGTCGCGCCGCCCGACAGCGGCGAGCGGCGCGTGGAGATGCACTACATCGGCGGCTGAAGTCGCCTGAGGAAAGAAAAATCCGCCCCGAGGGGCGGATTCTTCCTGACGGCCCGCGGGCGGCTTCAGTCGGCTGCGTGCGGCACTTCCGCCAGCGCCGGGGTCTTGATCTCGCCCGGCACCTTCTTGCGCGCAAACAGCGTGTAGATCGTCGGCACGACGAAGATCGTCAGCAGCGTGCCCACGCTCATGCCGCCTACGATGACCCAGCCGATCTGCTGCCGGCTTTCGGCACCGGCGCCGGTGGCCAGGGCCAGCGGCACGGCGCCCAGCACCATGGCGCCGGTGGTCATCAGGATCGGTCGCAGCCGCAGCGCCGCCGATTCGGTCACCGCTTCCATCACGCCCTTGCCCTGCTGGCGCAGCTGGTTCGCGAACTCGACGATCAGGATGCCGTGCTTGGTGATCAGGCCCACCAGCGTGATGAGCCCGATCTGCGAGAACACGTTCAGCGTGCCGCCCGCGAGCTTCAGCGCTGCCAGCGCACCCACCATCGACAGCGGCACCGCCAGCAGGATCACGAAGGGGTCGATGAAGCTCTCGAACTGCGCTGCCAGCACCAGGAAGATGAACAGCAGCGCCAGCACGAAGACCACCGTCAGCGAGCCCGACGAGGCCTTGAACTCGCGGCTCACGCCGTTGAGCTCGGTCGCATAGCCCTGCGGCAGCACACGCGTGGCGGTCTCGTCCATGAACTTGAGCGCCTCGCCCAGCGAGTAGCCCGGCCCCAGGTTGGCCGTCAGCGTGACCGAGCGCCGCTGGTTGAAGTGGTTCAGCTCGCGCGGGCTCACGGCCTCGCGCACCTTGACCAGCGACGACAGCGGCACCATCGTCTCGCCACGCCCGCGCACGAAGATCTTCTCGATGTCCTCCGGCGTGGTGCGGCCGGTGGCCGAGGTCTGCACGATCACGTCGTACTGCTCGGCGTCGCGCTTGTAGCGCGTGACCACGCGGCCGCCCAGCATCGACTCGACCGTGCGCGCCACCGCGTCGACCGAGACGCCCATGTCGGCCGCACGCTGGCGGTCGACCTCCATGAAGATCTCGGGCTTGTTGAGCTGCAGGTCGATGTCGGGCTGCACGAGACCCGGGTTCTTCTGCATCTCGGCGATCATGGCCTGCCCCACGCGCGCCATGTTGTCGTAGGTGTCGCCGCTGACGATCACGTACTCCACGGCCCGCGAGCGGAAGCCCTGGCCCAGGCTGGGCGGTGTCACCGGGAACACGCTCACGCCCGGCAGCCCCATGAACTGCGGCAGCAGCTTGCGCGCCAGTTCGGCGGTGCTGACGTCGCGCTCGGTCCAGTCCACCGTGCGCAGCACGCCGAAGGCGCTGGATACCTGGCCGCCGCCCACGAACATGAAGCGGCGGTCGAACTCCGGGTACTGCGCGGTAATGGCTTCCAGCGCGTCGAGGTAGCGCGCGGTGTACTCCAGCGTGGCGCCATCGGGCGCGCGGATGGGCATGGCGATGACACCGCGGTCTTCCAGCGGCGACAGCTCGCTCTTGGCCGTCAGGTACAACGCCGCGCTGCCGCCGCCCGAAGCCAGCATCACCAGCACCATCAGCCAGCGCCGGTCCAGCGTCCAGCGCAGCGCGCGCTCGTAGCCACGGCTCATGCCCGTCAGCAGGCGCTCCATGCCGCGGTCGAAGCGCGTGGGCTTGGCCTCGTGGCGCAGCAGCTTGCTGCACATCATCGGCGTCAGCGTCAGCGCCACGAACCCCGACACCAGCACCGCGCCGGCCAGCGTGAGCGCAAACTCGCCGAACAGCCGCCCGGTGCGGCCCGGCGTGAAGGCCAGCGGCGCGAACACCGCGGCCAGCGTCAGCGTCATCGCCACCACCGCGAAGCTGATCTCGCGCACGCCCTTGATGGCGCGATGTGGCGGTAGATGTTCTCCAGCACCACGATGGCGTCGTCCACCACCAGGCCGATGGCCAGCACCAGCGCCAGCAGCGTCAGCGTGTTGACCGTGAAGCCGGCCAGCGCGATCAGCGCAAACGAGCCGATCAGACTGACCGGAATCGTCACCAACGGGATGAACGAGGCCCGCAGCGTGCGCAGAAAGACGAACACCACCAGCGCCACCAGCACCACGGCTTCGGCCACCGTGGTGTAGACGGCCTTGATCGAGCGGTCGATGAAAACCGAGTTGTCGTTGGCCTGCAGCACCGTGACGCTGGGCGGCAGGTCGCGCTGGATCTGCGGCATCAGCGCCTTCACGCCGGCGGCCACCTCCAGCGGGTTGGCGGTGGCGTTGCGGATGATGCCGGTGCTGATGCTGGGCACGCCGTTCAGGCGCACGCGGCTGCGCTCGCTGGCGGCGGCCTCCTCCACACGCGCCACGTCGCGCAGGCGCACCGTGTGGCCGCCCACGGTCTTGAGCGCGATCTCGTTGAACTGCGCCACCGAGTTGAGGTCGGTGCGCGTGGTGACGCTGAACTCGCGCTGCCGGCTTTCGATGCGGCCGGCCGGCACTTCCAGGTTCTGGCGGCGCAGCGCGTCCTCGACGTCCTGCACCGTCAGCTTGTAGGCGGCGAGCTGGTCGGGGTCGATCCACACGCGCATGGCGTAGCGGCGGTCGCCGCCCACCTGCACGTCGGCCACGCCCACCACCGTCTGCAGCCGCGGCTTGACGACGCGGTTGATGAGGTCGGTGAGCTCCAGCGTGCTCATGGTCTCGCTGGTGTAGGCCAGCCAGATGGTCGGCGTGGCGTCGGCCTCGACCTTGGAGATGATCGATTCGTCGGCCGCGTCGGGCAGGCGGCCACGCACACGCGCCACGCGGTCGCGCACTGGTCCTTGCTGAGCTTGAAGCGCACCGTGATCTGGCTCTGCTCGGTGCGCGACACGCTGGTCATGATGTCCACGCCGTCGATGCCGGCGATGGAATCTTCCAGCGGCTTGGTGACCTGGCTCTCGATGACCTCGGACGACGCACCGAGCAGCCGCGTGTTGACGTTGACCAGCGGCTCGTCGATGCGCGGGTATTCGCGCAGGCTGAGCTGCTGGAACGAGACGAGCCCGACCAGCACCAGCAGCAGCGACATCACGCACGCCAGCACCGGGCGGCGGATGGAGGTTTCTGACAACTGCATCGGGACTCTCCGTGATCAGGGCTGGGCCGCGGCGGGGCGGGCGCCGGAAGCCACCGCACCCGGTGCCCCCGGTGCCCCGGCAGCACCCGGCTTGCCGGGCGCACCGCCCGGGCGGCCTGCGCCGGGCGGGCGCGTCAGGTCGATCACACGCACCGGCACGTTGTCGCCGCGCAGCAGGCGGCCGTGCCCGGCGGTGACGAGCAGGTCGCCGGCCCGGATGCCTTCGGTGATCTCGACCTTGCCCGGCAGGCGCAGGCCCAGCTTGGCCTCGATGCGCTGCGCGACCTTCTTGCCGTCGGCACCGTCGACCACCTTGAACAGGAACTGCTTGGCGCCCACCGGCACCAGCGCCTCCTCGGGCACCACCACCGCACCCTCGCGCACCGAGAACACCACCCGAGGCCGGGCAAACATGCCGGGCCGCAGCACGGTGCCGGGGTTGGAAACCTGCGCCAGCACCTGCACGGCGCGGCCATTGGCGTCGACCTGCGAATCGAGCGCCAGCACGCGGCCCGTGAAGGCGCGGCCCGGCAGCGCGTCCACGGCCAGCTCCACCGGCTGGCCGGCACGCAAGCGGCCCACGTAGCGCTCGGGCAGCGCAAACTGCACCGTCAACGCGGACAGGTCTTCCAGGTTGGCGATGTCGGCGCCGTCCTTGACGTAGTCGCCCACGTCCACCATGCGCAGGCCGGCCGTGCCGTTGAACGGCGCCAGCACGCGCATGCGCTGCACCTGGGCCTGCGACAGTGCCACCTGGGCTTCGGCCACCTGCAGCGCGGCGGCGTTCTGGTCCACCGCGCTCTGGCTCACGAAGTTCTGCGCCAGCAGCTCGCGGCTGCGTTGCAGGTTGGTGCGCGCGATGCTGGCCTGCGCCTCGGACTGCTTGAGCTGCGCCTGCTGCAGCGTGTCGTCCAGCTGCACCAGTAGCTGGCCGCGCCGGACGGTCTGCCCGTCGGTGAAGCCCAGGCGCGCGATGCGGCCGCTGACCTCGGGCCGCAGCATCACGCCCTGGCTGGACTTGAGCGAGCCCACGGCCTGCACCTCGTCGGTCAGGGTCAGCGTTTCGGCCTTCGCCGCTTCCACGGCGGCCGGTCCACCCGGGCCGCCAGGCCCACCGGGGCCGCGTGCGCCGCCGCCCCCTGCGCCGCCGGGCCCACCAGTCGGTGCGGCACCCGGCGCGGCTCCTGGTGCCGGAGTCCCGGCGGCCATCGGCGCGCCACCTGCTCCAGTCGCGCCCGGCTGGTTCTGCCACCACCACGCTGCAAAGCCTGCTGCGGCAATACCGGCGACAGCCACCAGGGTATGGATCTTCTTCAAGTGCTTGTCTCGCGGTGACGAAGGTGAACCTTGAACTGTAACGACCTGCGGCGAATGTTGCCGGCGCCACCTGCCGGCCGACAGCACGGCTTCAGGCCAGCGAGTCCACGCCCTTGTTGGCCAGGCGATCGGCGCGCTCGTTGCCAGGATCGCCGGCATGACCGCGCACCCAGCGCCATTGCACGTCGTGCCCTGCGTTGAGTGCATCCAGGCGCTGCCAGAGTTCCACGTTTTTGACCGGCTTGCGGTCGGCGGTCTTCCAGCCCCTGGCCTTCCAGCCGTGGATCCAGGTGGTGATGCCGTTCTTCACGTACTGGCTGTCGGTGTAGACGATCACCGAGCACCGGCGCTTCAGCGAAGCCAGGGCCTCGATCACCGCGGTCAGTTCCATCTGGTTGTTGGTGGTGAGTCTTTCGCCACCGAACAGTTCGCGCTCGTTGTCACCGCTCTTCAACCACGCGCCCCAGCCGCCCGGGCCCGGGTTGCCGCGGCAGGCGCCGTCGGCATAGATCACCACTTCCGTCATCAAGACTCCAGTTCCACCGATTCTCTTTGGCGGTTGGCCACCACCGCCGGCGCCGCATGGGCCTTGCGCCGCTCCTTGCGGGCCAGCCCCACCAGCCGCATGCCGCGCACACGCTTGACCGCCACCAGAAAGTAAACACCACCCAGCACCGGCCACCAGCGGTCGCCGACCCGGTCCATCCAGGCAAAGCGGTCGAGCCACAGATCCGACTTGAGCGGCGGCCGCCAGCACCCGAAGCTGCCGGACTCGACCTCGAAGCTGAGCAGGCGCAGCCAGTCGCGCAGCCGCCAGTAGCCGAGGAACTCGCCCGCGCTGGGCAGGTACAGGCTCTGCCCGCGGCTGAAGCCCATGCCGCGCTTGACGTGGCCGGCACGCTGGCGCAGGCCCCACAGGCTGGCCGGGTTGAAGCCGGCAATCACCACACGGCCTTCGGGCACCAGCACACGTTCCACCTCGCGCAGCGTCTGGTGCGGGTCGCGTGCCAGTTCCAGCGTGTGGGGCAAGACCACAAGGTCGATGCTGGCGTTTGGAAACGGCAGCGCATCGAACTCACAATGCAGGTTGATCGCTGCGGCACGCGGGCCACCGGGGCCGCCTGCTGGCGGCTGCGAAGACGACGACGGCAGCGACCCGGGCGAATACAGCGTGTCGCTGCCGACCCATCGATGCGGCATGCGGTTGGCCTGCAGTGCGCCGATCTCGGGCAGGCCCAGTTGCAGCGCATGGAAGCCGAACACATCGGCCACGGCATCGTCCAGACGGTCCTGCTCCCAGCGCAGCAGCAGCCGCCCCGGCGGTGTCTGCAGCCAGGACCCCAACTCTATAATCGACTGCTCTCGCGTCATGAATCTCTTAGCGCTGCCCGCCTTCGCCGACAACTACATCTGGATGCTGCATGACGGCGCGCGCGCCGTGGTGGTCGATCCGGGGGACGCTGCGCCGGTGCACGAAGCACTCGATCGCCTGCATCTGGACCTCGCGGCCATTCTAGTGACCCACCACCATGCCGATCATGTCGGCGGCGTGTCCTCGTTGCGGCCTCGGCTTCAGGGTCCGGTCTTCGGACCGGCGCGCGAAACGATCCCCGCCCCCTTCACCCCGTTGACCGAAGGCGACGCCGTGCAGGTGCTCGGCCTGTCGTTCCGCGTGCTCGACGTGCCCGGCCACACGGCGGGCCACATCGCGTACGCGCAGCAGGACGCGGGGCCCGCGCCCTTGCTGTTCTGCGGCGACACCCTCTTCTCGGGCGGCTGCGGCCGGCTTTTCGAAGGCACGCCGGCGCAGATGCACGCGTCGCTCGCCAAGCTCGCCGCGCTGCCCGCCGACACGCGGGTCTGCTGCACCCACGAATACACCTTGTCGAACCTGCGCTTCGCGGCGGCAGTCGAGCCCGCCAACGAAGCCCGTGCCCAGCACCAGGCGCTGTGCGAGGACCTGCGCAGCCGCGGGCAGCCGACGCTGCCGTCCTCGATCAGCCTCGAGCGCCGCATCAACCCGTTCCTGCGCTGCACCGAGCCCGCCGTGGCGGCGGCTGCCCATGCTCAGGGCGCGGCCGACGACACCGCGGTGGCGGTGCTGGCCGCGCTGCGCGAGTGGAAGAACCGCTTCTGATGGGCGCCGCTCTGAGGCGCGGCCTGTCGGCCTTGTTGTGCACGGCTTCGCTGCTGGCCGTGGGTTGCGCGCAGCTGCAGCCGCCCGGCGACGGACCACCGTCTGGCGCCGCAGACGAATCGCTGGTGCCTGCGGTCGCCGCGATCCCGGTGCCCGCGGCGCCCTCGCTGCTGCCCGACCGTGTCGCCGAGCTGCCAGCGGCACCGGCCTCGGCGGCGGGCATCGCCGCCGCGGTGGCGCCGGCCCCGGCGATGCCGCCGCTGCCCAGAGGCCGTCTCGACCCGGAAAAGGACGCGGCCCGCAGCAGCCTGTGGGACCGCATCCGCGGCAACTGGGACATCGCCGATCTCGACGGCGACCGGGTCGGCCGCTGGGAGCAGTTCTACGCCCGCCAGCCCGACTACGTGCAGCGCATGATGGTGCGCGGCAGCCGCTACCTGTTCCACATCGTCGAAGAGGTCGAGCGGCGCCAGCTGCCGGCAGAGCTGGCGCTGCTGCCCTTCATCGAAAGTGCCTTCAACCCGCAGGCGATGTCGCACGCACGGGCCTCGGGCATGTGGCAGTTCATGCCCGCCACGGGCAAGGACTTCGAGCTGCGCCAGAACGTCTTCCGCGACGACCGCCGCGACGTGCTGGCCAGCACGCGCGCCGCGCTCGACTACCTGCAGCGCCTGCACGGCCTGTTCGGCGACTGGCACCTGGCGCTGGCCGCCTACAACTGGGGCCAGGGCAACGTGTCGCGCGCAATCGAACGCAACCGCCGCGCCGGCCTGCCCACCGACTACCTCAGCCTGCGCATGCCCGAAGAGACGCGCGACTACGTGCCCAAGCTGCAGGCCGTGAAGAACATCGTGGTCGACGCAACAAGGCTGGGGCTCACGCTGCCGCCGGTGGAGAACCACCCGTTCTTCCTGAGCGTGCCGATCGAGCGCGACATCGACGTCACGGTGGCCGCACGGCTGGCAGGCATGTCGGTCGACGACTTCAAGGACCTCAACCCGCAGATGAACCAGCCGGTGATCCTGGCTGCCGGCGTGCCCCAGGTGCTGCTGCCCTACGACAACGCGAACCAGTTCGTGCGCGAACTGGCCCGCATGCAGGGGCCGCTGGCCACCTGGACGGCCTGGGTCGCGCCACGCACGCTGCAGCCCGCCGAGGCCGCGCGTCTGGTGGGCATGTCCGAGGCGCAGTTGCGCGCGGTCAACCGCATCCCGGCGCGCATGCTCGTGAAGACCGGCTCCACGCTGCTCGTGCCGCGCGGCGCCGGTGCCACCGCCGACGTGACCGAGCACGTGGCCGACCATGCCACGATGATGCTCACACCCGAATCACGGCCGCTGCGCCGCGTCAGCTTCAAGGCTGGCAAGGGCGGCCTCACGGTGGCCGCCGTGGCCCAGCGCTACCGCGTCAGCGCGGCGCAGGTGGCGCAGTGGAACGGCGTGGCGGTGAACGGCCGCTTCAAGGCCGGCCAACCGGTGGTGGTGATGCTGGCCCCGAAGGCGGTGTCCAGGAAGGCCGCGCCTGCCGCCGGCGCCGCCAGGAAGCGTGCCGGCAAGGCCACCGCAACGCCGAGGAAGGCAGCCGCGGCGCCCGCGCGCGCCCGCGCCGGTCAGACCGGGCCGAGGTAGTCGCGCTTGCCGATGTCCACGCCCGCATGGCGCAGCAGCGCGTACGTGGTGGTGGCGTGGAAGAAGAAGTTGGGCAGCACGAAGTGCTTCAAATAGGCCTCGCCCGTGTAGCGCAGCGGCTCGCCCTGGCGCGTGGGCAGCAGGATCTCCTTGTCCTCGGTGCCGTCGATCTGGGCCGCGCTGAAAGTCTGCACGTAGTCGATGGTCTTGCGGATGCGGGCACGCAGGTCGTCGAGGCTGGCCTCGGTGTCGTCCCACTTCGGCACCTCCTGGCCGGCCAGGCGCGCCATGCAGCCCTTGACGCCGTCGGTGGTGATCTGGATCTGGCGCGTGAAGGGCAGCATGTCGGGCGCCAGGCGCAGGCCCAGGTAGTTGGCGGTATCGAACTTGCGTGCCTCGGCATGCGCCTGCGCCTTGTCGAGCCAGGCCAGCATGCTGTTGAGGGTGCGCACGAACACGGGGGCGGTGGCGGAATGCATCGAAAGGCTCATCGGGTCTCCTGGGGTGGGTCGCGGACCGGGGGTCTCGCAAGGTCGCGGATGCTAGCCCCCGCCGTGGACGGCTGCAGGAACGGGCAGAATGCCGAGTGCCGAACGCCATGAACATCATCATCCTCGACGACTACCAGGACGCGGTGCGCAAGCTGCATTGCGCGCGCCTGCTGGAGCCGTACAACGCCAAGGTCTTCACCAACACCGTGAAGGGCATCGGGCAGCTGTCGGTGCGGCTGCGCGACGCCGACGTGCTGGTGCTGATCCGCGAGCGCACGCAGTTCCCGCGCGCGCTGCTCGAGAAGCTGCCGCGGCTGAAGCTGATCTCGCAGACCGGCCGCGTCGGCTCGCACGTGGACGTCGAGGCCGCCACCCGGCTCGGCATCGCGGTGGCCGAAGGCGTGGGCTCGCCGGTGGCACCGGCCGAGCTGACCTGGGCGCTGATCATGGCCAGCATGCGGCGGCTGCCGCAGTACATCGGCAACCTCAAGCACGGCGCCTGGCAGCAGAGCGGGTTGAAGGCGGCGTCGATGCCGCCCAATTTCAGCATCGGCATGGTGCTGCGCGGCAAGACGCTGGGCATCTGGGGCTACGGCAAGATCGGCCGCCTCGTGGCCGGCTACGGCCGCGCCTTCGGCATGCAGGTGCAGGTGTGGGGCAGCGAACATTCGCGCGAGCGCGCGGTGGCCGACGGCTGCCAGGCGGCCGCCAGCTGCGAGGCCTTCTTCGAGAGCTGCGACGTGCTGTCGCTGCACCTGCGGCTGACCGACCAGACCCGCGGCATCGTGCGGCTCGATGCGCTGTCGCGCATGAAACCCACCGCGCTGCTGGTCAACACCTCGCGCGCCGAATTGCTGGAAGACGGCGCGCTGGTTGCTGCGCTCAACCGCGGCCGCCCCGGCATGGCCGCAGTGGACGTGTTCGAGAGCGAGCCCATCCTGCAGGGCCACCCGCTGCTGCGCCTGGAAAACGCGGTGTGCACGCCGCACATCGGCTACGTCGAGCAGGACAGCTACGAGCTGTACTTCGGCGCCGCGTTCGAGAACGTCGTCAACTTCATCCAGAACACGCCCACCAACCTGCTGAACCCCGAAGCGCTGAAGGTGATGCGGTGACGGGTGCGCGCTGAAGGCGCCGTGCTGATGGCGCGCGGCCGCTTCGGGCGATGAGTTCTGCGGGGCCCGATCGGGCCGAGCCTGCCGCGGCCCCGGCACAGGCGGCCGATGCGGCCGTCACGCTGCGCCGCGCCAGCCGCGCCATGCTGGCCGGCAACTTCGCCATCGGCTGCGGCGTGATGGTCATTGCGGGCTCGCTGAACGACCTCGTGTCGTCGCTGCAGGTCTCGGTGGCGGTGGGCGGGCAGCTGATCAGCGCCGGCGCCGTGGCCATGGCCGTGGGTGCGCCGCTGATGGCGGTGCTGTGGGGCGGCATGGACCGCCGCCAGCTGCTGACGCTGGCGCTGGTCTGGTACGCGGTGGGCCACGCCATCAGCGCGCTGATGCCGAGCTTTGCCACGCTGCTGCCGGTGCGGGCCATCGCGGTGCTGGGCGCGGCCGTGTTCACGCCGCAGGCGGCGGCGGCGATCAACGTGCTGGCGCCACCGGCCGAGCGCGGCCGCGCGATGACCTTCATCTTCCTGGGCTGGTCGGTGGCCTCGGTGGTGGGCATGCCGCTGCACGCCTGGATCGGCGAGACCTTCGGCTGGCGCTGGGCCTTCGCGCTGGTGTCGGTGCTGAGCATGGCCGCGGCGCTGGCGGTGTGGCGCACGGTGCCGCACGGCGTGCGGCCGCCGCCGCTGTCGCTGAAGGGCTGGGGCCGCGTGCTGACGCACCCGCTGCTGATGGGGCTGGTGGCTGTGACGGTGCTCAGCGGCGCCGCCCAGTTCACGCTCTTCAGCTACATGGCGCCCTACTACCGGCGCGTGCTGGGCGCCAGCCCGGAAACCGTGAGCCTGCTGTTCATGTGGTTCGGCGCCTTCGGCCTGATCGGCAACCTGCTGCTGACGCGCTGGATCGACCGCCTGGGCGCGGCGCGCTGCGTCAACACCGGGCTGGTGCTGATGGCGGTGGCCATGCTCGCCTGGCCCTGGGCGCAGAGCGTGCCGCTGATGGCGCTGGCGCTGGTGCCGTGGGCGCTGGGCGGCTTTGCGTCCAACTCGGCGCAGCAGGCCCGCGTGTCGGCCGCCAGCCCGGCCTTTGCGCCGGCGCTGCTGGCGCTCAACACCTCGGCCATCTACATCGGGCAGGCGGTGGGCGCCGCGTCGGGCGGGGCGGTGCTGGCCGCCAGCGGGTTCGGCACGCTGCACCACGCAGCGCTGGCGTTCATGGCGGCGGCCATCGTGCTGAGCGTCTGGCTCGGGCGGCGCATGCAGGCCGGGGCGGTGCATGGCTGAGGCTCAACCCCCGGCGGCCGCCGAGGCGCCGCCCGACCGGCCCGCCCCGCCCTCCCCGGCGGCGCTGTTCTGGGCCTTCAACCGGCTGGCGCTGCAAGGCTTCGGCGGTGTGCTGCCGGTGGCGCAGCGCGAACTGGTGGACCGCCTGCGCTGGCTCTCGCGCGAGCAGTTCCTGGAGCTGCTGTCGCTGTCGCAGGTGCTGCCCGGACCCAACATCGTCAACCTCGGGCTGATCCTGGGCGACCGCTGCTTCGGCTGGCGCGGCGGCGTGGCGGCGATGGCCGGGCTGATCCTGGCGCCGCTGGGCATCGTGCTGACGCTGGCGGTGCTGGCGGGGCAGCTCGGCGCGGTGCCGCAGGTGGCCGGTGCGCTGCGCGGCATGGGCATCGTCGCGGCGGGCCTGGTGCTGAGCACGGCCGTCAAGCTGGCGCCCGGGCTGCGGCGAAGTGCGCTGGGCGTGCCGACGGCGGCGCTGTTCGTGGCGCTCACCACGCTGGCCATCGGCGTGCTGCGCTGGCCGCTGCCGGCCGTGGTGCTGGGCCTGGGGCTGGCGGGCATCGCACTGGCCTGGCGGCGGCACGGCCCATGAACGGGGCGGCCTGGCTGCTGTGGGGGCCACTGGGGCTGGGGCCGGCCGAGTGGCTGCAGCTGTTCCTGCACTTCACGACGCTGTCGCTGCTGGCCGTGGGCGGCGCCATCACCACGGTGCCCGACATGCAGCGCTTCGTGGTCGGCCAGCAGGGCTGGCTGAGCGATGCGCAGTTCAGCGCCTGCATCGCGCTGGGCCAGGCCGCACCGGGGCCCAACGTGCTGTTCGTGGCGGTGATCGGCTTCAGCGTCGGCGGCCTCGCCGGCGTGCTGGCCACGATGGCGGGCACGTTGCTGCCGTCGGCGACGCTGGCGCTGGCGGCATCGCGCTGGGGCGAGCGGCACCGCCATTCACGCGGCCTGCGCGCCTTCACAGAAGGGCTGGCTCCGCTGACCATCGGGCTGCTGGTGGCCACGGGCTGGATCCTGCTCGAGCCCGTGGGCCTGCAGTGGCCGGCAGGGGCGCTGGTGGCCGGCACGCTGTGGCTGATGCTGCGCACACGCCGCAGCCCGCTGTGGGCGATTGCCGCGGGTGCGCTGGCGGGCGCGCTGGGCTGGGTGTGACGTGAAGTGGGTCGACACCCCCTCCTGGCTGCGCTTCGCCGTGCAGGCCGCGCTGCTGCTGGCCGCCGCCTGGGCGGCGCTGATCGGGCTGCTGGCCTGGCAGCAGGAACGGCTGATCTTCTTCCCGCAGACGCTGCCTGCGGATCACCGCTTCCAGCCCGCGCCCGACGTGCAGGAGCGCTGGATCGACGTGCCCGGCGCGCGCCTGCACGCGCTGCACCTGCGGCGGCCGAATCCCGACGGCGTGGTCTTCTTCCTGCACGGCAACGCCGGCAACCTGGCGAGCTGGTTCGTGGACCTGGACTTCTACCGCCGCGCCAATGTCGACCTGTTCATGATCGACTACCGCGGCTACGGCAAGAGCACTGGCCGCATCGAGAGCGAGGCGCAGCTGCACGCCGATGTGCGTGCTGCCTGGCAGAGCGTGGCGCCGGCCTATGCTGGCCAGCGGCGCATCTTCTTCGGCCGCTCGCTCGGCACGGCGCTGGCCGCGCGGCTGGCCGCCGAGGTGCAGCCGGAGCTCACGGTGCTGGTCTCGCCCTACACCAGCCTGCAGGCCCTGGCGCGCGAGCACTACCCCTGGGTGCCGGCGCCGGTGCTGCGCTATGCGCTGCGCACCGACGCATGGCTGCCGCAGATCCGCGGCCGGGTGATGCTGGTTCATGGTCAGCACGACACCTTGATCGAGCCGCGCCACAGCCACGCGCTGCAGCGCCTGCGGCCGCCCTCGGAACTGCTCATCGTGCCCGGCGCCGGCCACAACGACCTGCAGGACTTCGAGGCCTACCGCAGCGCGCTGCAGCAGGCGCTGCGGCCCTGAACGGCGGCCTCGCGCTCAGCCGGCCTTGGCGCTGCGCTGCCGCAGCGCCTCGAACAGGCAGACGCCAGCGGCCACGCTGACGTTCAGGCTTTCCACCGCGCCCTGCATCGGGATGCGCACCAGCTCGTCGCAGGTCTTGCGCGTGAGCTGCCGCAGGCCCGGGCCCTCGGCGCCCAGCACCAGCGCAACCGGACCGCTCAGGTCCAGGTCGTACAGCGTCTGTTCTGCGTCCTCGCTGGTGCCGATGACGCGGATGTCGCGCTCCTTCAGCTCGTTCAGCGTGCGTGCGAGGTTGGTCACCATCAGGTAGGGCACGGTCTCGGCCGCGCCGCTGGCCACCTTGGCCACCGTGGCGTTCAGGCCCACGGCGTGGTCCTTGGGCGCCACCACCGCGTGCGCGCCGGCACCGTCGGCCACGCGCAGGCAGGCGCCCAGGTTGTGCGGGTCGGTCACGCCGTCCAGCACCAGCACCAGCGGCGGGCCTGCCACGTCGTCCAGCACCTCGTCGAGCGAGTGCCGCATGGGCATGGCCGCCACGCGCGCCACCACGCCCTGGTGGCGCGGGTTGCCGGCCAGTGCGGCCAGGCGCTCGCCGTCGCTGTCCACGACCTTGGCGCCGGCCTCCTGCGCGCGCTGCACGAACTGGCGCATGCGGGCGTCGCGGCGCGTGGTGTCGACATGGATCTCGGCGATCGATTCGGGGGCGGTCTTCAACCGCACGGTGACGGCGTGAAAGCCGAACAGGACCTTGGTGCTCATGGCCCGATCGTAGCCGGCCGCCCCCGGGCGATGGGCACCGCGGCCCGGCTCACCACCAGCCGAGCAGCCGGCCGCCGCCGATGAGGCCGATGAACACCGGCTGGTGCAGCATGTAGAAGGTCAGCGACCAGCGTCCCAGCACCGCCATCGGCTGCAGCGCCAGCGGCACCGCGCCGGCCAGCAGATGGCGCCGGTGGGCCAGCAGCCACTGGCCGGCCGCCAGCCCCCACAGCATGACGCCCAGCCAGGGCAGCACCGGCACCCAGTCCTCGGTGATCGGCTTGCGCGTGGCCAGCCCCGTCCAGGCCAGCCAGGGCGGGTCGAACCAGGGCAGCCGCACCCCCTGCGGCAGCGCGATGACCAGCGCGCCCAGCGGCCACAGCCAGCCCCGCAGCGGCGCGGCCAGGCGCGTCAGGATCAGCATCACCACGATGCCGTGCAGCACACCGAAGAAGATCCAGCTCTTCGGGAACATCAGCGCCGAGCCCGCACTCACCAGCACCGCGCAGCCCGCCACCTGCGCCCAGCGGCGCCAGAAACGCGGGGTCAGGCGCGGCCAGCCCTGCCCGGCCTGCAGCGCCACCGCCTGGCCCAGGCCGGCGCTGAAGAGGAACAGGCTGACGATGCAGGTGCGCTGCACGGTCCACAGCGGGTCGCGGTGGAAGTTGTGGCGCGGCTCCAGCAGGCCGAAGTGGTTGAGGTCGAAGCCGAAGTGGAAGGCCGCCATCCAGACGATGGCCACCGCGCGCAGCACGTCGAGGCGGTCGAAGCGCTCCTGGGTCATGCCGTCTTCTCGTAGACGTCGGTGAAGCGCTCGCCGTCCCAGGCGTACAGCAGGTAGGCCGCATGCACGCAGCCGCTGGCGCCGCGGGGCTTGAACAGGCCCACGCACTGGCCGTGCGCATGGCGCACGCTGCGGTAGGCCACGCCGGCCGAACCGGCGCGCTGCAGCCGCGCGCCCAGGGCCCGGGCCGTCGCGTAGTCGACGGGGTCGTAGACGGCCTCGGGCACGCTGCCGCGAGGGCGCAGGTCGTGCAGCCGGGCGTCGATGGCCACCGTGTACAGACGCATCGGCAGGTGCTGCGGCGGCTGCGCGGTGGCGGCCAGGAACAGCGCGTGGTGGTGGCGCGTCTCGGCCACCGCGGTGGCCCGTTCACGCGCGGCATAGAACACGCCGTAGTCCCCCGCCGAGAAGCGGCTGCCCATCAGGTTGACGTGCGTGAAGGCCGCCATGATGGGCCCGCTGCCGGGGCCGAACACACGCTCGTCGCGCGGCACGCGCTCGATCTGGCCGGCGTCCTCGCGCAGGCGCTCGTTGCTCATGGCCTCCAGCGCGTAGAGCGCGTCGAAGTCGGCCGCATCGGCCACGCGGTCGAAGAGGTTGATGGCCGGGTAGCGGGTGGGCACGATGCGGCAGGCCTGCTGCCAGCGCACCCGCCGCAGTGCGGGCACGCCGAAGTCGCCCGGGGCGGCGTCGTTGGCCGCTTCGGCCGCCGCGGCCCGGGGGCCGCCGGCAGCGGGACTCAGGACCAGCCCCCGCCGCGCACGCCGTCCAGGTAGCGGCGCACCAGGTTCAGGTCGCTCACGTTGCCGGCCAGCATGCGGGTCAGCGCCGCCTGGCCGCCGAAGGGCGCAGCCCGGTTGGGCTGGCGCACCCAGGCGTCGGCTGCCGCCGCATCGGGCAGCAGGATCTGCAGACTCTTGTAGATGCCCAGGATGTTGGACAGCCGCTCCAGCGTGTCGCGCGGCAGCGCCGCCTTCTCCGGGTGCTTGCGCCAGGTGAAGAAGGTCGAGCGCGAGGGCTGGCCCAGCAGGGCCAGCTGCTCGTCGACGCTCAGGCCCCAGGCCTGGGCGATGCGGGCAAAGGCCCGCAGGCCGGCGGCGGCCATCTGCTCTGGCGACACCGGGGCGGCTGCTTGCGGGCGCAGGACAGCGTTCATCGGGTAAATCCCAAAATGGACGATGCGTGCATCTTAGTCCAGATCGGAACTCAGCACCTGGAATGCAGAACGACCGGCGGGCGCGAGCCCTGCCGGTCGTGGGTGGGGACGCGGCCAGGGCCGCGCCCGGGGCATGGCGCCCCCGCTTCAGCGCTTGGGCGGGCCGCCGCGCGAGGCCGCCGGTCGGCCGCCGGGGCGGCCACCACCACCACCACCACCACCACCACCGCCGCCACCAGCCGGGCGTCCGCCCGAGCCGCCAGGACGGCCGCCACCCGGGCGTCCGCTGCCAGCCCGTCCGCCACCGCCGCCGCCGCCACCACCGCCGGGTCGGCCACCGCCGCCGCCACCGCCATTGCGCTGCGTGCCGCCCACGCCGATCGTCATGCGGCCCAGCACGATGGGCTCGGCCTTCTCGCCCGCCGGCGGCTCGAAGCCGGGCACGGTCTCACGCGGGATGCTGCGCTTGATGAGCTTTTCGATGTCACGCACGAAGATCTCTTCGTCCAGGCACACCAGCGAGATCGCCTCGCCGGTGGCACCCGCGCGGCCGGTGCGGCCGATGCGGTGCACGTAGTCCTCGGGCACGTTGGGCATCTCGAAGTTGACGACGTGCGGCAACTGGTCGATGTCGATGCCGCGCGCCGCGATGTCGGTCGCCACCAGCACCTGCAGGTCGTTGGTCTTGAAGTCGGCCAGCGCCTTGGTGCGCGCCGTCTGGCTCTTGTTGCCGTGGATCGCCATGGCGCTGATGCCCTGGTCGTTCAGGTATTCCGTCAGGCGGTTGGCGCCGTGTTTCATGCGCGTGAACACCAGCACCTGGTGCCAGTCGCCGCCCTTGATCAGGTGCGCGAGCAGTTCCTTCTTGCGCTCGCGGCCCACCGGATGCATCTTCTGCGCGATGCTCTCGGCGGTCTGGTTGCGGCGCGCCACCTCGATCAGCGCCGGCTGGTTGAGCAGCTTGTCGGCGAGGTTCTTGATGTCGTCGCTGAAGGTGGCGCTGAACAGCAGGCTCTGCTTCTTGGCCGGCAGCACCGCGAGCACCTTCTTGATGTCGTGGATGAAGCCCATGTCGAGCATGCGGTCGGCCTCGTCCAGCACGAAGATCTCCACCGAGCTCAGGTCCAGCGTGCGTTGCTGGTGGTGGTCGAGCAGGCGGCCGGGCGTGGCCACCAGGATGTCGATACCGCGCCGCAGCTTGTCGACCTGGGGCGACATGCCGACGCCGCCGAACATCACCATGCTCGTCAGCGGCAGGTACTTGCCGTAGGTGCGCACGCTTTCTTCAACCTGCGCGGCGAGTTCGCGCGTGGGCGTGAGGATCAGCGCGCGGATCATCACGCGGCCGCGGGCGTCCAGCTTGCGCGGCTGCGCCGCCAGGCGGTGCAGCATGGGCAGCGTGAAGCCGGCGGTCTTGCCGGTGCCGGTCTGGGCGCCGGCGAGCAGGTCGCCACCGCCCAGCACGGCGGGAATGGCTTGCGCCTGGATCGGGGTGGGCGTGTCGTAGCCCTGCTCCGCGACGGCGCGCAGGAGCGGCTCGGCCAGGCCGAGGTCAGTGAAATGCATTTTTGGAGGGGCCCGGGAGCTGTTCCGCGGGCCGTGGTTCGCTGCCTGCTGTCACCCGTTGCGGGTGCACCAGTCGGGTAGGCGCGAGGGCGTCAAGAAGTCGGAATCGACTGCGCCAGGATGACTGGATGCCGAGGCGCTGGGTGGGATTCTAGGCGATGGGCATCGCCTGATGGTCCTTCAAGCGCAGCCAACCCCGTGCAATTCGGTAGATCGCCCACACGCCCAGCACGAACATGCCGGCCACCCAGGTGCCGATGCCGATCAGCACCACGGCCAGCGGAATGGACACCAGCGCCACGATCACCGCCCAGGCCAGCGCCAGCCAGAAGGTGCGAATCTGCCAGCTGAAGTGTGATTCGAGCCAGGTGCCGCGCACGTCGCTGCGCTTCACGTAATTGATGATCACCGCAATGATCGACGGCCATCCGAACAGGAACGAGCCCAGCACGCTGGCTGCTCCAAAGGCCCCCAGCGCCAGGCCCAGCGCATGCAGGCCGTAGACCAGGTGCGTGACACGCACCAGCGACGGGGGGGCTTCCACGGTGGTCGAGGCGGTGTTCATGGCGTGTTCCTTGCGGCCCGACAGCCGGGCAGACCTCAGGTGGGACGACCGGGGCAGAAATCAAGCCCGGGCGGCCCCGGTCTGGCGCCAGGCGAGCCGGGTGCCGGCCTGCAGCACCACCAGCCCGAGCACGGCAAAGACCAGGCCCACCCAGGGCAGCCGGTCCAGGCCCACCAGCACACCGGCCGCGCCGCCCACGGCCGCACCCAGCGCCGTGCCCAGGTACAGCATCGAGGTGTTCAGCGACAGCAGCAACGGGGCCCGGGCCGGCGCCATCGAGGCCAGCCGCAGCTGCTGCGGCGCCATCATGCCGAAGCCGGCCGTGCCCCACGCCACCAGCACGGCCACCAGCCAACCCCAGTGCCCGCGGGCCAACGGCAGCAACGCCATCGTCAAGGCCAGCAACAGCAGCTGCACCCGCAGCGTGCGCAAGGGACCGAAGCGGTCGTTGGCCGCGCCGCCGATCAGCGTGCCGGCCACGCCCGACAAGCCGAACAGCATCAGCGTGATCGAGAGGCGGCCGCTGCTCATCGGCGACAGCGCCTGCAGCACCGGGCCGATGTAGGCAAAGACCGTGAAGATGGCCGTGAAGTAACACAGCGTCAGCCCCAGCGTCAGCAGCACGTCGGCCCGGCGCAGCAGCGTGCCCAGGCCGGCCCATTGCGCGCCGGCGGCCGGCAGTTCGCGCGGCACGCCCACGGCCACCGCCACCAGCGCCAGGGCCGAAGCCGCCGTGGCCGCCCACAGCGGCGCGTGCCAGCCCTGTTCGAAGCCCAGCCAGGCCCCGAGCGGCAGGCCGACGACGTAGCTCAGGCTGATGCCCAGAAAGACGAAGGCCAGCGCCTGACCCCGGCGCGCCGGCTCCACCAGGCCGACCGCGATGCCCGCCGCCACCGCGGTGAAGAGCGAGCCGGTGCCCATCAGCACACGCCCGGCCAGCAGCACCGGCAGGCTGTCGGCCAGTGCGCAGACCGCATTGCCCAGCGTGAACAGCGCCAGCCCCAGCATCAGCACGCGCCGCCGCGGCCAGTGGCCGGTGGCCAGCAGCAGCAGGGGCGCCAGCAGCGCCGTGGCCAGCGCGTAGGCCGTGATGGCCTGCCCGGCGGCCGCCACCGACACGCCGAGCCCGCGCGCGGTGAGCTCCAGGATGCCGGTGATCATGAAGGCGCCGGTGCCGATGACCAGGTTGCACAGCGAGAACAGGATCAACAGTCGGGGCATCCGGCGCAACCAGGGTGAGGGCCACGAAACAGGCCGTGGATAGCGCGGCGATTGTGCGCTGCCGCGCCGCGCCCCGGGCTTCGATCCGCCGCCGGGCGTGCCATCGCCGATAATCATGGGTTTCGCGTTCCAGCAACCGGGCCCCCACTCACCATGGCGCAATACGTTTTCACCATGAACCGCGTCGGCAAGATCGTGCCGCCGAAGCGGCAGATCCTGAAGAACATCTCGCTGTCGTTCTTCCCGGGCGCCAAGATCGGCGTGCTGGGCGTCAACGGCTCGGGCAAGAGCACGCTGCTCAAGATCATGGCCGGCATCGACAAGGAGATCGAGGGCGAGGCCGTGCCGATGCCCGATCTGCGCATCGGCTACCTGCCGCAGGAGCCGCAGCTGGAGCCCGAGCAGACCGTGCGCGAGTGCGTGGAGCAGGGCATCGGCGGCGTGCTGGCTGCCAAGAAGCGGCTGGACGAGGTGTATGCGGAGTACGCAGCCGAGGACGCCGACTTCGACAAGCTCGCCGCCGAGCAGGCCGAGCTGGAAGCCATCATCGCCGCCGCCGGCAGTGAGAACACCGACCTGCAACTGGAGCTGGCCGCCGACGCGCTGCGCCTGCCGCCCTGGGACGCCACCATCGGCGTGCTGTCGGGCGGCGAGAAGCGTGAGCAAGCCCGACATGCTGCTGCTCGACGAGCCCACCAACCACCTGGACGCCGAGAGCGTGGAGTGGCTGGAGCACTTCCTGCAGCGCTTCCCAGGCACCGTGGTGGCCATCACCCACGATCGCTACTTCCTCGACAACGCAGCCGAGTGGATTCTCGAGCTCGACCGCGGCTCCGGCATCCCTTGGAAGGGCAACTACTCCGACTGGCTGGAGCAGAAGGAAAAGCGGCTCGAGGGCGAGCAGAAGACCGAAGACGCGCGCATGAAGGCGATGAAGGAGGAACTCAAGTGGGTTCGCTCCAACGCCAAGGGCCGCCAGACCAAGAGCAAGGCCCGCCTGGCGCGCTTCGAGGAACTGAGCGACGTCGAATACCAGAAGCGCAACGAGACCAACGAGATCTTCATCCCCGTGGCCGAGCGGCTGGGCAACGAGGTGATCGAGTTCGTCGGCGTCAGCAAGAGCTTCGGCGACCGGCTGCTGATGGACAACCTCAGCTTCAAGGTGCCCGCGGGCGCCATCGTCGGCATCATCGGCCCCAACGGCGCCGGCAAGTCCACGCTGTTCCGCATGCTGCAGGGCGTGGAGAAGCCCGACAGCGGCGAGGTGAAGATCGGCAAGACCGCGCACATGGCCTTCGTCGACCAGAGCCGTGTCAGCCTGCAGGCCGACAACACCGTGTGGCAGGACGTCTCCGGCGGCCTGGACAACATCATCGTGGGCAAGTTCGTGATGCCCAGCCGCGCATACCTGGGCCGCTTCAACTTCAAGGGCAACGACCAGCAGAAGCTGGTGGGCAGCCTGTCCGGCGGTGAGCGCGGCCGGCTGCACCTGGCCAAGACGCTGGCGCAGGGCGGCAACGTGCTGATGCTGGACGAGCCGTCCAACGACCTCGACGTCGAAACCCTGCGTGCGCTGGAAGAAGCGCTGCTCGAGTTTGCCGGCAGCGCGACCGCTGGTTCCTCGACCGCATCTGCACCCACATCCTGGCCTGCGAGGGCGACTCGCAATGGTTCTTCTACAACGGCAACTACCAGGAGTACGAGGCCGACAAGAAGAAGCGCCTGGGTGAAGAAGGCGCGCGGCCGAAGCGCGTGCGCTTCAAGCCGATCCGCTGAACGGCAGCCCCCGGACCGCCCGGGCCGGGGGCCCTGCCAACGCGTTGGCGGGGAACGGCGCACAATGAACGATCGGCTTCACGGCGCCCTGCGCCCGGTTGTTTTCATGCGCAAGAACGCCCTCTCATTGCCCGCCGCCGGCGCCCTGGCCGGTGCGGTCTTTCTGGCTGGCTGCCAGACGGCTCCCCCGGCAGCCGATGCGGCGCCGAAGGCGGCGCCCAAGGCAGCAGAAGCCCCTGCCAGACCGGCAGCCGCGGCGCCTGCCGCTGCAGCCACCTCCTTTGCGCTGCCGGTGCCGCCGGCCACCGCGGCATCGGGCCCGGCGTCGGTCACGCCAGCCGCCGCAGCCGTGCGCCCCGTGGCGCCCCCGGCCCCCGGCACGCCACCACCCTTTGCCACCGTGATCCGCGAGGCGCGCCGCATCGACGGCCCGCTGACGCTCTGGCAGAAGGACGACAAGGTCTGGATCGAGCTGCTGCCGGCCCAGATCGGCAAGCCCTTCCTGCTGTCGCCGAAGATCAGGAACGGCATCAGCGAGGCCTGGGTGCTGGGCGGCCTGATGGCGTTTCCGATCAACGGCGCCGGCGGCCCGCAGGTGGTGGAGTTCGTGCGCATCCACAACCAGGTGCGGCTGCTCGCGCGCAACACCGACGCCGTGGCCAAGGCCGGCACGCCCGAAGCCCGAGCCGTGGCCAGCAGTTACTCCAGCAGCCTGCTGGGTGCCACGCCGGTGGCCAGCCAGCCCCACCCCGACCGCAAGAGCGTGCTGGTGGAGGCCAACGCGCTGTTCCTGACCGACATGCTCGGCGTGGGCATGATGCTGCAGCGCGGCCTGCGCCAGGGCTACGGCCTGGACCGCGTGAATTCCGTCATCACCGACGTGCGCGGCTCGGAGCAGGCCACCGTCATCGAGACCGAGAACCACTACTTCACCGGCAGCCTGGCCACCGCCGGATTCGGCGTGCCGCCGGGCGCGCCCTCGCCGCGCCTGCCGAGCTTCCTGCCCGACGCACGCAGCCTGCTGGTGGGCCTGCATTTTTCGCTCGCGCCGCTGCCCGAGGTGCCGATGAACACGCGCCGCGCCGACCCGCGAGTAGGCCTGTTCACGAGCACCGTGTTCGACTTCACCAACGACCTGCAGATGACGCCGCGGCAGCGCCTGGTGAACCGCTGGCGGCTGGAGAAGAAGGACCCGGCCGCCGACGTGTCGGAGCCGGTCAAGCCCATCACCTTCTGGATCGACCGCAACGTGCCGCTGGCCTACCGGGAGTCGGTGCGCGCCGGCATCCTGGAGTGGAACCGCGCCTTCGAGAAGATCGGCTTCAGCGGCGCCATCAAGGCCGAGCAGCAGCCCGACGACGCCAAGTTCGACACGCTCGACTTCGGCTACGCCTCGGTGCGCTGGATGATGAACGCCCAGCCCGCCTTCAGCGCCATCGGCCCGAGCCACATCGACCCGCGCAGCGGCGAGATCCTCGACGCCGACATCGCCATCGAAGGCATCGACGCGCGCAATGTGCGCCACCTGCGCGCGCAGGTCATCGGCACGCGCACCACGGGCACGCCGGAGGCACCGCTGTCGTTTGCGGAACCGCTGGCGCTGCCGCCGGGCATGACGATGCCGCCCGAGATGGCGCGCTGCATGCACGGCGCGCTGGCCGCCGAGCAGATGGGCTACGCGCTCGACGTGCTCGATGCACGCGGCGATCTCGATCCCGACGGCCCCATCGCCCGGCAGTTCGTGCAGGACTACGTGAAGCAGCTGGTGATGCACGAGATCGGCCATGCACTCGGCCTGCGCCACAACTTCCGCGCCTCGCGCGCCTACTCCGAAGCGCAGCTCGCCGACCCGGAGTTCACGCGCGCCAACGGCATCTCGGGTTCGGTGATGGAATACAACGCGGTCAACCTGCCGCTGCCGGGCAAGACCGGTGGCGTGCCCTTCCACACCGCGCTCGGCCCGTACGACTTCTGGGCCGTGGAGTACGCCTACAAGCCGCTGCAGGCCGGCCTGACGCCCGAGGCCGAGCGCACCGAGCTGCAGCGCATCGCCGCGCGCGGCAGCCAGGCCGACCTCGCCTTCGGCACCGACGAAGACCACTTCTTCGGCCTCGACCCCGAGACCATCCAGCTCGACCTGGGCAACGACCCGCTGGCCTTTGCCAGCAAGCGCCTGGCCATCGCACGCGACGTCATCCAGCGCCAGGAAACCCGCGCGCTGCCGCCCGACCGCGACTATGCGGTGCTGCGCCGGTCCATCGGCTACGCCATCAACGACGCCACGCGCGCCGTGGGCGTGCTGGCGCGCCAGATCGGCGGCGTGCGCACGCTGCGCGACTTTCCGGGCAGCGGCCGCGAGCCGCTGACACCGGTGCCGGCATCGGTGCAGCGCGAGGCGCTGGCCATGATCTCGCGCGCGGTGCTGTCGCCCGAGGGGCTGACGCTCACACCGGCGCTGCAGCGGCGCCTGGCGCCCGATTTCCAGGACCGGGCCGAGGGCGCTGCGGCCACCGAGTTCTCGGTGCCGCAGCGCCTGCTCGAGCTGCAGCGCGCGGTGCTCAACCACCTGATGAGCGACACCATCGCCACGCGCATCCTCGACAACGTCGACAAGCTCGACAAGCCCGCCGACGCCTTCCAGCTGTCCGAAGTCCACCAGCGCCTGGCTTCCGACGTCTGGAGCGAGCTGGGCGCCGCCGGCACCATCAGCGCACCGCGGCGCGACCTGCAACGCGACCACGTCAACCGCCTCTCGCTGGCCGTCGTGCGCCCGAGCGGCAGCGGCCGCGCCGACGTGCGGGGGCAGACGCGCGAGCAGGCACGCGCGCTGCTGACGCGCCTGGACACCGCGCTGCGCCAGCGCGGCAGGCTCGACGTCGACACGCGAGCCCACCTGGCGGACAGCGCCGACACGCTGCGCCAGGCGCTCGCGGCCACCCTCCAGCGCCAGGCGCTGTAAGGACGGCCTGCAGCGCAGGCAGGCCTGCCTGCGTCGTCGTCTTGCAGGCCTCGGGTCGCCCTCGCGACAAGGCGGCCACGGGCCGCTGCTTATGATGCCGGCCCGCCCACTGCCCCCGAGGATCTGCCCATGCACGCCTGGACCTGCGAAACCCTGGAAGGCGTGGACGCCTTGCAATGGCGCGAGACCCCCACGCCCGAGCCCAAGCCGGGTGAGGTGCGCATCGCGATCAAGGCCGCCAGCCTGAACTTCCCCGACCTGCTGATCGTGCAGGGCAAGTACCAGTTCAAGCCGCCGCTGCCCTTCGTGCCCGGTTCCGAATACGCCGGTGTCGTGGACGCCGTCGGTGAGGGCGTGAAGCACCTGAAGCTCGGCGCGCCGGTGGCCGCCATTGCCGGCACCGGCGGCTTCGGCACCCACGCCTGTGTGGACGCCGCGCGCGTGCTGCCGCTGCCGCCGGGCTTCGACATCGAGGACGGCGCCGCCTTCGCCTTCACCTACGGCACCTCGCACCACGCGCTGATGGACCGCGCGCAGCTGCAGGCCGGCGAGACCGTGCTCGTGCTGGGCGCCGCCGGCGGCGTCGGCACCGCGGCGCTGCAGATCGCCAAGGCCGCCGGCGCGAAAGTCATCGCCGCCGCCTCCACCGATGAGAAGTGCGCGCTGTGCACGCAGCTGGGCGCCGACGCGACGCTGAACTACAGCACGCAGGACGTGCGCGAGACGCTCAAGGCGCTCACCGGCGGCAAGGGCCCCGACGTGGTGTACGACCCGGTGGGTGGCGCGCTGGCCGAGCCGGTGTTCCGCTCCATCGCCTGGCGCGGCCGCTACCTGGTGGTGGGCTTCGCGGGCGGCGGCATCCCCGCCCTGCCCTGGAACCTGGCGCTGCTGAAGGGCGCTTCGGTCGTGGGCGTGTTCTGGGGCGACTTCGTCAAGCGCGAACCGCAGGCCAGCGCCGCCGGGCTGATGCAGCTGGCGCAGTGGTACGCGCAGGGCAAGATCAAGCCGGTGCTCGACCGCAAACTGCCGATGAGCGAGATCCGCACCGCCTACGAGCGCATGGGTTCGCGCCAGGTGCTGGGCAAGCTGCTGCTGGTCAACGGCTGAGCCTGACGCCGACGATGGGCGGCAGCGGCACCGATCCACGCTAGGATCGCTGCCTCTCTCGTCAGTGGAGCGCCTCTCCGTGGCCGTCAAGGTACTCATACTCGAAGACAACCCGGTCGCGCGCACCTTCCTGTGCCGCGTGGTGCGCGAGAGCTTCAGCGATGCCATCGTCATCACCGAGGCGGGCGACCTGGAAACGGCGCGCAAGCACATCCTGCTCACCGGCGGCGCGCAGGGGCTGCACGGCGTGGACCCCTTCAAGCTGGTGCTGGTCGACCTGGAACTGCCCGACGGCAACGGCATGGAACTGCTGGCCGAGCTGTCCATCTACCCGGCGACCAAGATCGTCACCACGCTGTACTCCGACGACGACCACCTGTTCCCCGCGCTGCAATGCGGCGCCGACGGCTACCTGCTGAAGGAAGACCGCTTCGAGGTGCTGGTGGAGGAGATGCAGAAGATCGTGCGCGGCCAGCCGCCGCTGTCGCCGGCCATTGCCCGGCGCCTGCTGACGCACTTCCGCGGCCACGGCGGTGACACGCAGGCGCCCGATTCGGGCTTCGCGCCCGCCGCCTTCACCACCAGCAGGCCGGTGCCGATCGAGAAGGCACCCGACCACGAGCGCCTCACCCCGCGTGAAAGCGAGGTGCTGACCTACCTGAGCAAGGGCTTCACGATCAAGGAGATCGCCAGCCTGATGGGCATCAAGTGGTTCACGGTCAACGACCACATCAAGTCGATCTACAAGAAGCTCAACGTCTCCAGCCGGGCCGAGGCCGCCGTGCTGGCCAGCAAGCAGGGCCTGGTGTGAACCCGAGCGCCGACCGCCTGCCCGGGCCCTAGCCCCGCCAGCGCGGCCATGCCCGCCACCGCCCCGCCCCGCGACGACGACACCGCGCCGGAATCGGTGCCCGCCGACGCAGCCGGCCCCGGTCAAGGCGTACCCTGGATCGGCTGGCGGCGCCACCTGCTGGCGGCCGCGGCCCTGCTGCTGTGCCTGGCACTGCTGGCGCTGGGCCGCTGGCTGGCCGGCACGCCGCACCTGGATGCACAGTGGCTTGTCGACGCCCGGGGCGCGCTGGTGCTGCAGGCCAGCACCGAGCCCGCGCTGCAGGGCCTGCAGGGCCGCACGCTGCTGGCCATCACCGATGCAGCCGGGCAGCGCCAGCCGGTGACGGCGCTGCTGCTGCACCGCTCGCCGCGCTGGCAGGTCAACGACGCCGCGCGCTGGCAGCAGATCCGGCAGCAGGAGCTGTTGTCCGAGCGTCTGGCCACCGGCGCCGTGGAGCTGTGGTTCGACGCCGACACCCGCGCCGTGGTGCCCGCACGGCCCCGCGGATGGACGGGCCTGGGCCTGCTGGCCTGGCCGCTGGCGGGCCTGGCGCTGCTGCTGGTGCTGAACGCCGTGGTCGTGTTCCTGGCGCGCGCGCAGCCGAGCAGCGTGCTCTTCGGGGTGATGGCGCTGTGCCAGGCCGGCAACCTGCTGCTCGTCGCGCTGCAGACCAGTCGCGGCCTGGGCCTGCCGGCCGGCACCGCGTCGGCCGACCTGGGCCTGCGCCTGGCGCTCGACGCCATCACCGGGGCGGCCATCGTGCATGCGTTCATGCTGCACCCCGTTCGCCTGCCGCAGGGGCGTCTGCTCGCCTCGTGCCTGTGGCTCGGTGTGGCGCTGGCGCTGGCGCTGCTGCTCACGGGCCTGCCGGCCGGCATCTGGTGGTGGGCGCAGGGGCTGTGCCTGGCCCTCGTGCTGCTGGCGCTGGGGGTGCTGAGCCGCTCGCTCCGGGTCGAGCCCGATCCCGCGGCCCTCGTGATGCGGCGGTTCACCCTGGTCGCGCTGGCCGCGCTGGTGCTGGTGTCGGCGACGGTCGCCGTGTCGTCGGCCTGGCCGGGCCTGTCGGGCGTGTCCCATGGCGTCGCGATGGCCGCCTCGGTGACCTGGTACCTGTTCCTGTCGTCGCTGCTGCTGCTGACGCCATTCCTGGCCCGCAGCCGCCAGCTGCTGCGCGAGTTTGCGCTGCTGGTCGGCACCGGCACCGTGGCCGCAGTGGCCGACCTGGTGTTCGTGGCGGTGTTTTCGCTGGGTGCTTTCACTTCGCTGGCGCTGGCCGTGTTCGTGGCGCTGGCGGCCTATGCGGGCGCCCGTCAGCTGATCCTCGCTCGCGTGCTGGGGCACAACCTGCTGACCACGGAGCGCACCTTCGATCACCTCTACCGCGCCGCCCGCGCGGTGCAGGCCCGACCCGAGCGTCACCCGCAGGTGCTGGTGCAGCTGCTGCACGACCTGTTCGAGCCGCTGGAGGTGCAGCGCGCGTCGCGGGTGCCGCCGCGGGCCCGGGTCGTCGGCGGCGGTTCGGCGCTCGTGGTGCCGGTGCTCACGGACGACGACGCAGCCCCACCGGCACTGGCCGTGCAGCTGCGCTTTGCGCAACGCGGGCAGCGGCTCTTCACGCCCGAAGACGCACGCCTGGCCGACCGCATGGTGGACCAGCTGCGGCGCGCCGCAGCCCATGACCGAGCCGTCGAACAGGGCCGACACGAAGAACGCCAGCGACTCGCGCAGGACCTGCACGACGACATCGGCGCCCGGCTGCTGACGCTGATGTACCAGGCGCCGAACGCGGTGATGGAGGACTACATCCGCCACACGCTGCAGGACCTGAAGACACTGACCCGCGGGCTGGCCGCCACCGAGCACCGGCTGTCGCATGCGGCGGCCGAGTGGAAGGCCGATCTCACGCACCGCCTGGGCGCGGCCCGGGCCGAGCTGGGCTGGGCCGTCAGCCACGACCAGGACCCGATCTTGTCGATGGTGCAGTGGTCGGCGCTGACCCGCATCCTGCGCGAACTGGTCAGCAACGCGCTGTTTCATGGCCACGCCACGTGCATCGACGTGGTGCTGCAGCTCCAGGGTCCGCGCCTGCAGCTGACGGTCAGCGACGACGGCTGCGGCAGCAACCCCGGGGCCTGGGCGCACGGGCTGGGCCTGGGCGGCGTGCGCAAACGGGTCAGGCTGCTGGGCGGCACCGTGATCTGGCGCGAGCACCTGCCGCGCGGCATCGTCTGCGAGGTGCGCGTCGAGCAGTTCGTGCCGGCGGCCTGATGCCCGGGCTGTCAACCGGCCACGGCGGCCGGCGTTGAAAGGGCTCTGCGACACATGGACGCTCTGCCATCAGAGCCCGAGCCGGACCCCATGACACCCCCGAGTGCGAACCATGCCAAATGCGAGGACAATACAGCCTTCGCGTCGACCGGGGCGCCCTTCCCGGCCTCCATCTGCCATGACCACTCGCCGCACGCCCACACCCCCCGAATCCAGCGGACCCAAACTCCGCCAGACGCAAGCCGAGTACACGGCTGCACGTCCCCACGCCGAACCGGGCGTCAAGCCCATGATGTCGAGCTCGAAGATGTACGTGTGCATCAAATGCCACGCCAACTTCAAGACCGGCGACGGCAAGCCCGACCCTCGTCTGCGCGGCCTCGGCCGCTGCAACAGCTGTCTGGGCGTGACCGTCAGCACCACCTGAGCCCCGGCCGCGGCACCTGCCGCGGCTGAAGCTCGAATCGCCTCGATCCTCACTTCAACCACAACCTGGAGCGCGACTTCCCATGTCCCAAACCAATCGCCGTGTTTTCCTGATGCAAGTGGCCGCCTGCGGCTCGGTGCTGGCCGCCGGTGCAGCACAGGCGCAAGCTGCCAAGGTCGACGAAAAAGACCCGCAGGCCGTCGCGCTGGGCTACGTGGCCGACACCACCAAGGCCGACAAGAAGAAGTTCCCGAAGCACACCAACGATCAGAAGTGCAACAACTGCGCGCTGTATCAAGGCAAGGCTGCCGATGCCTGGGGCGGCTGCCCGCTGTTCGGCACCAAGCAAGTGGCTGGCCCCGGCTGGTGCAGTGCCTGGGCGAAGAAGGGCTAAGCCCGCTTCGGGTCGGGTCGCCACGCGGCGACCCACCTTCCCCGCAGAGCGGATCACGCCGCTGCAACAACGGCCCTTCGGGGCCGTTTTGCATGGCTCACCGGGCGGGCAACAAGCCGACCACGGCCTCCGCGATCGCCAGCGCCGACGTCAGGCCCGGGGATTCGATGCCGAACAGGTTCACGAGACCGGGCACGCCATGCTGCGCCGGGCCGTCGATGCGGAAGTCGGGTGCGGGCTCACCGGGCCCGTGGATCTTGGGCCGCACGCCGCTGTAGGCCGGCTGCAGCGCCCCGGCCGGCAACGCGGGCCAGTAGCGGCGGATGGCCTGCTCGAAACCTTCGGCCCGCGTGGTGTGCACGGCGTAGTCGATCTGCTCCGGCGACTCGACGTCCAGCCATTCCAGGTCCGGCCCGAACCGCGCCTGGCCGCCCAGGTCCAGCGTGAGGTGCACACCCAGCCAGGCATCCACCGGCGCCGGGTACACGAGACAGGAAAACGGCGCCGGCCCGGTGAGCGAAAAGTAGCTGCCCTTGGCGAAGTGCGCCCTGGGCACGTGCTCGGCAGGCAGGCCTTCGAAGGCCCGTGCCAACGCGCAGGCGTGCAGGCCGGCGGCGTTGATCACCCGGTCGGCGGCGATCTCGAACTCCACGCCCTCGGACACCACACGCACCACGGCGCCCTCACCCGCGCCGCGGCCCTGGCCGAAGCGGGCGCCCAGCACCTGCGACTGCAGCGCCAGCACCCCGCCGGCGCGCTCCAGGTCGCCCTGCAGCGCCAGCATCAGGGCATGGCTGTCGACGATGCCCGTGCTGGGCGACCACAGCGCCTGCGTGCAGTGCAGCGCGGGCTCCCGGGCCTGCGCCTGGGCGGCGCTGAAGGGCTCGATCGGCACGCCGTTGGCAACCGCGCGGCGGGCCAGATCGGCCAGCGCCGCGTGCTGCTCGGGTGCGGTGGCGACGATCAACTTGCCGCAGGCCCGGTGCGGCACGCCATGCGTGGCGCAGAACGCGTAGAGCAGTTCCTTGCCGCGCACACAGAAGCGCGCCTTGGCCGAGCCGCTGGCGTAGTACAGCCCGGCGTGGATGACTTCGCTGTTGCGCGAGCTGACGCCCTGACCGATGCCGGAGCCAGCCTCGGCCACGACGACCTCCAGCCCGGCCTGTGCCAGCGCACGGCCGGCCGCCAGGCCCACGACACCGGCACCGATGACGAGCGCGTCGATCCGGTCCATCTCAATCCTCGGCGAATGGGCATCCCCATGAAAAACAGGCACCGGTGTGCCTGTTGTTCATCAGAGATGCTTGGGGTGGCTGATGGGACCCCACGGCAAGAGGCGTCCCGGCTGAAGTCTTCATAGTTGACAAGGACTTCGGAGCACAAACATGCACCCACATCATGCACCCCAGGGAGCCCGGACATGCCCACCAAGCGCCACCCGCAAGACCAGTGCCTGCAGAAGGTCGGATGTTGATTCATTTCCAAAGCTGGGCCATTTCGAGACGCGTTCACGTTGAAATCTGAGCCACGTTGCAGCTCTATCGTGCTGAGTTTTTCAG
>LNFM01003143.1_pt1 | contig 38151 bp, 37 predicted proteins | sample 596031 | NCBI WGS metagenome assembly LNFM01 (sample SAMN04254537, study PRJNA301005) | activated carbon metagenome | isolation source: dual media filters at the Ann Arbor, Michigan drinking water treatment plant | place: USA: Ann Arbor | reverse complement strand
AGCGGCGACGTGAACGGCCCCATCTTCACCGCGAAGGGCGCACCCATGTTCTCGTTCAGCGCCGGCAGGTTGCCCTCGGGCCCGCCCCCATCCTGCACGACCATGGACGTGTTGTCGGGCCGCGGCACCAGCTGCGAGGTGAAGGCCAGGTAGGCCGGTGTCGTGAAGGCGATCTGGCGCACCGGGTCGACGGCGATGCCGCCCCAGTTGAAGACGCCGAAATTGCCCGGGTGCACCAGCGAGCCCTCGACGGAAGGCGGTGTGAAGCGCCCCTCGTAGCGCAGGCGGTGGAAGGCGATGCGGCAGCCGAGCTGGTCGAAGGGCGTGGCGCCCCACATGCTGGCGCCCGTCAGCGTCTTCGGCTGGAACGACAGCGCCGACACGGGCTGCGTCGGCGCCGCTCGGTCGCCGGCCGCCGCGCCCTGCGGTGCGGGGACCTCGGTCACCGGGTGCACCGGCCGCCCGCTGCGGCGGTCGAGCACGAAGATCTCGCCCTGCTTGGTGGGCTGCACCAGGGCGGGCACGGTGCCGCCGCCCAGCGTCAGGTCGACCAGCGTGGGCTGCGAGGGAACGTCGTAGTCCCACAGGTCGTGGCGCACGGTCTGGAAGACCCAGCGTTCGCGCCCCGTGGCCAGGTCCAGCGCCACCACCGACGACGACACGCGGCTGCTTTCAGCGCTGCGGCTGGCGCCCCACTGGTCGGGCGATGCATTGGCCACCGGCAGGTAGACCATGCCCAGCGTTTCGTCCACGCTCATGATGGACCAGACGTTGGGCGTGCTTTCGACATAGAGCTGCCCGGGCTGGATGGGCGTGGTGTCGTCGGGACGCGCAGGGTCCCAGTTCCAGACCAGGTCGCCCGTCTCGATGTCGAAGCCGCGCACCACGCCCGAAGGCTCCCGGGTGGAGACGTTGTCGAGCACGGTGCCGCCGACGACCAGCACGCGCTGCGTGGCGACCACCGGAGAGGTCGAGTAGTAGCCGCCCAGCCGCACATGGGGCATGCCGCGCCACAGGCTGATCTGGCCGCTGCCACGGCCGAAGTCCCGGCAGACCGAACCGGTCGCGGGATCGAGCGCGATGACCCGGCCGTCTGCCGTGGGCATGAACAGCCTGCGCGGGCAGTCGTCGATGGCCGGGCTGTTCTGCGCCGCGATGGGCAGCTCGAGTTCGCCGGGGAACGGCGTTGTCGCCGCCAGCACACCGGACGCGGCCGGCGCTGCCGGCGCAGCGGCCGCTGGTGCTGGTGCTTGTGCTGGTGCTGGTGAGACCGGCGCAGAAGCCGCGGCCGAAGCCGCCGGCGCGGCGGTGGCCGAGGCGTCGGGCGAGGTGGGCGCGGCGCCGCCCCCGTCGCGCGACCAGTACGACAGGCCGCGGCAGGTCAGGTGCTGCAGGGCGAGTCCCGAGGCGACCTGGGCGTCGAAGCGCCAGAGCTCCTGCCCCGTGGTGGCGTCGAGCGCGATGACGAACTGGTGGGGCGTGCAGAGGAAGAGCCGGTCCTCCACCTTCAGCGGTGTGACCTGGAACGTGGTCTCGGCGGGGTCGCCAGCCTGTCCGCGCAGGTCGCCGGTGCGGTAGTGCCACGCCACCTCGAGCTGCCTGGCATTGGCCGGCGTGATCTGGTCCAGCGGCGCGTAGCGCTGGCCGTGGCCGGTGCGGCCGTAGGCGTGCCACTCGCCCGCGGGCATGGCGTCCGGCGGCGCGCCGGCCTGCGCTGTCGGCAACGAGCCCCGGGTCTCGAACGGGTCGACGACCCAGGACACCACGGCCACGCCGAAGTAGACGAGCAGCACGGCCGCCAGGGCCCCGCGACCACTCAGCCACGGGTGGGGCCGGCGCGTTGCATGGTCGGCTGCGGCGCCGGGCGCGGCGCGATGGCCCACGCGTCCCACGAACCAGGGCAGCAGCATCAGCAGCCCCAGCACGACGAACACATCGCCGCGTGCCGCCAGCCCCCACCAGGCCAGGCCCACCTCCCACAGCGACCAGGCCAGGGTCGCGGCCACGAACGCGGCATACAGCCACAGCGCCGCGGGATGCGCGATCCAGGTCAGGACGGCCACGGCCAGCAACGTGATGCCGGCCAGCACGTAGTACCAGGAGCCGCCCAGCATCGCCAGCCACGCGCCGGCACCGACGAAGCCGAGTCCCATCAGCGCAAAGAGGATGGCGAACACCGCCAGCAGGCGGCTCTTCGGCTTGTACTCGATCATGGTGATCTCCGGCAGACGGGCCCGTGCAGGGCGGCATCCGGCTGCAGCGCTGCCGCCAACGGGCGGGAACGTCAGGTGCTGCCGGCGGGGATGCCTCGTGCCGGCCCAGGGGCAAGCCCCGTGCCGGCGCTGCCGGTCACTGTCGCCCTCAGGGCGCTCTCAGCTGTTCCAGCGTGCGCCCCTGCAGGTACTCGGCGAACAAGGGGTCGTCGATGGCCGTCGACCCGTTGCCGCCCCGGGCCAGCAGGCCGGCGCGGCGCAGGCGCTCGATGGCGGCGCGCACCTTGGCCACGGTGGGCCGGCCGCCCTGTGCCTGGGCCAGGCGGTCCAGCGTGTCGCGGCCCATCGGCGGCAGGCCTTGCGCGATGACGAGCAGCAGCGCACGCTCGAACAGGTCCAGCGGCTGCAGCAGCGCGCTCCAGCCGGCGACCTGACGCCCGTCCTGCAGGAAACGCTTCACGCCGGCGTCGACGTCGGTCTGGCCTTCTGCCGACAGCGCCTTCACCAGATCGCGCATCAGCCCGGGCTTGTGGCCGATGCGCGCGAAGACGCGCTGCAGGTCGGGCAGCTTCAGGCTCTTGCGCGCATGCACCGTGGCGAAGTGGTCGGCCAGGGCCTGCAGGTAGTCGTCGCCCAGCACCGGGAAGTCCAGCAGCTGCGCGAACTGGTACATGGGCGAGCCGGCGGTGGACAGCATGCGCACCATGGCCTCCTGCGACGAGCCGGTGAACACCGACTTGAGGATGTCGCGCCGCTTGTGCAGCACGGCGCGCAGGCTGGCGATGATGCGCTCGCCGTCGGGCACGTCGCCCAGCGCCTGGATCTCGTCGAGCATCAGCAGCACCGGCCGGCCGGCGGCCTCGGCCAGGCGCACCACCAGGGTGTCCAGGCGCAGTTCGGGGGCCGCCGGCAGGGGCCGGCGCGACGGTGCGTCGCCCAGGTCGAGCGAGGCTCCCAGCGCACCGAGTTTCTTCACCGGCGTCTTCGCCAGCCGCCCCAGCGCGCCGGCGGGCACGTTCACCTCGTCCAGCGCTTCTTCCAGCGCGTGGTTGATGGCGGCCAGCGGCGCCGACTTCTGCAGCCAGAGGTCGGCATACACCGGCAGCCACTTCGCCCGCCGCGCGGCGGGCGCGAGGTCATGGTCGAGGAAGTGCGTCTTGCCGACGCGGCGCGGCGCGAACATCGCCAACGGACGCCCCGGCTGCGCATCGATGAGCGCGAGGTAGCTCTTCGCCAGCGCGGGGCGCCGCACCTCGATGTCGTCGAAGGTCTTCACCGTTGTCGTTCATTGTCGTGATAACGACAATTGTTGCACGAACGACTACCAGCGACAAAGCCCGCCTTCCCTCCTCCCGCCCCCTCGTCAGCTGAAGTGCAGGCCGTCCACGCGGACCCAGGGCAGCAACCAGCCGCCGCTGTCGACGCGCTCGACGCTCACCGCCGACACGTCACGCAGCATCTGCGCCACGTTGCCCGAGATCATGGTCTCGGACAGCGCCGCACCCACCTCGCCGCCCTGCAGCGCGAAGCTGTTCTTGATGACGCCCGAGAAGTCGCCGTTGGCCGCCGGGCGGCCCATCGACAGACGGTCGACCAGCGCGCCGCGCGGCACGCCCGCGATCAGCGCCGTCAGCGGCGTGCTGCCGGCGGCGAGGTCCCAGCCCTCGGCGGCCACCGGCACGTGCTGCAGCCCGGTCTTGCGGCTGCCGTAGAGGCTGGGCGTGAGGCCGTTCAGGCGGCCCTGCGTGAGCAGCTCCAGCGGCGGCATCACGAAGGCGTCGGCCGACAGCGGCATCACGCCAGGGGCGTCGAAGCGGCTGCGCAGCGTGAGCAGCGGCGAGGCGATGGGCTGCCCGACGGACTCGCGGTAGACCGAGCTGCCCTCGATCAGCGGCTGGTCGGCGATCTGGCCGAGCAGCCAGCCCAGCAGGCTGGTGACGGCGCGCGGTGTCAGCACCACGCTGCCGGTGAAGCGCTCGCCCACCGGCTGCGTGCGCACCTGGCGCGTCAGGCTGCGCATCAGTTCGTCGATGCCGAAGCGCTGCACGAAGGACGTGCCGCCCAGGTCGTCGCAGCTGCCGCCGGCGTAGTTGAAGGAGCTGGCATGCTCGCCGTCGCGCGCCAGGCCGAAGACCACGGCGTCGAACCAGCCCAGCTCGCAGGCCAGGTCGCTGCCGCGGCTGGTGAGGATGCGCTGGGCCAGCGCGTTGTGGCCGGCCAGCGCGTCTTCCAGCATCATGGTGGGCGTCTCGCGCCCGCGCCAGGCCAGCAGCTCGCGCATCGCGCCGGCCAGGGTGGCGACCTCGGTCGACATCGTGCCGCGACGGATGTCGGCGCGCTGCCCGGCCGAGACGGCATTGGCCTCGTCCTGCGGCGCCGAGAGCACGCTGTCCCACAGCGCCTGCACGCTGGCGCGCAGGCTCTCTTCGCCGATGTCGCTGCCTTCGGTGGCGGCCCGGCGGCCGTCCAGCAGGCCGGCCAGCTGCAGCTTGTACGACTCGTTGCTGCGCAGCAGGCTGGGTTCGTTGTGCGCGACGCAGACCTCGCTGCGGCGCTGGTGGGTCACGCTGACCTGCGCGTCGTCGAAGCCCTGTTCGCGCATCAGCGCCAGCACGCGCTCGGCGCTGTCCTGCACCCGGTCGGAGAGTCGTTCGGACAGGTGGTCGGCCATCTCACTGGCCTCCCAGGTGGGCGCGCGTGCGCAGCGCCGGGCCGCCCATGGACACCACCATCGGCTGCTTCTTGCCGCAGTAGCCGGCGCAGGTCCAGTACATGTCGTCGCTGACGGCGTCCACCGCCTGCAGCACCTTGATGGCCGAGCCCGACAGCGTGGTGTTGCGCACCGCGCGGCCCAGCTGGCCGCCGCGGATCTCGTAGGCCAGCGTCACGCCGAACATGAACTCGGTGGTGCTGTCGGCCTGGCCGTTGCCGGTCTTCATCAGCAGGTAGCCGTCGTCCACGCCTTCGATCATCTGCGCCAGCTTCGAGCTGCCGGGCAGGATGGCGGTGTTGCGCATGCGGATCAGCGGCTCGTCGTCGGGGTTGTAGGCGCGGGCGTTGCCGGTGGGCTCCTGGCCCAGGCGGGCCGCCGTCTCCCGGCTGTGCATGAAGGCGGTGAGGCGGCCGCGGTCGATCATCACCACGTCGCGGCCGGGCGTGCCTTCGTCGTCGACGTAGACCGGGATCATCATCTCCTGGCCGTCCCAGGTGTGGGCGATGTCGACCATGCTGACCAGCTCGCTGGCCACCGCCTGGCCCACCAGCGTGGAGGTCACGGCACCGCCGATCACCGCGTCGGCCTCGCAGGGGTGGCCCATCGCCTCGTGCGCCAGCATGCCGGCCAGCTGAGGCGCCAGCACCACCGTCTGCAGGCCGCCGCGCGCGGCCACGGCATGGCGCTTGGCCTGCAGGTGCTCGTGCGCGCGGTCGAGCATCGGCGCCAGCGTCTCGATCGACCAGTCCAGGTCGGCCAGGCTGCCCTTGCAGGACACCTGCTCGTCGACCTCGATCGGTGCGCCGTCGGCGTCTTCGCCCACCAGCACGGCGGCGAACAGCGCGCGCTGGATGCTGGCCAGCGCGTCGGCGCCGCCGGCGGTCTGCAGCTGCTTGATGTGGTGCTCGTCCTGGATGCCGAAGCGCGCCGAGCGCAGGCCCGGGTACTGCTTCTTCAGGAAGGCATGCAGCTCGGCCAGCCGTTCATTGCATTCGGCCGCCGTCAGCGGCGCGCGGCCGGCGAAGGCGTGGCGGCCGTGGTGCGTGGCCGGCGGCAGCTGCAGCGGCGTGCGCGGGCCGAAGCCGGCCATCGCGTGGGCGTTGTGCACCGCCTGCTGCTGCACACGATCGCGTTCCGCGGCGGCGTCGCCGCCGGCCAGCGGCGCCGAGGCGAAGCCCCAGTAGCCGTCGACGTAGGCGCGGGCGCTCAGGCCGCGCTGCACGGTGCGCAGGTTGGCGGTCAGGTTGCCGTCGACCATCAGCATGCGCGTCTTGCGCAGCTCGTGGTGACGGGTCTCGAGTTCGCGGGCGGCGTGGGTGGGGGTCATGGGGCGGTGCCGCAGGGGCAGGTCGGGCCGGTGATGCGGGCGATCATAGGCGCGCCCCACGCACGGCACCAGCCGCCCGGCCGCCCCCCTGCCGGGGCAAGGGGTCACGCCACGGCGGTCAGCGCCGGGCGGCGCCCCGCATCATCGCCGCCAGCACCACGTTGGCATCGGCGCGGCACACGCTGGCCAGCGGGCCGTGCAGGCGGCCATGGTGGTCGAAATAACGGGTCTCCAGCACTTCTTCCAGCACCGGCTGCAGGGACGATCGCATCTCGGCGAAGCCTGCGTAGAGCGCCGGTTCCGGGAAACCCGCCACTGCTTCGCGCAGGCGCTTGGCCACCACGCGGTAGGCGCGTGCGTCCATCGGCACGCGGCCGGTTTCCATCTCGGACTGACGACGTGCGAGATCGGCGATGTAGAGGCGTTTGCTCGCGAGGTGGGAACTCATGGGTCGGCGTCCTGCTGCGTGAAAACACACAGTCTGGGCGCCGCCAGCGGCATCCGGCCGCGGAGTTGAGGGTGGGATGTCGCCCTTTTCCGGCCTTTGCGCCGTTTCCCCCCGTGGTTGCGGCGGGTGCCGTCGCTCAGGGCAGGTGCAGCACCAGGGTCACCAGCAAGGACGTGCCGGTGGCCGTCGTCACGGCGTGCGGCTCCTGCCCTTCCAGCATGACCAGCCCGCCGGCCTGCAGTTCGCAGGAGCGCGTGGGCGTCTCGACGGTGGCTTCACCTTCCAGGCAGTGCAGGGTGATGGGCCCGGCCACCGCGTGCGAAGGCAGCGCCTGCCCGGCCTGCAGCACCACGCGCATGAGCTGCAGCCGCTCGGTCTTCAGCAGGCTGGTGCTGCGGGCACCGGCCAGCGCGGGGCCCAGCGGGCGCAGGTCGATGACGTCGAGCGGATGGGCGTGCGGCAGGGCCATGGGGCGCTCCTTCCAGGGGGCGGCAGGGGAGACGACGCCGCTCAGCGCGGCACCAAGGAGATCGAGGGCTCGTGCGGCGTCGGCGCCGTCTGGCCGTTCCCCGGCAAACGGAAGACCCGGAACGCCACCGGCCAGGCTTGCCGCGTCCAGCGGCGCCCGACACAGGCCGACCGCCACCGATTGCCCGCCCGCTCACGGCACCGTCACCAACGGCGCCTGCATCTGCCGGCGTGGGCCAGGTCAGCCGTCCTTGCCGTCGAGCCGCGGTCGCAGCAGCCAGGGCGTGAAGAGCCACAGGTAGAGCGCAAAGGCGGCGCTCCAGGCCGCGCCGGCGGCCAGCAGGGGCAGCGTCGAGGCGGTGAACACGGGCACCAGGGCGCGCAACAGGGCCGCGGCCATCACCAGGGCGTAGGCCGCCACTTCCAGGGGCGATGCGGTCAACGGCCGGCCGGTGTGGCCGCGCGCCGTGCGCGTGACCATGCCGATGATGAGCCCGCCGGTGGCGCCCACGGCCAGCGCGTGCACGCCGGGTGACGCGCCCAGCAGACCGGCCTGTGCCGCGGCCAGCAGCGCCAGGCCGATCGGGATCCAGGCGTAGGAAGCATGCAGGATCCACAGGATCGGCCTGCTGCGCGTGCGCTGCGGCTGCCAGCGCCGCAGGCGCAGCACGTGCAGCACGGCCGCCGCGGCGAGCAGCGGCGCACCGAGCATGTCGCCGGGCCAGAGCACCCAGGCTGCCAGACCGGCGGCAGTCAGCCCCAGCGTGGCCGCTTCGTGCCGTGCCGGGGCCAGCTTCAAGCCTGGCGTGGCGCTCTGCGTGAAGGCGGGCACCACGCGGCCGGCCATCACGCACTCGATCATCACGATGAGCGCCAGGCCGGCGTGCAGCGCCACCATCGGCGACAGCGCCAGCCAGCCCAGCGTCGCCGCGTGGAAGGCTGCATTCGCGGCGGCCAGCGCCATCAGCATCGCCGGCAAAGGCAGGTTGCGTCGGTTGCCGGCGCGCAGCAGCACACCCAGCAGCAGCGTGGCCACCAGCGGCAGCAGCAGCACGTCCAGGCCGGCATGCAGCCACGGCGGGCCGGTCAGGCCCGTCACGCGCGCGGCCAGCCACAGCGCGACCAGCGCGCCGAGCGGCCAGCCGCGCGGCGTGGCCAGGCCGGTCCAGGCCTTGCCGGCCGTGAGAAGGAAGCCCACGATCACGGCCGCCGCAAAGCCGAACAGCATCTCGTGTGCATGCCAGTAAAGGGCCGGCAGCACCGGCACCACCGGTAGAGGCGCGCCGAGCAGCATGGCCAGCCACAGCGGCACGGCCAGGGCGGCCAGGGCGGCGGCGCCCAGGTAGAAGGGGCGGAAGCCCAGTCGCAGCACCGGCCAGCCGTGTCCGGCATCGGCGGCCAGGGGCGCCGCGGGCGCGGCGCTCAGCAGAGGTGGGTCGGGAAGGCTCATGGACGCCGGCAGGGCAGCACCTTCAGCGCAGTGCCCTCAAAGAAGTACGAGACATGCATGTTATGCGGCAGCGTTGATCAAAGCAATACACTGCATACATCTATTACCCAACCGGCGCGTCGCCGGCGCCGCCATGCGACTGTCCGACTACACCGACTACACGCTGCGCGTGCTGATGTACTGCGCGGTGCAGCGCGGCCGGCTGGTCACCATCGCCGAGATCGCCGAGGTGCACGGCATCTCGAAGAACCACCTGATGAAGATCGTCAACCACCTCTCGCAACAGGGCCTGCTGGAGACCACGCGCGGCCGGGGCGGTGGCCTGCGGCTGATGAAGGCGCCGGGTGACATCCGCGTCGGCGACGTGCTGCGCCACAGCGAAACCGACTTCCGCCTGGTCGAGTGTTTCGATGCCGCCACCGACACCTGCACGCTCACCGCAGCCTGCCGCCTGCGCGCGGCGCTGCTGCGTGCGCAGCGGGCCTGGTTCGCCGAACTCGACGCAGTGACGCTGGCGGACGTGTCGCCGGTCGACGAGCGGGCCCCGCCCGCAGCGGCCTCGCCCCGCGGCGGCGCGAAGGGCCGCACAAGCCTGCGCGGCGTGCGCATTCGTCCGGCCTGAAGTCGCCGCGGCGGGGTCGTCGACGGGCACGGGCCTTGCCCGTGGGAGAGGCGCACCGGGCCCCAGGCCCGGACCGACCGACCCCATCGACCACAGGACACCCCATGAGCTCAGACGACATCTCCCGCGACACCCGGCTGGCCACATCCGACGATGCCCAGAACACCGGTGACGCCATTGACCTGCTCACCGCCGACCATGAAGACGTGCGACAGCTCTTCGCCGAGTACGAAGAGCTGCTGGCCGACGACGCCGACGAGGACGACCGGCTGGAACTGGCGCTGCAGATCTGCACCGCCCTCACCGTGCATGCCACGGTGGAAGAGGAGATCTTCTACCCCGCCGCGCGGGCTGCCATCCAGGACAAGGAACTGCTCGACGACGCCGAGGCCGAGCACGCCAGCGCCAAGCAGCTGATCGCGCAGATCCAGGCCCTGGAGCCTTCCGACGAGCGCTTCGACTCCACCGTGCGCGTGCTGGCCGAGACCATCGAGCACCACGTGCTCGAAGAGGAAGGCGAGTTGTTCCCGCGCGTGCTCGAGTCGTCGATCGACCTGGTGACCCTCGGGGAGCAGATCGAGGCGCGCAAGGAGGAGCTTCTGGCGGAGCTGGACGACGAGATCGGCTGAGACCCGCCCGGCCGCAGATTTCCCCGTTGTCGAACCCCATGTCTTCACCATCGACAAACACCCCATTTGCAGAACACGGGTCGACGGAGGACTTTGCGACCGAGCGTGGCACGCCCGATCCAGTCGCACCCGCTGCACGGCGGGTCATCGAACAGGTGCGTGACGAGGCGATGTTCCTGCTCGATCGTCGCGGTCGTGTCGCGAGCTGGAACGAAGGCGTGTGGCGCATCCTGGGCTGGAGCGAAGCCGACTGGATCGGGCAGCCGCTGTCCGTCGTCTTCACCGAAGAAGACGTGCATCGCGGCGTGCACGAACGTGACATGCGCCGGGCCGCCCGCCAGGGTCACGCCGCCGGTGACCGCTGGTTGCGCCGCAGGAGCGGCGAGCGCTTCCTCGCGCACGCGGCGCTGACCAGCCTGCGGGACGATGAGGGCCGGCCTGCCGGCTATCTGGAGGTGCTGCGCGACGTCACGGCCGGGCGCCACGCGCAGGAGCTGCGACAGCGCCAGCTGCAGGAGCGCGGCCACGAACTCGAGCTGGCGCAGAGCGCCCTGCACGAGCGCACGGCCGAGTGGCGCGTGCTGGTGGAAGGCGTGCGGGACTACGCCATCTTCACGATGGACACCGAAGGCCGCATCGACAGCTGGCACGTCGGTGCCCAGCGGATGAAGGGCTACACCGCGCAAGAGGCCATCGGCATGCGCTTCGCCGACCTGTTCACGCCGGAGGACCGGGCCGGCGGGCGCCCGGAACACGAGATGGACGTGGCGGCGCGCACCGGCGAGTACCAGGGCGAAGGCCGGCGCGTGCGCAAGGACGGCTCGCTGTTCGAGGCCGCGGTGGTGCTGACGGCCTTGCGCGGACCGGACGGGGAACTGCTGGGGTTCCTCAAGCTCACGCAGGACATCACCCGGCGCAAGCAGGCCGAGGCCGAGCGCGATGCGATGCTGCGGGAGGCCCAGGCTGCGCGCGAAGAGGCCGAACGCAGCAGCCACACCCAGGGCGAATTCCTGGCCACCATCTCGCACGAACTGCGCACGCCGCTGTCGGCCATCCTGGGCTGGGCCCACGTGCTGGAACGAGGCAGCTTCGACCCGGCGACGGTGCAGCACGGCCTGTCGGCGATCTCGCGCAACGCGCGCACGCAGGTGCAGCTCATCGAGGACCTGCTGGACGTGAACCGCATCGAGTCGGGGCAGCTGCGCCTGGACCTTCAGCGCATCGAACTCGGCGGCGTCATCGCGGCGGCCATCGACTCGGCCCTGCCCTCGGCCACGGCCAAGGGCATCGGCCTGAGCACCGTGTTCGGCCCCGATCCCGGGGTGGTGATGGGCGACGCCGGCAGGCTGCAGCAGGTGGTGGGCAACCTGCTCAACAACGCCATCAAGTTCACCCCGCCGGGGGGCCAGGTCCGCGTGACGCTCACGCAGTCGCAAGCGGGGGCGCGCATCGACATCTCCGACACCGGCCAGGGCATCGAAGCCGGCTTCGTGGACCAGGTGTTCGACCGCTTCCACCAGCAGGACGCCTCCATCACACGGCGCCATGGCGGGCTGGGCCTCGGTCTGGCCATCGTCCGCCACCTGGTGCAGCTGCATGGCGGCACCGTGTCGGCGCACAGTGCCGGGCCGGGCCTGGGTGCCACGTTCACCATCGTCCTGCCGCTGTCGCTGCGGGCCGTGGGCCCGCGCCCCGGTCCGTCGTGGCCCGGCCCGGCGGCCGCGTCTGCTGGCGACACGGACGCGTCCCCGCCGCCTCGGCTGGACGGTGTGTCGGTGCTGCTGGTGGACGACGAGCCCGACGTGAGGTCCATCGCCGCCCGCGTGCTGCAAGAGGCGGGCGCGCAGGTCTTCGAGGCCGCCAATGCCGGCGAAGGCCTGGACCTGCTGCGGCGCGAGAAGCCCGCCGTGATCCTGAGCGACATCGGCATGCCGCTGGTCGACGGCTACGACATGATGCGCCGTGTGCGCGACCTGCCGCCGGCGGAAGGGGGCCGCATTCCCGCGGCCGCCTTCACGGCGTACACGCGACCCGAGGACCGCCAGCGTGCCTACGACGCCGGCTTCCAGATGCACCTGGGCAAGCCGGTGTCGCCGGCAACGCTGGTGCAGGCCGTGTCGGTCCTGGCCCGAGGCGGTGACGGCGGCGCGGTCAGCTGAAGAACATGTACAGCAGCACGAGCACGACGGCCGGCACACCGAGCAGCCAGGCGATGAGGTACTTACCCATGATCGGATCTCCTGAAACAGGCGGTTGAAGAAGGCCCGGCCCGCTGGCGGGCGGCATGTCGACCGGGCCCTCGCCATCCGGCAGGCGACATGCCCACTACCGCGGGTCTCGTCGGCCTGCACGGGCCCCCTGCCAGGCCGGCGTGCCCGGGCCGGCACGCCTCCTGCCCTGCGCACAGGGCCCCTTCCTCGGCTCCGGCCCTGCCTCGAGAACATGGAACCCGCGCCGCAGCCTCCGGTCCGATCAGCCGCCCGACCCTCGGCCCGCAAGGCGCGCCGACGCGGCGCGGTTCGCATGCGCGGCGGCCCGGCGGTGCATCGGTCCCAGGGCGCCGGAGGCGGCGTGACGGCCGATCACCGGCGGCCGCCGTGAAGCCGGCGCCCAGGCCGGCCTCGTCGATCCGCCAGCGCACGCTCAGGGTGGTACTGACGACGACACTGGTGGCGCTGCTGCTCAGCGCCGGCGCGCTGCTGCTGTACGAGCTGCGCACGCACCGTGCGCAATGGTCACAGGACCTGCAGACGCAGGCCGACCTGATGGCGCTGGCGAACCTGCCGGCGCTGGCCGTCGAAGACGCGCAGGAGGCGCGCGACAAGCTGGCCCTGCTGCGGCTGCGCCCGCAGATCGAGGCCGCCGCGCTGTACGACGGCCGGCACACGCTGTTCGCCGCCTACACGGCCGTCGGTCAGGTCGCGCTGCCGGCGCAACTGCTCGACGCCCAGCCCGGGCATGCCTTCGACGACGAACGCCTGGAGCTGCGCCAGGCCATCGTGCAGCAGGGTCGGCGCATGGGCACGGTGGTGCTGCGTGCGCACTACGACGTGCTGCCCCGGCTGAGGGACTACCTGCTCATCCTGGGCCTCGTGATGCTGACCAGCCTGGCCCTGGCGGCGCTGGTGGCACGGCGCCTGCAGCACCAGATCACGGACCCCATCGTGGCCGTGAGCGACGTCGCTCGCGAGGTGGTGCAGCAGCGCAACTTCTCGCTGCGGGCGCCGCGCGGCACCGACGACGAGGTGGGTTCCCTCGTGGACTCCTTCAACGACATGCTGGCCGAGCTGGGCGGCCAGGCCGCTGCGCTGCAGGCCACCGACCGCCGCAAGGACGAATTCCTGGCCACGCTGGCGCACGAGCTGCGCAATCCGCTGGCGCCCGTGGCCACCGCGCTGACCATCCTGGCGCGCGGTGACACCGACCCCGCCACGCAGGCGCGGCTGCTGTCGATGATGCAGCGGCAGATGCAGCAGTTCGTGCGGCTGATCGACGACCTGATGGAGGTCTCGCGCATCTCCACCGGCCGCCTGGCCCTGCGCACCGAGCCGCTGGACCTGCTCATCGTGCTGCGCAGCGCCGTCGAGGGCGTGGGGCCGGCGCTGCTGGAACGCGGCCATCGGCTGAGCGTCGACTGGCCGCCGCCGGTGTGGGTCGATGCCGACCGCACGCGGCTGGTGCAGGTCTTTGCCAACCTGCTGGGCAATGCCGCGAAGTACACCGACCCCGGCGGCCGCGTCGAGCTGGGCTTCGAGTTGCTGGTCGACACCGTGGCGGTGACCGTGCGCGACAACGGCATCGGCATCGCGCCCGAGATGCAGCAGGAGGTCTTCGAGATGTTCGTGCAGGTCGACCACTCGCACGCCCGCGGCCGCAGCGGGCTGGGCGTGGGCCTGTCGCTGGCGCGCCAGCTCGTGCTGCTGCACGGGGGCAGCCTCGAACTGCGCAGTGCCGGCCTGGGCCGGGGAACGGCGGTCGTGGTGCGGCTGTCCAGGCTGCCCGCCCCGCCGGCACCGCCGGTGCCGCCCGGCGAGGGTGTCGAGCAGCGCGGCACGCGCTCCCTGAAGGTGCTGCTGGCCGACGACAACCGGGACTTCGCCGACAGCCTGGCGATGGTGCTGGAGGGCCTGGGCCATCACGTTCGGGTGGTCTACGACGGCACAGCCGCCTGCGAGTCGGCGCGCCACTCGCTGCCCGACGTGGGGCTGTTCGACATCGGCATGCCCGGCATGGACGGTTATGCACTGGCCGGGAAGGTGCGCGGGCAGCCCGGCGGCGCGGCCTGCCTGCTGGTGGCCATCACCGGCTGGGGCCAGCAGGCCGACCAGCAGCGTGCGCACGCCGCGGGCTTCGACCACCATCTGGTCAAGCCGGTCGATGTGCCGGTGCTGCTGCGCCTGCTGGCCGAGCACGCCGGCTGAGCGCTCTCACTTCGCAGCAGGCTGCCGGCGCTGCGGCCGGTCCGCCGCCTGCGCCCTTGAGGAAAATCAATCGGACGGCGAGGTGCACAGGAAAGAATCGGCGCGGCCAGGGCCTGCGTTGCCATCCGCAGGCGCAGCCTGGTCGGGCGCTGCAGTGGCTTCGATCCAGCAGGAGTGTCACGAACCATCGGCATGGCCATCGTCCATGCTGCGGCCGCCACGGAGGGACATGGGAATACGCGTACAGATTGCCGGCTTGATGGTTGCCGTCGTCGCCCCGCTGCTGGTGCTGGCCACGTCGTCGAGCTATGCCCTGTTTTCGGCCCAGCGGGAGCTGCACTCGCAGCGTCACCTCGAAAGGGTGAGGGCGCTGCGGCTGGCGCTGGACACCGAACTGCGGGCCACCGAGCGCATGCTGCTTGCGTTCGCCGACCTGGAAGTCCTGTCCGGCGCGGCACTGCCTGCACCCGACGTGCTGCACGACGCCATGCAGCGCCTGTTGACACGTCACCCGACCTGGTCGTCGCTGGCCGTGGTCGAGCCCGACGGCCGCGTCAGCGCCGCGCTGCATCGCCACGGCAGCGGGCTGCCGGCGCTGGACGACAGCACGCGGGAGCGCCTGCTGGCCACCCGCGAGCCCGCCGTGTCCGACCTCGTCGCAAGCACCGACGGCGCAGCGCATCTCGTCTTCGTCGCCGTGCCGGTGCTGGCCGCCGGCACCGTGCTGCGTGCGGTGGCCGCGGGCATCGACCACCAGCAGTGGCTGGCCTTCCTGCAGCGCTTCCCCGTCGCGGAGGACGCCACGCTGACCCTCAGCGACAGCCGGGGCCTCATCATCGCGCGCACGCTGAACAACGAACGGTGGGTGGGCAGCCCCTCGCGGGCCGACTTTCGCCAGCGTGTGGCTGCCGGTCCGCGCGAGGACGCCTTCGTCACGCCGGGCCTGGAAGGACAGACCTTCTACACCGCCTACAGCCGCCTGGAGGCCACGCCCTGGACGCTGGCCACCGGCGTGCCCGAGGCCAGGGTGGAGGCGGCATTGCAGCGGCAGACGGCGCTGCTCGCCGGGGGTGCCGCGCTGGCCGTGATGCTGGCCGCCGCGGGCGCCTGGCTGCTCGGGCGCCGCATCACCGGCGCCCTCACGCGGCTGGCCGAGGTTTCGCGCGGCGGCGACACCGGTGAGGGCGAGCCCCTGGTCATCGAAGAGGCCGAGACGGCGCGCCTGCAGCTGCGCGACACGCTGCGGTCGCAGACGCGCGCGCGGGCCGAAGCCGAAGTGGCGCGCGCGCAGGCCGAGGCCGCCAACCGCGGCAAGGACGAGTTCGTGGCCATGGTGGCGCACGAGCTGCGCAACCCGCTGAGCACCATGGGCACGGCGGTGGCGTTGCTGGAGGCCACCGACGGCGCCACGCCGGCGCAACGCCAGGCGCAGCAGGTGCTCAAGCGCCAGGTGCACCAGATGTCTCGGCTGATCGAGGACCTGCTCGACGCCGCGCGCGCGGACAGGGGCAAGCTGGTGCTGCAGCTCGAGGACGTCGACCTGTCCGCCGTGGTCCCCTCGGTGCTGGAGGCCTTTTCCGACGCGGGTCGCACCCGTCATCTGCAGGTGTCGCTGGCGCTGGAGCCGGCCGTCGTGCGCGCCGACCCGGTGCGCCTGGAGCAGATCGTGGCCAACCTGATCGACAACGCCGCCAAGTTCACGGGCCGCTCGGGGCGGGTGGAGGTGCGCCTGCGCTGCCTCGAGGGGCAGGCCTTGCTGAGCGTGCAGGACGACGGCGTGGGCGTCTCGCCCGAGCTGCTGCCTCACCTGTTCGATCCCTACACCCAGGCCGACCCCGGCGGCTGCGCCCGACGCGCCGGCCTGGGGCTGGGCCTGCACGTGGTGCAGCGCCTGGTGGCGGCGCACGGCGGCAGCATCGAGGCCCACAGTGCGGGCGTCGGCCAGGGCTCCTGCTTCACCGTGCGCCTGCCGCTGGCGGCGCAGCGCCAGGCGCACGGAGGGGCGGCCGGGCGGGCCTCATGAGGGCTGCACGGGCGCCCCGGCGTCGCCGGCGATGCGTTCGGCCAGCCGCCACAGCGCCAGGCGATGTGCTGCCGCCAGGGCGTCGACCGAGGCGTCGGCCAGCGGCACGTCCAGGTCGATGTGTCGCGGCAGCGGTGGCGACGCATCTGCGCCGGACGTCGTGGCGTGCAGCCACCACGAGGCCTGCAGGCGCAGTCCCTGTTTGCCGGCGGCGGCCTGCAGCGTCAGCACTTCGACCTGCAACCGCCGTTGGACCGCGACGCCGGGCGGGGCCGGGGCGGACCACACGCGGCCGGGGCCGCGCAGCAGCCTCAGGTCGTGCAGCAGCAGGCGTGGCACGCTGTCGCGCAGCGGCGCGGCCCAGCGATGGCCGGTGAGAGCCTCCAGCGATGCCCGTCCGCTGGCCCGCTGCAGGGTGTCGCGGTCGAGCGCGCCGGGCAGACGCACCCGGCGCGACACCTCCCATACTTCGCCGCGATCGGCGGCGCGGGGTGGCGTCGGCACCGGCGGTTCCGTGCGCAGTTCATACCAGCGCACGGGCTCCGTCCGGGTGGCGCAGCCGGCCCCCACCCAGGGCAGCACGAGCAGGGCCCCCCGAACCATGCCTTGTCGTCGGTTCATCGGGTCTCCTGCCGGCCGCGCAGCAGCGACTCGGGTTGTTGTTCGATCGATTCGGCCAGATCGCGCAGTGCACGCGCGGCGCGCGACACATCGGCCATGGCCTGCTCGGTGCTGCGCACCAGGGTGGAGTCGCCCGAGCTGGCCTGGCGCAGCGACGTGGCCGTGCGGCCGACCTCGGCCACCGAGCGCTGCAGGTCCAGCACCAGCGGCGATTCCGGGGCGATCAGCTCGCCCACACGCTCCGAGGTGCGGCCCACGCGGCGCGCCATCTGTTCGACGCCGACGGCCGCCTCGCCCAGCCGGCCGAGTGCCGCGCTCGCGTTGTCCAGCGTCTGCTGAAGGTCGGCGGCCAGCGGGTCGACGCGGCGGTCCAGCCGCGCGCTGAGCCTCTTCACGTTGCCGGTGATCTCGGTCAGGTCGTTCATCGCCTGGGTCAGCTGCGGCCCCGCCACCACAGCGCGCGCCGAAGCCGCGATGGCCGACAGGTCCTCGGCCATGCGGCGGAAGTCCATGCCGTCGATCTGGTTGCGGAAGGCCTGGATGGTGGTGGCGGTGGTCGGAATCTCGGTGAGGTCGCGGTAGCCGCCGCGCAGCACGCCGGTGCGCTGCGGGCGCAGGTCGAGGTCGACGTACAGCAGACCGGTGAGCAGGCTCTGCATCGACAGCTGCGCCGTCAGGCCGCGATGCACCAGCGCCGGCAGGGCCAGCGCCACGTCGTAGTCGGCCGGCTTGCCGTCCAGGCCGCTGACGGCGTCGCCATCGAGCTCGACCACGACGGGGATCGAGAACCTGTCGCTGCCGCGGTCGTAGAACACCTCGATCGACGACACGCTGCCCACCCGCACGCCGCGGAAGACCACCGGTGCGCCCACCTGCAGGCCATAGACCGAGCCGCTGAAGTGCATCACCGCGCGCTCCTTCGTCGTGAACAGCCGGTTGCCGGCCAGCCCCACGATGGTCACCAGCAGCAAGGCCAGGCCGGCGACGATGAACAGGCCGATGAGGGTGGGGCTGATGCGGCGCTTCATGATCGGTGACCCTCAGGTCCGCGGCGCGCGCTGGAGGAAGTCGCGCACGTGTTCGGGGCCGCTCGCCTGCAGCTCGCGCGGCGGGCCCAGCGCGGTCATGGTCCGGGTGGCGGTGTCCAGGAACAGCAGGCGGTCGGCGACGGCGAAGATGCTGTCGAGTTCGTGGCTGACCATCACCACCGTGGTGCCGAGGTCGCGGCACAGGTGCAGGATCAGCTCGTCGAGATGGGCCGAACTGAGCGGGTCGAGACCGGCCGAAGGTTCGTCCAGGAACAACAGTGCGGGGTCGAGCGCCAGCGCGCGTGCGATCGCCGCACGCTTGGTCATGCCGCCCGACAGCGCCGACGGTTCGGCGTCGAAGCTGTCGCCCAGGCCCACCAGGGCCAGCTTGAATCGCGCCTCCTGCTCGCGTGCCGCACCGTCCATGTCGGTGAAGAGCTGCATCGGCAGCATCACGTTCTCGCCCACCGTCATGCTGCTCCACAGCGCGCCGGCCTGGAAGGTGACGCCGAACTCTCGGCGCAGCGCCGCGAGCGTGGCGGCGTCGCTGGCGTAGAGATCGCGATCGCCGTAGAGCACGCGGCCCTTGGCCGGCGCCTGCAGGCCGATCAGGTGGCGCAGCAGCGTGCTCTTGCCGCAGCCGCTGCCGCCCGCGATGGCCAGCACCTCGCCGGCGCGGATGTCGAAGCTCAGGTCCTGCTGGATCATCTTGTCGCCGAAGGCCATGGTCACGCCCTCGCAGCGCACCAGCACCGCGGGGCCCGCGGCCGAAGCGTCGACTCGTGCTGATGTCGCTTGGTGCGCCGCTTGGTGCGCCGCTTCGGGTGCCGTTGCGGGATCCGGCACCGGCGGCGTCGTGGCGGGACTTTGTTCGACGAGGTCCATGTTCACCAGTCCAGGCGCTGGAAGATCACGGTCAGCGCCGACGCCGCGACCACGATCCAAACGATGGCCTGCACCACGGCCGAGGTCGTCGCGTCGCCCACGGCCTGCGCGCTGCGGCCGGCGGCCAGGCCCTGGCGGCAGCCGGCCAGGCCCACCAGCACCGCGTACACGGTGCCCTTCAGCAGCCCGATCAGCACGTGCGGCAGCGTCAAGGCTTGCAGGCTCTGGAAGACGTACTCGATGGGCGCCACGCCGTACAGGCCCACGGCCACCAGCCAGCCCACCGCCATGCCCACCACTGCGCCGAAGGCGGTCAGCAGCGGGCCGACGATGAGCAGCGCCAGCACGCGCGGCAGCACCAGGTGGTCGACCGGGTCGATGCCCAGCGTCTGCAGCGCGTCGACCTCCTCGTTGGCGCGCATGCTGCCGATCTGTGCTGCAAAGGCCGCGCCGACACGGCCGGCCAGCACGATGCCCACCAGCAGCGCGGCGATCTCGCGCACCACGCCCACCGTCACGAGGTCGGCGACGTAGGTCTGCGCGCCGAAGCGTTCGAGCTGCGCCGCGCCCATGTAGGCCACGATGAGGCCGACCAGGAAACTCACCAGCGCCACGATGGGCAGGCTGCGCGGCCCCGTCTGCTCGACCTGCCAGGCGAGGTCGGACCAGCGCATGTCGCTGCGGCCGCGCAGCAGCCTGCCCAGCGACAGCACGGTGCTGCCCAGGAAGTCCAGCGTGGTGCGAATGTCCTCGACGTGCCTGTCGGCCTGGTGGCCGATGTCGGTGACCCATTGCGGCCAGCGGCTCGGCGTGGCGGCTGCGGCGTCTGCGGCGGCGGGTGCCGGCGGCGGCAGCGCCATGCCCAGGAGCTGCTGCAGGCCGGGCGGCAGTCCGCCCAGGTCGACGCTGAGCCGCTCACGGTCGAGCGTGCCCAGCCGCTGCCACAGCGCCGAGGCCAGCCGCGCGTCCCAGCCCACGAGGTCGCCGGCGTCGACACTCAGCTGGCCCGGAGCGCGGCTCTGCAGCAGCTCCTGCGGCGGCAAGGGCAGGGCTGCCGCGTGGCCACGCCAGTCGCCGCCCAGCTGCAGCACCCACGACGGCGCGTTGCCGCGCCATTCGCTGCTCGGCGCGGGCAGCGGTAGCGTCATGGGGGCGGCAGCGGCTGCGACGTCGGCCACCTAGCGGCGGCGGGACAGGCCGACGAAGAAGGCCACCAGGGCCATCACCACGAAGACGATGAACAGCACCTGTGCAATGTCGGCCGCGCCGGCAGCGATGCCCCCGAAGCCGAACAGGGCGGCGACAAGGGCAATGACGAAGAAGACGACGGCGTAGTGCAGCATGACTGAAGGCTCCCATGGGGTTCGCTCGTGCCGGCCCGCTGTCCGGGTCGCATGGACCGGGCGATGCAGCGGGTGCGGCGCCCATCGCTGCAGTGGCCTCGATTCCCGGAGTGCTGCCGACAGGGCAAGCGAGGTGCCCGCGGCGGTCGGCCGTCGGCCGGCGGCGCGGATCGGCGCAGGGCCGGCCCTGCGCGGGACGGCGTAGGAATTCGCCTACGGGCACTCGCGCCGGCCTCCTGTGCACAGTTGCGGCGCCGTGCGACAAGGGCCGCGGCGAAGGCAGCGCCAGCATGGTGCTCCCTGAACTTGCGTCACTGGAGCCTTGCCATGAACGACACGACATGCCGCCTTTCCGCATCAACACGCCGGGCCCCGCGCGCTGCCTGGGCCATGGTGGCCGCAGCCGCGCTGCTGGCCGCCGGCTGCGAGGGCATGAGCGAGCGCCAGCGCGGCACGGCGCAGGGCGCCGGCGTCGGTGCCGCCGCGGGCGCGGTGCTGGGCGGCGTGACCGGCGGCAACGCCGGCCGGGGCGCCGTCATCGGCGGTGCCGTGGGCGCCGTGGCCGGCAACCTGTGGTCCAAGCGCATGGAAGACAAGCGCCGCGAGATGACCGCGGCGACCCAGGGGACCGGCATCGCGGTGGACCGCACGGCCGACAACCGGCTCAAGCTCAACGTGCCCAGCGATGTGTCCTTCGACACCGGGCGCGCCGACATCAAGCCCAACATGCGCCCGGTGCTCGACGAACTGAGCCGCAACCTGGACGACGGCATGCGCCTGACCGTCATCGGACACACCGACAGCACCGGCAACGACGCCATCAACGAGCCCCTGTCACGCCAGCGCGCGGACGCGGTGCGCGGCTATCTGTCGACGCGCGGCGTCAACAGCTCGCGCATCGCGGTCGAAGGACGCGGCTCGCGCGAGCCGGTGGCGACCAACGACACGGACAGCGGGCGGGCAGCGAACCGCCGGGTGGAGATCTATCTGGCGGATGCGGCGGGGTGACTTTGACCACCCCCTACGGCCTTCGGCCGCCCCCTCAAGGGGGCAACGCTGGCGGAGCGGCGTAGCCGCTCCGCGGCGTTTGCTTGAGGGGCGTTTACGCCTGCGGCGTTTCGCTTGGGGCGTGGGGCTGGTTTGTGGTGGTTGTCTATACCCAGCCTTCGAAGTGTTGCTGGATGCGGCGGGTTTCGTCGGGGCCTACGGGGTGGCGGGGTTCGTATTCGGGGCTGCTTTTCACCATCTGCCTGGCGACCTTGAAGGCGATGCGGCGGCCGGGCCAGTCGACCTGGTCGACCCAGCGCGGAGGTACCAGGACGCGGCGGCCGGGGAGCCAGCGGCCGGTGTCGATCACCAGCAACTCGATCTGCCAGCTGCGGGTGTCGAAGAGCAGGTCGTCGATGTCGCCGATGTCGCCGTCGCTGGCGGCGGCGGTGTAGCCCAGCACCTCGGCACTGCTGCGCAGGTGGGGGTCGCCGGTCGGCTCTTCGGTTGACGCGGTTGCGTCGGCCACCGGGTCGACACCGGGGATGGGTGCGATGTGGCCGCCCATCGGCAGGTCGGTGGCGCCCCACACGCCCAGGCCGCCCCAGTAGTAGGGGTAGCCGTAGTGGTCGTACACGGCGGCTTCGTGCTGGCGTGACACCGGGCGGTCGGCTTCGATGCCGGGGGCGTCCTTCACCTGCTGGCGCGTCAGCGTCACCTGAACCTGGCGCTGCGATGCATCGACCTCTTGAACCGCGTGCGGCGACACCAGCACGTGCCTTCCCGACAACCAGCCGCCTGTTTCCACCACCAGGTGGCGCAGTACCCAGCGCTGGTCGTCGAAATACAGGCCGCGCACGCTGCCGATCTCGCCATCGGCCGCCAGCAAGGTGAAGCCCTTCAGTTCCCTGGCGCTCTGCAGCATGGTTGCTCCTGATGTCGTGGGGACAGGCCGGTGCTCGGGCAGTCCACGTGCCCGTGACCTTGTTCGCGCCAGCGCCGGCGCGTGCGTTCCCCGCCGGTGCCTACAGGCTGCAGCATTTGCAGGAAAGGACTGGCACGAGCCTTGCCTCCAGTCGGCCTTGCCCACTGCTCACGAAAGGCCGGAATGAACCCCGAAGAGCTGCAGCACCGTTACCAGCACCTCCGCCGCGAACTCGACGCGGCCTATTCGGCGGTTCAGTGGGACCCCCGGCGCATCGACCTCATCACCGAGCAGATGTTGCCGCTCGAGCGTGCCCTGGCCACCGCCCGTGCCGTCTGGACCGACGTGTCAGGCGAACGGGCGGTCAGCCTGTCCGGCACGACCGGCCGGTAGGCCACCCCTTCTTTCCCGCAGGTCCTGTCCCGGCGCCGGGCGGCCGGTGGCCGTGCCGACCCCCGCTCGTCACCGGTGCATGGCGCACTGACCTTGGTCATGCCGTGCCCGACCCCGGGGAGGTCTTTGCAAGCAGGCGTGTGAATTGCCATCGTGGTGCTGCGCTGTGCCGCTCGCCGCGGTTCGGCGGGCGCCCCGTCGCGCCCCACGTCATCGAGGAGCAGGATCATCCAACCCCAGGTCGAACCGGCGTGCCCGGACATCGTCCCGATCGCGCCCCGGGCGGCGCCGCGTGGGCTCCTGCGATGGCGCGGCGCCTTGGCGCCGGCGCGCTGATCCATGTACATCGTCGGCCTGGGCACCGCCACGCCGCCCGGGCGCTTCAGCAAGGCCGAGTGCCTGGCCGCGTTCCAGCGCTCCGACTGGTTCGGGCGACTGGACACACGCGCGCACCTGATCGCCTCGACGGTCCTGCAGCGTGACAACGGCATCGAGGCGCGCCGCCTGGCCGTCGATGTGCTGGACGAGGTCTTCCGCATCGACCCGGACACGCTGTCGCAACGCTTCCTGGCGCACGCGCCGCGGCTGGCCGAAGAGGCCGCGCGGCGTGCTCTGGCCGCAGCGGGGCTGCAGCCCGGGCAGATCGATGCCGTCGTGGTCAGCACCTGCACCGGTTACCTGTGTCCCGGCCTGTCGGGCCATGTGATCGAGAGGATCGGGTTGCGCCACGATGTCTCGGCCTACGACCTGGTGGGCCAGGGCTGCGCTGCCGCGCTGCCCAACCTGAAACTGGGCCAGGCCTTGCTGGCCACAGGCTCCTGCGAGTTCGTGCTGTCGGTCTGCGTGGAAGTCAGCAGCGCGGCGATGTACCTCGACAACGACCCGGGCGTGCTGATCAGCGCCTGCCTGTTCGGCGACGGCGCGGGCGCCGCGGTGCTGGGGCGGCGCGCCCAGGCCGTCGGCCCGCGGGTCCGCTGGCACGACAGCACGTCGCTCACCGAGCCTGCACAACGCGATGCGCTGAAGTTCGAACAGCGCAACGGCCTGCTGCGCAACATCCTCACCCGCGCCGTGCCCGGGCTGGCCGCCGAACATGCCGGGCGGGTGCTGGACACGGTGCTGCGGCGCCACGGCCTGCAGGCGCAGGACATCGCCACCTGGATCCTGCACGCCGGCGGGCGCGACGTGCTGCAGGCGCTGGAGCGGCAGCTGGCGCTGGCCCCCGAGGACCTGCGCTACAGCGCGGCGATGCTGCGCGAGTACGGCAACCTGTCCAGCGCCTTCGTGTACTTCGTGCTCGAGGCGGCGCTGGCCGACGACGCTGCACGGGGCTGGTGGTGGCTGTCGTCCTTCGGTGCCGGCTTCAGCTGCCACGGTGCCTTGCTGGAGGTGCGCTGAACATGCACCGTGTCGTCGCCGCCGAGACGCTGGACCGCCTGCCGCCGGACGACCCGGCCGCCCTGCGCTCGCGTCGCGATCTCGTGCGTGTGCACCAGGCGATGGGCACGCGCGGCATCGTGCGGCGCGCATGGCAGGCGATGTTCACCGCCCGCTCGTCCACCGCGCCGTTGCGCATCCTGGAACTCGGCGCAGGCGACGGCAGCCTGCTGCTCGGGGTCGCAAGTTCGCTTGCACCGCGCTGGCCGTCGGTACAGCTGACGCTGCTCGACCAGCAGGACATCGTCAGCCCCGCCACGCGGCAGGGCTTCGAAGCGCTGGGCTGGATCGTGCGCGTGCAGAGGGCCGACGTGCTGGCCTGGGCGGCCGACCGTGATGACGGCGCCTTGCGCTGGGACCTCATCAGCACCTCGCTGTTCCTGCACCACTTCGAAACCGCGCTGCTGCAGCAGTTGCTGGTCGCGGCCGCTGCGCGCTGCGACCGCTTCTTCGCCTGCGAGCCCGAGCGCTCCTGGCTGGCGCTGGCCGGCAGCCATCTGGTGGGCGCGCTCGGCGCCAACGCGGTGACGCGCGAGGACGCCGTGCTGAGCGTGCGTGCCGGCTTCCGCGCCGACGAGCTGTCCGCGCGCTGGCCGCGCGGCGATCAACGCTGGCACCTGCAGGAGAGCCCGGCGGGCCTGTTCAGCCACTGCTTCAGCGCCCGCCGCGTCGGGCTGGACCGATGAGCGACGACGGGCCCACGCCGTTCGACGCGGTGATCGTCGGCGCCGGGCCGGCCGGGTCGGCCACCGCGATCCAGCTCGCCCGCGCAGGGTGGTCGGTGGCCGTTGTCGAGCGGCAGGGCTTCCCCCGGCGCAAGGTGTGCGGCGAGTGCATTGCCGCCAGCAACCTGCCGCTGCTGCACGCGCTGGGCATCGGCGACGCCTTCGACGCAGCCGCCGGGCCCGCCTTGACAGAGGTGACGCTGATGGCCGCCGACGCGGCGGTCACCGCCGCGCTGCCGCCTGCAGGATGGGGGCGGCACCGGTGGGGCCGGGCCCTGGGCCGCGAGACGCTGGACAGCCTGCTGCTCGAACAGGCCCGCGCTGCAGGCGCCACCGTCCTGCAGCCCTGGGCCCTGCAGGACATCGGCGGTGCGCCCGGCCACTGGCACTGCGACATCCGTTCACCGCAGGGCCTGCCGCCACGGCGGCTGCAGGCCCGTGTCATGGTCGACGCGCACGGCGCCTGGCAAGCCCTGCCCGCGCAACGCGAGCAGCAACGCCGAGGGCGCAGCGCAGCCGATCTGTTCGCCTTCAAGGCCGGCTTCCAACGCAGTGCGCTGCGTGCCGGCGCCATCGCCGTGCTGGCCCTGGACGGCGGCTACGGCGGCATGGTCGTGGGCGATGGCGATCTCACCACGCTGGCCTGCTGCATCCGGCGTGATCGATTGAACGCCCTGCGCAGCCGCACGCCGGGGCAGGCGGTGGGCGAGGTCGTCGAAGCCTTCCTGCGCCGCGAATGTGCCGGTGTGCGGGACGCGCTGCGCGGCGCGGAGCGTGCGGGTCCCTGGCTGACGGCCGGCCCGCTGGCCACCGGTGTGCGGCTCGACGCTGTGCAGGGCATCTTCAGCGTCGGCAACGCGGCCGGCGAGGCGCACCCCATCCTGGGGGAGGGCATGAGCATGGCGCTGCAGTCGGCGGTGCTGCTGTGCCGCGAGCTGCTGGGAGCGTCTTCGCCCTCGCAGCCGCCGTTGCCATCGCGGCCGTCGCCCGTGCCCGGCGCTGCAGAGCAGGCCGCGATGCAGCGCCGTTACGTCGCCGCGTGGCGGCGTGACTTCCTGCCCCGCCTTCGCCTGGCAGCGGCCTTCGCCCACGTGGCGATGCGGCCCGCCGCCACGGCGCTGCTGCTGCAGGCCGCGCGGCGCTGGCCCGGCTTGCTGACCCAGGGCGCGCGCTGGGGCGGCAAGGTGCGCCCGGTCGAAGCGATGCACCTGGCGCCGGCATGGCCCGCGGGCGCACGCGTCGCCCCGAAAGATGCCGGGCCGTCGCGCCCATCGAACAAGGAGTCCGCATGAACACGACCATGGACACGACCTTCGACCGCCTGAGCGCCCTGCTGGTGAAGGACTACAAGGTGGACCCCGGGCGCCTGCATCCCGACGCGCCGCTGGACAGCCTGGGGATCGATTCGCTGGGCACGGTCGAGCTGTTCTGGCAGGTCGAGGACCGCTTCGGCATCAAGCTGCCGGCCGACCCGGTGGACCTGAAGACCCTGGGCGACGTGGTGCGCCACGTGGACGCGCTGGTCGAAGCCCAGACCGGCGTGCAGAAGGCAGCACAGACGACCCTGTCGCCCAACCCGTGAAGGGGCAGCTTGCATGAGCTTCGCATGAGGATGGCATGAGGCGCGTGGCCGTCACCGGCATCGGCGTGCTCTCGCCGCTGGGCAACAGCCCCGGCGAGGTCTGGGCGGCGGCGCGCGCCGGCCGCTCCGGCGTGCACCGGCTCGACATCCCCTTTGCCAGCCGCCTGCGGTCGCCGCTGGGCGCCACGGTGCAGCTCGGCGAGGTGACGGGCATCGACGAGGTGCAGGCGCGCATGCTGGACCGCTTCAGCGTGTTCGCGCTGCTGGCCGCCCGGCAGGCCGTGTCGGGCTCCTGCGGCGCGCTGGAAGGCGCAGCGCCGGCGCGTGGCGGCGTCTTCGTCGGCAACGGCATGGGCGGCACGCTGTCGATGGACGAGGGCTACGAGGTCCTGTACGGCCAGCGCTCCGACCGCATCAGGCCTTTCACGGTGCTGATGGGCATGCACAACGCCGCGGCCGCCTGGATCGGCATCGAACTCGGTCTGCAGGGGCCCAACATGACCTACTCGACGGCCTGCTCCTCGTCGGCGGTGGCCATCGGCGAGGCCTGGCTGCGGGTGGCTACGGGGCAGCTGGACGTGGCCCTCGCGGGCGGCGCCGAAGCGCCGCTGTCGCCCGGCTCGCTGAAGGCCTGGGAAGCCCTGCACACGCTGGCGTCGCCCGGTTCGGCCGACCCGGCGACGGCCTGTCGCCCCTTTTCACGCGACCGCAGCGGCATGGTGCTGGGCGAAGGGGGCGCGATGCTGGTGATCGAACCCTGGGAGCGGGCGAAGGCGCGCGGTGCGACGCTGCTCGGCGAGATCCTGGGCTATGGCCAGTCCAACGACGCCAGCCACATCACGCGGCCGAGCGTGCAAGGACAGGCCGCCGCCATGAGCGCGGCCCTGGCGGCCGCGGGGCTGGAACCGGCGGACGTGCATGCCATCAACGCGCACGGCACCGGCACCCAGGCCAACGACCGCACCGAGACTGCCGCCATTCGCAGCGTGTTCGGCGCCCGCGCCGCGCGCATTCCGGTCAGCGCCACCAAGGCCATGCACGGGCATCTGCTCGGTGCCGCCGGTGCGCTGGAGTGCGTGCTGTCCCTGCTGGCGCTGCAGCACCAGGTGGCGCTGCCCACCGTGCACCTGCAGCAGCCCGACCCGGAGTGCGACCTCGACTACGTGGCCCACGTGGCGCGCGAAGGCGTGTCGGCCCGCGTGATGCTGTCCAGTTCCTTTGCCTTCGGCGGGTCGAACGCCGTGTTGGCGCTGGGGCCGGCGGCTGCCTGACAGCCTCGAAGGAAGCGACCTCATGCCTGCAGACATCGACACCCTCGCCCGGACATCGTCGCTCGGCGGCGACGCGCTGCTGCTGCTGCTGTACGTCGTGCTGGCGCTGCTGTTCTCCTTCCTCTGCTCGGTGGCCGAGGCCACGCTGCTGAGCATCACGCCTTCCTACATCGCGGGCCTGCAGCAGACGAACCCCAAGAAGGCGGCGCAGCTGCGCCGGCTTCGCGTCGACAAGGTCGACCAGTCGCTGGCCGCCATCCTGACCGTGAACACCATCGCCCACACGGTGGGTGCCATCGGCGCCGGTTCGAAAGCCACGGCGGTGTTCGGCAGTGCCTGGTTCGGCGTCTTCTCGGCGGTGATGACGCTGCTCATCCTCTTCGTGTCGGAGATCGTGCCGAAGACGCTGGGGGCTGTCTACTGGCGCCAGCTCGCCAGCGCGACCGGGGTCTTCGTGAGCCTGCTGATCAAGGCCATGTACCCGCTGGTGGTGGTGTCGGAGAAGCTGACGCAGCTGATCTCGCGCGGCCAGAAGGCGCACCACTTCAACCGCGAAGAGTTCGTCGCGATGGCCAGCGTCGGACAGGAGCAGGGACAGATCAACCCGCGCGAGTCCAAGATCATCCGCAACCTCTTCCTGTTGAAGTCTCTGGACGCCGGCAGCGTGATGACGCCGAGCATCGTGGTGTCGGCCCTGCAGAAGGACCTGCGGGTCGATGAGGCGCTGGCCCTCCCGGCCGGCACGCGCTTCTCACGCCTGCCCATCTACGGCAAGGACCTGGACCACGTGGTCGGCTTCGTGCTGCGGGAAGACCTGCTGGTGGCGCAGAACCAGGGGCAGGGCGGGCGACCGCTGACCGACTTCCGACGCGACATCGTGGCCATCCTGTCCACCACCCCGCTGTCGCGCCTGATGGAGACCCTGCTGGAACAGCGCCGGCACCTCGCCCTGGTGGTGGGCGAGTACGGCGACACCAAGGGGCTCGTCACGCTGGAGGACGTGGTCGAGACCCTGCTGGGTGTCGAGATCGTGGATGAAGGCGACCAGGTCGACGACATGCGCGCGCTGGCCCGCCAGCTGTGGGAGAAGCGGGCCGAACGCATGGGCATGCACCTCGAGCAGCAAGGCGAGAGACCGGCCCCGCCGGTGACCTGACCGCGCGCAGCGCTCGCCCCCGCACCCCTGCGCTCCGATCACCGTTCAGGCTCGCGGCAACTCGACTTCCACGCGCAGGCCGCCCAGCGGCGATGCCTGCAGGCGCAGGCTGCCCCCGTACAGACCCACCAGTTCGTCGACGATGGCCAGCCCCAGCCCGCTGCCGGGCACCGACTCGTCCAGCCGCGCGCCGCGCGCCAGCACGGCCTCGCGTCGCCCGGCGTCGATGCCCGGCCCGTCGTCGTCGATCAGAACCCGCAGCCGGCGGCCGCCGGCGGTGTCGATGCCGGCCACGCCGACCTGCACGTCGTGCCCGGCCCACTTGCAGGCGTTGTCGAGCAGATTGCCCAGGATCTCCTGCAGGTCCTGCACCTCGCCCGCGAAGTCCACGTCGCCTGCGTCGGGCGCGCGGGTCAGCTGCAGATCGCGGCGGGCATGCACACGTTCCATCACGCGCAGCAAACCGTCCACCACAGGCTGGACTGCGACCCGGGCGCCGGGCAGGCCCTGGGCGGCAGCGGCCCGCGCCCGCGACAGGTGCCATTCGACGTGACGGCGCGCGATGCCCACCTGTTCACCGACCAGCGCGGCCAGATCGGCGCCGGTCTCCGGACGCCGCAACGCGGCATCGGCCGCCTGCGACATCGCCGCCAGCGGTGTCTTGACGGCATGCGCCAGGTTGCCGGCCTGCGTGCGCGCCCGCGCCACGACCTCGGCATTGCGGTCGAGCACGGCGTTGAAGCCGTCGGTCAGGGCTTGCACTTCGAGTGGGAACGGGCCTTCCAGGCGCTGGGCGGTGCCGGCTTGAATCGACGCCAGCTTGCGCTGCAGGGTGCGCAGCGGCGCCAGGCCGATGGCCACCTGGGCCAGTGCTGCAGCACACAGCAGCACGAGCATGGACGCCAGCGAGAGCGCCAGCACCCCGTTGAAGTCGTCCACGGCCTGCACGGTCTGGCGCAGGTCGCCGGCCACGATCAGCCGCCAGGGCGTGGCCTGCGGGTCGTCGCGCTTGACGGTGCGTTCCACCAGCAGCAGGGGCGCGTCGTCGGGGCCGGGGGCTTCGTGTTCGTGCACGACGCCGTCGGGCAGCACGTCCGGGGGCAGGGTCAGCGTGGCGTCCCACAGCGAACGCGAGCGCAGCACGCCGCGCTGGCGTTCGACGTCGGCACCGTCGATCTGCCAGTACAGGCCCGAGTAGGGGCGCGACCAGCGCGGGTCCGACAGGGCCTGCGCGTCGATCCACGGCAGCCCCGCGGCATCGAACTCCAGGCGCGCCGTGATCTGGTCGAGCTGCGCCTGCAGGCCCTGGCTGAACTGCCGCATCACGTGTTCCCGGAACAGCCCGGCCAGCAGCAGCCCGGCCAGCAGCAGCGCCACGGACACGGCCGCCAGCGTGGCCGCCAGCAGCCGAAAGTGCAGCGATCGCGACCAGTGCCGGGCGACGGGGGTCAAGACGGCGCTGCCAGCCGGTAGCCCATGCCGCGCACGGTCTCTATGAGCTCGGGCGGCAGCTTGCGTCGCAGCCGGCCGATGAAGACCTCGATGGTGTTGGAGTCGCGGTCGAAGTCCTGCGCGTACAGGTGCTCCGTCAGTTCAGTGCGAGACACCACCGTGCCCGGGCGGTGCATCAGGTAGGACAACAGGCGGAACTCGTGGCTGGTCAGCGTCACCGGCTGCCCGTTCACGGCGACGCGGCCGCTGCGCGTGTCCAGCGCCACGGCGCCGCACTGCAGCAGCGGGGACGCCAGCCCCTGTGAACGGCGGATCAGGGCGCGCACGCGGGCCAGCAGCTCTTCCATGTGGAAAGGCTTGGCCAGGTAGTCGTCCGCGCCGGCGTCGATGCCGGCCACCTTCTCGTGCCAGCTGTCGCGCGCGGTGAGGATCAGCACCGGCACGGTCAGCCCGGCCTCGCGCCAGCGCCTGAGCACGCTGAGACCGTCCAGCACCGGCAGCCCGAGGTCGAGGATCACGGTGTCGAAGGCCTCGGTGGCGCCCAGGTGGTGACCGTCGCGGCCGTTGTCGGCCTCGTCGACCACATGGCCGGCTTCTTCCAGCCCGGTGCGCAACTGGGCACGCAGCGTGGGGTCGTCTTCGACGAGCAGCACTCTCATGCGATGGTGGTTCGCGCGCAGCGCGTGGGCCGGCGGCTCATTTGGTGGGCTCCTTCGGCGGTTCGGGCGCGCGGTCCCGGGCGCGATCCGGCCGGCGCTTGACCTGCAGCACGGCACCGCTGCGCGCATCGAGCTCGAGCTTCACCAGCTGCCCGTTGGCCTGCAGCAGCCTGACCTCGTACAGCCAGCGGCCGTGCTCGCGTTCGAGCTCCAGCTCGAGCACCTGGCCCGGGTGGGTGCGCTGCAGCCTGGCCAGCAGTTCGGGCAAGGGCATCACCTCGCCGGCCAGCATGGCGGCGCGCGCGCGTTCGTGATCGTGCTTGTCGCCGGCTCGCGCGCCGGGCAAGGCCAGGCCGGTCAGCAGCAACGCCGCCGCCAGGCCCGCCCGCCAGCGCCTCGACAAGGCGTGGCGTGCTGCAAGGCCACCTGGCCTGGCCAGGGCGACGGAGGGAGCCAGCAGGATGTTCACGCCGATATTGTCGGCCCGCGAATCTGAACCGCAGGTGAACGGATCCTTCAGGCACGGTTCACGGGCCGCGCCGAAGAATGGCTTCATCGACCGGCTCTTGCCGGTGTCTTCCAGGAGCCCCCGTGCACCTCAGCTCAGCGTCTTCGACGCGTCGCCACCGATCCGGCCGTGCGGCAGGACTTGCCGCAGCGTTCGCCCTGGCCCTGGTCGCCGGCACGGCGCAGGCCGCCGACACCACGCCAGCCCTGCAGCTCGAACGCTTCGCCACGCAGGCCGCGTCCGCCGGGCAGGCCGAGCGCGGGCGCGACTTCTTCAACGCCCGTCATGGCGGCGAGTGGTCGTGTGCGTCCTGCCATGGCCAGCCGCCCACGCGGTCCGGCAAGCACGCCAGCACCGGCAAGGCGATCGACGCGCTGGCGCCCGCCGCCAACGCGCGTGCCTTCACCGACACGGCCCGCGTCGACAAGTGGTTCCGGCGCAACTGCAAGGACGTGCTGCAGCGCGAGTGCAGTGCCGGCGAGAAGGCCGACGTGATGGCCTACCTGATCGGCCTGCGGCCATGAAGCGAAGCACCGTGAACCCGACCTGCCCGGTGCCCGTCCCGACAGTCCCGGCGTTGCGACCTGGCCGGCGCGTGATCACACGCTCAATGTCGATCTTGATGGCCGTGCTGGCGCTGGTCGCGGGCGCACCGGCCCAGGCCGACGGCGGCAGGCTGATGCCGCGCACCGTGCCCGAGGTCTACACGCAGGAGTGCGCGTCCTGCCATCTGGCCTATCCGCCGGGCCTGCTGCCGGCGGCGTCGTGGCAGCGGCTGATGGGCGGGCTGGACAGGCACTACGGCAGCGATGCCTCGCTGGACGCCGCCACGCGTGCGCAGATCGACAGCTGGCTGCGTGCGCATGCCGGCACCTACAAGCGCGTGAGCGAACCGCCGCCGCAGGACCGCATCACGCGCTCGGCCTGGTTCGCGCGCAAGCACCGCAAGGTCGATCCCGGCGTCTGGAAGCTGCCCAGCGTCAAGAGCGCCGCGCACTGTGCCGCCTGCCACGGCGGCGCCGAGCGCGGTGTCTTCGACGACGACGAACTGAAGATGCCCGAAGGGCTGGACGCACGGCTGCGTCGGCCCTGGAACGACTGAACGAACGAAGGACTCCCATGGCCACCCCCTCTGCCTGCCCGCCGACATCAGCGCAGCCGGCACCCGCCGGCGCTGTGCCGCAGCGGCGCGTCGTCGATGCGCCCACGCGCATGTTCCACTGGCTCTTCGCGCTGTGTTTCGTCGGCGCCTACCTCACGGCCGACGGCGAACGCTGGCGCGCGCTGCACGTCACGCTGGGCTACACGCTGGCCGGCCTGCTGGCCTTTCGTGTGCTCTACGGCCTGCTGGGCCCGCGGCATGCGGGCCTGGGGCTGCTGCTGCGCAAGCTCGGCAGTGCGCCGGCCTGGCTGCGCACGACGGGGCAGGCGCTGCGCCAGGGCAGGTGGCAGGGCATCGCCTGGCGACAGGGGCAGAACCTGGCGATGGCCGCAGCCGTGGCCGCGCTGCTGTTGCTGGTCGTGCCGCTCACGCTCAGCGGCTACGGTACCTACGACGGCTGGGGCGATGTCCTGGGCGGCGACTGGCTGGAAGACGTGCACGAGTTCTTCGGCAACGCTTTCCTGGCCGTCGTGCTGGGCCATGTGGCCCTCATCGCCGGACTGAGCCTGCTGCGGCGCAAGAACCAGGCGATGCCGATGATCACCGGCTGCATCATCTGATCCAGCGCAACCATGCGGCGCTGGCCGGCCTGCTGCTGGGGGCCGTGCTGGCCTTCTTCGCATGGCAGTGGCAGCAGTCGCCGCAGGGACTGATGCCTGCGCAGGGCTCGATGCAGTCGTCGGGGGACCGGCATGAGGATGATGACGACTGACGACTGACGACTGACGACTGACGACTGACGACTGACGACTGCAAGGCCATGGCGCCCGATGCGCGCGCTCAGCGACATCCCTTTGCAATGCGCTGCCAGTGGCGATCTGTGCAGAATGCGCGGCGGTCGTTACACCTCGCAGCGCATGAGTCTGCTCGCCCAGCCTTCACCGGAGACGCACGATGCCCAATGCCCGAACCACGAATGGCGTGCGACTGGAGTTCGCAGCCGACTCCCTGGTCCAGTCCAACCTCTCTGGCGCGACCTTCACCGGCGACTGGCTCTGGGTGGCCGGCGACGAGGCCTGCGGTGTCGACCGCCTGCGCCGGCTCGAGCCTGTGGGCGGCGAAGTCCTGCGCTTCGGCGACGTGCACGATTTCCCGCTCGCCGATCTGCTGAGTCTGCCCGGCGGGCCCGAGGACGAGGCCGATCTGGAAGGCATGGCGGTCGCCGACGGCTTCCTCTGGGTGGTCGGCTCCCACGGCTTGAAGCGAAAGAACGCCAAACCCGATCGGGGTCACGCCGACAACGCCCGGCGGCTGGCCAAGGTGGCGCTGGACAGCAACCGGCGCCTGCTGGCCTGTCTGCCGATCGAGCCCGACGCCCAGGGTGCACCTTGCCTGGTGCGCCGTGCCCAGGACGGCCGCAAGGCGCTGCGCCTGAAAGGCGACGCCACGGCGAACCTGCTCACGCGCGCCCTGGCCGATGACCCCCACTTCGGGCCCTACATGGCCATCCCGGGCAAGGACAACGGCTTCGACATCGAAGGCCTGGCCGTCGACGGCCGCAGGCTGTTGCTGGGCCTGCGCGGGCCGGTGCTGCGGGGCTGGTCGGCGCTGCTGGAGATCGAGGTCGAAACCCGCGTCGACGACCTCCGCCTGGTGCCGCTGGACGACAACGGCACGCTGATCCGCAAGCATTTCCTGCAGCTCGACGGCCTGGGTGTCCGGGATCTGCACTTCTCCGGCGACGACCTCTTCATCCTGGCCGGGCCGACGATGGTGCTCAACGGTGACATTCGCGTCTTCAAGTGGCCTGCCGCCAGGCCGGCACTGGCCGCCAACCGCGAACCGGCGCGTTTCGAGGAGGCCCTGACCGAATCTGTGCCCTTGCCGCACGGACGCGGCGTCAACCGGGCCGAGGCGATCTGCCAGCTGCCGCCGTCGTTGTCGGGCGGCAAGGCGCAGTGGCTCGTGCTGTACGACGCACCGGGCGCCGATCGCAAGGACGGCGGGCACGCCGTCTTCGGTGACCTGCTGCGCCGCGACTGATCGACATCGGGGCGCCGGTCCTGTTGCCCCAAGGCTGCCGAGCTTCCACGCGACCCCGCATCGCCGCTGCAGTTCGTGATCGACTCGGCTGCGGGCAGCAACGCCGCAGGCTGCGCCATGGGGATGGTGCCGCAGGGCGCGTTCAAACAGGGCCGCTGGCTGTACTGGGTCATCGCGGCCAACCTGCTGGCGCTGGTGGCGCTGGCCTTTGTCTACCCGCACCTGATGGTCAGCCCGGGGCCGGTGGTGGCCGCGCATGCCGACATCGGCAAGGACTGTTTCGCCTGCCACCAGCCCTGGCGCGGCGCCCAGGCGGCGCTGTGCATCGAGTGCCATGCCTTGCCCGACATCGGGCTGCGCACCACCAAGGGCCTGGCGATCGCCCAGGTGGTGACCCAGTCCCTCGGCCCGTCGCGCCTGAAGACCGCCTTCCACCAGGACCTGATCGAGCAGGACTGCATGGCCTGCCACACCGAACACCGCAGCCCGCGGCTGGCGCAGCAGAGCCGCAAGTCCTTCTCGCACGAACTGCTGCGCCCGGCCGTGCGGCAGCAATGCGAGAGCTGTCACCAGAAGCCGGCCGACAAGCTGCATCAGAAGATCACCGGCGACTGCCAGGCCTGCCACCGCCAGGACGCCTGGAAGCCCGCGACCTTCGACCACGCCAAGTTCTTCGTGCTGGACCGCGACCACGATGTCGAGTGTTCGACCTGCCACAAGGCCAGGGACTTCAGCACCTTCACCTGCTACGGCTGCCACGAGCACACGCCCGCCAATGTGCGCGCGGAGCACGAGAAGGAGGGCATCCGCGACTTCGAGAACTGCGTCGAATGCCACCGCGATCCCGGGGTCGAGCCGGAGAGGGGCGGTCGGTCGGGCCAGGCCGGGCGAGCGAAGAAGGATTGATCGGCGCAACGGGGCGTCACTGACACGACTCAGCAATCCGGAGGATGCGCGGTGCGGGAGTGGCAGGGCAGGATGCTGCATCACCTCTCAGCGATCGGCCCAACCCCATGAAACTGCTCGTAGCTGCCACCCTGGCTGCGCTTTGCGCACTGGTGCCCCACTCGGCCCGGGCCGTCGCCATCACGGCCAGCACGGCCGAACTCGTCACCGTGCGCAGTTGCATCGTCCTGACGACCCGGTGTGACGTGATCTCCCCCATGCGCCTGCAGTCGGCCTATGGCGGTTTCCCGGGCGGCGTTGCATCATCGGCCACGACGAACCTGGCGGGCTATGGCTCGGCCAGCGGCTCCGTGGCCTTGTCGGGCACCGTAGGCGCCCCCCTGCTGCGGGCGAGCGCCGTTTCCGAACCCGGACAGCGCGTGAGCACCAATTCCCTCGCGTTGCAGCGCTACACCTACACCGGGACGACACCCACGGTGCGCGTTTTCGGCGGCACGCTCACGTACCAGCAGGAGACGACGGGGCCGCACGGGCCAGGCGTCGGTGACGGCGTGTCCGCGTCCATCCTCCTGTTCATGCTGGACGCGGCCACGATCGAGGCCGGCGACAGCCCCGAGTCCAACTACGACGCCTTGTTCGGGGTGGCCGGCCTGCCCGACTTCAGGTTCGTGGATTCGGACTACTTTGCCGACGGGTCGTCGACCCTCGACGGGCGGCACGAACTGGCCGCGTCCGTCGCCCTGAATCCGGGCGACAGCGTCTGGGTCAGCGTGCTGCTGCAGACACCCGCCGCCAACGGTGCGCGCGTCGACGCCTCGAACACGCTCGTCACCGGTTGGGACCTGTCGACCGACCTCGTGCCGGCGGCCGTTGCCGCCGTGCCCGAGCCCGCAACGGCGGCGCTGTTGGTGCTGGCGCTGCCGGGCCTCCTGCTCCAGCGCCGGCGCAGCGGATTCGCTCGCCGCCTGCCTTCGGAGGGTCCTGTCACCCGCGGACGCCTGAGGCGCCGCGCCGCCGCGTAGTCCAACGCCGACAAGCACTCGCTCCCCCTCCTGACGCCGCGCTGCCCTGGGCCTGCCTAAGCTCGGAGCAAGGCAGATGCATGGTGCATCGGCCTCGATCACCAGGAGCAAAGCCATGAACCGCAATCACGTCAAGGGCGCCGCCAAGGACGCCGAAGGCAAGGTCCGCCGCACCGTGGGCACCGCCACGGGTGATGTCAGCGAACAGGTCAAGGGCGCGGCCCAGCAGGTCAAGGGCAAGGCGCAGAAAGCCCTCGGCGACGCGCAGGACGCCATGAAGCCCGACCCGGCCGCGCCGCCGAGCCGTCGCTCCTGAACGCGTCAGGGAGCATCCCATGACCGATGGCATCGTGCCCTGGCTCTTCGGCTTCACACTCATCACCGTGCTGGTGTTCGCCGCATACCAGTGGTGGTCGACCCGCGAGGCCAGGCGAAGGTCGGCGATGCCTCCGCCGGACGAACATCCCACCCGCGAGCCCGTCGAGCACCCGGCCAGCGCCGCCCGACGCGAGCCGCAGGGCGGCACACGGCGCGATCCGAGCTACGAACGCAAGTAGCCGACGGCGCACCGCCGAAGTCCCGAGGGCCCCGCCGTGGGGCCCTCTTGCATGGGCTTCCGGGCGGACGCTGTGACCGTCACGGGCCGGTCGCCACCCGCTGCAGTGCTGGCTGCGCCATCTCATGGGACATTCGCTGGGCCAGCCTGTGCGCCTCGCGCTGGGTCACCAGCGCGCGGATGGCCGCGGCGCGCGTTTTCGGGCCCGGGTGGGTGTCCAGCTCCGGCTGCGCCGCCTGGCCTGCAGCATCCAGGAAGCGGGCGGCCTCTTCGGGGTCGATGCCGGCGTCCAGCATCAGGTGCACGGCGATGGCGTCGGCTTCTGTCTCGTTGCGCCGCGACAAAGGCGACCCGGCCCCACGCTCCAGTGCGCGCGCCACGGCGTGCGGGCGGCCGTCTTGCTGCAGCAGTTGTGTCACCAGCTCGGCGAATCGTGCATGGTGCTGCGCCGACAGGTGGGCGTATTCGTGCGCGATGACGAAGAAGCGCTGGGCTGGCGTGGCACGGGCCAGTCGCGTGCTGACGATGATGCGGCGCCCGGCCACCACCATGCCGTCCCAGTAGCAGTCCAGCACCTCGATGGGCGTGTCGGCCGCGGCAGGCACCTGCTGGCGGAAACGGGCCACGTCGGCCGCCACGGTGCGGTGGTCGGGGTTCGACATCGACGACGCACGGCAGGTGTCGGTCGACGCCTCGACCATCGCCACCAGCCGGGCCACCACGGGGCTGGGAGCGATCCCCGACAGCGCCACCTGTGGCGGGTGCTGAGCGGCGGCCCCACCCACGCTGCCCAGCAGGCCGCAACACAGGGCCGGGACGCGCAGCAGGGCTGCCGCCCTGGCGATGAAGTGACGCATGCAGCCCTCGCGGAACGTGGAGTCTCGAAGGACCTACTGTCCCGCCGCAGGCGCACCGGCGATCGCTCCTGATGCGCTGCAAATGCCCCGCTTTTACGGGGCTGGCGCCGCCGGGCGAGCTCGACCGGGCCGGGTGAGGGCGGCCGCGGCGCGGCTCAGAACACGCGGAACTTCATGTACGCCGCCTGCGGGTCCTCGCCCGCCCGGATGGCCTTCACCATGTCGCCTTCGGTGGCTATCTTGCGCTCGGCGGCGGCCACCACGGTTTCGACGTCGGCGCCGCCGATCAGGATGATGCCGTCGCGGTCGGCCAGCACGTGGTCGTCGGGCAGCACCTGCTGGCCGCCGATGGCCACCGGCTGCTCGAAGGCCTCGGCGC
>LNFM01007868.1_pt1 | contig 38164 bp, 38 predicted proteins | sample 596031 | NCBI WGS metagenome assembly LNFM01 (sample SAMN04254537, study PRJNA301005) | activated carbon metagenome | isolation source: dual media filters at the Ann Arbor, Michigan drinking water treatment plant | place: USA: Ann Arbor | reverse complement strand
ACGAAGTGGGGAGGTGTCGCGCCATGCGCGACGGAGGGTGATTAGCTGGGAGCGCGCCACTCACCAGCGCCAATTTCACCGGGAGCGCGCCACTGGTGGCGGAGTTTACTCCGCCACCAGTGGCGCGCTCCCGGCGAAATTGGCGCTGGTGAGTGGCTCGCTCCCAGCTAATCACCCTCCGTCGCGCATGGCGCGACACCTCCCCACTTCGTGGGGAAGGGAGGAGAGTGCTACGGTGGCTCCTTCGGAGGAGTTACATGGCACAGACCGGCAATCACAAGGGGCTACAGTTCGGCATCTTTCTCGCCCCGTTCCATCGTCTCGGCGAGAATCCGACGCTCGGCATGGCGCGCGACATGGAGCTGATCGAATGGCTCGACGAGCTGGGCTACGACGAGGCGTGGATCGGCGAGCACCATTCCGCAGGGTGGGAGACCATCGCATCGCCGGAAGTATTCATCGGCGCCGCCATCGAGCGTACGCGCTATATCCGCCTGGGCTCGGGCGTGACCAGCCTGCCCTACCATCACCCGCTGATGGTGGCGAACCGCTTCGTGCAGCTCGACCACATGTCGCGTGGCCGCACCATGCTGGGCTGTGGCCCGGGTGCCCTGCCGTCGGATGCCTACATGATGGGCATCGATCCTTCGACCCAGCGTGATCGCATGGAGCAGTCGCTGGCTGCCATCATGCAGCTCCTGAAGTGCGAGGAGCCCGTCACCATGAAGACCGACTGGTTCGAGCTCAAGGAAGCGCGCCTGCATCTCGCGCCGTACTCGTACCCGCACTTTCCGATTGCCTGTGCCAGCACCATCACGCCGTCGGGCATGATCGCCGCGGGCAAGCATGGCCTCGGCGTGCTGTCGATCGGTGCCGGGTTGCCGGGTGGGCCAGAGGCGATGGCCAAGCAATGGGCGATCTACGAGGAGACGGCGGCCAGGCACGGTCACAAGGCAGACCGCTCGAAGTGGCGCATCGTCGTGAACGCCCACCTGGCCGACGACGACGAGCAGGCGCTGCGCGAGGTCCACGCCGGCGAGCGCTGCGAGACCGTGACCTATTTCGAGGACACGCTCGGCCGCCCGCCCGGCCGCTCCGACGATCCGCTGCGCGAGGGCGTGAAGCAGGGCACGACCCTGGTCGGCACCCCCGACACGGTGGCCAAGGGCATCGAGCGGCTGCTCGGGTACTCGAACGGCGGCTTCGGCGGCATCCTGTTCCGGGCGCACGAATGGGCGAGCCGCGAGCAGACGCTGCGATCGTACGAGCTCTTTGCACGCTATGTCATGCCGCGCTTCCAGGGATCGCTCGACACCATCGTCGGCTCGAACAGCTGGTCACGTGAGAACCGCAAGGCGGTGTTCGGGCCGACCGTCGCGGCGGTGAAGAAGGCCTTCACCGACGTCGGCCGCGAGGTGCCCGAGGAGTTTCGTTCGCGCACCGTCGGCGCGCGCGATGTCGCCGACGGCTAGTCCCGGCGAACAGCCCGCCCCCGCTAGAACTCCTTCTTCGTTCCCGGCTCGGCGTCGATCACCTGGATCGACGTCTGGCCGAGCGCTTCCTTGTACTGGGCCGGCGTGCCGCGCAGCATCGGGTTGCTGGCGTAATGCATCGGCCAAGCCATCCTGGGCTTGATCAACTCCTTGGTGGCGTAGGCCGCATCTTTTGGGCTCATGACGAAGTGGCCGCCGATCGGCACCAGAAGCAGGTCGGGCTTGTAGTATTCGCCGATCATCCTCATGTCGCCAAACAGGCCGGTGTCGCCCATGTGGTAGATCTTGAAGCCGTTCTCGAGCTCGACGATGAAGCCGGCCGGCTCGCCGGCGAAAAAGGTCGTGTCCTTGCCGGTCACCGGATCCTTCAGCACCATCTCCGAGGAATGCTCGGCGCGTACCATGGTGACCTTGATGCCGGGCGCCGGCTCGATCGTGCCTCCCTTGTTCATCCGCGGCACCAGCTTGGCGGGCATCAGCCCGAGCGTCAGCAGGGTCTGGTTGAGGCCCGCCGGTGCCCAGATCGGCACGTCGTTGCGCTTGGAAATCTCCATCGCGTCGCCGAGATGATCGCCGTGGCCGTGCGTCACCAGGATCACGTCGACCTTGCCGATCTTGTCGAGATCCTTGAGCTCCGGCGGCGTCCGGGTGGCGCCGAGGATCCAGGGATCGATCATGATCACCTTGCCGCCCGGCGACGTGATCTTGAAGGCGGCCTGACTGTACCACAGGACCTCGGTCTTGCCCTGCGCATTGGCACCCGCGGCGAGCAGCACGCACGCCGTCGCGATCGCAGTCAAAAGCCGAATGACCATTTTCGTCCCCCTGCCGAAGTTTTGCCGAGCGTAGCACGGTTCTTCAGGGCGAAAGACGTCGCTTTTCCGTGATCCGGGAATCGCCCACGATGCGGCGCAACATAGAAGGGGAGATGGCCTGCCGATGAGCATCAAGGGTAAAGCCTACATAGCCGGCATCTACGAGCATCCGACACGACTGGCCAAGGACATCTCACTGGCGCAGATCCACGCCCAGACCGCCAAGGGCGCGCTGGAGGATGCCGGCCTCACCAAGGACGATGTCGACGGCTATTTCTGTGCCGGCGATGCGCCGGGCCTCGGGCCGATGTCGATGGTCGAGTACATGGGGCTGAAGCCGCGCCACGTCGATTCGACCGACACCGGAGGCTCGTCCTACGTCCTCCACGTCGGCCATGCCGCCGAGGCGATCGCGATGGGCAAGTGCAAGGTGGCGCTGATCACGCTTGCCGGCCGGCCGCGCGCCGAGGGCATGGCGACCGGCACCGTGCCGCGCAGCCGCGGCGGCACGCCGACGCCCGACGAGCCGTTCGAGTTCCCTTACGGGCCGACCGTGGTGAACATGTACGCCATGTGCGCGGCGCGCCACATGTACGAGTTCGGGACGACCTCCGAGCAGCTCGCCTGGATCAAGGTCGCCGCCTCGCACCACGCCCAGCACAACCCGCACGCCCTGCTGCGCGACGTTGTCACCGTCGAGGATGTGGTGAAGTCGCCGATGATCTCCGACCCGCTGCACCGGCTCGATTGCTGCGTCATCACCGACGGCGGCGGCGCCATCGTCGTGGTCGCGCCCGAGATCGCCAGGTCGCTGAAGCGACCCAAGGTCAAGCTGATCGGCGCCGCCGAAGCCATGAAGACGCAGATGGGCGGCAAGGTCGACCTGACCTATTCGGGCGCGCGCTCGACCGGCCCCGCATCCTTTGCCGAGGCGGGCATCAAGCCGGCCGACATCAAGTACGTGTCGATCTACGACAGCTTCACAATCACCGTGCTGATGCAGCTCGAGGATCTGGGCTTCGCCGAGAAGGGCAAAGGCGGCCGGCTGGTCGCCGACGGCAACCTGATCGCGGGCCAGGGCAAGCTGCCGTTCAACACCGACGGCGGCGGCCTGTGCAGCAATCATCCCGGCAATCGCGGCGGCCTCACCAAGGTGCTCGAGGCGGTGCGGCAGCTCCGCGGCGAGGCGCATCCCGCCGTGCAGGTGAAGAACTGCGACCTCGCCCTGGCGCACGGAACCGGAGGCTCGCTCGGGCTGCGCCACGGCAGCTCCACCGTCATTCTGGAAAGGGAATAGGACCATGGCCCAGAGCAAGGATCGCAAGCTGCCGGCGCCGACCGTCAGCGCCGAGACCGAGGCCTACTGGAACGCCGCCGCGCAGGGCAAGCTGCTGGTGCGCAAGTGCACCGCCTGCGGCGAGCTGCACCATTATCCGCGGACGATCTGCCCGTTCTGCTTCAGCGACAGGACCGAGTGGATCGAGGCGTCGGGCAAGGGCACGATCTATTCCTTCAGCGTGATGCGCCGGGCGCCGGTGCCCTATGCCATGGCCTACGTGACCTTGGCCGAAGGCCCGCGTATGGTGACCAACATCGTCGATTGCGACCTCGACAAGCTGGCGTGCGAGCAGCCGGTCAAGGTGGTGTTCAAGCCGACCGAGGACGGACCGCCGCTGCCGATGTTCACGCCCGCTTGAGCCCGGAGCGATCCGGGCCTGTCGAGCCTGCCTGCGGGCGATGGGGGACGGGTGCGATGAGAAGGCGAGTTGCGCTGCTTGGTCTCGCGCTGATGCTTCTCGCGCCGGCGGCGCGGGCGGCCGAGCCGGTCGACATGTTGCTGGTGCTGGCCGCCGACGTCTCGCGCAGCGTGACCGAGCCCAAGTTCAAGCTGCAGCGCGAAGGTGCGGCCGCCGCCATCACCCATCCCGACGTCATCCGCGCGATGACGTCGGGGCCGCATCGCAGGATTGCCGTGTGCTTCATCGAATGGGCAACGGCGGGCATGCAGAACATCGTGATCGACTGGATGGTGATCGGCGATGGCGCCTCGGCGCGCAGCTTCGGCGATCGCCTGGTCGAGGCGCCGCGCTCGTTCGCCGGCAGCACGTCGATCAGCGGCGCCATCGACTTCGCCGTGAGCCGGCTCGAGCAGGCGCCGTTCCGGTCGGAGCGACGCGTCATCGACATCTCCGGCGATGGCCACAACAATTCCGGGCGCCTGGTCACCGAGGCACGCGACGAGGCACTGGCCAAGGGCATCGTCATCAACGCGCTGGTGATCCTGACGCCGCCCGAAGAATCGTTTCGCCCGCAGCACACCAACCCACCGGGCGGCCTGGAGAATTACTTCAAGGACAACGTCATCGGCGGCGACGGCGCGTTCACGCTCGTCGCCCGGGGCCACGAGACGTTCGGCCGGGTGCTGACGAAGAAGCTGATCCAGGAGGTCGCCTTCGTGCCGGGACTGGAGATCGCGATCGCGCGGTAGTCCCGTCGAGAGACGCGTCGCTGGGAGCGCGCCACTCCAGTGGCGCTCATGGGCTGCATGAAGCCAAGAACAAGAGCGCCACTGGAGTGGCGCGCTCCCCGCGATGAGCTTGTCATCGCGGGCGCAGAGAGAGACTTCCTGCTTCACAGTGTCGTCGCGAGCGCGCTCAGTGCCGCATCGAGCTCATCGCGGTCCCGCGCCACGGCAAAAACGTAGCGGTCGGGTCGCAGGATGGCGGCGCGCACCTTGTGCTCCGCCAGCCAATCGGTGCCGACCCCGGGGAGCACGACTGCCTCGGTCGCAAGCCCCTCCAGCAGCGTGGCATCGCCGACGACCGCAAAGCGCTGGCCGATCGACTCGTCCATGAGGCGGCCGTCGCCGAGCCTCGGCTGCGGGAAGATCGTGCCGACCGGGGGCGGGGCGTCGAGGCGGCAGCCCGGGCCGAGCTGCGGGCGCGGGAAATCGAACACTTCCGGGCGCGCGGCAAAGCGGCGCTCGCGGTCGGCGACCGACCTCGAGTCCGTCGCCTGGATGACATTGCCGAGCTGAACGGCCAGCTCGATGAAGGCCCGCACGTGTGGCAGCCGTTCGCTCTCGTAAGTGTCGAGCAGGCTGTCCGGCGCCTCGCCGCGCAGCACGGCGGCGAGCTTCCAGGAAAGGTTCGCGGCGTCGCGCATGCCGGCGCACATGCCCTGGCCGAGGAAGGGTGGGGTCTGGTGGCAGGAATCGCCGGCCAGCAGCAGTCGGCCGCGCCGCCAGCCTTCCTGGATCAGCGAATGGAAGACGTAAACGGCGGAGCGCTCGATGCGCGCCTCCTCGGGGCCCAGCCAGCGCGCGATCATCGGCCAGAACATCGCGGGCTCGACCATGCGGGCGGGATCGTCGCCGGGCATGAGCATGATTTCCCAGCGTCGCCGGCGCTGGCCCTCGGGCCCGCCGACATTGACTAGCGTCATCGGCCGCTCGGGATCGCAGAACTGCAAGGTGTGGCGCGGCAGCGCCTGGACGCGCGGGCTCGTGGGGTTGCACAGCAGGTCGACCACCAGCCAGTGCCGGTGCAGGCCGAGATCGACCTGCCGGCTGCCGATGGCGTGGCGGACCAGCGAGCGCGCGCCGTCGCAGCCGACGACGAAGCGGGCGTCCAGCGTGTCGATCGATGTAACGTCTTGCCCGAGATGGACGCGCACGTTGGCGAAGCGCGCCAGCCCCTCGCGCAGGATGCCCTCGAGCGTCGGCTGATGGAAGTACCAGCTGCCGGCCCAGCCGTTGTGGCCCGGCCCGTCGATGCCCTTGCGGATCAGCAGCGTGCGGCCCGACGGGTCCTGGTAGCGCACGCCGTGCGAGCTGGGCGTCGACGTCTCGGCGATGCGTTCGGCCAGGCCCGCCGCCTGGAAGACGCGCATGACCTCACCGTCGAGATGCACGGCGCGCGGCAGCGGATAGACGTCGCGCTCGCGATCGAAAATGTCGACCGACAGGCCTTCGCGGCCGAGCAGGTTGGCGAGCAGCGCGCCGACCGGCCCGCAGCCGACGATGGCGACGTCGGCCCGTCTGGTGTTGTCTCCGTTCATGCCTTCACTCCCCAGCGGAGCTGCACGGGAGCGAGCGCATCTCCTATCCTCTTATGAAGATGCGCCGGGAGCGCGCCACTCCGTGGCGCTCATGCTCTTCCGGACTGCGAGCGAGACGCTCGCGGTCCGCAAGAAGATGAATGAGCGCCACGGAGTGGCGCGCTCCCGGCGATGATCCCTCCGGCCCTCGGGCAACCGCGCCGATGGCGGCCGATGACGGGGGAGGGACATGAAAGAGCGACTGCGCTGCCTCACGCCTGCAGCGCTTCCCACACGCGTTGCGGCGTCGCCGGCATGTCGACGTGCCGGCCGCCCAGTGCGTCGACGATGGCGTTCATCACCGAGGGCAGCGAGCCGGCGCAGCCGGCCTCGCCGCAGCCCTTGGCGCCCAGCAGGTTGGTCTTGGCCGGCACCGAATGGAAGTCCATGGCGAAGGAGGGCACGTCGTCGGCGCGCGGCAGGGCGTAGTCGGTGAAGCTGCCGGACAGCAGCTGGCCGTCCTCGCTGTAGACGACGTGCTCGAACAGCGCCTGGCCGATCCCCTGCACCACGCCGCCATGGCTTTGCCCGGCCACCAGCAGCGGATTGATGACGGTGCCGAAGTCGTTGACCATGGTGTACTTCACCACCTCGACGGTTCCCGTCTCGGGATCGATCTCGACCTCGGCGACATGCGCGCCATTGGGGAAGGCCGAGGGCGCGGCCTCGTGCACGTGGCTGACATCGAGCGTGCCGGGTACGCCCTCGGGCAGCTCGAGCCCGCTGCGCAGGCGCTCGGCGAGCTCCATGATGCCGATGCCGCGGTCGGTGCCGACGATGGCGAAGCGGCCGGCCTTGAACGCGATGTCGGCGGCGGAGGCCTCGAGCACCACGCCGGCGATCTGCCTGCCCTTGTCGATCACCTTGTCGGAGGCTTCGACGATCGCGGCACCGCTCGCCATGATCGACTTCGAGCCGCCGGTGCCGCCGCCGGCGATCAGCAGGTCGCTGTCGCCCTGCACGAGCTTGATGCGCTCGAACGGCACGCCGAGCTTGTCGGTCAGCACCTGGGCGAACGCCGACCAGTGGCCCTGGCCGTAGTCGAGCGTGCCGGTGATGATCGTGACATCGCCGCTGGGCTCGAAGCGCAGGCCGCCCATCTCCTTCATCGGCGGCGCCGTCACCTCGAGATAGTCGCCGATGCCCAGCCCGCGCAGCTTGCCGCGCTTCTCGCTCTCGGCCTTGCGCGCGGCGAAGCCCGCGACGTCGGCGAAGGCCAGCGCCTTGTCGAGCAGCGCGGTGAACTCGCCGCTGTCATAGGTCGTGCCCGACGCGGTCTTGTAGGGCATCTCGTCCGGCCGGATGTGGTTGCGGCGGCGCAGATCGAGGCTGTCGAGGCCCATCTCGCGCGCGGCGGTGTCGATCAGGCGCTCCATGAAATAGTTGGCCTCGGGGCGCCCCGCGCCACGATAGGCACCGACCGGCGAGGTGTGGGTGAACATGACCTTGGTCGCGACCTCGATCAGCGGCGTGCGGTAGATCGCGGCGAGATTGCGCGTGACGCCCATCGAGCCCATCAGCGGCCCGACATTGGCGAGGTAGGCGCCGACATTGGCGTAGCCGGTGAGACGCACGGCCAGGATGTTGCCCACCCTGTCGAGCGCCAGCTCGCCGTCGAAATCGTGGTCGCGGCCGTGCTGGTCGCTGAGGAAGCTGCCGCTGCGCTCGTCGGTCCACTTGACGGGGCGGCCGAGCAGCTTCGAGGCGTGGAACAGGCCGGCATACTCGGGGAAGGGCGAGCCCTTCATGCCGAACGAGCCGCCGACGTTGCCGGTCAGCACGCGCATCTGCCGAGGCTCGATGCCGAGCAGGTCGGCCATCTGGTGCTTGAGACCGAACACGCCCTGGCTGCCGGCATGCAGCGTGTAGCGATCGCTCGCCGCATCGTAGTGGCCGATCGCCGAGCGTGGCTCCATGGCGCAGACGACGATGCGGTTGCTGACCAGCCTGAGGCGCGTCACGTGCGCGGCCCCGGCGAAGGCTTCCGCCACCCTTGCCGCGTCGCCGTAGTGGTAGTCGACGCAGACGTTGCCGGGCGCATCGTCGAACACGAGCGGCGCGCCGGGCCTGGCCGCCTCGCGCGAATCGGTCACCGCCGGCAGGCTGTCGATGTCGACCACCACCGCCTCGGCCGCGTCCTTGGCCTGGGCGAGCGTCTCGGCGACGACGAAGGCCACCGGGTCGCCGACGAAGCGCACCTTGCCGGTCGCCAGCGAATGGCGCACCGGCATCTTCATCGGCGTGCCGTCGCGATTCGGCACGGGGATCAGGGTCTTGAGCGGGCCGTAGCCGGCGGCGTCGAGATCGGCGCCGGTCCACACGCCCAGCACGCCCGGCATAGCGCGCGCTTCGGCGGTGTCGATGCCCTCGATCGTGCCATGCGCCACCTGGCTGCGAACCATCACGCACCAGGCCTGGTTGGGCAGGACGAGATCGTCGGTATAGCGGCCCTGCCCGCGCAGCAGGGTCGGATCCTCGCGGCGCGGCACCGGCTGGCCGATGCCGAACTTGAGCGAAGCGAGAGCGTCAGCGTCGAACGGCGCGTTCATGGGCGATCCATCGGAATTGGGGGGAGTTGGGCCGTATCATAGCCCACGCCAGCAGGGGCCATGCCAGCAAGGCGGCTCTCCAGGGACTATCGAGCGCAGGCCAGCTTGTCGCAGGCTTCCCTCGGGGGTCGCCCGTCAGGTGCGGGCCCGGGGCCGCGTCTTCGGTGCGGGGAGCGTTGCTACCAGTTGCGCCAGCCGTTGTGCCAACCGCCGCCCACCAGCGGGCTCAGGATGGCGCCGACCAGACCGCCGTTGCCCCAGCCGCCGTTGTGCCATCCACCGTTGTGCCAACCGCCGTTGCCCCATCCGCCATTGTGCCAACCACCGTTGTGCCACCCGCCATTGCGCCAACCGCCGTTGTGCCAGCCGTTGCCCCACCAGGCGAGCCTGGTCTCGGGGTCGACTGCAACGTAGGGTTCGGCTTCGTGGGCGTCCGGCTTCCAGGCTTCCGTTACAGAGTCGCGGATCGCCTCGAGACGGGAGGCGACGGAACCGGGCGCCGGCGGCGAATCGGCACGTGACGTCGAGGCGGCTGCGTCCGCGGCGGCGAGGCCCATGGAGAGCCCGGCGGCCCCGGTCTGGAGCAGGGCGGCCAAGGCCTGAATCGAGCGCCGTTTGCTGGACATGACCTTTGATCTCCCCCGAGAAGCTCTGTCAGGCGAAGTGCACCGCACGCATCATTAGCACACGCGCTCCCGCGGGCGGCCAGCGAAAAAGCGTGCTGGGAGCGCGCCACTTCAGTGGCACGATCTCGTATGGCGGCAGAGCCTGTCGGTCGGGCTGGCGCCGACCGCCGACCGTGACCGACACTCGGGTGCCCGACCATCGAGGAACGCCAAGTGTCTGCCATAGCCTGGGACCTGCCCGACGATATCCGCGCCGTGCGCGAGGGCCTGATCGATTTCGCGCGCAAGGAAGTGATGCCGCGTCATGAGAGGCATCGTGCGCTCTTCGAGGACCCGCGCCGGCTCTATCGCGAGGACGGTCGCTTCTCCGATGCCCTGAAGGGGCTGATCGGCGAGGTGCGCCGCGCCGCGGCCGGCGCCGGCTACTACAACATGTGCGTGCCCGAGCAGTTGGGCGGCGGCGGGCTCGGCCATCTCGCCTACTATGCCGGCTGGGAGGCGCTGTTCCATCTCTGCGGGCCGCACAACTGGCTGATGCTCTATGTCATCAGCCATTGGGCGTTCGGGCCGAGCCGCCTGCTCGAGAAGGTGACGCCCGAGGCGCGCGAGCGAATCCTGGGTCCGATGATGGCCGGCGAGGCGTCGATGTGCTTCGGCCTTTCCGAGCCCGGCGCCGGCTCGGATGCCGCCGCGCTTGCGACGCGCGCGGTGAAGGACGAAGACGGCTGGCGCCTGACGGGCCGCAAGATCTGGACGTCCAACGCGCCGGTCGCCGACTACTGCATCGTCTTTGCCCAGACAGATCCCGAGCGGGCGGCGGCGCGCCGCGGCGGCATCAGCGCCTTCCTCGTGCCGACCAGCTCGCCCGGCTTCGAGGTCCAGCGCGTGATCAAGCTGTTCGGCCATATCGGCGGCGACGAGGCCGAGCTCAGGCTCGAGGACGTCCGCGTCGAGCCGTGGCAGCTGGTCGGTGAGCTTCACCAGGGTTTTGCGGCGGCGCTGTACGGCGTCTCGCTCGGCCGCATCTACAATTCGGCGCGCGCCGTCGGCTACGGCCGCTGGGCGCTCGAGCTGGCGCTCGACTACGCCAAGACGCGCAAGGCCTTCGACCGGCCGATCGCCGACTACCAGGGCGTCACCTTCCCGCTGGCCGAGAGCGCCACCGAGCTGCACGCCGCCCACCTGATGGGGCTGAACGCCGCGACCCTGCTCGACCAGGGCCATCCGGCGATCAAGGAGCTGTCGATGGCCAAGGCCTACTCGGTCCAGGTCGGCTACCGCGCCGTCGACCGCGCCATGCAGACGCACGGCGCGATGGGCTTCACCAACGAGGTCGGCCTGCACCACGCCTGGCATTCGCTGCGCATCGTCAACGTCGCCGACGGCACCAACGAGATCCTGAACCGCTCGATCGTGCAGCGCCTGCTCAAGGGCGACACGGAAGTTTAGGACACACGGAGCGCGCCGCTTCGCACTTGTGAAACAGTTGAGCGGACAACTCCTTGTCATCCTGAGCGCAGCGAAGGATCTCATCGCCAGAACTGCCAAAGCACGCTGGGGCAGTCGGCGATGAGGTCCTTCGCTGCGCTCAGGACGACAAGAATGCTCGTGCTCTTCGGCCCGTGCGCAGCCGGCGCATCACCCCGATCGCGTCGCGCCCTTGCGGATATCGCGCAAGGCGATGACGGCGTCCTCGCTCGACGGCCGGGCGGCGTTCGGGCCCATGGCGCGGCGGCCGTGCTCGATCACGCAGACATGGGAGTAGAGATTGGCGAGCCACAGCCTGCCTTCCGCCGTCATGTTGAGGGCGTGAACCGCCTCGCCCAGGAACGGCTCGACCTTGGACCAGAAGAACTGCGGATAGTGATCCGCCGCATCGGCCGGCGTGGCGTAGCCCAGCATGCGGTTGACCCCGATCTCCTCGAACTCGTGGAACAGGGCATTGAGCTTGCGGGGATAAAGCGGATCGCCGAGCTGGCCGATCAGGTCGGCCGCGCGCACGAACGCCGCCTCGGTGTCGGTCGCCGCGTGGTCGGCGTCGTCGGGTACCGGGAAGCGCGTCAGCTCGATGTCGAGGGCCAGACGCTCGGGGTCGATCAGCGGACTATGGATGAAGCGCTCGCGCACGAAGATCTTGCCGCGGTCGACGTGCCACGGCGCCAGGGCGGCATCCGACGCGCCGCGCGGCAGCTCGATCATGTCGCCCTTCGTGTTGGCGACGAACCGGTGATCGGTATCGCCCTTGCAGACGCCGCGCAGGTAGCCGATGTCGTGCGTCAACGACGCCAGGATCACGTGCAGCCACATGTCCGGCGGCACGTCGGTGTGCAGGCGCCGGCCGCGCAGGATGTCCTGCGCCACCAGGGTCACGAGCGCGGTGTGCTCGGCCGTGTGATAGAGCGCGTCGCTGAGCGACAGCCGCTCGATCACCAGCCGCGCCGCCTCGCCGATCAGCTCGGCGTAGGGCGGTGCCGCCCGGCCATAGCTGCGGGCGAACGCCTCCATGAGACGGTCGGCCAAGGCATCCGCGAGCAGCGACGAGGTTTGAAGCATGGCGTGACCAGCACTATGAGCCATTCTTCCCTGAGGGCAACACAATGAACGGTCGCGACACGACATCCGAGCCTTCCCCCCGGCCGGCGGCGAGCAGGGTGCGCATCGATTCCCTGATGCCGTCGGACATGGCGCTCGCCTGCGAAGCCGCCGGGGCCGCCAAGGCCGGGCGGGACGCCATCGGGCTCCTGGTGCTGGGGGTGCTCGCCGGGGCGTTCATCGCCTTCGGCGCCATCTTCATGACCGTGGCCCTGACGGGCGCCGAGGCGATGCCGTGGGGTGTCGGGCGCGTGCTGGCCGGCCTCGTTTTCTCGCTCGGTCTCATCCTGGTAATCGTGGGCGGAGCCGAGCTGTTCACCGGCGACTCTCTGATGATCGTCGCGTGCGCCAGTCGTGGCATCAGCGTCCGCGCCCTGTTGCGGGCCTGGACGCTGGTCTATCTCGGCAACATCGTCGGCGCGGTGGCGACGGCGGGACTCGCGTTCCTGGCAGGTCTTTATGGGGCGGGCGGCGGCGGGGTGGGCAGGACGGCCTTGGCAATTGCCGCCGCCAAGGCCGGCCTTCCGACCATCGAGCTGTTCTTCCTGGCCGTTCTCTGCAACGTGCTCGTGTGCCTCGCCGTGTGGATGTCGTTCAGCGCGCAGAGCGTCGTCGACAAGGTGGTCGTCATCGTGCCGCCGATCGCCGCTTTCGTCGCCGCGGGCTTCGAGCATTCCATCGCCAACCTCTTCTTCCTGCCGCACGCGCTTGCCATCGAGCTGTGGGCGCCGCCGGAATTCTGGTCGGCGATCGGGGGGAGCGCGGCGGACTACGCCAGCCTGACTGTGGCGGGCTCGCTTCACAACATCGTCGTGTCCACGGTGGGCAACCTGATCGGCGGCAGCCTCATGGTCGGCGGCGTCTACTGGTTCGTCTACCTGAGGAAGCGCTGACCGCCACGGCAGCGCATGGCGTCCGTTGCACCGGATGCGATACAGTGCGGCATGTCGAACCTCGACCCCGTCACGCTGACCGTCATCCAGAACGGCCTGATTCAGGTCTGCAACGAGATGGACCTGGCGTTCGTGCGCGCCGCTTTCTCGCCGGTGATCTCCGAGGGCATGGACCGCTCCGACGGCATCTACGACGCCGTCGACGGCGCGCTGATCGCCCAGGGCGAGCTCGGCCTGCCGGTGTTCGTCGGCACCATGCAGTTCTCGACTCGCGCCGTGATCGAGAGGGTCGAGACTCACTATGCCGGCAGGATCGATCCGGGCGACGTGTTCATCGTCAACGATCCCTACCTCGGCGGCACGCATCTGATGGACGTGCGGTTCGTGAAGCCGTTCTTCTACAGGGGCGAGCTGTTCGCCTGGCTGGCCAATACCGGCCACTGGCCCGACGTCGGCGGCATGGTGCCGGGCGGCTTCTCGGCCAGCGCCACCGAGGTCGAGCAGGAGGGCCTGCGCCTGCCGCCGGTGAAGTTCTGGAAGAAGGGCGAGATGGACCAGGAGATCCTGGCCATCATCCTGAGCAATATCCGCATCGCCGACCAGCGCATCGGCGATGTCAAGGCGCAGGCCGCCGCCCTCGCCACCGGCGAGCAGCGGCTCACCGCGCTGATCGACCGCTACGGCGCCGAGACCGTGCGCCAGGCGATCGCCGAGATGCGCCACCGCGCCGAGCGCCAGATGCGCGCGCGCATCGCCGCCATCCCCGACGGCACCTACGAGGGCAGCTCGCAGGTCGACAGCGACGGCGTGGTCGACGAGCCGCTTACCATCAGGATGAAGATCACCAAGAAGGGCGACGATCTCACTTTCGACATGACCGGCTCCAGCCCGCCCTGCCGCGGGCCGATGAACAGCGTCATCGCCACCACAAAGTCGGCGATCTATCTCGCGGTGAAGCACATATTCCCCGAGGTGCCGATCAACGCGGGCACGTTCGAGCCGCTGCACATCATCGAGCCCGAGGGCACGTTCCTCTATGCTCGGTATCCGCGGCCGGTGTCGGGCTGCGCCGCCGAGGTGAGCCAGCGCATCGCCGAGGCGGTGTTCGCCGCGCTGACCAGGGCGATTCCGGATCTGCTGTTCGCGGCGCCGGCCGGCACGTCGGGCAATCTCGGCGTCGGCGGCTACGATCCCGAGCGCGGCCGCAACTACATCATGTATCTCTTCACCGGTGGCGGGTACGGCGGCTTCCAGGGCGGCGATGGCCTGTCCAACGGCTGCTCGACCATCGGCATCTCCAAGATGCCGCCGGTCGAGGTGCTGGAGCAGTTCTTCCCGGTGCTCTTCGAGGAGTTCTCGCTGCATGAGGGCTCGGGTGGTGCCGGCGAGTTCCGCGGCGGCTTCGGCATCAACTACGCCATCCGCCTGCGCCGTGGCGAGGCGCGCGTGTCGATGGTGATGGATCACGGCCGCAGCGGCCCGCAGGGCGTGCTGGGCGGCAGTGACGGCGGCGTCAACCGCGTCGCCGTCCAGCGCGACGGGGCGACCTACATCCCGCCGCATCTTTCGAAGGACCAAGACATCCGGATCGGCGTCGGCGACGTGGTGCGCGTCTCGACTCCCGGCGGCGGCGGCTTCGGCGATCCGGCCCGCCGCGATCCCGCCGCCATCGCGCGCGACGTGGCGCGCGGCTACTACGGCGAGGCCGAGGCGCGCGAGAAATTCGGCAAACGGCTGGCGGCGGAATGAAGGAACTTGATCATTCCCCTCCCCAGCTCTGCTGGGGAGGTGCCCCGTCATACGGGGCGGAGGGGTCATGAGCAACGGGACTGTGGCTCTTGACCCCTCCGTCGCCGATTACGGCGACACCTCCCCAGCGAAGCTGGGGAGGAGGGGCTGCCTTCTCATCGCGGTGCCTTTCGCCCTGGTCGCCGTCGACGCGTTTGCCCAGATCCAGAAGCCGGCGTGGATGGTCGTGCAGGGGGCCGACGGGTCGTTCACCGTGGATATGCCGGGGCAGCCGACCTACAAGCTGCTCGACACGACGTCGCCCGGCGGCACGACGTTCGTGCTGCATTCCTACAGCCTGGAGTTCCGTCGCCTGTCCTTCGTCGCGCAGACCGCGCTCTATCCTGCCGACATCGACGTCAGCGTCCCGCGGGCCAATCTGCAGGGAGTGCTCGACGATCGCGCGCGGCGGCTCGAGGGCGGGCGCTGGACTGGCCTCGACTGGCGCGACGTGCAGGGCGCGCCGGCCGCCGAATCCATCGGCTCGGTGGCGGGCGGCAGCGTGCTGCGCCAGCTCGTGGTGCTGAAGGGCCGTCGCTTCGTGTCGCTCGCCTATCTTGCGCCGGCCGACGCGCTGCGCACGCCTGAGGCTGATCGCTTCTTCAAGTCCTTCAGGATGGGATCATGAGCAAGCCGCGCATTCATATTCTCGCGCTCGGCGGCACCATCGCCACGCGGCCCGACGCGACCGGCGCCATGCAGATGGGGCTGGGTGCCGACGACCTGGTGGCGGCCGTGCCGCGCCTCGGCGCGCTGGCCGACATCGCCGCCGAGACGGTGTCGCGGGTCGGCAGCCACTCGCTCTCCTTCGACCAGATCCACGCGCTCGCCGCGAAGATCAGGTCACTCGATGTCGACGGCGTGGTGGTGACCCAGGGCACCGACACGCTGGAGGAGACGGGCTTCCTGCTCGACCTGCTGATCGATCTCGACATCCCGGTGATCGTGACGGCGGCGATGCGCAATCCCGCGCTGACCTCGCCCGACGGCCCCGGCAACCTGGTGGCCGCCGTGCGCGTCGCCTGCGATCCCTGGGTGCGCCGGCACGCCCGCGCGCTCGGCGTCATGGCGGTGATGCTGGACGAGGTCCATGCCGTCGCCGATGTCCTGAAGGCCCACCCGACCCGGCTCGATGCCTTCGTCTCGCCGCAGACCGGGCCGCTGGCGGCGCTGGTCGAGGATCGCGTCGTGCCGATGAGCCTGCCGGTGCGCGATGCAATCGTCGCCGCGCGCCCTCGCCTGGCGTCGCTGTCTGCCGAGGCACAACCCGTCGCCTTGCTCTGGATGTCGTTCGACGAGCCGGGCCGGGTGATCGAGGCGCTGATCGCGGCGCCGGACCACCTCGGCTATCGCGGCGTCGTGCTGGGCGCCATGGGCGGTGGCCATCTGCCCGAGCGCGTGACCGAGACGGCAAAGCGCTTGGCCGGCGTCCTGCCGACCGTCGTGTCGCCGCGCGCGGGAGGCGGCCCGATGCTACGCAATACCTACGGCGGCCTGATCTGGGGTGGCCGCCTGCATCCGCTGAAAGCGCGCGTGCTGCTCGAGACGTGCCTGCGCGCCGGCCTGGATCGCGCCGCCATCGGCGACATCTTCGACAGCTGGGGCTAGAGGCGTGATGGGTCTATCTGGTACAGATGCGGCTTCGATTCTGTCATCCTGAGCGTAGCAACGGATCTCATCGCCAGGAGTTTCAAATTTCTTCTTTTGCAAGCGGCGATGAGGTCCTTCGCTGCGCGCAGGACGAAATCTACTCGCGAGAATTGAGGAAACTCCGAACGATGTTCTACGAGAATGCCGTCATAGACTACCTCAAGGCCGACCGGGCCGTCTTCGTCAATCCCGGCTGCCTTGTGTGCCTGGACGAATCCTCCCCGGAGGCACCGGGCCGCCATTGGTATTGCGATGCTCTGGCTATCGACTTTCGCAGCCAGCAGATCTTCTTGTGTGAGGTCTCATACGCCAAGAATCTGGATGCGCTCATAGGCCGGCTGGCGGCTTGGAGCATCAATTGGGAAGGCGTCTGCAAGGCAATTCGACGAGACTGCAAGCTGGAGGCTCTGCCGAACAACTGGATGATGCGACCGTGGATCTTCGTTCCGAAAGAACGCCTGGAGATCCTTATAGGCCGCCTGAGTCGTCTGCCGAACAGACAGTACGTTCCTCGGATCACTACGCTCGAAATGGTTCAGCCGTGGAAATATAACAACTGGGTTCGAATCGGCGAAGAGCAGAAGCCAGATTGCATTCCATCGGATATGTGCGCCTAGAGTCTTGTCACGTCGGCAGGCTGCGGCGCCAGCCATCCCGATGAACGGTTGATCGATACCGCCAAACGCTAGGCCACCATCCTGCCGACCGTCGTGTCGCCGCGCGCGGGAGGCGGGCCGATGCTACGCAATACCGCCTGATCTGGGGTGGCCGCCTGCATCCGCTGAAAGCGCGCGTGCTGCTCGAGACGTGCCTGCGCGCCGGCCTGGATCGCGCCGCCATCGGCGAGATCTTCGACGGCTGGGGCTGACGTCTCGCGCGTTTCCTTCGCCGCGGCAAAGCCGTGCAAGCCCATCAGCCATTGCAGGGCGACGATCGCGCCCTTGATGGGCTGCAGCATGCCGAGCGCCAGGCCGATCACCACGGGCCCCCAGATGAGAGCGTGCGCCCAGTAGCTCGGCGCCCAGGCGAGCTCGACGTAGAGCGTCAGCGGCACGACGATGTGCCCGACCAGCACGATGGTCAGGTAGGCCGGGAAGTCGTCGGCACGGTGATGGTGAAGCGCCTCGCCGCACTGCGGGCAGCGATCGGCCACCTTGGCGAATGCCCGGAACAGCCGACCCTCGCCGCACGCCGGGCAGCGGCCGCGCAAGCCGCGCAGCAGGTAGAGGCTTGCTTTGGGCTGGGTCATCGTCGAGTCCTTCCTCATATCCGCTTCCGTCGTCATCCTGAGCACAGCGAAGGATCTCGTCGCCCGGAGCAGGCCTCCTGCGTATCGCGGGGGATGAGATCCGTCGCTGCGCTCAGGATGACGTAACTTGATAATCAGTGCTGTTGACCATACAATCAACCGACACTAGGGACAATTGTATGGATTGGACCCCTACAATCCAGAGCGACTCGGGACCGCTCTACGAAGGCATCGTCGAGGCCCTGAGCCGCGACATCGCGTCGGGCCGCCTGCATCGCGGCCAGCGCCTGCCGACGCATCGCGCGCTCGCGAGCGCGCTCGGCGTCGATCTGACGACGGTGACGCGTGCCTACAATGAGGCGCGCCGCCGCGGGCTGACCGAGGCCCGGGTCGGGCAGGGGACTTTCGTCGCCGAGAGCCGGTTGCGCGTCGCCCGCGCCCCGGCCGGCATCGATTTCGACCTGTCGATGAACCTGCCGCCCGAGCCGATCGAAGCCGATCTCGACGGCCGCATCGCGCGTGGCCTCGCCGATCTGCGGCGTGTGTCCGGCTTCTCCGACTTCCTGAGCTACCAGCATGCCGGGGGTAGCGAGAGCGACCGCGGCACCGCGGCCGACTGGCTGCGCAGGCGGGTCCGCACGGCCGCGTCCGACCGGCTGATCGTGTCGCCCGGCACGCAGTGCGCCCTGATGGCGCTGCTGCTGGTCCTGACCAGGCCGGGCGACACGGTGCTGACCGACCGGCTCACCTATCCTGGCTTCAAGGCCGCGGCCGCGGCGCTGGGCGTCCGCCTTGTCGGCGTCGAGGGCGATCGCGACGGCATGATCCCGGAGGCGCTCGAGGTGGCTTGCCGACAGCACACGCCCAAGGCGGTCTACCTTGTACCCACCATCCACAACCCGACGACGCTCACCATTCCCGCGGCGCGGCGCGAGCAGCTCGCCGGGGCAATCCGTCGCCACGACCTCAGCCTCATCGAGGACGACGCCTATGGCAGCCTCGATCCCAGGCAGCAGCCGATTGCGGCGCTGATTCCCGAGCGCAGCTATCTCGCCGCGAGCCTCGCCAAGTGCATCGCGCCCGGCCTGCGCGTGGCGTTCGTGGTGGTGCCCGATCGCGCCGCCGCGGCCGCTGTGACGCAGGCCTTGCGCACGGTGTCGCAGATGCCGGTGCCGCTCACCGTCGCGCTGGTGATGGGCTGGCTCGCTGACGGAAGCGCCGACGCGATCGTCGCGGCGATCGCGGCCGAGGCAGCGGCGCGACAGAGACTGGCAGCCAGGACGCTTTCGGGACAGAGCTATGCCGCGCACCCGAAGGGCCACCATGTCTGGCTGGCCCTTCCGCCCGCCTGGAGCCGAGCCGAGTTCGCTGCCCATGTGCAGCGACAGGGGCTCGCCGTCGTCACCAGCGACAGCTTTGCCGTAGACGCCAATCCCGAGCACGCGATCCGCATCGCGCTGGGCGCCGCGCGCAGCCGCGCCGACCTTTTGGCCGCACTCGATCTGCTGACGACAGCGTTGAAATCGCCGGCCTATGCACAACGTATCATTTGAATGGCCTCATGGCTGGGAGCGCGCCACTCCGATGGCGCTCATGGGCTCTGCGATGATCGAAAGGAAGAGCGCCATCGGAGTGGCGCGCTCCCAGCGGAAGAGCTTGTTCTCTGTCGGAGCACGTCGCCATGCTCGAGTCCCTCGACGCCACCCTGCTGGCCCGCCTGCAGTTCGCCTTCACCGTCTCGTTCCATTTCATCTTCCCGTCCTTCTCGATCGGGCTGGCGAGCTATCTCGCCGTGCTCGAGGCGCTGTGGCTGTGGACGGGCCGGCACGTCTATATCGACCTGTTCCGTTACTGGCTGAAGATCTTCGCCCTCGTCTTCGGCATGGGCGTGGTGTCGGGCATCGTGATGTCCTACCAGTTCGGCACCAACTGGTCGGTGTTCTCCGACAAGGCCGGGCCGGTGATCGGCCCGCTGATGGCCTACGAGGTGCTGACGGCGTTCTTCCTCGAGGCGGGCTTCCTGGGCGTCATGCTGTTCGGCATGAACCGGGTGGGCCGTGGCCTGCATTTCGTGGCCACGCTCGCCGTCGCGGTCGGCACCTTCATCTCGGCCTTCTGGATCCTGTCGGCCAACAGCTGGATGCACACGCCGGCGGGTTTCGCGACCAGCGATGCCGGCCAGTTCGTGCCGGTCGACTGGCTCGCCATCATCTTCAATCCGTCGTTTCCCTATCGCCTGGTGCATACCGTGCTGGCGGCCTACCTGACGACGGCGCTGGTCGTCGGCGCGGTCGGCGCCTGGCATCTCCTGCGCGAGCGCGCCAACGAAGGCGTGCGCACCATGTTCTCAATGGCGATGGGGATGATCACCGTGGTCGCGCCGTTGCAGATCCTGGCCGGCGACCAGCACGGGCTGAACACGCTCGAGCACCAGCCGGTCAAGGTCATGGCCATGGAAGGCCATTTCAGGAGCTACCCCGACGGCGCGCCGCTGGTGCTGCTCGGCTGGCCGGACCAGGCGGCCGGCGAGATGCGCTACGCGATCGAGATCCCGAAGGCCTCGTCGCTGATCCTGAAGCACGCGCTCGATGCGCCGCTGCAAGGGCTCGATTCGGTCGAGCGCAAGGACTGGCCGCCGGTCGCCATCGTGTTCTGGTCGTTCCGGATCATGGTCGGGATGGGCCTGCTGATGCTGGCGCTGGCCGCCTTCAGCCTGCTGGCACGGCTGAAACGCCGGCTGTTCGACTGGAAGCTGCTGCATCTCTGCGCGCTGGCGATGGGGCCGGCAGGCTTCGTCGCCGTGATCGCCGGCTGGGTGACGACGGAGGTCGGCCGCCAGCCGTTCACGGTGCATGGCCTGCTGCGCACCGCCGACTCCGTCTCGCCGCTGCAGGCGCCGGCGGTGGCGGCATCGCTCGCGGCCTTTGTCGTCGTCTACTTCATCGTGTTCGGCGCCGGCGTCTATTACATCCTGCGGCTGATGAGTCAGTCGCCGCATCGCGGAGAGGCCGGGCCGGAGCGCGACCAGCCGGTGCGCGCCGCCGGCATCACGCCCGCGCCAGCCATCGCCGACCCGGTGGCACCGAAGGGAGGGATCTGACCATGCCCGCCTTCGACCTGCCGACGGTGTGGGCGTTCATCATCGCCTTCGCGATCTTCGCCTATGTCGTGATGGACGGCTTCGACCTCGGCATCGGCATCCTGTTCCCGACCCTTCCCGCGGGGCGCGAGCGCGACAGTGCCATGAACTCGATCGCCCCGGTCTGGGACGGCAACGAGACCTGGCTGGTGCTGGGCGGGGGCGGCCTGCTGGCGGCGTTCCCGCTCGCCTACGCGACGATCCTGTCGGCGCTCTACGCGCCGATCGTCGCCATGCTGCTGGCCTTGATCTTCCGCGGCGTCGCCTTCGAGTTCCGCTGGCGCGATCCCCGCCATCGCGCGGCGTGGGACGCCGCGTTCAGCCTGGGCTCGGTGGTCGCGGCCCTGGCGCAGGGCATCACGCTCGGCGCGCTGCTGCAGGGCATCGCCGTCGACAGCCGGGTCTATGTCGGCGGCTGGTTCGACTGGCTGACGCCGTTCAGTGTGCTGGTCGGCGTCAGCCTTGCCTGCGGCTACGCGCTGCTCGGCGCCACCTGGCTGATCATGAAAAGCGAGGGCACCCTGCAGGACCGCTGCTACCGTCTCGCCTTCGGCCTCGCCATCGGCACCATCGTCGCCATCGCGGCGGTGAGCGCGGCGACGCCACTCCTGAGCGACCTCTATTGGAAACGCTGGTTCGCCTGGCCCCAGGTCCTGTTCACCGCGCAGGTGCCGCTGCTGGTCGCCATCGCCACGGCAGTGCTCTTCGCGAGCCTGGCGCGCCGCCATCACGTCACGCCGTTCCTGGCGACCCTGATCGTCTTCACGCTGAGCCTGGCCGGCCTCGGCGTCAGCCTGTTCCCCTATGTCGTGCCACCCGATATCTCGATCTGGGACGCCGCGGCGCCCTCCGCGAGCCTCGCCTTCATGCTGCCCGGCGTGCTGGTGCTGGTGCCCATCATCCTCGCCTACACCGCGTGGTCCTACTGGGTGTTCCGCGGCAAGACCGGCCATGAAGGTTATCACTGATGAGGCCGCTGCCGACCATGCCCAAGCCGCGCCAGTGGCTGTGGTTCGTCGTCCTGTGGGCCGCGGGCGTCGGCGTGACCGCGCTGGTCGGCTACGCGATCAGGCTCTGGCTCGGGGCGTAGGGAGCCAGCCGGACGAGCGACGGCCCGGTCAGGGCGTGCGCAGCGTCGGATGGCGCTGCAGGGCCAGCCACAGGACTGCGCCGAAGCTCACCATCACGAGCACGATCGACGTCCAGTTGAGGGCGATCCAGCCGATCTCCTGCTGCAGGAAGCCGGCCAGGAAGCTCGTGGCGGCGGTGGTGCCGAAGATCAGGAAGTCGTTCAGCGCCTGCGCCTTGCCGCGCTCGGACGGCCGGTAGCAGGTCGTCACGAGCGCAGTGGCGCCGACGAACAGGAAGTTCCAGCCGACGCCGTTCAGCGCCAGCGAGATCCGGAAGTGCCAGGCGCTCATGCCCATCAGGGCGACCACAACGCCCGCCAGCAGGATCGCCGAGCCGGCGGCCATCACCTTCACGATGCCGAACCGCATGATCAGGCTGCCGGTGAAGAACGACGGCGCATACATGCCCAGCACATGCAGGAAGATGACCCACGGCGGCTCCGTCGCCGGCAGGCCGCAGCCGACGATTGCGAGCGGCGAGGAGCTCATCAGGAACATCATCGTCGCCCACGACGCCATCCCGGCGATCACGGCGGCGGCGAAGCGCGGCTGGACGGCGATCACCCAGAGAGGCCTCTGGGTGCCTTCCACCGTTTGGGTCTCGTGCACCGCCGGGAAGCGGATGAAGCCCATGATGCAGAAGACCACCAGGTGGATCGCGACCATGGCGATGTAGGTGCCGAGGTAGATCGGCATCAGCACGTCGAAGGTCGTGCGCGCCAGGACCGCGCCGAGCGTGCCCGCAACCACACCGCCCGCCGTGACCCACGAGATGGCGCGCGCGCGATAGCTCGGCGGCGCCAGCTCGACCGCGGCGAAGCGGTACATCTGCAGGCTGGCGACGGCGTAGCCCAGCAACACGCCGCCGGCGCACATCAGCACGAAGCTCGACATGTAGAGGCCGAGCCCGCCGAGGCCGGCGCCGACCATGCCGAACACCGAGCCGATGCGAAAGCCGAAGCCGCGGCCGCGGCGCATCATGAGCGCCGCCGCCGGGAACACGAAGAGCATGACGCCGAGATGCTGCAGCGTCGCCGGCAGGGTCGCCAGCTCACGTTGGGGAAAGAAGGTGATCACCGACAGCGCGGTGACGCTCAGCATGAAGCAGGTCAGGAGGAAAAGATTCCGCCGACTTTCGGCGCTGAGCGCCGAGGCCTCGGCAGAGCGGACTGACATGCGATCCACCTTAGGCGCGTCGCGCGATCCTGCAATGCGCTCGGGCCAGGCGCGCTCGCTGCTCGAAAGGAGGAGACTCCTCGCGCCGCCGAAGCTCGTGCCGGCGTCCTGTCCGCTCGGCTGCCGGCGCGGGGCGAGCGCTACGGCATCGTGACCTTCTCGCGGCCGGCTTTACCGTCCGAGCGAGGCCACGACCGTGCTCGCCGCCTCGGCGATCTTCGCCGTGTCGCTCGTCCGGCAGTCGGCGTAGTTCAGCAGACGCATGTAGGTCGGAAGGGCGGCGTCGCGCACCAGGATCGGGAACAGCGGCGCGTCGGTCTCCCGGCGTCGCATCCAGGCGATGTTGAACTCGTCCTTGCACACCTTCGACTGCAGGAAGTCCGGCGAATAGAGCACGGCGGTGGACCGGCAGGCCTCCAACGCATCGAATATCTCTTGCTGCCAGGCCGCTCCCAGGTCGAGCGCGTGCCGGTCCATGAACACGCTGAGCTTCGCGTTCGTGAGGCAATCGTAGAGGTGCTGGGCCGCCGCCTCGTCCTTCCGCGAATAACTGATGAAGACGTCGTAGGCCTGCGCCGGCAGGCCCGGCAGCGAGACGGATTGCGACGTGGCCTCCAGCCCGACGCTGTAATCAGCCGGCGACACCTGGCGGAAATGCTCGAGGCTGTAGCCGCCGATACGGGCTCTTGGCCGCTCGGGCCCGTCGACCGTCGCCGGCCGCGGCCGGCCGGAGGCCAGACGCTGAGCTTCGCTGACGAACAGCTCCTCGAGCTCGTCCTGCTCTGCGCCGGGCCGCATGACGATCTTGACGGTCTCGACGGGGAAGCCCCGCACCAGCCAGTTGAATGCGGCCTCGAGCAGCGCCTGGAGCATCTCCTCGGCCGACTGGCGCTGATCGCCCGACGCCAGGATCGGCGTGGCGACCGACCTGATGCTCGGAGGCGCGAAAGCGAACGGGGCCAGCGCCTGGAAGACCTCGCCGACGAGCTCTGCCGCCCGGCCGCGCCGCAGCGGCTCGAAGCACAGGATACGCGAGAAGTTGAGTTCCAGCCGCGGGTCGATCGGCTTGGAGAGCCAGCATGCGAAGCTCTCGGTGAGGTCTTCCGCCCGGTCTTCGGCCAGCGCCTGCACGCTCAGGCCGCGCCTGCCCAGGGCGCCGACGAGCGAGTTGGCCGTCGGCTGGTAGTCGTTCGGGAAGGCAGAGATGATCAGGATGTCGACGGCGTGCTCCGGCGGTATCGCCGACAGGTCACCGACGAGGAGATCGATCTTCTTGCTGCTCCCCGGTATCTCCAAGCGGCGCAACAGTTTCATTCGAGCTCTCCGATGCCGCCGATGCCGGGAGGGTGGCAAATCCGCTGCCTTCGTGCAATCGCCGGCTGGCGGCCGGAAGCACCGGATGTGCGCCAGCCAGCCCCGGGCCGGACCCGGGATGAAACTGCAACCGGTTGCCGGGCGGGCATCACCCCGACGTTGCAATCGCCGGCGTCGGGCCTACGTCGTCCGGCGCACCGGCCGGCAATTGAAGGCGAGGGGCCGTTGGTTGCCGGCGTCGCGCAAAGCGGCCAGGTCGTCGCGGCCGATCCATTCGTTGCCGGCATCGACGTAGCGGAAGCCGCTGCCGGTCGCCTGGTACTCCATGCGCCAGGTGCGGCCGTCGAACGTCACCGAGGCGCGGTTCTTTGCATAGACCACCGACACCTCCTTGCGGCCGTCGCACAGATAGGCGATGCCGGCCGGCCTGGGATCATCGGGCGACGGGCGCGCGATCAGGTTCGTGGCCGGCTGCTGCTGCTGGGGGGCGCAGGCGGCCAGCAGGGCCAAGACGACAATCGACAGGCGCTTCATCGTGCGCTTTCCTCCATCCGTCGGAGCACATGCCGGTCGAACGGGATGTGCCTGCTGCAACAGCCGACCCCAGCTTACGGCTTTCACCGGGTCGGGCAAACCGAGGAGAGGATATGCCGCAATTCAGGCTGCGCGATGGCGCCGAACTCTACTACGAGACGCACGGCAGCGGGCCGCCGCTGTTCCTGGTGGCGGGCCTGGGCGGCGACGGCCGTTTCTGGGCCGCCCATGTCGAGGAGCTGTCGCGGCATTTCACCGTGACCGTGCACGATCATCGCGGCACCGGGCGCAGCACGCTCTCCCGTGTCGACTACAGCGTCGCCCAGATGGCCGACGACGCGCGGCAGCTGATCGAGGGGCTGGGCTACGACAGGGTCCATTGGTGCGGCCACTCGACCGGCGGGGCGATGGGCCAGGTTCTGGCGATCGGGCACGGCAGTCGCATCGACCGCCTGGTGCTGAGCGCAACCTGGGGCAAGACCGACGCCTATTTCCGCCGCCTGTTCGAGAACCGCGCCCAGGTGCTGCGCGAGCTCGGCCCGCTGGCCTACACGCGATCGAGCGCGCTGGTGCTGCACATGCCGTCGTGGGTGCGCGACCACGATGCCGAGCTGGCGGCGATCGAGGCCAAGGCGCACGAGACGATCCCGATTCCCGAGATCGTGCTGTCGCGCATCGCCGCCATCTCGGCGCACGATCAGCGCGACCGCCTGCCAGCGATACGCTCGCCGACGCTGGCGATCTGCGCCCGCGACGACGCCGTGACGCCGCTCTACTTCACCGAGGAGCTGGTCCGCCTGATCCCGGGTGCGCGTGCCCATGTGCTGGAGAACGGCGGCCACTTTTATCCGAACGTGCACGGCGCCGAGTTTCGGCGTGTAATGACCTCTTTCCTGCTGGAGCCCCGAACCTCATGAAGATCGAACCCGCGATTGCCGCCGCCACCGCCGAGCTCACCGCCATCCGGCGCGACATCCATGCCCATCCCGAGCTCGGCTTCGAGGAGGAGCGGACCGCCGAGATCGTCGCCGGCAAGCTGAAGGAGTGGGGCTGCGAGGTGACGACGGGCATCGGCAAGACCGGCGTCGTCGGCACCATCCGGGTCGGCAACAATCCGCGCGCCATCGGCCTGCGCGCCGACATGGACGCCCTGCCGATGGACGAGCACAACACCTTCGATCATCGCAGCCGGCACAAGGGCCGCATGCACGCCTGCGGCCATGACGGCCACACCACCATGCTGCTGGGCGCTGCGAAGTACCTGTCGGCGACGCGCAACTTCGACGGCACCGTCCATTTCATCTTCCAGCCTGCCGAGGAGGGCCGTGGCGGCGCCGAGGCGATGGTCGAGGACGGCCTGTTCGAGAAGTTCCCCTGCGAGGTGATCTTCGGCATGCACAACCGGCCCAAGCTCGATGTCGGCAAGTTCGCCATCCGTTCGGGCCCGCAGATGGCCGGCGGCGGCCTGTTCGACATCAAGATAACCGGAAAGGGCGCGCACGGCGCGCGGCCGGAGACCGGCATCGACCCGGTGATCATCGCCACCCAGATCATCTCGGCGCTGCAGAGCGTGGTGTCGCGCAACGTGGCGCCGCTCGATTCGGCGGTGATCTCGGTCACCCAGATGCATGCCGGCGACGCCTACAACGTGATCCCGCAGGAGGCGGTGCTGCGCGGCACCATCCGCGCCTTCCGCAAGGAGACGATGGCGCTCGTCAAGGAGCGCATCGAGACGATCTCGACGGGCATCGCCCGGACGCTCGGCGGCAAGGCCGAGCCCGACGTGCGCGTCGTCTTCCCGCCGCTGGTCAACAACCGCGACGCGGTGAAGTTCATCGCCGACGTCGCGGCCGAGATCGTCGGCGAGGAGAACATGAACCGCGAGGGGCCGTACGTCATGGCCTCGGAGGATTTCTCCTACATGCTGGAGAAGGTGCCGGGCGCTTTCATCAACATCGGCAACGGCGGCGGCGAGGGCGGCTGCGAGGTGCACAACCCGGGCTACGATTTCAACGACGACATCATCACGCTGGGCGCCACTCTGTGGTCGCGCGTCGTCGAACGCCGGCTGGCCCGGGAAGCGCGCTAGTCGCTCTTCTCCGGCGGCTGGTCGAGGTCGCGGTCGGCGCGCTTGTGCAAAGCCTTCACCTCGTGCCGCATGACCTTGGCGCGATCCTTCAGGCGGCGGCCCGCGCGCCGGAAGGCGTCGTGGACGGCGAACTGCGGGTCGGAGAAGCGCTCGTCGAGACCGGGCGTGCGATCGACGTCGACCGTCGTGCCGCCCGGCATCTTGATGTGGATCGCCACCTCGAAGAGGCCGCCGTTGCGACGGTTGCCGTCGGGCAGGCTGAACACGACATGGCACGCCGTCATGCGGCCGAAGAACTGCTCGAGATGCCCGGCCTGCTCCTCGATCAGATGGCGGATGGCATCGCTGGAGGGTGTGTTCTGGAACGTGATCCTGAGCGGCGTGTGCATGATCCCTCCTTCGTTGTGCCCGTCATCCGGGAACGCGAGGCGCAGGGACCAGGTTGCAGACGCGAGCGGGCCCTTGCCGGCAAGCCCTGGTCCGCGAAACACGCTTCGAGCATAGCACGCCGGGCCGCGCGTGCCGAGACGACAGACGGCGACCGGACGGGCGGTTAGTCGCCGGCAGCCACCGCGCTGTTTGCGGCGCCGGGTTGGGCGGGTGCCGCCGGGCGCACCACGCGATGGGTAACCATGCGATGGTGGAGCGCCCTGACGGTGTCGCTGCCGCGGGTCAGGCAGAGCCAGGGGAAGAGGCCGTGCACGAAGCAGGCGAGGCTGCCCAGCAGCATGCGGCCGCCGAAGCCGAAGGCCATGCCCATGTGCTGCAGGTAGGTCTCGTTGACCGAGCCAGGGTGATCGGTGAAGCGGCGAAGCATCGTCGAAGTGTATCGGCATGGCCGAAAAACGGGTTGCTACGTTTGCGCCGAATCACGTTAGGGTGAGAAAATTTTTCCCGGAGACGGGCATGGCTGAGAAACTGCATCTGGATTCGTTCGACAGGAAGATTCTCGATTGCCTGCAGGACGACGCCGCCATGGCGCTGGCCGAGGTCGCGCGCCGGGTCGGGCTCTCGACCACGCCGTGCTGGCGTCGCATCAACCGCCTGCAGGCGGCGGGCATCATCCGCAGCCGGGTGGCGCTGCTCGACCGCAAGGCGGTGAATGCCGGCGTCACCGTGTTCGTGGCGGTGCGCACCGCCCAGCACAACGCCCAGTGGCTCGGCCGCTTCGCCAAGGCGGTGGCGTCGTTCCCCGAGGTCATGGACTGCTACCGGATGAGCGGCGAGATCGACTACCTGATCCGCCTGGCGCTGCCCGACATCGAGGCCTACGACGCCTTCTACAAGCGCCTGATCGCCAAGATCGAGCTCAGCGACGTCACCTCGATGTTCGCCATGGAGGAGATCAAGTCCACCACGCGGCTCCCGCTTCACTACCTCCCCTAGCATCGGCCGGTTCACGGCCCTAGGATCGCCGCCGTTCGCAAGCTGTGACCGCAGGGGAAACGATGACCACGGGCAATTCCGGCAAGAACCGCAAGAAGGTGCTGATCGTCGGCCGCATGCCGCAGGCCGGGCTCGACGTGCTGAAGACGCGCGACGACGTCGATTACGAGATCCTGACCGACGATTCGGTGCCCTCGCTGCATCCCAAGCTCAAGGACGCCAATGCCGTCACCCTGGGCGCCACGCCGTTCCGCCAGGCCGAGCTCGATGCGGCGCCCGGCATGATGGTGGTGGCCCGGCTCGGCGTCGGCTTCGATGCCGTCGAGATCCCGGCGCTCAACAAGCGCAAGATCCCGCTGATGACCACCGGCATCGCCAACTCCGTCTCGGTCGCCGAGCATGCCATGTACATGCTGCTCGCCTCGGCGCGGCTGGTGAAGAAGATGGACCGCTTCGTGCGCGACAACGCCTGGGGCCAGCGCCTGGCCGACCTGCCGTCGGATCTCTTCGGCAAGTCGATCCTGGTGGTCGGCATGGGTCGCATCGGATCGCGCACGGTGAAGCGCAGCGTCGCCTTCGAGATGGACGTCTACGTGATCGACCCCAACATCTCCGCGGCCGAGATCGAGAAGGCCGGGGCGAAGAAGGTGACCGACCTCGAGGCGATCCTGCCCAAGGTCGATTTCGTGTCGATCCACTGCCCGAAATCGCCCGAGACCATCGACATGTTCAACGCCGAGACCCTGGCGCTGATGAAGCCCGACGCCTTCCTGGTGAATACCGCGCGCGGCGGCATCATCAACGAGGAGGCGCTCTACACCGCGCTCGCCACCGGCAAGCTGCGCGGCGCCGGCCTCGACGTGCTCGACCGCGAGCCGCCCGACCCGTCCAACAAGCTGTTCGGCCTGGAGAACGTCATCTTCAGCCCGCCCGCATGGCGCAGACCGCCATCGAGAACATCCTGAGCGTCTTCGACGGCCGCACCAACGCCGCCAACGTCGTCAACAAGGAAGTGCTGGGGTAGGCCCTGCTCATGTTCCTCTCTCCCGCCAGGGCAGGGGCATTGGGACATTCCGTTTTCTCCGTCATCCCGAGCGGAGCCGAGCACAGCGAGGCGTAGTCGAGGGAACCTTCTTGTGGATGCCGCAACAAGAAAGGTCCCTCGACTACGCCTCGCTGTGCTCGGCTCCGCTCGGGATGACGGAGGTTCTGTGCTTCGATGGCGTCCTCCCCGCGCTTCGCGCAGGGAGGACAACAACATGAAGTGTGAATTCAGCAGCCCTATCGGGGGGAGAGGAGCACGAGGGCCAGTGCTACGTCTCCGCCAGATCGTCGATCTCGTCGTCGGTCGGGAAGCGGCCGGTCGTGCTGCGCGTGTACTCGAGCTTGCCGTCGACGGTAACGTCGAACTGGCCGGACCTGCCGACCTTCAACTCGATGTCGGCGGCGGCGAGCTTCTGGAGGCGATCCCTCACCCGGAGGGCCTGCGGCTTGTAGCCTCAAGCACCGCAATATTCGATCAGGACTTTCATGCCCCGAAGGTGGGATCTTATGCTCGCGCCAGCAAGGGGGAATCTCTCATGAAGTACGGACCGCTCGGCCGCTCGGGCCTGATCGTCAGCCGCATCTGCCTCGGCGGCAACTCGTGGGGCGCCAAGGGCAATCGCGGCTGGGGCAAGTTCGACGAGGTCGAGGCGCCAGCCTATTTCAAGCGCGCGCTCGACGTCGGCATCACCTTTTTCGACACGGCCGACGCCTACAATGCCGGCCGGTCGGAGGAGATCATGGGCGCCACGCTCCTGAAGACGACCCGGCGCGAGAACATCGTGCTGTCGACCAAGGTCGGCATCCGCATGAGCAAGGCCGAGAACGATTTCGGCACCGGCCGCAAGCACCTGATGGCCGCGATCGACGAGCAGCTCCGGCGCCTGCAGACCGACTACATCGACGTCTACCAGGTCCACCGCCTCGACCCGCACACGCCGATGGAAGAAACCATGTACACGCTCGACCAGATCGTTCGCTCGGGCAAGGTGCGCTACATCGGCGGCTCGACCATGCCGGCTTACAAGTTCGCCCAGATGATCATGCTCGCCGACTGGAAGGGCTACGCCCGCCCGATAGCGATGCAGAACCTCTACAATCTCGTCCAGCGCGAGGAGGAGAACGAGATGAACCGGCTGTGCCACGAGCAGGGCGTCGGCCTGATCCCGTACTCGCCGCTGGCGCGCGGCTTCCTGGCAGGCAACCGCAGCCGCGACGGAGGCGGCGCCACCGAGCGCTCGAGGAACGACGCCCAGGTGCGCGCCGGCACCTACCGCGACTGCGACTGGGAGATCGTCGAGCGGGTCAAGAAAGTCGCCCTCGGCAAGAACGCCTCGCCCGCCCAGACCGCGTTAGCCTGGCTGCTCGCCAAGCCCTACATGGGCGCGCCCATCATCGGCGCCACCGATCTCGACCAGCTGAGCTCAGCCGCCAAGGCGACGGAGGTCACGCTCACCGCCGACGAGTGCAAGCTGCTCGAGGAACCGTACCAGTTGCGCGTGTCGCCGGTGAGCTGAACGTCTGCAGCAGCCGGCCGTCGGCATCGTAGCTGTTGGTGGTGACGATGCCGCCGGGCGGCATCGTACTCCGAGCGCGTGACGTTGCCGTTGGGATCGGTCAGCGAGACGGCATCGCCCCGTGAGTTGTAGCCGTAGGTGGTCGTGCGGTTGAGCCGGCCCGGCCCGGCATCCTCGACCATCGACAGGCGGTTGCCGGCCTCGTCGTAAGTGAAGGTGGTGACCGTGCCCAGCAGATCGGTGATCGATGCCACCTGGCCCAACGCGGTGTAGCTGTAGCGTGCGCGCGGCTTGAGGCCAGTGCTGGCACTGTCGGGCACGATCGAGGCGACGTTGCCGTTGGCCGGATCGTAGGTCACGGTCGTCACCTGCCCGGCCAGAACGATGGGTGTCGGCGGCCCGGTGACCGTGATCGGCTTGTTGACGGTCGGATCGTAGACGTAGCTGGTGACGGTCGTCGTCGTCTGGTCCTTGCCGACGCGGGTCACGCTCTTGACGTTGTTGGCCCACGGATTGACGGTCGCCTCGTAGGCCAGGCGCACGCAATCCCGTCCCGTGGCGGGCGCAATGAGAGGAATGGCGGCCGTGCACATGCCTCCCGGCTCCGCGTCGTAGCCTTCCGGCAGCGTGGTCGAGAGCGGCCGGTCGAGGCCGTCGTAGGTCATCTTGGTCACCAGGTTGAGGCCGGCCTGGTCCTGGATGTCGAGCTGCGCCTTGCCGCGCGCATTGTAATAGAGCACGTGCTGGGTGCCGTGGGGGTCGATCTCCTCGCTGCGGTAGCCGGCGAAGAAGTAGCTCCAGGTAGCGCCGTGTAGGCGTAGGAGACGCTGCGCCCGGTATTGTCGCTCACCGTGGTGAGCTGCCTGGTCCCGTTGTAGGCGAGCGTCAGGGTGCGGCCGAGGCCATTGCTCACGCCGGTCGGCAGCGGCGGGGTCGAGCCGTCGTAGGCGAGGGTGGCGGTCACACCCGACGGCGCGACCCAGGTCGAAAGGTTGCCGTTGGCGTCGAAGGTGAGTGTCGTGGCGTCCTTGTACTTCAGCGTATAGGCGTTGCCGTCGAGGCTGAGCCGGCTCGACGAGCCCAGTCGCGGATTGTAGGTGCCGTCGATCAGCTTGACGAACTGCGGCCTCCGCGCTGGCCGGGACCGTCCGGCGCAGGCCCAGCACGCGCTTGACAGATGCGATCTGATAGTTAACCTATCGGTTAACTATAGGTCGGATCGACCGCCACGTCGGCGCGGACCGGGCTTGCGAGCGGCTTGCGTCTCGATGGGCCGGGGACTGCGCGGTGGCCTTTGCCAAGGAGTGCGACATGATCACCATCTCTGCTTTCAAGTGGGTTCCGGAATTTGCCCAGGGCCAGGTGCGCGACCTGCGGGCGCGCTGGGCGCTGGAGGAGGCCGGGCTGCCCTACAGGACACGGCTGCTCGAGCTGGGCGACCAGGAAAAGCCGGACTACCGCGCCCTGCAGCCCTTCGGGCAGGTGCCCGTCCTCGAGGAAGACGGCCTCGTCCTGTTCGAGTCCGGCGCCATCGTGCTCTACATCGGCGAACGGAGCGAGGCGCTCCTGCCGCGTGACACGGATGCGCGTCACCGTGCGACGCAGTGGCTGATCGCGGCCCTCAACTCGGTCGAGCCTTTCGTCATGAACGTCGCCTTGATCGATATCTTCTACGCCAACGAGGAATGGGCGAAGCTGCGTCGGCCCGGGGCGGTGGAGTTCGTTCAGAAGCGCCTGAGCGCCCTCTCCCGGTCGCTCGGCGACAAGCCCTATCTCGACGGCGACCGATTCACGGCGGGCGATCTGATGATGGCGACCGTGCTGCGAATCCTCGGGCACACCGACATCGTCAAAGGCGAGCAGCGTCTCGCTGCTTACGTCGACCGCTGCACCGCGCGGCCTGCCTTCAAGCGTGCCCTCGATGCGCAGATTGGAGACTTCAGGCAGGCGGCTTGACGGCAGTGTTTCGACTGTCAGACGGATCGCGGCGAACGTCACCCGCGCCGCTCGGCAGCGAGCTCCCGCCGCCGGATCGCCTGCGCGAACCACAGGGCGAGCGCCGGCAGGACGATTGCTGCGGCCCAGAAGACCGGCGTCGCGCCCCAGCGGTCGACCACGGGGGCGGCGAGCGGGACGCCGATCGCCTGGCCGATGAACAGGCAGAGCGCGAACAGCGCCATGCCGGCGCCGCGCGCCTGCGGCGCCATCTGCGTGCCGTGGACCTGCAGCGTGTTGTGCAGCATGTAGAACGACACGCCCGCCACCACGATGGCGGCAAACTCGAGCTCGGCCGACGGCGCCAGCGCCATGCCGGCAAAGGCGAGGCCGAGCCCGATGCCGCCCCAGATGCACAGGCCGCGCTCGCCGAGCAGGCGCACGAGCTGGGGCGCCACCATGACGTAGAGGAAGCCGCCGGCTCCGAACGCGGCGACGGCGAGCCCGACGGCGGCGAAGCCCAGCCCGAAGCGGTGATGCAGGTCGGCGCCGACGAATGTGAAGGCGCCCCAGAACATGCCGCCTTCCAGTGCCACGACCAGGATCACCGTGACGGCCCAGCGCCGGCGCAGGACGCCGAGCATCTGGCCCACCATCGAGCCCGCGGCCTGCTGGCCGCGCCGGGCGATGGCGGGACGCGCGATCATGACGGCGAGCAGGGCGCCGCCGGCCGCGACGTAGATTGCCGCCAGCACCCAGAAAACGGCGCGCCAGCCCAGCCAGTCGCCGATCGCGCCACCCAGCGCCGCGCCGGTCATCAGGCCGAGCGTCTGGCCCGTGAGGAAGCGCGCCAGGGTCGCCTGGCGGCGCTCGTAGCTCACGTTGTCGCCTACCCAGGCGATGGCGAGCGGGATGATCGCCGAGCTGGTGACGCCCGTCAGGAAGCGCGCCATCGTGAGCAGGCCGAGCGAGGAGGCAAGCGCGGCGAGGATGCAGCACAGCGCGGCGGCGATGCAGGCCAGCGCCACCACCGGCATCTTGCCGTAGCGATCGCCGAACGGGCCGTGCACCAGCACGAACACGCCGTTGGCGAACAGGAAGGCGGTGGCGGCGATCGAGGCCTCGCCGACCGTGACGGCGAAGGCGCCGGCGAGCTGGACGAGCAGCGGGTCGACGACGCGCATGCTGGCGGCGGAGGCGAAGGCCGCGACGGACAGCAGGACGATGGCGAGCGTGGGAGCTGGGGTGGGGGCGAGCGGGAATCGAGGCCGCGAACCGGCGGCGGGTACTGACATTGGCCGCGGGCTTAGCGGCTCGCCGTCACAAAAGAAAGGCCTGTCGAGGTCGCGGCGATGACCTATCGTGCCGCGATGGAAGAAATCGGTGCCCTCCTTGTCGATCCGGCCGCCTGGGCCGCCCTCGCCACGCTGGTGGTCATGGAGGTCGTCCTCGGCATCGACAACCTGATCTTCATCTCGATCCTAACCAACAAGCTGCCGGAGCATCAGCGCTCGCGTACGCGCAAGATCGGCATCGGCCTGGCCGTGTTCCTGAGGCTCGGCCTGCTCGGCACCGTCGCCTGGATCGCCCAGCTCACCCAGCCGCTGTTCAGCCTCTTCAATCACGATTTTTCCTGGCGCGACCTGATTCTGATCGCCGGCGGCCTGTTCCTGATCTGGAAGGCGACGGACGAGATCCATCACAACGTCACCGGCGAGCACGCCGAGAAGGAGGCGGCGAGCGTCGCCGCCGGCGTCACCCTGGTGGGCGTGATCGGCCAGATCCTGGTGCTCGACCTGGTGTTCTCCCTCGACAGCATCATCACCGCCGTCGGCATGACCAACGACATCCCCATCATGATCGTGGCGGTGGTGATCGCGGTCGGCCTGATGCTGCTGGCCGCCGATCCGCTGGCCCGCTTCATCGGCGACAACCCCACCATCGTCATGCTGGCGCTGGGCTTCCTGCTGATGATCGGCGGCACCCTGCTGGCCGAGGGCTTCGGGGTGCACGTGCCCAAGGGCTACATCTATGCGGCCATGGCCTTCTCCGCCCTGGTCGAGGGCCTGAACATGATGGCGCGCCGCCGGCGCCGGTCGAGATAGCGCAGGAGGGCGGCGATGGCCCGTGCGGCCACGTGGCGCCGCGCGCGCAATCGAGCGCACCCGGTGGCACGGTCCGGGCAATCGAAGTGCACGGGCGTTGGCTCAGCCCTGCAGCCAGCGGCGCGCGGCAGGATTGACGATACTCACGGGTCTCCTATGCCGGTGTCATGCTGCTGGAGACGGATCGAGGCGGGACCAGAGCGGCGCCGGGCCGCCGTGCAATCAGTTGCACGCGCGCCGGCTCGCCAGCATGCCGCGGGTTACCGGGCCGGACCGCAAGAACGCGGCGCGAACGCAACGAAGGCCGGCGATCGGCCGTTTGCGGTCGGCCAACCCCTTGATTCCAAAGGGTCCGAACGCACCGACCGCACCGAACGCAAGAAAGCAGGGTGATTCTGTCATCGTCTTCTGGACCGCGAGCGTCTCGCTCGCTCAAGAGGGTGAGCGAGCGAGACGCTTCTGCGCGGCTCGCGCGAGGCGCGGTTGACCGCGCCGTTAGCGAACGCGCTTACGCGGTCCGGCAAAGCATGAGCATGAGATTACGCTGCGCGCCGCCTGCAAGGGAGGCTAAGCTCGCGCCATGAAGCTTGCCAATCGAGTTGCCATCGTCACGGGCGCGGCGTCGGGGATCGGCGCGGCGTCGGCGCGCCTGTTCGCGGCCGAGGGCGCGCGCCTGGCGCTGGTCGACCAGGACAGGGAAGGGCTGGGCCAGGTTGCCGCCGACATCGAGGCGGCCGGCGGCAGCGCGCTCACCATCCCCGCCGACGTCAGCCGCGATGCCGAGGCACGTGCCGGCGTTGCCCGGGTGATGGAGAGCTGGGGCCGCATCGACGTGCTGCTGACCGCCGCCGGCATGTCGACCGGCGGCACGGTCGATGCGATCGAGGAGGCGGCGTGGGACCGCACCTTCGAGGTCAACGTCAAGGGCACGTATCTTTGGATCCACTACGCGATCCAGCCGATGATCGCCGCGCGCGCCGGCGCCATCGTCACCATCGGCTCGCAGCTCGCCCAGTCCAGTCCCGGCAAGAACGCCGCCTACATCGCCTCGAAGGGCGCCATCGCCTCGCTGACCAAGACCATGGCGGTCGATCACGCCTCGCAGGGCATCCGGGTGAACGCGTTGATGCCCGGAGTCATCGATACGCCGATGCCCGCCAACTCGTTGAAGCGCTACGCCGATCCCGATGCCATGCGGGCCTTCTGGAAGCAGCGCCATCCGATGGGCCGCATCGGCCAGCCCGAGGAGGTGGCGCGCGCCGCGCTGTTCCTGGCGAGCGACGACTCGTCCTTCGTCACCGGCACGCTGCTGTTCGTCGACGGCGGCTGGACGGCGCACTGATGCCCAGGAAACTATCCAGCGAGCAGGTCGTGGGCTACGAGCGCGACGGCTATGTCAGCCCGATCGATGCCTTCTCGTCCGCACAGGCGCGTGCCTGGCGCGACAGGCTCGAGACCTTCGAGCGCGCCGAGGGCCAGAAGATGACCCGCGGCCACAATTTCAAGCCGCATCTCCTGTTCCCATGGGTCGACGAGATCGTCCATTCGGCCGAGGTGCTGGACGCCGTCGAGGACCTGATCGGGCCGGACATCCGCCTGTTCCATCTCACCGTCTGGCCCAAGGATGCCGGCTCGGGCACCCATGTGAGCTGGCACCAGGACGCGACCTATTTCGCGCTCGAGCCGGCCTGCCACGTCACCGCGTGGGTCGCGCTCACCGACGCGCCGGTCGAGGCGGGCTGCATGGAGGTCGTGCCGGGCTCGCACAAGCTCGGCCAGCTCAAGCATGCCGAGATGCAGGATCCCGACAACCTGCTGTCGCGCGGCCAGACCCTCGCGGTCGATGTCGACCGGCAGCGGTTCTCGCTGCACCACACGCACCTCGTGCACAATTCCGGGCCCAACCGCTCGCACGACCGGCGGATCGGCCTCGGCATCAGCTACATCCCGACCCACGCCCGCTGCACGGCGCGGCGGCGCATCACCGCCATGCTGGTGCGCGGCACGGACCGCCACGGCCATTTCGACGACGAGCGCCGGCCGATCGCGGAAGCGGGCCCGGCCGAACGCGCCTTCCATGCCGAGGCGGTGGCGCGCTTCAGGGGCATGAACGCCGACGTGTCGGGCGATGTCACGGTCGCGTCGTGAAGCGCGCGCGAGTTTCCTCCTATGAAAATCGGGGCGGGTACCGCCCCGATTTTCTCAGCATCGTGGTGCGCGCCGGCGGGCTGGGGGTCTCCCCTGTCATCAGGCAGGGCCTTCGCATATGGCATAAAGTCCCGTCATCCCGAGCGGAGCCGCCCACAGGGCGGCATAGTCGAGGGACCTTTCTCGCTGGTGCTGCAACAAGAAAGGTCCCTCCACTACGCCTCGCTTCGCTCGGCTCCGGTCGGGATGACGGTGCCTTTTTCATATGCGAGTGCCCTCCCCCGATGACGGGGGAGGTGAACGCCAACCAAGGACCCACCCCATGCTCCGACTGCCGTACCATGACCGCTACGCCTACTCGCCGATCGTCGGGCGCAAGGATTACTCCTGGCCCGAAGGCAAGCGGCTCGCGGTCTACCTCGGGCTCAACATCGAGCATTTCGCCTTCGGCGCGGGCGACGGCCATCTGCTGACGGTGGCGGGCACGCCGCCCGATCCGCGCACCTTCGCCTGGCGCGACTACGGCAACCGCGTCGGCGTGTGGCGCTGCCTCGAGCTGTTCGACGAGCTCAACCTGCCGGCGGCGCATCTGATCAACACCACGGTGTTCGATTACGCGCCGCAGATCGTCGACGCCATCAAGGCGCGCGGCGACGAGTTCATCGGCCATGGCCGCACCAACGCCGAGCGTCACGGCCAGATGTGGGAATCCGACGAGAAGCGCTTCCTCGAGGAGGTGCGCGACGCCATCGCCAAGGCGTCGGGCAAGCCGCCGCGCGGCTGGATGGCGCCGTGGATGAGCTCGAGCCATCGCACGCCCGATCTCCTGAAGGAGGTCGGCTTCGACTTTCTCATGGACTGGCCGGCCGACGACCAGCCGCTGTGGATGAAGAC